>Ga0265338_10004892_pt1 | contig 17842 bp, 14 predicted proteins | sample 42126metaG_FD_193579 | JGI IMG/M metagenome (GOLD analysis project Ga0265338, IMG submission 193579) | Rhizosphere microbial communities from Carex aquatilis grown in University of Washington, Seatle, WA, United States - 4-21-26 metaG | ecosystem: Host-associated > Plants > Roots > Rhizosphere... | reverse complement strand
AGCCAGCGGGGCACGCCGCGGCGGCGCATGAGCAGGTACAGGGCGACGGCCATGCCCAGCCCGAGCAGGTGCTGCACCGCGGCGACCAGGTCCAGATTGCCGATCAAGAGCAGCGGCTTGAGCAGGACGCGGTAGCCAACCGGGTCGCTGCCGCCCGATATGTACAGGTACTTGATCGAGTCGATGTAGAGCAGGGCGGGCCGGTAGGCAATCTGCGACGCCGCGCGCAGGGCCAGGCCCGCGGCCAGCAGGATGGCGAGCAGCCAGTGCCGCCGCAGCAGGGCACCTGGGCTCGTCCCGCGCAGGCCGGCGCGCCGCAAGCCAGCGCTTCCCGGGCCCGTGTTTCGCCGGCCAGCCTGCCGCGGGCCGGCTGGCTGCGGGCCTGTTTCCAGTGGGCCGGTGCCCGGCTGGCTGGGGGAGCCGACCGTGACCGCAGCCGGACGGGGCGAGGGGCCGTCGGCTGTCGAGCGAAGTGGCATGAGCGTCATCCTGGCAGGGCGGTTATCGTCGGGCTCCCGGAGCGAGCTTAACCGGCCGACGCGCGGTCCCTCGCGTCGACGCCAGGACGCTCGCCGCGCAGCACGGTCGCCGACCGCGACGCCTGCGGGGGAACCTGCTGTCCGGCGGCCGGCCGGCGGCCGGCCGTGAGGTAGCCGATGACGGCGGTAATGCCAAGGGCGCCGGCCGGCACGAGGGTGACCAGTGCCGGGAGCTGGTAGCGCCAGCTGAACTCGAACACGTCGGAGCCGAGCAGGATCCCGACGGCGGCCAGGAACGTCAGCAGGCAGGCGCTGGCCGTCCCGCGCTGAGACGGCGCGGCGCGGCGGCGCGCCGCGCTCAGGCTGCCGAGCAGCCCGGCTACCGCAGCGAGCAGGAACAGCGGCCCGGGCGTGTAGCCGCCCCCCAGCTGGTAGGCGCGCAGGAACGAGGCGACCGGTTTGGCTACCACTGGCTGGCCACCCCCGAAGGGCTGGCCGTTGCCGATGGTCTTCAGCTCGCCCACTGTCGTGGTGGTCACCGCGAAATGGAGCTGCCCGCTGGCGAACGTGATGTAGGGCGGGTACGTGGGGAATGTTGTCTGGAACTGCCAGCGGCTGAGCGGCGTATCGCCTGGGCTGGTGGTCCGGGTCGGGGCGAACAACTTCACCGAGTCCCGGCCGATAGCGCTGAGCACGCCGAGCGGCTGCTGCCGGATGACGCGGTGGCTGAAGTCGGAGACGATCTTGTAGCTGTGCGCGCCAGGCGGCGGCACGAAGGTCTTGATCGGCGAGAGCGGGTCGTGGTCGAGCCGGTCAGGGCCGAAGGCTTTCTGCTGACGGGTCGGGCAGAGCGGCCGCTCGTACCCGGGCATCCGCAGCGTCTGGCAGTTGGCCGCCTGCGCCACCCGGCCGTAGATGGTGCTCTGCGCATACGGCGCCAGTGCGAACCGGTGGATCGTCACGTAGTCGCGGAAACTGACCGCGAGGATGGGCAGGGCGAAGGCGGCGCACAGGGCGGCGCCCTGGGTGAGTTTGGTGCGCCAGCCGGGGATGGCGATGAGCAGGTAGATGATGGCGGGCAGGATGAGGATCTCGCCGATCTGGCGGACGGGGGCGCAGGCGCCGAGGGCGAGCCCGGCGGCGATGGTCATCCGGGGGGTGGGGCGTGGCGCCCAGAGCAGGAGGGCCAGGCCGGTGACGATGAGGGCCTCGAACAGCGTGTCGGGCATGATGGTCTGCTCGATCTGGATCTGGTAGGCGTCGAGCAGGATGGGTGCGGTGGCCAGGGCGGCCAGCCAGCGGGGCACGCCGCGGCGGCGCATGAGCAGGTACAGGGCGACGGCCATGCCCAGCCCGAGCAGGTGCTGCACCGCGGCGACCAGGTCCAGATTGCCGACCGCCAGGAACGGCTTCAGCACGAGCAGATAGCCGGGCGGGTCATTCCCCGGATAGGCGCCGAACAGGTACTTGATCGAGTCGATGTAGAGCAGGGCGGGCCGGTAGGCAATCTGCGACGCCGCGCGCAGGGCCAGGCCCGCGGCCAGCAGGATGGCGAGCAGCCAGTGCCGGCGCAGCGCCGCGCCCAGGCGTATTCCTGGCTTAGCGGCGGTCCCCTGCGTTGGCATCAGCGTCATCCCGGCGAAGGTTGGCTATGGCTAGGCGGCTTCATCTGGCAACTCCGCCCGGCGTCTGAACTGCAGTACCTGGCTGTTCAGGTTAGTACCGGACAATGCCGCGCAGGTCATGCGTTGCGCTGAGTAAGGCTAGCGGAACTCTTCGTGTCCGTGACAGCAGCTTAGCGCCTTGTCTGCCGCGATGGCCCCAAGTCGTCGGCCCGGCGGGCCGCGCTGTCGGTGGCCCGCCGTAGCATCCGCGCATGGGCGGGGTCGCGCACAGCCGGCTCAGCGGGCCGTCAGCAGCCTGGGCGGACCTGCGTGCCCGGGTGCGCCTGCAGGCGGCCGGCCTGCGCGCACCCGCAGCCGCGGGCTCCGGGCTGTGCGAGGTGTGCTGGGCGCCGGTGCACCCGGGGTACGCCCGCTGCTTCGACTGTGACCTGCATGCCGAGAGCGTTCCCGGCGGATCCGCGGATGTCGTGCTGCCGATCGCCTACTCGGTCAAGGGCAGCGATCTCGCCCGGGATCTCTGGCTGTACAAGTCCGCCCGGGCCGGCGCTCCGGCGGCCCGGGCCGCGCTGCGCGCCCGGCTGCTCGTCTTCCTGCGCGACCATGGCGGGTGCCTGCGGCGGCAGGCCGCAATGCCCCCGGTCACCCATCTGTGCGTGGTGCCGAGCGGCCGCGGCCGGCCTGGGCCGCATCCGCTGGCCGCCTTGATCGCGCCGTACGTCGGCTTACCCTGGGCCGGCCTGGCCGCCCGCGGCAATGATCATCGGTGGGTGCGTGAGCTCGATCCGGATCGCTTCCAGGCGGCGCAGCCGCTGCCCGGGGCCACGGTGCTGCTCCTGGACGACACCTGGGCCTCCGGCGGGAGCGTACAGTCGGCCAGCGCCGCGCTGCGGCGGGCTGGCGCGAGCTGGGTGGCCGCCGTCGTGCTGGGCCGGCACCTGACGCTGCCCCATCCGGCCGGAGTGCCGTTCCGGCCCGACCATTGCGCGGTGCACGGTGCGGGCCACGCGCTCATTAGGCTTGACCTGTGATCCAGGACCCCCCTTCGAGGACCGCGCTGGTCCGCCGGGCCCGTCGTATCAACCGCGAGCTCGCCCTGCTTTACCCCGACGCGCACTGCGAGCTCGATTTCACCTCGCCGCTCGAGCTCCTGGTGGCCACGATCCTGTCCGCGCAGTGCACGGATAAACGGGTCAACATGGTGACGCCCGTGCTCTTCTCCCGGTACCGGACCGCCGTGGACTACGCGGCGGCGGACCGCGATGAGGTCGAGAAGATCATTCAGTCCACCGGGTTCTTCCGGGCCAAGACCACCAGCATTATCGGCCTCGGGCAGGCGCTCTGCGAACGGTTCGGCGGCGAGGTGCCGCCCCGGCTGCGCGATCTGGTGACGCTGCCAGGGGTCGGCCGTAAGACGGCCAACGTCGTGCTGGGCAACGCGTTCGGCATCCCGGGCATCACGGTGGACACGCATTTCGGCAGGCTCGCTCGCCGCTTCGGCTGGACGACCCAGACCGACCCGGTCAGGATCGAGCAGGAGGTCGGTGAGTTGATCCCGCGGGCCGAATGGACCATGCTCTCGCACCGGCTGATCTGGCATGGCCGGCGGATCTGCCATGCCCGCAGGCCGGCCTGCGGGGTGTGCCCGCTGGCCCGGCTCTGCCCCTCGTTCGGGGAGGGACCCACGGATGAGAAGACGGCCCGGGCGCTGGTCAGGGCGGGGCCTTTCTCGTGACCGGCGTTCCTGACTGGCTGCGCGGCCTGGCCGCTGCCGCACCGCAGATGACTGTGCCGGAAGCGCTGCGGCCGCCGCCGGCCGACAGCCGTCCCTCCGCGGTGCTCGTGCTCTTCGGGGACGGCCCGGACGGCCCGGACCTGCTGCTCGTCCAGCGCGGCCCGTGGCTGCGCCGGCACGCGGGGCAGCCCGCCTTCCCGGGCGGGGCGATCGAGGAGGCAGACAGCGGGCCGGTTGCCGCCGCGCTGCGGGAGGCGGCCGAGGAGGCGGGCGTGGACGCATCCGGGGTCGAGGTGCTGGCGGTGCTGCCCGAATTGTTCATCAGGCGCAGTGGCTTCGGGGTCACGCCGGTGCTCGCCTGGTGGCGGCGGCCCGGCCCGGTCACCCCGGGGGACCCGGCCGAGGTGACCGGATGCACGAGGGTGCCGCTGGCCGAGCTGGCCAACCCGGACCACCGGCTGACCGTCCGCCATCCCTCCGGCACCGCCGGTCCCGCATTCCGGGTGCAGGGAATGCTGGTGTGGGGGTTCACCGCCGCCCTGGTCGACTTGCTGCTCGCGCTCGGCGGGTGGGAACAGCCCTGGGACCGTGGTCACGAGGAGGATCTGCCGCCGGACGCGCTCGCGTCGGCCGCCCGGAGCTGACTTTCCTCGCATTCTGCTGACGTTCGCCTTACGGCTGCCCCGTGAGGACGGGGCAATCATCGGGTTGCGCGCTATACGGTGGGGCAGGTGTCGGGAGATCTGCTTGATCTGATCCTGATTGCGCTAGCAGCCGCCTTCGCGGTGGCCGGCTACCGCCAGGGTTTCATCGTCGGTGTGCTGAGCTTCGCCGGGTTCCTCGGCGGGGCCGCGATCGGCGCGCTGTTCGCGCCTTCGATCGCCCGCTCGATCGCCAAGCAGCAGACCAAGCAGGCCCTGGTGGCCATTGTCCTGGTCTTCCTGGCGGCGATGATCGGCCAGTTGGTGGCCTCCGCCATCGGGGCCGCGATCCGATCCCGGGTGAGCTGGCGGCCGGCCACCTTCGTGGACTCGGCCGCTGGCGCGGCCGTGAGCGTGCTGTCCGTCCTGCTCATCGCGTGGCTGATCGGCTCGGCCGTGGTGAATGCGCCGTTCGCGGTGATCTCCAACCAGGTCGACCGGTCCGCGGTGCTCCGCGGGGTGGACCGGGCCATGCCGCCGGAAGCGCAGACGATGTTTTCCGACTTCCGCAGCCTGCTCGCCAGCGGCCCGTATACGCAGGTCTTCGGCGCGCTCGGCGCGCAGCCCACCCTGACGGTGGCCGCACCTGACCCGAATGTCCTGAAATCCGTGGGGCTGCGCCGGGTCCGCAACAGCATCGTGAAGGTGATGGGCGTCGCGACTTCCTGCTCACGCAGGATCGAGGGTTCTGGTTTCGTGTACGCGCCAGACCATGTGCTGACGAACGCCCACGTGGTAGCCGGGGTCAACTCGGAGCAGGACATCTTCACCCGGCAGGGCACCCGGTTCGCCGCCAAGGTGGTTCTCTTTGATCCTGAGCGGGACGTGGCGGTGCTCTACGTCCCCGGCCTGGGCGCCACGCCGCTGGACTTCGCTGGGCCCGCCAACGCCGGCGACAGCGCGATAGTCGCCGGGTACCCGCTGGACAAGTCCTTTACCGTGCGGGCGGCCCGGGTCGGCGTGGACCAGTCCGCGGAGGCCCCGGACATCTATCAGCAGCACACGGTGACCCGGCAGATCTACCAGGTGCGGGCGAACGTGGAGCCGGGTAACTCGGGGGGACCGCTGCTCGCCCCGGACGGCAAGGTCGATGGTGTGGTCTTCGCCGCGGCGGTCGGCGTGAACGACACCGGGTATGCGCTGACCGCCTCGGAGGTCGCATCCGACGCCGCGCACGGGCGCCAGGCCACGACGCCCGTGTCCACGCACACCTGCGACTAGGCCGCTCTAACCCGCCGTCAGCCGCAGGCTCAGGTCCCGTGCCGTCACCGGCGTCGTGGTGTCCGCCTCGATCCGCGCCGCCAGCCGCGCGGATGCCTCGGCTATCCCGGCGGCGTCGATGTCATGCGGCGCGCCCGAGACGTAGCTGCCCACCGCCCGGCCACCCCGGCGCAGCAGCGCGACCGCCCCGCGCGCATTGCCGCGCTGCGCGTGGGTCAGGCCCACCGCCACCTGCGCCAGCCCCCGCCACAGTTCGCGCTCGGCCTGCGGAGCCGCTTTCCACGACGCCTCAAGGACCTCGTGCGCGTGGAATGGCCGGCCCGCCTCCAGCAGGCGCTGGGCCAGCGCGAGAGCCTGCGCAGGCGGCAGCAGCAGGTCGTCAGGAACGCGCTCCTCCCCAGCGGCGCCGCGGCGCAGCGGCCGCCCCTGAGCGTCGCGCGGCCGGGCGCTACGCGGGCGGCCCGCGGGATCCCGGTCCCGGTCCGGCTCGCCGGGGGTCAACGTTCCGGTTCTGGGTCCGCCAGCCAGCCGATCAGCTCGGTGTCAAAGCGGTCCGGCTGCTCTTCGTGCGGGAAATGGCCGGAGCCGTCCAGCAGCCGCCACCGGTACGGGGCGTCCACATGCCGGCCGGACCCGCGCGCGGTGCCCGGCAGCACGCACGTGTCCAGCGCCCCGTGCAGGTGCAGGGTGGGAGCCTGGATCGGCGCCCGCATCCGCCTCGCGTAACGCATCCCGTCCGGCCGCACCCGGGACCGCAAGAACCAGCGGTGGTACTCCAGCGCCGAGTGGGCGACAGACGGTATGCACATGGCCGCCCGGTACCGCCGCTCGGTGTCCAGGTCGGGCCAGCCGGGGCGGGACCAGGAACGCAGCATCCGGCCGACGCGCCGGGCGTCGTCCCTGACCAACTGCCGTTCCGGAAGGACCGGAACCTGGAAGCCGAACGCATACCCGCTGTGCCTGCCTTGCCCCAGCGGATCGGTCAGCACCGCCGATCGCATCCGGAGCGGGTGCGCGACGGAGACGATCGCGAGGCGGCGCACCACCTTGGGGAAGTAGGCGGCCATGGTCCAGGCCACCAGGCCGCCCCAGTCGTGGCCGACCACGACGGCATTTGCCTCGCCGAGCGCGCGGACCAGCCCGGCGGCATCGGAGGCCGCCGTCACCAGGTCATATCCTCGTGGCGGCTTGTCGCTGCCGCCATACCCGCGCAGATCGGCGGCGACCGCCCGGTAGCCCGCGTCCGCCAGGGTCTGGAGTTGCTGCCGCCAGGTCCACCAGAACTGTGGGAAGCCATGCAGCAGCAGGACAAGCGGTCCCTCGCCGTTCTCGGCGATGTGGAACCGGGTTCCGTTGGCGCTGACCGGCCGGTGTGACCACGGGCCCTCGACGTAAACCGCCGCCTCACCCCGCAGGGTCATGGCTCACCCTGCCTCGACCGCCGGCCCGGCCGGGCTCTCCTCGTCGCGTTTGAGCATCGCAAAATCCTCATGAACAGTCTTCCTGGTCTCGCGCAGCCCGCTCAGCCCCCGCACCTTTATCACCACGACCAGGATGACCAGGGCAGCCAGCAGGACGCACCCGCCCGCCACGATGAGGAAAGCGGCCCATGACCAGATGCCGATCGTGATCAGCCCGTAAGCCAGCGCGAAGCAGGCCAGGACCAGGACGAGGCAGCCGGACATGGCGGCGATGGCGAGCAGTGCGGCGGCCAGGCCCAGGCGGCGGGCGTCGGCGCGCAATTCGAGCTTGGCGAGGTCGAGTTCGAACCTGACTAGCTGGGTGACGTCCTTGACCGCCTGGGCAACCAGGTCGCCGAGTGACTTCTCGCTGTCACTGCCCCGGGACGGCGGCGCTGTCGGCTTGGCCATCACATGCTCTCCCCTTCTGCGCTCCTGGCCCTCAAGTCTCGCGCACCCCCGCGCTGCGCGCGTGGGCGTGGGCGTGGGCATTGGCAGTCGCGCCGACCTGCCGGGCAGCGTCGTGATCCCGGGTCACCGGTCCCCACGGCAAGCGATCCTACGGGATCGGCGGGCAGAGTCCCCGTTTCGCCCCGCGCGCACAGCGAACGGCGCCCCGGCCGGGGCGCCGTTCCCTGACACGTCAGGCCCGGGTTACCAAGCGTGCACCTCTCTGCCGGGCAGGTCGCGAGGCCGCCGCGCCCTATCCGGGCGACGGCCGGCCGTTACCGCGCCTACCTCGGCACGCCTCCCGCGGCTGGTCGCGCGTGGGTACCCGGCTGCCGTGTCCGGACGTGTAGTCCGTGAGACCTTTCTACGACGGATCCGGCCGGGAGCATAGCCCTGGGCGTGATGGATTCGTTATCTCGATCGTTCCGGCCGTTCACATTGCCCGCGGCGGCCGTCACCGGAGCCCGCCCAGTCTCCTGGCCCGCGGCGGACAGCGGCGCCAGGCGTCCCCGGCCGCGGGCCGGGGACGTGTCCCGCCGGTGCCCGGCTGCCGCCAAAATCGCTGCTCCGGGGCCGGCCGGCGGCGAGCCGGTGGCCCGGCTGCCTGGCCTTCGCGAGTGATCCGGGCGGTTGCGTCAAACAATTGCGAAGAGTTTCTGCCCGCACTCTCGACGTAACTACCCCTGGTCCGGCAGCATAGAGCCAAGTCCTGCAAACGCCGCGATGTCTGCGTGACTGGTTGGTAACTTGGCCATCATGCGCATAGGCTTTGCTGGATGACGGGCCCGGCTCTGCCCCCCCCGGAGCCGGACCGTATGGCGACCCCCGCTCTCCCCCCCGGCGGGGGTCGCCCCATTGTGGTCGGGGCCGGTTTCCATTCCGATGGAGGCCGGCCCCGCCTCTGTTTCTGGGACCGCAGACCGGCTGCGGGCGCGGGCGCTCAGCGCGTCAGGCAGCCCGCCAGCAGGGTCTCCAGCAGCAGGACAGAGCCATTTTTCGAGAGCGGCTCATTGCCGTTTCCGCATTTGGGGGATTGGATGCAGGACGGGCAGCCGGCCTGGCACTCGCAGCTGCGAATGGCCTCTGCCGTGGCCCGGAGCCATTCCGGCGCGGCCCGGTAGCCTCGTTCGGCAAAGCCCGCGCCCCCGTCATGCCCGTCGTACACGAAAACGGTCAGTTGGCCCGTGGCGGGATGCACATCAGCGGACACCCCGCCGATGTCCCATCGGTCGCAGGCGGCGAACAGCGGCAGCAGCCCGATGGACGCGTGCTCGGCGGCATGTGCGGCGCCGGGCAGGTCAACGCCCAGGCGGTCCAGCGCGGACCGCTGGCGGCCGGAGATCGTCCACCACACCGCGCGGGTGCGCAACGTGCGCGGCGGCAAATCGAGCGGCACTTCCCCGAGGGGCCGCCCGGTCTCCAGCCCCCGCCGGACGAACGAGGTGACCTGCCGGGTCACCTGGACGTCACCGAAGTGAACCTCGGCGTCACCCCACGGCGACCGGCGCAGCTCGGCGGCGACCTCGATGGTGGTGACCTCACGGGCGGAGGTCGCGTAGCCCGGGTCCTCCGCCGCCACCAGGGCCACCCCGCCGGTCAGGTCCAGGTTGGTGACCAGGTACATCTCGCCCTGGTGCGGATAGACCGCGCCCGTGTGCACCAGCACGTGGGCGGATGGCTCGTCGACGGTGCCGACCAGCCGCCCGGTCGGCACCTCGACGATCTTGACCGGGCGCCCCCCGGTTCCGCGCAGGCCGGATCGCGCGGCGCGGCCGCGGCGGGTCCAGCAGATGACCGGCCCCCGGCGGCGCAGCATCCCGCGCTGGATGAGGGCGTCCGCGGCCGCGGCCGCCTGCGGGCCGAACAACGTCAGGTCAGCCTCGGTCAGCGGCAACTCCGCCGCGGCCGCGCACAGATGCGGGGCCAGCACGTACGGGTTGTCAGGATCGAGCACCGTGGCTTCCACCGGGCGGCGCAGCAGCGCCTCGGGATGGTGCACCAGATAGGTGTCCAGCGGGTCGTCCCGCGCGATCAGCACCGCTACCGCGCTGCGGCCGGCCCGGCCGGCCCGGCCGGCCTGCTGCCAGAGCGCCGCTCTGGTGCCCGGCCAGCCCGCGATGAGCACCGCGTCCAGGCCGCTGATGTCGACGCCAAGCTCCAGGGCCGTCGTGGTGGCGAGGCCGGTGATCGCCCCGGTCCGCAGGGACTGCTCCAGTGCCCGGCGGTCCTCGGGGAGGTAGCCGGAGCGGTAGGCGGCCACCTGCCCGGCGAGCCCGGCCGCCCCCGCCTCGGCCAGCGCGCGCCGGGCGCCCAGGGCGACCGCCTCGGCGCCGCGCCGTGACCGGGAGAAGGCGAGCGATGGGACGTTCCGCGCCACCAGGTCGGCGAGCAGGCCAGCCGCCTCGGCGGTCGCGGTGCGCCTGATCGGCGCGCCCGCCTCGCCGCGGGCGCTGGTGAGCGGTGGCTCCCACAGGCCGAAGGTGACCGGCCCACGCGGCGCCGCGCTCTCGGTCACTTCCTCGGCAGGCTGCCCGGTGAGCAGGAGCGCGCACGCGGCAGGCTCGCTGATGGTGGCCGAGGCCAGCAGGAACACCGGGCCGGCCGGCCGTGCGGCGCCGCCGTGATGCGCGGCGACCCGGCGCAGCCTGCGCAGCACGTGCGCGACATGCGAGCCGAACACCCCCCGGTACCCGTGGCACTCGTCCACGATCACGTAGTGCAGCTTGCGGAAGAACCCGTTCCACCGGGCGTGCCGCGGGAGCAGCATGTGGTGCAGCATGTCGGGGGTGGTGAGCAGGTAACTGGCGTGGGACCGGGCCCAGTCCCGCTCGGCGGCGGGGGTGTCGCCGTCCAGCACGGCGGCGCGGACACCGTCGATGCCAAGGGCGCGGACGGCGCGCAACTGGTCGGCAGCGAGCGCCCGGGTCGGCGCGATGTAGAGCGCCGTGGCGCCCGCCAGGACCGCGGTGAGCGCGGGCAGCAGGTAGCCCAGTGACTTGCCGGACGCGGCGGGGGTCGAGATGATCACGTTCTGGCCGGAGTGGGCCAGGTCCGCCGCCAGAGCCTGGTGGGCCCACGGCGCGGCCACCCCGATTCCGGCGAACCGCGCGACGATTTCGGCGGGCACCCAGCCGGGCCACGGAGCTTGCTGCCCGGCCCGCGCCGGGATCTGCTCGACGTGGACAAGCCGCCCTGATTCCGCGCCAAGGCGGAGGATCAGGGCGGCGGGAGAGTCCGCCCCGGGGGCAACGGGGGTCATCGCAGTCATGGACTCCCAGTGTGACATCTGTAGGCGAGGTGCCTCGAAGCGTGAACTCGTGTAGACATGACCTCAGAGCGTGGTTGAATGCGCGACGGGATCGGTGCCCTCCCGGTCGGGGGTGTTCGGCTGCGGCTCCGGTTGGGAAAACAACGACGGCTGTATGGCGCTGGAGGATTTGTGGATCTGAAGCTGGACCACCACACCAAGGACGGTATTGAAGTCGTCGACGTGGAGGGCGAGATCGACGTCTACACCGCGCCGCGGCTGCGTGAGCTCCTCATCGAGCTGGTCAACAACGGGCACTACCAGCTCGTGGTGAACATGGAGAAGGTCGAGTTCCTCGACTCGACCGGCCTCGGGGTGCTCGTCGGCGGGCTCAAGCGGGTCAGGGCGCATGATGGGTCCCTGGACCTGGTCTGCACCCAGGAGCGGATACTCAAGATCTTCCGGATCACGGGGCTCACCAAGGTCTTCGGCATCCACGACACCGTGGACGAGGCCATCACGGTCAGGAAGTCGGAGAAGTAGCGGCGCTGCTTCGCTGACTCCCCGATGGCCACAGTTGAAATGAGCTTCACGCCGCTGCCTGTGCACGTGCGCACAGCGCGGCTGGTCGCCACCGCGGTAGCGCGGCGCAGCGGCGTGCAGGAGGCGCTCCTCGACGAGGTCCGTCTCGCGGTCGGTGAGGCGTGCTCGCGCGCGGTGGAAGCGCATCGCGCGCACTGCCCGGCGGAGCCGGTCCGGATCGAGCTGACCGGCGCCGACGGGCGGTTCGAGGTGGTCGTGACCGATGCGGCGGCCCGGGATGACGGCAGCCAGGGCCTCATGGGCGGGCCGGAGGGCGAGAACGGCCTGCCGGGGCCTGGCTACGGCCTGCCGCCGGGCGACGGCCTGCCCGGCGAGGATGTGGGGGCGGATGAGCCGGATCCCCTGCTGCCGCAGGGACTCGGTCTCGCGGTGATCGCCGGCCTCGCGGACGACGTCAAAATCTCGCGGACCCCGGCCGGCCTCAGCATCCGGATGAGCTGGCCGCTCGGCGAGTTCCAGGGGTGACGGGCGCGCCGGGAGGCCGGCGCGCCTACCGGATCTGGCACCAGCCGCGCGGTACGAATATGTGATTCCCTGTGGTCACGAATTCATCGCGACACCCTCAGGACTGACCCCCGCCTCGCATCCGACGGCCAGCGTGCGTAGACTCCCGGCACTGCCGTGCTGGCACTCGCGCATGGTCCAGTGTCAACGCCTGGCTGCCGCAGTTCCCGTAGTGGCGGATGCGCGCGGACCCAAGCCGTGTGCCCCTGTCAAGGAGGACAGATGTTGAGGCTCAACCTCGCCGCAGGCGGTGGAGCGGTCGGTGTGAGCGGCTCCAACCTGACCTGGGTGGTCATCGTCGCCGTCGTCGCGCTGCTCGCGCTGGCCGTGGCAGGCTGGCTGGTCCGTGAAGTGCTCGCCGCCAGCCAGGGCACCGAGAAGATGCAGGAGATCGCGCTCGCGGTCCAGGAAGGCGCGGCCGCCTATCTCAGGCGGCAATTCAGGACCCTCAGCGTCTTTGTCGTCCTGATCTTCTTTGTGCTGCTGCTGCTGCCCGCCGATACGGCGTCCGTGCGCTGGGGCCGCAGCCTATTCTTCCTGGTGGGGGCGGGATTCTCGGCACTTACCGGGTTCACCGGCATGTCCCTGGCGGTCCGCGGCAACGTCCGGGTGGCCGCCGCCGCGCGGGTCGGGGCGGCCGGTGAACGGCCAGCCATGCGGATCGCGTTCCGCACCGGCGGCGTGGCGGGCATGTTCACCGTCGGTCTCGGCCTGTTCGGCGCCGCGGTGGTCGTGATCATCTATAAGGCGAATGCGCCCAGCGTCCTGGAGGGCTTCGGGTTCGGCGCGGCGCTGCTCGCGATGTTCATGAGGGTCGGCGGCGGCATCTTCACCAAGGCGGCGGACGTGGGCGCCGACCTGGTGGGCAAGGTCGAGAAGGGCATCCCGGAAGACGACCCCCGCAATGCCGCGACGATCGCCGACAACGTGGGCGACAACGTCGGGGACTGCGCCGGGATGGCGGCCGACCTTTTCGAGTCCTATGCCGTCATGCTGGTCGCGTCGCTGATCCTGGGCATCAAGGCGTTCGGGTCGCAGGGCCTGGTATTTCCGCTCATCGTCCCGATGATCGGCGTGATCACCGCGGTGGCCGGGATCTTCGTGGTCGCCCCGCGCAAGAACGACCGCAGCGGCATGACCGCCATCAACCGCGGCTTCTTCATCTCCGCGATCATCTCGCTGGTCCTCGTCGTCATCGCCGCCTTCGTCTACCTGCCCGCCAAGTTCAGCGAGCTCAAGGGGGTCACCGACGCGTCGATCCTGAATCACGGCGGCAGCCCGCGGCTGCTGGCCATCGGCGCGGTGCTCATCGGGCTCGTCCTGGCCAGCGCCATCCAGTTGCTGACCGGGTACTTCACTGAGACCAACCGCCGCCCGGTCCGGGAGATCGGCGAGAGTTCGCTGACCGGGCCCGCCACCGTCATCCTCTCCGGCATCTCGGTCGGCCTGGAGTCCGCGGTGTACTCGGCGCTGATGATCGCCGCCGCCGTCTACGGCGCGTTCCTGCTCGGCACGGGCAACCCGACCATCGCGTTGTTCGCCGTGGCGCTGGCCGGCACCGGCCTGCTCACCACGGTCGGCGTCATCGTGTCGATGGACACCTTCGGGCCCGTGTCCGACAATGCCCAGGGCATCGCCGAGATGTCCGGCGACGTGACTGGCGAGGGCGCTCAGGTGCTCACCCGCCTGGACGCGATCGGCAACACCACGAAGGCGATCACCAAGGGGATCGCCATCGCGACCGCGGTGCTCGCCGCGACCGCGCTCTTCGGCTCGTTCCGGGAAACCGTGCAGACGCAGCTCGGTAAAGCCGCGGGCACCTTCAGCCTCTCGGTGGACCGGCCCAACATCCTGGTCGGCGTCATGATCGGCGCCGCGGTGGTGTTCTACTTCTCCGGCTTGGCCATCATGGCCGTCGGCCGGGCCGCCGGCCGGGTCGTCTACGAGGTCCGCGAGCAGTTCCGCAACCACCCGGGGATCATGGACTTCACTGAGAAGCCCGAGTACGGCCGGGTGGTCGACATCTGCACCAGGGACTCGCTGCGCGAGCTCGCCACACCTGGCCTGCTGGCCGTGCTGACGCCGATCGCGGTCGGCTTCGCGTTCGGCTACGCCCCGCTCGGCGCGTTCCTGGCCGGTGCGATCGCGGCGGGCGCGCTGATGGCGGTCTTCCTGGCCAACTCGGGCGGCGCCTGGGACAACGCCAAGAAGCTCGTCGAAGACGGCAATTACGGCGGGAAGGGCTCGGAGGCGCACGAGGCCACCATCATCGGTGACACGGTGGGCGACCCGTTCAAGGACACGGCGGGCCCGGCCATCAACCCACTGATCAAGGTCATGAACCTGGTCTCGCTGCTGATCGCCACCAGCGTGGTCAAGTACAGCCACAACCTCGGGCTGCGCGCGGGCGTGGCGATCGCCGCGGTCGCGATCGTAGTGGCCGCCATCGTGATCTCCAAGCGGCGTTCTCCGAGCATCGCCGGAGGCGGCACAGACGCCGCCGTGGGTGCGGGCGGGGCGCAGGGGCCGGACAGCGAGCAGGCCATCGCTGGCAGCGCCGCTGCTCCTGGTCCCGCTCCCGCTGCCGAGGCGCCCGGCGCTACCCCGGACCAGAGCGCGCCTCCGGGCCAGACCGCTGGCCGGCCCTGATCTGGCCGGTCCGGGCCCAGCCGGTGCTGGTCCAGCCGACCCTGGCTTTAGGGGACCCGGCTCAGCGGACTGGCGCCCCGCTGTCGCCCTGGTCGGCCGCCTCTACCTCGTCGCGGGACACGCCGAGCAGGTAGAGGACAGTGTCGAGGTAGGGGACGTTCAGTGAGGCGTCCGCCGCGTCCTTGACCACCTGCCGCGCGTTGAACGCGATGCCGAGGCCAGCGGCGGCCAGCATGTCGAGGTCGTTGGCGCCGTCCCCGACGGCCACCGCCTGGCTGAGCGGGATGCCGGCCTCGGCCGCGAACTGGCGCAGGGCGGCGGCCTTGCCGGCCCGGTCGATGACCGGGCCGGTCAGCCGGCCGGTCAGCTTGCCCGCCGTGATCTCCAGGGTGTTGGCCGCCGCGTAATCGAGGCCGAGTTCGGCGACCAGGCGGTCGGTGATCTGAGTGAAACCGCCGCTGACGATCCCGCACCGGTAGCCGAGCCTGCGCAGGGTCCGGATCAGCGTCCGGGCGCCGGGGGCGAGCCGGAGCTCGCGCTTGATGTCGTCGAGCACCGTCGCGTCGAGCCCGGCGAGCATGGCCACCCGTTCCCGCAGCGACGCGGTGAAGTCGAGGTCGCCCCGCATCGCGGCGCTGGTGATCTTGGCGATCTGCTCGGCGCACCCGGCCCGCGCCGCGAGCAGGTCGATGACCTCGCCAGTGATCAGGGTGGAGTCCACGTCCATCACGACGAGGCGCATGGCCCGCCGGTGCAGGCCGCCGCGCTGGACGGCGACATCGACGCCCTGCTCGGCGGATTCACGGCTCAGCGCGGCCCGCAGGGCATCCGGATCGGCGCCGGACACGTCGAGTTCGATGCAGGTGACCGGGCGGTCGGCGAGCCGGTCCATCCGGTCGATGTTGGCGCCGCCGGCCGCGATCCGCCCGGCGATCGCGGCGATGGCGGCCGGGGTGAGCGGGCGGCCCATGACCGTCACGTGCAACTGTCCCCGCCGCCGTGCTGGCTCCCCGGAGCCCATCGTGATCTCAGCCTCCAGGCCCAGGTCGGCCGCTACCGCGCGGATGCCGCGATGAATCGCGGTCAGGTCCGGATCACGGTCGCAGGCCAGCAGTGCCCCCAGCACGAGCTTTCCCTTGATGACGACCTGCTCGATGTCGATGACGCTTAGCTCGTGCGCGGCCAGCACCGTGAACAGGCGTGCGGTGACCCCCGGCCGGTCCCGGCCAGTCAGGGTCACCAGGAGGGTTGTCTGCGCGAAGTCCATCTGCGACCAACGCTACCCGGCGGCCGGAGTTCCCCCGCGAAGGCCCCGGTTGCGGTCAGGGCAACAGCAGGTGAACGTCACCGAACTCGTGCCACAGGTACCGCTCCGCGACCGCGGTGTCGTAGCAGCGGCGCAGCAGGTCGGTCCCGGCGAACGCGCCGAGCATCAGCAGGTGCGAGGATCGCGGCTCGTGCAGTCCGGTGAGCAGCCCGTCCGCGGCGAGCAGGCGCCCCGCCGGAGTGACGATGTGCTCGGTCCACCCGGCGGCGGCGCCGCCCGGCAGCCGGGCGGCTGTCTCCAGCGCGCGGACGACCGTGGTGCCCGCGGCGATCACCCGGCCGCCGTTGCGCCGGGTCAGCTCGACCAGCCGTGCCGTGCCGGGCGGCACATCGTAGGGCTCGGGGTAGGGGTCCTCGTCTCCCTCCAGCGATGACACCCCGGTATGCAGGGTGAGCGAGGCGAAGGTGATCCCGGCCGCGACCAGCCTGGTGACTATCCCGGTGCTGAACGGGCGGCTGGCGCTGGGCATCTCAGCGCTGCCCGGCCGGGTCGCGAACACCGTCTGGTACGCCTCGATCGGCCAGTCCCGGTGCACGTAGGAGTACCGGATCGGGCGGCCGTGTCGGAGCAGATACGGCAGCACGGCGGTGGACAGCCGGGCCTGCCAGAGCCGCCGGGTGGCCCGGCTGCGCAGGCTCAGCACCGCGCCGCCGGGCAGGGTGTACTCCTCGCCCGGCAACCCTCCGTGGTAGGGAATCGTCGCCGGGCCGCTGCGGGCGCGCAGCTCGGCGAGCCAGCTCCCGTCCGGCAGCGGGGTGCAGAAATGGACGGCCAGTCCCGGCCCGCAGGCCACGGCGGCGGGCAGGGTCCCCGAGGTGTTGATCACCACCAGGTCGCCGGGCAGCAGCAGCCCGGGCAGGTCGGTGAACCGGTGGTGGCTGATCTCGCCGGTGTGCCGCCTGCTCACCATCATCCGGACACCGTCCCTGGGGGTGCCCCGCGCCTCGGCTGGCTCGTGCGCCTCCAGCTCGGGCGGCAGCGCGAAGTCAGCGATCACCGGCGCGTCCATGATCACGCCGCCGGGGACGGGTCGTGCGCCGCCGGATGCGCACCGGCCAGGAAGGCCGGGTCCCGCGGCGGCGGCAGCAGGTCGCAGGCGCGGTAGCGGCCGCTCGGCAGCCGCTCAGCGAGCAGCCTGAGGAACCCCGGCACAGCGGTTTCCGGCTGCGGCCGGTCGGAGATGTCCTCGCCCGGGAAGGCCGCCTGGTGCATGTCGGTGCGCAGATCTCCCGGATCGACCCACCAGACGCGGACGGTGGCCTCCTCGGCCGCCAGCACGTTGCAGGCCTGCTCCAGCGCCGCCTTGGCGGCCCCGTAGCCGCCCCAGCCCGCGTACGCCGCCACCGCCGCGTCTGAGGTGACACAGAGCACCCCGCCGCCGCGGGCGCGCAGCGCGGGCAGCAGCAACTGGGTGAGCGCCACGGGCGCGACCACGTTGACCTCCAGCGCGTCGCGCAGGTCGGCGAGGGGGTAGTCGGCGATGGCGGGCAACGGGCTGGCGCCCAGCGTTCCGGCGTTGTTGATCAGCAGGTCCGGGCCGCCGAAGCTGGCCGCGGCCTGGGCCAGGGCGCGGCGGTGCGCCGGATCGGTGATGTCGCCGGGCACTGCGGCCACCTCGGTGCCCGGTGGCAGGCTGGCCGCGGCGGCCCGCAACGCGGCCCCGTCCCTGGCGTCGATGACGAGCGCGTAGCCCTGGCCGGCCAGCCCGTGGGCGAGCTCCCGGCCAAGTCCCCGGGAGGCCCCCGTGAGTACCGCTACCGGGCGCCGCGGACGGGCGGCGGAGGCGAGTCCGCTGGCTGCGGGTGAGTTAGTCATGGGGTCACGGTAAGCAGGATGGTGGTGTG
>Ga0265338_10004890_pt1 | contig 17844 bp, 12 predicted proteins | sample 42126metaG_FD_193579 | JGI IMG/M metagenome (GOLD analysis project Ga0265338, IMG submission 193579) | Rhizosphere microbial communities from Carex aquatilis grown in University of Washington, Seatle, WA, United States - 4-21-26 metaG | ecosystem: Host-associated > Plants > Roots > Rhizosphere... | reverse complement strand
TTCCCGCTGCCGGTCAGGCTCAGGGCGGCGCGGACCTTCACCGACCCGAGCCGGTTCACCGCGGTCGGCGCCACGGTCGCACTCAAAGTGGTGGCGGGCGCCACGACATGAACGGTCGTGGTGACCCCGGCGGCCTGCGCCGTACCGGGGTGAACGAGCCGGACATCCAGGTCACCGGATGCCAGTTGCCCCATCGAGACCATCGCGTGGCCGGTGTCGTCCGTATAGGTGGTCCCACCGTCCTGCCAGGTCGAACTCCCGGCGAACCGATAGGAGATGTCGATCTCGCTGTAATCGACATCATCGCCGCTGCCGGTGAAGGTCAGGTGCGCGTCGATGTCGAGGGTGAAGCCGATCCCGCTGTCCGTGTCGTACGACGTCGTCGCGGTCAGGGAGGTCGGTGGCGGCACGACCGCGGTGATCTGCGCGTTGCCGCTGTTGTCGCTCGGATCCGGGTCCGTTGCGGTCGAGGACACGTCGGCGGTCGCGGCAATCGTGCCGGCGACCGTCGCCGTCGTGTGAAGGTCGATCGTCGAGGTCTCGCCGTCACCCGGCAACGAGTCCGTCGTACAGGTCGCCGTGGTCGCCGTCGTGACCGAGCAGGCAGCGCCGATGTCGAAATCCTCGGCGCTCACGGCGGTGATCGACGCCCCGGTCACGGTGATCGCAACGTGGGCCGCGACGGCATCAGGTCCGTAGTTGTAGACGTACACCTCGAACAGCGCGTCGGCGCCTACCGCTGCCGTGGTCGGGTCGTCGCCCGCCGCATTGGCATACACATAGGTCGCCAGGTCGGCGCTCGGGGTCGCAGCAAGTGCGCGGCCCGGGATGAAGCACGCCAGCAGGACCGCTGCCGCGGCAGCAACGGTGCACGCTCGGTGAAACGACACCATCGCCTGCTTCCCCCTCGACGCTCGCCAGCGAGTCGCCGTCCCACCCTGACGCCGCCCCGCGGCCCGATCCGATGGCGGTCAGTGAAACAGAGCGCGACCCGCCCCGCAACCGGTTCCGGAAACTACTCGCCCGCTCCGCCGCGGCCTTCGCCGCTCACGAACCTGGCCGCGCCGCTCGCCCCCTCGGCGAGGGTCGCGGCGCCGTACCGGCCCTCGAGGGCGAGCGCGTCCGCTCGGGACAGCCCATAACCGTCGTACGCCGAGGCGCGGTCGGAGAGCATCGCGGCCTGCGGGTGCGACGCAAGCAGCTCGGCGATCTCGAGCGACCGCCGAACCGGGTCGCCGGTGACCTCCGTGACCAGTCCGATCGCGAACGCCTCGTCGGCGGCGAGGGTCCGGCCGGTGAGGATCAGGTCGAGGGCCCGGCCGAGGCCCACGATCCGGGGCAGCCGCCAGGTGCCGCCGTCGACCAGCGGTACGCCGAACCGCCGCTCCAGGCACCCGAACCGCGAGCCGGGCGAGGCGATCCGCAGGTCGCACCAGAGCGCGAGCTCGAGCCCGCCGGCGACCGCCCAGCCGTCGATCGCGGCGATGGTCGGTTTCGACCCGACCCGACGGGTGAAGCCCAGCGGGCCCTCACCCGCGAGCAGCCGCGGCGTCAGGGAATCGAGCGCGGTCAGGTCGGCGCCCGAGCAGAACGCCGCCCCGGCGCCGGTGAGCACCAGCACCCGAGCCTCCTCATCGGCCTCGAACCGCTCGAGCGCCGCGACGAGCGCGTCCGCGGTCGCCCCGTCGATGGCGTTTCGGCGCTGCTGACGGTCGATCGTGACCAGCGAGGCCGCACCCGTTCGCTCGTACCGCACCTCGTCGACCGCCACTTCGACCACCTCCTGGGCTGCGCCCGGCCCGGGCCCGGCAAATGCCATGCCCACGATCCGGGCATCGTCCCCTACACTGGCCCGGTCCCCGACGGCGGACGCCGAGGCGTGGATTTGCCCTCATCGTCTAGAGGCCTAGGACGCCGCCCTTTCAAGGCGGTAGCACGGGTTCGAATCCCGTTGGGGGCACGACCTCACCCGAGGTCCCGTGGAGCAGTTGGAGTGCTCGCCGCCCTGTCAAGGCGGAGGTCGCGGGTTCAAGTCCCGTCGGGACCGCTCAGAGTTGCGGCAGGTCAGAGGCTTATCGGCCCCTGACCCAAGTGTTGCGGTGGACCCGCTCGGAGCGTGTGTCAACCGCTCGTCCACGCAACGCATGGACGCGACGCGGGAAACCGAGGCGACAAGCCCGCTCGGTGTCGGCACGATGACGAGATGGACATCCCGCCGCGCGGCCTGAGGCTCGCAACCTTGCCGATGCTGGTCTCATTCGACATCGACTGCGGCGAACTGGTGGCCGGCCATCACTTCGTCGCGCGGGGTCTGTCCTCGATCGCGATCCCGCATCCCGATGATCTCGCTGCCTGGGATGAAGCAAACCCGCGGCTCGACGCGCTGGCGAATGCGGGCGGCTTCGTCAGTTTCACGGTGCCGCCCGGAGGCTTCAGCGCCGATGACACTTCCCTCGAGGCGACGATCTGGAGGCGAGCCCGCAGCCACCAAGAGGCGATCGAGCACGCGCGCCAGGTGCCCGGATTCGACCTTCAGTACGAGTTGGTCCCCGGGCTCACCGAGGCCGAAGTTGACGCCGAGGGAGACATCTTCCCGTTTCTCGTCGAGGTCGAATACACCGCCGACCGCGACCTGCCGTGGGAGGTCAGTGACGGCGGCGCGATCGCCCCGGCCGAGGGTGGCGCGAGCACTCCCGGATCGCGAGGCTCGTGGCCGATTCCCGACGGGGCTCGGGTGCTGACCTTCACCCTGACCGGCGTGGATGTGCAGACCGGATTCAATCGCGAGGATCCGGACGGGCAGCTGATCGTCGATCTCTCCGACCAATCGGCGCGCTGGGTGCAGACCCGTCCAGTGTGAGGTCAACCACGCACGACGCAGGATCAGGACTCGTAGATTGCGAAGAACTTCACGATCGTCTCTTTGACGTGCCAGACACCTTTGGTGCCTTTGGCCGTCACGAAGACGTCACCCGGTCCGACTGACAGAACCCGGCCGTCTTCAGTCTCGATGTCCGCGACCCCCTGCAGAATGACGGCCACCTCGTCGTACGGTCGTTCGAAGGGCCAGGTGTCGGGCTCGCGTTCCCAGAGTCCGGTCGTGAACTTGCCGTCACCTGAGGTGAAAGTGGTCAACTCCCGCCACAGCGACGGGATCTCACCGGGCGGATCCGCTTCTTGCAGCCAGCCGTCTCGAGTGTTTGACCGGACGACTTCGATCCCGCTCATTAAGACCCCTCCCGCGACATTCCGCTCTTTGCTTGAGCACCGTATGACGCTACGACGACTCCGGATCCGCGCTCAGCAGGTCAGGGGTGCGAGCTGAGCAGCTTGAGGTGCGTGCCCGAGACCTCGATCACGAGTGTCTTTACTGTTCGCGCTGCCTCGTTCTCGACCGCCGCACCGATGAATGCCTGAGACGACGAGACCGCGCTGATCGAGTCGAAGAAAACGTTCTTCGGCAGCGTGTTCTTCAGCACCGACCAGGTGCCCCCGGTTGACCGCATGACGACCGGGTGATTGATGTCACGGGCCGTGTTGTAGCGGGAGCCGATCGCCCAGGCGGTCTTCCCGTGCATCGCCACGTACTCCAGCTGGATCCCGACGAGCCCCTTGCTCATCGGTGCGGGCGCCCACGCGGTCCCGTTGTACCGAAGGACCACCGGTGAGTTCTTGAACGTGGTGGGGTTCTGGACGGAGCCCACCAGATAAGCCAACTTCGGCGAGCTGGTGGCGATTGCGTTCAGTTGGTCGCCGGCCGGCGGCGTACCGTTCTGCGCCCAGCTCGAGCCCTTCCACTGAAGGATGGTTCCGTCCTCGTTGAGTGCCCAGGCATTGTTCGCAGCTGACGTACTGAGTGACCTGATGCCGTCGTTGTTGAAGTTCGGGAATGTGACCGATCCCCAAGACTTCCCGCGCCAGTGCAGCATTGCCTGGCCCGCGTTCGCCGGGCACGGCCACATCGCGCCGGCCGCCCACACATTGCTGGTCGAGCTTGCCGCAACGACCTGGACGTCCGACGCGCCGTCGCAGTACTGGGGGGTCTTCATCCGGGTGAACTTGCCACCCGTGGAGCGATAGACCGACGGAATGTTCTGGATCTTCTCGGCCGTCCGGCCGCCGCCGAGGATGATGTCGTGCGCCGAAGCGGCGGCGATCGACGTCAGCTCACCGCAGTGCCCGATACTCGGCGCCTTGACCTTGGTCCAGTGGCCATGGTGCCGATGCAGGAGAAAGAAGTGCCCCGAGGAGCAGCTCGTGTCCCCGTCCAGAACGAGCGCCCAGAGATCACTTGAGTGCGGCACCGCCGCAATCGCCGTGATCTGCCCCGACACCCCCGCCGGAAAATGCGTGGCTGCAGGCCGCGAGGTGGCGGCGATGCTCCCGGACGCGGCCGGGGCAAGCCCCAAGGTCAGAGCGGCCAGAGCGGCCAGGCCGACTCCGGCCGCGCCGACCACACGCACCCGACGACCAGTCGCGACGAATCCCCGCATGTCCACGAACCTTCCCCGTCGAGCGCCATCCGGCGCGACTCCCCGTGACGCCGCCTTGGCGTACCGGGGTACGCCGACACTCGCAGCGGGCACCGGTCCTGACCGCAACCCTGGGAGCGTCGCCTGCTGGGACCCGGCCGGCTCAACCTATCGGGGCGGGCAACCGTTGTCAGCCGATCCGCCGGCAACGGACCTGCTCACGGCCGGGGGTCTCGGTCGGGTTGGCGCCGATGGTGCCAGGCGCCCGCCGAGATGGAGTAGATCACCGCATCGAACGGCTCCCCGGACACCTCATCGGGCAGCGCAGCCTCGTGATCAAACCTCATGCCGATCCGTCGCATGACCGCCACGCTGCGTGCGTTGTCGGTGTCGGTGATCGAGATCACCCGCGGCAGGTCCCGCACGCCGAACCCATAGCCAAGCCAAGCCTCGGCGGCTTCGGTCACGTATCCATGGCCCCAGTGCTCGCGGGCAAGCCGCCACCCGATCTCGATGTCGTCGGGATACCAGTCCTGTTCGTGCAGCCCACACATGCCGAGAAACCGTCGATCCCGCGTGCGTTCGATTGCCATCAAGCCAAGACCGTCCGACTCGTAGCACTCGTTGGCCCATTCAGCGATCTCGTCGGAGTACTCACGCGAGGCCGGTCCACCGAGATACTGAGCGACCTCGGGATCTGCGTTGAGGGCGGCGTACAGCGGTAGATCATCGGCTCGAAAGGTACGCAACGCCAGCCGATCAGTCGTCAACACGACGACGCCCTCGACTTTCATCTCAGCGCGCGAGCCCGGCAGCGTCTCGCGCGGGACTCAGAGCCTCGTAGCCCCGGATGTCGGCGATCCGGCCGGCCCGGACGGTGAGCACCTGCCACCGATCGGCAACCAGATCGCTGTCGGGGCTTCGCGATGTCGTGACCTGCATGCCGACCAGGATCTTGCCTGCGTTGGTGAGCACCTCGGTGACCTGAGCACGGCGACCTTCGGTGCGGCCCCGCTTGTACCAGTCGAGCACTTGCTTGCGGTTCTGGCAGGCGGGTGCCGGGTCGCCAGGAGCACCCCACGTCACGTCCGAGTCGAGGAGCTCAGCGAACGCATCGAGATCCGCGGCATCCAGCGCCGCCCGAACGAGATCGGCAAGACGCGTCACAGACGGGTCCGCATCCACAACACCCATCTTCCCACCGGCCCAGGCGGCCCAGCGTGACGAGGTGTTGACCATGGCGAAACGCGCCAAGATCGGGCCGAAAATGGCACGGTTCGCCATGATCAACAAGCGCAGGACGCGGCGAAGGCCCCGCCGGGGGAGCGGCGGGGCCTTCGTCCGTCCTTGCTTTGCTAAGTGCGTCAGACCTTCTCAACCGGGGCCGGGCTGTGCGCACCGAGCTTCGGAAGGACCTCAGCCTCTGGCGCGGTCCGGCGCAGGTGCAAAAACCCGAGGGCCGCGAGCAGCAGCATCAAGCCCGCACCGATGTAGGCCACGATCGCGCCGATTCCCGCGATGGTCCCCATCTTGCCGAACGCGTAGGCGTTGAGCAGCAGGCCACGCAGCGTCTCACCCTTGAAGACGGTCGCAACCTGGGCGGCGAGCGCGGTGTTCGTCGGGTCGGCAATGGCCTTCGCAGACAGCTGGGCGTAGGTCTGGCCGCCGCCGATCTCCTGGAGGTGAACCGCGATGAAGTGGTTGGCGTAGGCACCAGCCTCGTTACCGGTCGTCATCTGCTTGCCGGCGTACTTGCCCAGGTACTGCTTCATGTCCGGCGTGATCTCCGTGCCGGCCTTCGCGTGGTCAAACGCTGATGCCGGCGGGAAGAAGATCTTCTGCGCCGCAAGCTGCGAGTGCACCTGGTTGTCGATGAACGAGTGGCCCCAGCTCAGCAGCCCACCCGCAACGACGAGCACGATCGCGATCACAACGCCAGCGAGGGCCAGCATCGCGTCGAATGTCCTCCGCTTCATGATGATCTCCTTCTACACGGCCGGTTCCCCGGCACTCCCGGGATCACCGGTCGGCAGATCCCATTGCCTTTACAGTCGCTCAGCCGCGGCTGCGTTGGGAGAGCCAAAAGTCCCGTCCGCAACGCGCATAGGTCCCGAAACCAAGGGGCGCAACGGCCCTGATCGAGCGCTTGCGGTGCGACGAACAGCGCTCAGGTGACGAGGCCGGCGACCGGGATGCTGTCGGTGAAGGCGAGCCGCTCGGAGCCGTCGATGAGCTCGAACTCCTCGATCGTCATCCGGGTCTGCGACGCACCGCTCGGGATCACGACCGATCCCGACCAGGTCACCCGGTCGGTATCGGCCACCGATGACGCCAGGTCCTGGCTGAGCCGCCGACCGTTGACGGTCATCGGCTTCCAGGCCAGGGCGTCGTCGAGGATCCGGTCGTCCTTCGACTCGACGGTCAGCCGCATCCGCGAAGCGCCGGTCGACGCCTTGCCCTTGTGGGTCGTGATCGGCGCATAGCCGGCGACCGTCACCGCGAACTGGCCGCCGTTGTTGCCGTTGGACGAGCCGACCACCGTCACATGGCGGTTCGGCGCAAGCTGCGCGTAGTCGACCGTGACGACCTTCGACAGATGCGTGTCGGGAATCGACGTCGGCTGGTAGCGCGCGAACGCGAACCTGATGAACGGCGTGTACGACTCGAGCTCCGCGCCACTCGGCGAGGTCACCTTGATGTCGGCGTACCAAAGATTGCGGGTGCTGTCGAAGCCGACGTCGTGACCCGCGACATCGACCTTCCCGGAAACCTCGGCGATCGTCAGCGAGCCGTTGCCGCTGTTGGCGGTCGCGAACGGGAAACATGACGGCGTCGGCTGCTTCGTCTTCGACGTCAGCGTCTCGCGCGAGACATGGATCGGGTCGAAGCCCCACTGCGTGACATACGGCGCAAGGCTCGACGGCGGCAGCGGGTTCGTGTTCTTCGAACCCTGATGCCAGCACACGACACCCAGCCGCTCCTTGTCGCCGCTGGACCACCACGGCCGGTTCATGTACACGCGGAGCGCGCCGCCGGTCCGAGTGATCGACTTGTTCGTCGCGGCCCGCTTGTAGACCGGGATGACGTAGAGCACGTCGGGCGCGGCTGGGCGGGCCGAGTTCGGCACGTGCATGTACTTCGCGGTGGTGTGGTCGGTCGACGGGTCCGAGTACGTGTGGATCGTCGGACCGACATAGGAGAAGACGACGGTCGGCGTGCCCTTCACGTCCGAGGACTTGATCGTGCTGTTGGTCAGGATCTGGACCGTGCCGTTGACCGCACCCGACGGATCGCTCGCGAGGGTCGGGTCCTGCACCACCACGTAGTCGCCGGGGGTCGGCGCCGCGATGGTGGGATCGGTCCCGATCGGCGCCTCGACCAGCGGCCTGGTCTGGATCTTCGGGTTGCTCGGGTCGGTGGTGTCCGTGCCGACCAGCAGCAGCTTGACCGTGGTCCCCTCAAAGGCGACCCCGGGCTTGACCGCGCCGGCCGTGCGCAACGCGGCGATCGGATCCGCGGTGGAGTTCAAGGTGAGCTGTTGCCGGAAGTACTCGATGTAGAAGCTGGTCGCCGTCGCGGAGTAGTTGACCGCGCGGAACTTCGTGTCGCCGAGCTGATGGGCTTCGTCGAAGTTCTCGAACTCCACCAGCGGAACGCCGGACAAGCCGGCCGCATCGGGCCGCTTGCCGATCCCGATCCGCGGGATCTCGAGGCTGAACGCATGCCCGGCGAACTGCACCGGCGTGACCGGGTCGGCGTTCGTCCCGGTGTCGATCGGCATCGCCCAGGTCGCATCGACGTCGATCCGCGCGGTGCTCTTGCGGCTCATCTCGACCGTGCCCCACAGTGCGTTCTTCAAGCCCAGGAACGCCGCGTACGTCTGCCCGACAGCGGACTTGCTCGGCGACAGGAACAGCCTCGGCGCCAGCAGCGGAGTGCGTACGGCATGCACGAAACGGATCTCGCGCCACGGCGTGAACATCCAGTGCTCGCCGGCCAGGATCGACTTCCGGATCGCGTTGATCTTCGCGCTGCTCAGACCGGCGGCCGCTGCCTCGGTCTGGATCCACTCCCAGACCCCCATCACGTCCAGCGCCGCCGCGTCGATCTCGCAGTTGAGCAGGCACGTGATCATGTCGCCCTTGCCGAGGGTCAGGAAGAGCTCGGTCGTGACGTTCGACGAATCGCCCGGATCCGTGACGGTCTGGGTGTGCCAGTTCGGCACGCCGCGGGTGAGCTGGATCCGGCACGCCTGGAGCTTCGGCCAGCCGGCGCCAACCGTGTCGAACGGCAGCTTCGCCACGGTCTGCTTGCTGCTGTTGATCGGCAGGCCGCGGATCAGCGCGGTCCGGCCGATGAACTCCGGCAGGTAGGTGATCGGCTGGTAGCCGGGGAACAGGTAAGGGTTGGTCTGGCTGTGTACGACGCTCGGGTTCTCCAGCGTGCCCAGGCTCTCGATCGTGGTCGCATCACGCAGGGCGATGTCGTCGTACCGCACGGTCGAGTCATCCATCGGCTTGCCGGTCGCCGGCAGGTCCCACGCGCCGTGCTGCTCCGCCATGAACACCGAGGTCGGGGCCGGCAGGATGATCCGGGTCGAGACACCGGTGTCGATCGGCAGCGTCCCGTCCTGGGTCGCATTCTCGCTGCGGACGACCATGACCTCTTCCGACGCGGCCGGGCCCGGCGGGCTCAGCAGGAGCATCCGCGGAGCCGGGACCGGCTCGACCCGCAGGTGGGTCTCGTACGCGGTGATCAGCGCAGCGCCGGTCTTCGGGGCCAGCGCCGGCAGCAACGAGTTCCCGGCCAGATCGACCGCTCGCCCGCGCAGCTGGTACGGCCAGCCGAACCGCAGCCGGGGCAACCTCAGCACGTTGTCGGTGCTCGACTCGGTGGTGTCCGCCACCGCAGTGCTGCCCGGCACCTGCCAGTTGGTGGCGAGGTTGAACCCGGTCGAGCCCTGGTTGGACGGCGGTGGCGACTGGGTGTTCGGGTCGTAGAACGCCGTACCGATCCGAGGTACGCCGAGGCTCCACCCGTCCCAGCGGGTCAGCGTCTCCTGCAGGTAGAGGTCGCCGGCCCCGGACTTGGTCGCCGTCGTCGGCGCGGGCACGACGGTGTCCTCCTCGAGGATCGACACCGGCGGCGTCCCAGTGACGGTGATGGTGCCCTGCCGCCACATCAGTGAGCGCCAGACCGGGTCGGGCTTGGAGAACACGTCGAAGCGGTAGCCGCGGGTGATGTCCTCCGCGTAGAGCGGCTTCTTCGCCGCGCTCCCGAAGTAGGCGTCCTGCAACGCCGTTGTCTGGCGCTCCAGGGTCGCGGCCATCTGCACCGCGCGACCGGACCGAGCGATCGCGAAGCCACCGGTCCGCAACGCGGGCAGCGCGAACCGGTCCGGCGTGGTGAGAGTCAGCTTCTGGCCCTGCTGCCGGCTGCGGGTCACGTTGTCGGCGAACTGCATCGCCTTGATCGCGGCGTTGTCGTGATCGAGCCGGATGATCCGATAGAGCGCCCGGTCGCCGAGCTTGAGCATCCGACCGTCGAGGTCGGTCTTGCCGGGGTCGAGCGGCTGGGCGCGGAAGACGCCGAGATCGGTGTCGGTCGCGGTCGGCGGCCGGACCGACTGGGTGTGGTTGGCCGTCGTACCCGGTGCCCACTCCAACTTGGAGCCGTTGAAGACGAAGATCGCCTCGGTCGGGACCAACTTCTTGTTGGCGGCCGCGGTCTTCCACGCCGCGAGCACCTCCGGGCCGACCGGCCCGGCCCGCAGGTCGAGCACGAGACCCAGGATGCGGAGCAGGGACGGCTGGCTCCCGATCGCCGCGACGATCTGGTGGAAGTCCCAATCCGGGGGCGTGACCGGACCGACCGGCGTCGTGTGCGGCTTGAGCCCGCGCTGGAGGAACTGCTGCTCCTGGATGAACGCGAGCGAGGTCGCAGCTCCCGGCGGCTCGTTCGAGCCGAGTGACTTCGCCAACGTCACCAGGTCGTACGGAATCGCCCGCGACTGCTTGATCTCGTGCTCGAGCAAGTCGGTCAGCTGCTTCTTGCGGTCGACCCCGATGCCGTGGATGCCCGGATCCGGATGCTGGTCGCCCTGCGCGCGATCGAGGGTGAACAGTTGCTGGAAGCCGATGGCGCCGAAGGCATCCGCCGGCGCCAGGTGCTCATACAGCGGGAACGCGGTCGGCGACGACACCCCGAACTTGCCGTACAGCGACGTGATCGTGTCGCTGAGCTGTCCCACCGGCGCCGACCTGATCTGCCGGGACCCCATCCCCTTGAAGACGTACGGCGTCACCGGCGTGTTCGGCGGGAACATCGCCGCCCACCGGGTCGAGTCCGGCGACTGCGACCCGAACAGCACGCCGTTCGTCGTATGCACGAACTCGGCGTGGTACGTCGGCGAGCCGGGCAGCTGCGGGAGGTGCAGCCCGAAGCTCGGCGCGAGCGCGGCGATCGTGTCCGGCCAGCTCCGGCCCGGGTTCACACCGGTCGACACCGCCTGTGACCAGTCGGGGAAGTCGGACAGCGTGAGTTCGGCGCTGCTCGACGACTCGAGGCGGGGCGAGATGATCACCGAGAAGTCGAGATAGATGCCTGGCTTGACCCGGCCGGTGACCTCGGTCTGGCCGACCGGAAGGACGGTCCAGATCATCGCCTGCTTGATGCTCATCCGAGTCCCTACCCGACCAGCGCGAACGAGGTGCAGTAGGCCGCCCACTGGTCGGCGGTCATCGAGCCGCCGAACGTGTTGGGAGCGGTCGGATCCGGTGTGTCGGCGTGCCGGATCGCGCGCGGCAGTGCGCCTGGGAGGGCCCGATGCGCCGCGGTGTGCCCGACCCGATGCGTCGCGTGCTGATGCGCGATGGCGCCACCGCTGCCGCCGCTCGAGCTTCCCGCGAAGGTCTCCTGGACGTCGATGCCGACGCTGAACCCGAAGAACAGCACGTGCACCGAGATCGACATCGACGCTTCGCCGATCAGCTCGCTGTTGCCGTCCGTCGACTGGTAGGTCAAGCCGAGATACAGCTCCACCGACACCGAGATCACGCCGAGCGCGGAGATGCCTCCGCTCGCCTTGACGTACGCCGTCAGGTCGACCTGCTGCCCGTGCGGTTGCAGCTGGGTGGACGAGTAGGAGATGCCACCCACGAGCGAGACCTGGCCGCTTGCGATGCCGATGTCGATCGAGTAGCCAAGGCCGAAGTCGAAGCCGAGGGCAAACGACTGGATCCCGTTCGGGCCGATCGTCAGGGCGACGTACCCACCGCCCGTGAAGATCATGATCTCGAGCTGGAACGGGTTGTCCACCGAGCAGAAGGCGAAGTCGAAGACGACCGGATCGCCGTTGTACGGGATCGCAACGCCCGCGCTGAACGCGATGTTGTCGAGCGCGAAGACCCCGCACGTGATGTTCGGGATCGCCAGGGTCAGGTCGGCGGTGATGGCCGAGCCGGCGGTGCTGATCGTGAGCCCGCTGCCGTCGAAGCTGAGGTAGCTCGCGAGGTCCTGGACGAAGCTGAGCGGGCCCTTGAACGCGACGCCGTCGGCGTTGACCTGGACCTGGACGTCGGTCTTCTGGCCGGTCTTGGACCGGAAGGTCAGGCTGTCGAACGGGATCTGGATGAAGTACGTCGAGTCGTCCGTGCCGTAGAGGTTCAGGTCGAAGTCAAGGATCTGCCCGGTCACGGTCGAGGTCGACGGGTGGCTCGGGTCGAGCGAGGTGACGAGCACGGCGTGCAGGTCCATCGAGTTGTCGGCGTCGCCGGTCGGGTCGAACAGGTCATCCGCCCCCGGCGGGCCACCCGACTCGATCGGCGGGTGCCAGTCGACCGTTGTGACGATCCGGTGCGGGCTCTGGAGCTCCTGCGTGGTGATCGTGAAGGTCGAGGAGTTGTCGGCACCCTCGGCGAAGTGGACGGTCTTGAGGATGGTCGCCAGCTGGATCCCGCCGAGCAGCTTGGCGTTGATCGCATTCGGGCCGGAGGTCGGGAAGACCTCCTTCGGGTCGAACTTGCCCTTCGCCAGGTTGTCGACGTTGCCCGAGACCGGGCCGACCGCGCGCGAGATGCCGTCGATCCCAATGTTCGGCGTGATCGAGCCACCGGAGTGGTCGGTCTTGAACGTGATGGCCTGCCGCTTGGCGCCTGACACCCGGCTGAGGTAGATCCCGCCGGGGTTCTTCGAGGCGTTGAACCCGCTGTGGTCGAGGTAGTTGGTGGTGTTGTACTCGAGGACCGATCCGCCGATCGCCTGGCCGGACGCGGCCTCGGCCTCGGGTGAGTTGACCGTCATCTCGCGCAGGAACGGATAGAAGGCGGGCTGGCCGGCGTTGATCAGGCTCTGTGCCGACGTACCGCTGGTCGGTGGGACCGCGTCGAGCGTGAAGCTGGACAGGACCTGCTGGGTGTCGCTCGGCGCGTTCGGGGCGCTCGGCGGCGCGACGCTCACCCGTTGGTTGTCGAGTGTGATCGTCGGGTTGTTGTCGTGCCACTTCTTGATCAGCGCCTTCATGAACTCGTGGTTGGCGTTGCCGTCGCCGTAGGCAACGGTGTCGTCCACCCACACCACCGGGGAGTGGAAGTCGATCGGCGCACCGGCCCAGTCGGTGCCGCGGAAGTGGAACAGGAATGGCTTGTGGTCACCGAGGTCGGGCTGGAAGCAGAGCTCGACGTTGCCGTGCTGGTGCGAGGTGTAGGCCTCGGGTGGCTTCTTGCCCTCCTCGATGTCAGGCGAGACCAACGTCAGCGCCTCGACCGAGCTGAACGGCATCCCGTGCCCGGCGTGCGGCGCGAAGTCGCCGGAGAACCCGTAGTTCTTGACCGGGCTCGCGACGACGATGAAGACCTTCTGCCTCAGATACGCGCCCGGATGCCCGCTCTTGTCGGCGATCTCCCGCTCGGTGACCGTGACGAGCGAGGCGAGATGACCCCACGGGAACAGGTAGCCCTTGCGGACCACCCGCACGTAACTGTCCCGCCCCTGCACCGCACGATGCCGCCACGAAAGCAACGACGAGTTGTAGATCTTCGGCGCCGGCTTGCCCTTCTTCGTCCGCGGCACCGGTTGCTTCGGCAGGTTCCAGTGCGCATCGCTTTCCAGCCAGCCACCGAGTGACGTCAGCATGAGCCGGTCGACGGTCGCGGGTGACGGGATGAACGGTGTCGTCAGCTCCCGGCCGGTGGTCGACATACCCTTCCGGCCGAACGGACCCTTGGGCGACTTTGTGAAGTCCGACGAGAGCCGGACGATGTCGTACCGGTCCTCGTAGGCGAGCGATGTCGTGAAGGTCGGGGAGTCCTGCTTCGGCTCGCTGAGGTCCTTGATGAGGTCACCGGGGAACGACCGGTCGGTGCACCACACCGCGCGGACCGTCATCAAGGCGCGGTCGGTCTCGTCGACGATCGTCTCGTACGTCCCGATGATGATGTCGGGATCGGCGCCGCGCCGCACATCGGGCACGACAAGGATCTCGTGCTTGGCCGCCATCCGGGTGTGCCAGAGCTCGGTCCAGCCGTTGTGGGTCACCGGCTCGGTCGCGTTCACGAACACCGTCGTCGCGCGCGAACCACCGAACTGAATGCCCTCGGCCGCGATGGCCGGTGGCGAGAGCACGACCCGGTAAGGCATCTCGATCGCGGTCTGGGTCGGCGAGGGAGCTTTGAGACCCTTGAAGTTCGCCGGCCCCTGGCTCATCGCGGTCAGTGGCGGGAGCGCGACTGGTACGACGGACAGTTCGTAGTTGATCCAGCTCAGCAGGGTGTCGGCGTCGAGAGTGAGCGGCGACGTCGCGCCGGGCTCAACCGCACTGTTCGGCACGATGAAGGCGAGCTGCGACCCGCCGGACACTCGCGCATTGACTGCCGGGTCGCCGACCGCCTTCGACGACGCCGGCGGCTGGTGCCCGCCGGTCTGGCTCTTGAGCCCGCTGGCCACCAGCGGGAACGCCTGCTCGGCGATGTTCTGCGGCGCCGGCGAGGACAGGTCAGCGGCGAAGTCAGCTCCGACGACGCCGAAGCTCACCGTGAGGTAGTTGGTCTTGGCGGTGTTCAGTGACGTCACCACCGGGGGCGACTTGGTGAAGTCGGCGGTCATGTTCCAGAAGCCGAGGGTCAGGACGCACTGGTCGGAGGCCCGCCGCATGATCAGGGCGAAGTTCGGCTTCGGCGTCGCGACCGCGTCGGGAAGGAACCGCCCGAGCTCATCGACGGTCGGGCCGGCCAGATCGCCGTAGGCGGCGACTCCGACGGCGCCGGCGCTGTAGACGATGAAGGACCGACGCGAGAACGTCCGGTCAGTCTCCGGGCGACCCTCGGCCATGTCGGCAACCTAGGCGCCTTGTGCGCTCGTGACAATAAGCCGACCGGTGACTCTTAGGCTAATTGTCACGGTGCCTAGGCAATTTCCCGCGGGTGAACTTACGCAGCGGCCTTCTCCAGCACGTGGACGCCGCAGGATGAGCCGAGGCCGATGACGTGCGCCAGGCCCACCTTGGCGCCCTCGATCTGCCGGTCGCCGGCCTCGCCGCGCAGGTGCGTCGCCACCTCCCAGATGTTCGCGATCCCGGTCGCGGCGATCGGGTGGCCCTTCGACTCGAGCCCGCCCGAGACGTTGACCGGCATCCGCCCGTCCCGCCACGGTGCACCGGAGGAGAAGAAGTCGACCGCGCCACCCGGCTCGCACAGCCCGAGATTGTCGTAGTGCACGAGCTCAGCGGTCGCGAAGCAGTCGTGCAGCTCGACCAGGTCGAGATCCGCTGGGCCGACGCCGGCCTGCTCATACGCCTTGGCCGCCGCCTGCCTGGTCAACGTGTTGACGTCCGGCAACACCTGGCAGGCGTCCTGCCACGGGTCGCTGGTCAACACTGACGCCGCGATCTTCACCGCCCGCCGTCGCTGCTCGAGCGAGAGCGTCTTCAGCTTCGAGTCGCTCACGACGACGGCGGCCGCGGCCCCGTCGCAGTTCGCCGAACACATCGAGCGAGTGTTCGGGTAGGCGATCATCACATCGCCCATGATCTCTTCGAGCGACATCCGCTTCTGATACGTCGCAAGCGGGTTCAAGGTCGAGTGCGCGTGGTTCTTCTCGGCGATCCGCGCGAAGAGCTCGAAGCTTGCCCCGCCGTACAGGTGGCCGTACTCCATCCCGATCTGCGCGAAGACGCCCGGCATGGTCTCGGTGCCGACCCGGCCATCGAGCGCCGCCACCGCGCCGTACCGGCCCGCGGGCTCCCAGGTGGAGGTGTCGGCTCGTTGCCCGCCCGCGAGCAGGCCGACGCCGGAGAGCTTCTCGACGCCGAAAGCCAGGCCGTAATCCGCCTCGCCCGCCTTGATCGCCATGATCGCGGTCCGCAGCGCGGTCGCCCCGGTCGCGCACGCGTTGGTGACGTTGTAGACCGGGATGCCGGTCTGCCCGATCTGCTTCTGCAGCTGCTGGCCGATGCCGGCCCCGCTTCGCATGGTGCCGGCGGCAAGGACACCCATGTCGGCCATCGTCACCCCCGCGTCGGCAAGCGCACCGGTCGCGGCCTCGGCGGCAAGGTCGACCGCGTCGCGGTCCTTGTGCTTGCCGAACTTGGTCATCGTGATCCCGAGGATCCACACGTCATCGGCCATGTCGTCGATCTCCCTTGCCTTGGACCGCTCCGGCCCGGGCCGGTTCCCTGGACCTCACTGCGCGCTCACCGGCTCGAAGCCGAATCCGACTGCCTCGACCCCCGCATCATCGACCCCCAGCGAGTACGTCGTGAGGCGTACCTCCATGCCGAGGTGCACATGCTCGGGGTCCGGCGGGACGTTGATCAGGTTGGCGCGCACCTGCGTGCCGTCGCAGTCCACGACCGCCGCGACAAACGGTACGTCGATACCGGGCGCGGCCATCGACACGATCGTGAAGGTCCGCACCTCGCCATGCGTCGCCACCGGGACGACGTGGAACTCGATCCCGCCGCAGTTTGCGCACGCATTGCGGCGGTCGAAATACTGCGCGCCACAACGTGCGCACTGGTTGGCGACCAGGTGCGGCTCGGGCTCGAGCACCAGGTAGTCCACCAGCGGGACCTGACGGGTGCCGGAGGCGACGTTGTCGGTCATCGGCTCGCGCCTCTCTGGTCGGCCAGCAGTCGGACCGCGGCGTACACCGCCGACAGGGCGGGCACGTCGACGCCGATCAGGCCGGCGATCTCGATCGGCGCGGCCATGATCACGTCGAGCTCCAGCGGCTTGCCGGCCTCGAGATCCATCAGCATCGACGTCTTGTGATCACCGACCCGCTCGGCGCCCTCGAGCCGGCGTTGGATCGACACGCTCGGCTCGGCGCCGAGTGCGCTCGCGATCGCCAGGGTCTCCTCCATCATCGCCACGACCAGCTCACGCGCCCGCGGGTGCCTAGCGATCTGAACCATCGTCGCGCCGGTGAGCGCACTCAACGGGTTGAACGAGATGTTGCCCATCAACTTCAGCCAGATGTCCGGGCGAAGGTCGGGCTCGACCGGGCATTTCAGCCCGCCCCCGATCATGGCCGCGCTGAAGTCCGCGCAGCGCTGACTCGTCGAGCCGTCCGGCTCGCCGATCGAGAACCGGGTGCCCTCCTCGTGCCTGATCACGCCCGGTCGCTCGATCGTGGTCGAGCAGTAGACGACACAGCCGATCGCCCGCTCGGGCCCGATGACGCCGGAGACCGCGCCGCCCGGGTCGATCGACTCGATCCGGGTGTTGGCCAGCGGGCCGGCGACGCCGTGGAAGTACCACCACGGGATGCCGTTCTGGGCCGCGACCACCGCGGTCTGCTCGTGCATCAGCGGGCCGAGCAGCGGACCCGCAGTCGCATACGAGTACGCCTTCAGGCCGAGAAAGACCAGGTCGACCGGGCCGATCTTCGCCGGGTCGTCGGTGACCTCGGGATGCGCGGTGAAGTCGCCCCGCTCGCTGAGTACGACGACGCCGTCACGAGCCATCGCTTCGAGGTGCGGACCGCGCGCGACCAGACTCACGTCCGCGCCGCCGCGCGACAGCGCGGCACCGACGTACGCACCGATCGCCCCGGCGCCGACGACCGCGATCCTCACGTGTCGACCAGGGACGCGAGCGCCCGCCGCTGGATCTTGCCGGTCGGGCCCTTGGGGATCTCGCGCCGGACCGCGATCGTGACCGGCACCTTGAACGCCACCATTCGATCCGCGCAGTGCTTGATCAGGTCGGCTTCGGTGACGTCGGCGGTTGCGACGACGACCGCGGCCACCTGCTCGCCGTACTTCTCGTCCGGCTGGGGATAGGCCGCCGCCTCGCTGATCGCGGGGTGCTCGAGCAGCACCGCCTCGACCTCGTACGGCGAGATCTTCTCCCCGCCGCGGTTGATCAGCTCCTTG
>Ga0265338_10004888_pt1 | contig 17850 bp, 12 predicted proteins | sample 42126metaG_FD_193579 | JGI IMG/M metagenome (GOLD analysis project Ga0265338, IMG submission 193579) | Rhizosphere microbial communities from Carex aquatilis grown in University of Washington, Seatle, WA, United States - 4-21-26 metaG | ecosystem: Host-associated > Plants > Roots > Rhizosphere... | reverse complement strand
TTGGCCGGCATAAACGGTGGAGGTTGAGCGCGCGCCAACGCGCAAAGCCCAGGCGATAATTCGCTTCTTGACGGGCGAAGCGCTCGATTTCTCTACCACGGCCTGACGAATTTTTTCAAAGACCCGGGGAACGCCAACAATCACCGTAGGCCTGATTTCTTTCATGGCCTGCGGAAGCTTGTCGAATTGCGAGCAGTAAGCAATTTGAGCGCCGGAGTTGTACATCACGTAGTCGAGGGCGCGGGCGGTAATGTGCGAGAGCGGCAGAAACGATATGCAGGCGTCGGAGGAGTCAAAGTGAAAGTCGACTCCGGCAACATTCTGGTTTGAAGCAATGTTTCCGTGGGTGAGGGCAACGCCTTTGGGCTCGCCGGTGGTCCCGGAAGTGTAGATGAGAGTGGCCAGATCTTCAGGCCTCGCAGATCGGACGAGCGCATCGAAGACAGGGTCCCGTTCACTGCCAGCCGCTTCTGCATCGGCAAGAATCTGGCTCATGGCGATGGCACCGTCGGGCACGGGCGAGTCCATCATCACGATGCGCTCGAGATAGGTTTGTTCGCGAACCGAGTTGAGCTTGTCGAACTGCTGACGCGTGGAAGCAATGGCGATGCGGCAGCCTGCGTCGCGCAGCAGCGCCGCGACCTGCTCACCGGTGAGCGTGGGATAGATGGGCACATCGGCAGCGCCAATGGCCAGGATGGCGAAATCGGACACCGCCCACTCCCAGCGGTTTTCACCTATTAGAGCAATGCGATCGCCCTTTTTTGCGCCCCAGGAAAGGAGTGTGCGCGAAAGCATCCGCACTCGCTGGTACATCTGTTCAGAAGAGATTGGCTGCCACTGGCCAAAGGAATCCTGCCAAAGCACGGCGCGCGGATTTGCCGCCGAGCTCAGGTGGAGAAACAGGTCGTTGATTGTCGATAAGGGAGCGATCATTTCGTGTTGTGGCCCGGTGAAAACAGGGCCATTCGAGAGTGTATCAAGCGCGAAGCAGTGATGGCGATGACGTGGGAACAGAAACACTGCCAATTAACTGTTGAGAATCGCCCATTTGAGTTATCGGAATGACACTAACAAGGAATGAACATTGTGGTAATTTATGAGCCCCACTGTGTACCTGGCGCGATAAACTGGGAGCCGGAGTCAGATTATCTTCCGCATATAGCTGACGGCCCAATGAATTTTGAACAATGTTTAATTTGCCCCAGGAAGTGCCTTCGAACGAACCAGACTCCGAGATCAGCATTGAGCTGGCAGGGGCCGAACGTGTGATTCTTTGCGCCGCTGCGGTTATCGTTCTGGCAAACGTTGCAAGATGGCTGATTCTCGCCGTCGACCCGGATATTTTCCCCACATGGAATCCGATGAACCTGCAGGCGATGCTGCTGACTACGCTCAGCGGGCTAAGTCTCGCTCTTGCTCACCTGCGCTATTCTCGGATTCGTCGCGTCACTTCAGTTCTGCTGGGCGGCTTTGTCGCTGTCTTTTCGTTCGCCGTCGTCATTGAATATGTCTTTCACGAGTCGCTTGGCATCGACGCTTACGCAGTTTCTGGCCACACCGCCTACCCCTATTTGTTTAGCAGAATGGCACTCCAGGCCGCACTCGGATTCGGCGCGCTGGGCGTAGCGGAGATGTTCACTTTTGTGCGCAGGCCCGCTCTTGTGCTGGTAGCCGACTTTTTGGCGCTCTGCCAGGCGGCTGTAGTGCTGACTGTGGTTAGCGGGCATTTCATTGCGATCTTGCACTTTTTTGACTCGCAGACGCCCGTGCGAACTTCGGTGTTTACCATGATCTGCCTGCTTTTTCTGAGCGCAGTCCTGATGATGCGCAGAACGGAAAGGGGCATTCTCAACATCTTCATTGGAAATGGGTCGGGCAGCAAAGTGGCTCGAATTTTGGCGCCGCTGCTGCTCTTGCTGCCCTATTTCCGCGAGGCGATACGCGCGCAATTCATCAGCGAAAGCCGCATGCCTGCCTATTACACAACTGCCATTGTGGCCACGGTAGCAGTCTTTGTAAGTTGCGCCATCCTCATTTATCTCGCGCGGCGAATGAACTCAATGGAGGCCGAGGTAAACGACCTTTCGCTGCGCGATGGGCTCACCGATCTGCACAATCTGCGCGGCTTCCGCCTGCTTGCCGAACAAGCGCTCCGCCTTGCGCATCGCCTGAAGACGCCATTCTCAGTGCTGTTTATCGACCTTGACGATCTGAAAAAGACCAATGACACTCTTGGTCATCAGGTGGGTTCAGAACTAATTATCGAGGTAGCCGAAATACTGAAGTCGTCATTCCGCGAGACCGATGTGCTGGGCAGGATTGGCGGCGATGAGTTTGCCGTCGCCGGACAATTCAGCGAAGAACATATTGCACAGGCGAAGCACCAATTGGAGGTTTCAGCCACGGTTGCCAACCGCAGTCGGACCCACCCGCCGAAGCTGAGTTTCAGCGTGGGATGCGTCACATTGGCTGCCGGCGGCCAGGAAACGCTCGACAGCCTGCTGGCGCGGGCCGACCAGGCCATGTACAGCGCGAAACGCCGAAAAAAGATGACTGTGGCCTGAGGAGTGGGCCGCGGTGCCCCGCGTTGCATACTTATTCACCTTCCTGTATATTTATACGAGCGCGGATTCCGCTACGCGGACCGCGCCTTCACTTTTTTCCGGGCAGGAAGCGGCAATGAAGACCCAGCGGCTGGACGCAATTCGAGATGTGCTTACGAGCTCGGCGGTAGCCAGCCAGGATGAGCTGAGGCGCAAGCTTCGCCGGCGCGGCTTTCATGTAACGCAGGCAACGCTCTCGCGCGACATGCACGAACTGCGACTGTCGAAAGGGCCCGGGGGATATTCGCTTCCCAACGGGCACAGCAATGGCACGGTAGTGGTGGATGATGCGCCGCCTACAGTTGAAGAAATGCTGGATAGCTTTGGCATGCGCGTACGGCAGGCGTTGAACCAGGTAGTGGTGGGCACGGTGCTGGGCGGAGCGCAGCCGGTAGCTGCGGCGCTCGACCGCGCTCAATGGCCTGAAGTGGTGGGCACCATTGCTGGAGACGATACGGTGCTGGTGATCTGCACCGATGCACGCCGCGCGAACGACGTGGAACTGCGCATCAGGACGCTCCTTGAATCATGACCATGAAAGTACAAACCGCAGTGGTTGGCGTAACCGGGTACGCCGGCGCGGAACTGGCGCGGCTTCTGCTGCACCATCCACGCCTTAAGGGCTTGCCCCCGGTATTCGCCGGCCGCGTGGATGAGAAGGATACCGCGCGCGGTGGAATTCCGCTTGGGGAGATACATCCCCAGCTTGGGGATAACAACGGGAGCGGCAGTTTGCGGCTTCAGCCGTTTTCATGGGAACTGCTGGCCGAGCGTGGAGTTGACGTATTGTTTTTGGCCACTCCGCATGAACAATCGCGCGAATGGGTTCCCCAGGCATTGAAAAATGGCTTGCGGGTAATCGATCTGAGCGGCGCGTGGCGCTTGACTGAAGCGGCGGATCGCGCCGTCTACAACTTTGAAGATGAAGGCACGGAGCAAGCGGCGGCAACGCAGGCGCAGGCTGTTTATGGAATGCCTGAGCTCAATCGCGAGCATGTTGCCGGCGCGAAGCTCGTCGCCAATCCAGGCTGCTACGCTACCTCGGTAATCCTGGCGCTGAAGCCGCTGGTTGCTGCGGGGCTCGTCGATCTCGATCATGGAATTGTTGCCGATTCAAAGAGCGGCGTGAGCGGGGCGGGCAAGGCGCCATCTGCGAAGACGCATTTTATGTATGCGGCTGACAATTTGTCGGCCTACGGCGTATTCAGCCATCGCCACACGGGCGAACTGCTGGAACAAATCGGCATTGAGGCCGGCGAGATTGTGTTTACGCCGCATCTGCTGCCGATTCCGCGGGGAATTCTGTCGACGATTTATGTGCAGTTCAAAGAGCCGCAGACGCGGGCCTCAGTTGCCGCAGTTTACGAGTCGTTCTTTTCCGGCAGCCCGATGGTGCGCTTCTACAACAATTCGCTGCCGCAGATTCAGTACGTGGTACACACCAACTACGCCGACATTGGTTTTCAGCTTGACGCGAGCGGCCGTCGCGCAGTGATCGTCAGTTGCCTTGATAACTTGTTGAAGGGTGCGGCTGGGCAGGCTGTGCAGAACATGAACATAGTGCTCGGGTGGCCCGAGTCAGAAGGTCTCGCATGAAATTGGCTGCGGAGGGCAATGAATGAAGTACGTAGTCAAGCTGGGTGGCGCGGGACTGGAAACGCCGGCTCTATTGCAAGGGTGTGTGCGCGCGATCGCCGACCTGGTGCGCGATGGCAACCAGGTTGCCGTTGTGCATGGCGGCGGAATTCAACTAACGAAAATGCTGAAAGCGCTCGGCAAGCAAAGCGAGTTTGTGAACGGGCTGCGCGTGACGGATGCCGAAACTCGCGATGTGGCGCTGATGGTGCTGGCTGGCCGCGTGAACAAGGGACTGGTGGCCGCGTTGGGCGCGCTGGGCCAGCCGGCAATGGGTCTCTCCGGCGGCGACGGATTGATTTTTCGCGCGCGAAAAAAGCGGACTGCGCCCGATCTTGGATTTGTAGGCGAGATTGCAGCAAGCGATCCGCGCTGGCTTGAAGCAATCTGGCAACTTGGCGGCGTACCTGTTATTTCTTCGATCGCGCTTGGATTCGACGGCGAGTACTACAACGTGAACGCGGATGAGATGGCCGCGGCCTGCGCCATTGCCTGCCACGCCGATGCGATGGTGTTTCTCACCGATGTTCCTGGCGTGAAGGACGCGAATGGCGATGTACTGCGCTGGCTCTCGATTGATCAGATTGCCGAGATGGCCAAGAGCGCAGTGATTTCAGGCGGCATGCTGCCCAAACTGGGTGCATGTCGCGAAGCGCTTTTGAATGGCGTAAAGCGCGTGCGAATTTTGCCCGCCGAGGCGGCAGGATCGTTACCCGACCTGTGCACTTCGCGCGTGGCTCACGGCACCGAAGTGATGGTGGCCTAAACGCACATTTTGAGAGCGGCCTGTGTCAGGGCACGATTTTTAGTCGTGCCAAACAGACGCTCCAACAGGAAACGGGCTTTAGCACCTGAGAAAATGCAGGAGGTTTTTCAATTGACGAAACTAGATCAGTTAAAGGCCGCGGAAGCGCGGCTGTTGTTGTCGACCTACGAGAGGAATCCCATCCTCTTCGTACGGGGCGACGGAGTGCACATTATTGATGAACAGGGCGAGAAGTATCTCGACCTGTTAAGCGGCATCGGCGTGAACGCATTGGGCTACGCGAGCCCGCTGATTGAACAGGCCATTGCTCGCCAAAGCCGCGCGCTTATTCACACATCGAACCTTTTTTATCACGAAGGCCAGGCCGAACTTGCGCTGCGGCTGACGGAGCGCACCGGCCTGGACCGCTGCTTCTTTGCCAACACCGGCACTGAAGCGTGGGAGGGCGCGCTGAAGCTGGCTCGCGCTTATGCGGGCCTCCGCCGCAGCGAGGGCGTAAGCATTGGGACAAAGTTTCTGGCGCTTGAACAGAGTTTCCATGGCCGCACGTTTGGATCAATGTCGACCACGCACAAAGCAAAATATCGCGAGCCGTTCGCGCCCGTGGTTCCGGGCGTAGAGTTTGTGCGTTTCAACGATGTTGCCGACTTGCGCGCAAAGTTTTCAAATGAGGTTTGCGCGATCCTGGTGGAGGCTATTCAAGGTGAAGGCGGCATCAGGCCGCTCTCGCAGGACTTCTTCGCTGAAGCACGGGCACTGGCCACCTCCACTGGCGCGCTGCTGATTGTGGATGAGATTCAGGCCGGCATGGGGCGCACCGGCAAGTGGTGCGCGTACCAGCATTACGGCATCCAGCCCGATGTGACCACGCTTGCCAAGCCGCTTGCTGGCGGTATTCCGCTCGGAGCGGTGCTGTGCACGGAAGAAGTGGCGCGCTCGATTCACGCCGGAATGCACGGCACTACTTTCGGTGGCGGGCCGCTGGCCTGCGGTGTAGCCATTGCCGTAATCGATCACATTGAGCGTGAGCATCTGCTCGAACATGCGATCGAAGTCGGTGATTACTTTCAGAAGCGTCTGCGGGAGTTGGCCAGCCGTCACGACGCAATCGTTGACGTGCGCGGCAAGGGGCTGATGCTTGCGGCCGAACTTGACTCTGCCGACCTGGCCAAGCTGACCGTGGCTGAAATGCTGAAGCGCCGCATTCTCATCAACTGCACAAGCGAAACTGTTTTGCGCTTCCTACCCCCGTACATTCTGGAGCGGGCACACGTAGACGAAGCCATTGACGCGCTAGACGCGATCTTTACCGAACATGCGGCGACGCACAGCGCGCTGCCTGCAACAGGAGGACACCAACGTGGCCAGTAGAGCAACCATTGAACAGCCCGTCCCACAGATATCAGTGGACACCGATCCCGACATTCAAGCAGCAGTCGAGCGCATGTCCGGCGAAGATTTGTGTTCCATCTCGGACCTTTCAAGCGGCGAAGTGCGCGCCATTCTGAAGCTGGGCCACGACGTGAAGCACAACCCCGGCGCTTATCGCCGGTCGCTTGATGCAAAACAGATGGTGCTGATGTTTGAGAAGGCGAGCTTGCGCACCCGGCTGGCCTTTGAAACCGGCATCAACACCATGGGCGGCAATGCAATTTTTGTCGACCAGACAAACTCTCCGCTGGGTGAGCGCGAGACGATTGCCGATGTGGCGCGCAACCTGGAGCGCTGGGTTGACGTGATTGTGCTGCGCACTTACGCACACGACACCATTACAGAGATGGCAGCAAACTCGCGCGTGCCCATCATCAACGCGCTTTCTGATTTTGAGCATCCCTGCCAGGCGCTGGCCGATTTTATGACTCTTGAAGAACATTTCGGCACCGCCGCGGGACTGAACTTTACCTATGTCGGCGATGGCAACAATGTTTGCCATTCTCTGATGCTGACTGGCGCGCAGCTTGGCGCGAACGTGACGGTTGCAACTCCGCGCGGCTACTCGCCCGACATTGAAATTGTGACCATTGCGCGCGAGATTGCCGAGCGCAATGGCTGCGAAGTGAAGCTGACGCAGGATCCGCAGGCCGCCGCCGAGGGCGCCGACGCGATCTATACCGATGTGTGCGTCAGCATGGGCTACGAGCACGAGTCCACCAAGCGCGCGCCGATCTTCAGGCCGTTCCAGGTGAATGAGGCGTTGATGTCGAAGGCCTCGAGCCGCGCGGTGTTTATGCACTGCCTGCCTGCGCGACGCAATGAAGAAGTGACCGACGCTGTGATTGACAGCCCGCAGTCGATCGTTTTCGACCAGGCTGAAAACCGGTTGCACGTGCAAAAGGCGCTGCTGCTGTTGCTGCTGGGCGGTTTGAAGCAGTAACCCGGAGCAATCGTAGCTTTTCTGGAGACCATGACGATGAATATCAAACCCTTTCGGATTAGCAGGTGTGAATACGAAAAGCTCAGGGAGCTTCAACTCAAGACAAGGAAGGGTTGGTGGGCCGTTTTCAGTGTGAATAATCGCCAACAAGTTTGGCCTTTTGTATGCAGGGGGCTGACACCCGTCGAAGATCGGCATTATGTCGCATTGGAGGAACATCAACTGTTGCACGATATCGCCGGATACCTGGTGGAGAATGTACATGAAATGGGAGGACGATTCTTCATCAGCAAAGATGGCGTGTATTGCTTCAAAGGGGAGGCCGAGCCGGCGGGATCTAAGCCGGAACACTTTGTAGTGTGGAAACCGGATGAGGCGCTTCCTGATACGCCAGTTGAGCCTGCCCCCGACAGTAATCGCTCGGAGAGCAGACCCACGCCAATTCCGGTGACACTGACGTTTGGGCAACTCCGCGAGATGCAACAGCGATACAAACGCAGGCCAGACGCTTAATAGTTTTTCAAAGCAGCTTGTTTTTCAAAGTCACGAGAAGAAGACTGGAATGTCGGACAAAGAACAAAACACCAAGATGTGGTCAGGGCGGTTTCGCGAGCCGCTCGATGCCGGCTTCGAGCAATGGCAGCGTTCCCTGCCCTTCGACTGGCGTTTGCTGCCGCAGGAGATTGCGGCCAGCAACGCGCACGCGCGCATGATTGCCGCTGCTGGCGTGCTTTCGCATGCTGAGCTTGAGGCCACTTTGCGCGGGCTTGACGCGATTATTCCGCGTGCACGCAAGCGTACGGCAGAGCTCTGCAACCCGGAGTTTCTGAAGGCCACCGGCGAGCCGGGACCGGGCCGCGCTCTGAGCATGGCGCCTGGAATTCTGGCATCGAATGCCGAAGATGTACATCACTACGTTGAGCTCGAACTCACCGAGGAGATCGGCAACCTCGCGCTAAAACTGCACACCGGCCGCAGCCGTAACGAGCAAATCGCCACCGACATGCGGCTCTATGTACGTCAGCATATCAGGCAGACAGTGGAGTTGCTTGCGGCGTGGGCCCAGGCGCTGGTTGAACTGGCGCGCAGCACGGGCGACGCGGCGATGCCGAGCTACACCCATTTGCAGCGCGCGGAGCCTGTGCTGGTTGCGCATTGGCTGCTGGCCTATGTTGAGATGATTCTTCGCGACGTGTCGCGGCTGAAGGATTGCGCGGCACGTCTGAATTATTGCCCGCTGGGGTCGGGGGCCATTGCCGGAGCGACGCTGGCGCTCGATCGCACGATTGCCGCACATGAGCTTGGATTTTCGGCGCCCACGGCCAACTCGATGGATGCGACCAGCGATCGCGACTTTGCGCTCGAATATGCGCAGGCTGCGTCTACGGTGGGAATCCACATATCGCGATTTGCTGAAGAAATCACGCTTTTTGCGACCAGCGAATACGGTTTCATCGATTTGCCCGAGGCGTTTTCGACCGGATCGAGTGCGATGCCGCAGAAAAAGAATCCTGATTTCACCGAGCTGTTGCGCGGCAAAAGCGGGCGGCTGCTGGGCGCGTGTACCACGATTGCTACTCTCTTGAAGGGCCTGCCTCTTGCATACAATAAAGACTTGCAGGAAACGCAGGAGCCGGTGTTTGCGGTGGCCGATGCGCTGGAGGGAATGTTGCAGCATTTACCACAATTTACGCAGGCGTTGCACTTCAGGCACGAGCGGATGGAGGCGGCCGCGCAGTCTGGCTATTTGAATGCGATGGCTGCGGCAACTTACCTTGTGCACAAGGGAGTGCCTTTTAGAAAGGCTCACGAGAAGATAGGCAATGCTGTGCGCTATGCGCTCGAAAAGGGCGTGGAACTGGGCGATTTGAGCATCGATGAGCTGAGCCAGTTCGGATCGGAATTCGACACAGATTTCAATACCGCGATTTCGTTGAGCGCCACGCTTGACTGTCATGATGTAGTGGGCGGAACCGCGCGCGGCCGCGTGCGCCAGGCGATTGAAGAGGCTGCGCGCCGCGTCAACGAAGTGTTGTCACGCGACACCGTGGAGGTTGCTCATGCTGGTGCGTAAAGCGCTGTTGCACGACGCCTCAAACATCTATGACCTGGTGAACTCGCTCTCTTCAGACGGAACGCTACTGAAGCGCCCGTTTGCTGAAATCTGCGAAAACATTCGCGATTTTACTGTGGCTGAGTCTGACGGCGGAATTTTTCTGGGCTGTGGTGCGCTGCATCTTTATGGGCCACATTTGGCTGAGGTGCGGTCCATCGTTGTAAAGCCCGAGGCAAAAGGCCAGGGCGCGGGCGGCGGCATTCTGAACGGACTAGTTGAAGAAGCCGAAACGCACGGAATCCAGTCGGTGTGCCTGTTTACGCGCATTCCGGATTTCTTTTTCAAGTATGGATTCAGGATTGTGGAAGACAAGGCCGAGCTGCCCGACAAGATTTTTAAAGATTGCCAGAACTGCCCACGCCTTCATCGCTGCGACGAGGTTGCAATGGTGCGCGGACGCATTCCGCGGATCTCGATTCTTGGGCCGCGAAGTGAGGCGCAGGAGTTGGTTAAGCTGTCGGGGTGAGCTGGCGTCCCTCCGCTTTGCCTTGCCGTGACTACATCCCTGGAAAATGTGCGCTTTCGGGCGGGCCAAGATAGCTTGGCTTCAGCGGCCCGTGACTCACCACAATACGCTCAAGTACGACACCGGGATCGACAGCCCAAATATGGAGCGTGTGATTGCCGGGCTTGGCGATCGAGATTGGAAGCGTGACTCTCCGCACGCTGTCGCTCACAGCCTGCTCCCAGTCATGCTGCGAGTTGTGTTCAAGCTCATCAATGATCGTGCGCGGCCCGTCATCGACCGAAACACCAAAGCGAAGCCCGCGACCGGGGACGAAGCCCAGTGTAGGCGCAAGCGTGAATTGCGCCTGAAAGTCGCCGCTGTCGAAGAGATACATGGAGTATTCAAGCGAAGCCTTTGAGTAAGTGTTACTAGCGGCCGTAACCGGAAAGATGGTCATCGCGGAGCGGGTGAGGCCGTAACCCGGCAACTCTTCCCAATTCACGTCGCCATCAATCGTACGCGCCGAGGTGTGCGCCGCCTCGATAGCGACATAGCCGTCGTTCTCATAGAATCCGCGCGCGCCCGGCGTGATGGATAACCGCTGCACAGGCAATGTGAATGTTGGTAGGTGCTGATCTCCAGAATGGATAGTAATGGTTGCCTCTGCCGTATTGGAACCGGCGGGAAACTTGTTCCAATTGACGACGAATTTGATCCCTTCCGGAGGCGGGTAGATGTCGTACGGCGGACGACCACCGCCGATGGTCCCCTTTTGCGGAACTATGTCCAGCCAGGGTGCGCTGGTTTCGATGGTGAATGAAACGGTCTCCTTTCCGCGATCGAAGAGCGAAAAGCCCTGCGATTGCCGAAGAGTCAAATCTATAGGGCTTAGCGGAAAGACGAAATGGCCCGTAGAGCGGTCGAACTTCGCTTCGTCATTGATGACACCGAGCGAACCCGCTTCGGGCACCTGAATCTGAGTGATAGCAGGCATCGCATTCACTAGCGGCTCGTTCCAGAAGGTATAGCCAATGTGGGTCTGGTCCATCATGTGGTCCCATTTGCCATTTAGCATGTGGTTGTATTCGGCGCTCAAGTCTGCGTCCTTCTGAAACATTTCGCGCACACGGTCGGCCGCGGCATTGGCGACTGGGTAGCCGATGCGGGCATCGGCGGCATTGTCACCGGCCATGATGTACATTTCAGTTAAATCCGCGCACGCATCCACCGGATATTGAATCAGCTCGAAGTAGGAAGCTTGCTCATCTTTAGGAAGTTGTGACGCCAACGCATTGACTCCATCTGCAAGGGAGCGCCATTCGTTGTCAACTTCGTTTGCCTCACCGTAGTTGTCACTGAAAGTCGACATATCGATCAGTTCCGGTTTCCGGCGGCCGTTGTAGCGGGTGTAATCCTCCATGAATGATGCGATTTCATCGGCGTGCTCGGGACCGAATTCTCGTGTGGCCCACAGCTTTGTGAATTCGTCGAGGTGGTCTTTATCCCAGCGCTTCGGCGTGCGCGCGTAGCTCAAAAAGAACTCAATCGGAAACTCCATCGGCTTGAGGTCACCGACGTTCACCACCCACAGCCGGTCGGCCCCGTAATTGAGGGCAAGATTCATTTGTTCCTGAACTTTGGGGATGGGGTTGGTGTTGAGCCATTTGTACGATCTCGGGTCTCCGACATAGTCGAAATGGTAGTAAATGCCCGCGCCGCCGGAGCGTTTGCGCTCTTCGGGCGTAGGCAGGCGCCGCAAATCGCCCCAGTTATCGTCAGACCAAAGCAGCGTTACATCGTCGGGCACGCGCATGCCCTTCTCGTAGTAACCCTGCACCTCTTTGTAGAGCGCCCACACCTGGGGAACCTTGGTTAGATCGGGGTTGACGGTCTGCTTGAGGATCTCGCGCTGATCGGCGACGATGCGCTCCAGCAAACTAATATTTGCGTCCGCAGACATCGGCGTGTCGCCGTGGCCGCGCATCCCCATCGTTACTACCTCTTCGTAGTTTTTGTCGCGCGCCATGCCCTGGCGCCAGAACTCGTCAATCTCTTTTTGATTGGTCGCGTAGTCCCACGCGCCATGATTGCCGTGCGTCCACTCTTTCTCGGCGCGCATCATCGGCTCCTCATGCGACGTGCCCATCACGATGCCGTATTCGTCGGCGAGTTTGGCGTTGAGCGGATCATCTGCCGCAAACGCGTTGTCCCACATGGCCGGCCAAAGAAAGTTGGCTTTGAGTCGCAGCAACAGCTCAAACACTTTCGTGTAGAACTCGTGATTCATGCCGCCAAATTTCTCTTTAGTCCAGCCGGAAAGCGCGGGAGCCTCATCGTTAAGGAAGATGCCGCGATATTTGACGGCGGGCACTGGCTGCACATATCGGCCTGGGTCGACATAGAGCGCATCGGCATGCGGCACGCGCACATCGGCCCACCAGTACCAGGGCGAGACGCCGATTTGTTCCGAGAGGTCGTAGATTGCGTAGATGGTGCCACGCTTATCGGCGCCGGCAATCACCAGCGCGCGACGAACTCCTGGCAGCGGGCGATCTACGATGGTTGTGACCGCCGACTCCCATTGCCCTGCGATTCCGCTTACATCGAGTTTGTGCCTGCGAACGAGTTCGTTAATCAGCGGGCTCTTGCCAATGGTGCCGATGATGACTATGTCACCTTTGGCTTGGGCGGATTCTTTCACCAATGGAGCAGCGTGGCCGGTGACGCGTTCGATGTCCTGGCTCAGATCGCCGGCGGCGCGAACCACTCCCGGCCAATCTTCTTCGCTGACCAGCAGCGGCGCTGCCTGGCCGTTGGCCACAAGCGTAAAATCGCCCGCTACGGCAGTGGCGCGGACATACTTTGGGTCGCCAAGAGCATGGACTGCAATAGGCCGAACTACAATGGCAAACGCGACGAACAAAGCGAGGCGGCTGGCGCTGATACGCGGTTTGTGCAGATGCGGTTTACGGTTTCTTGAGGATGCAGGTGCCGCGGAGACTGGGTGAGCAGGTTCGCCGGTACGCATGGTTTCTCCCGCAGATAAGAGTAATCTGCGGGGCTCGGAAAACAATCACGAATGTGCCAGTATGCGAGGCGCGGCATCAGCAAAAGAGACCGGCCTGAAGGCTGCGAGAACTACTGTTCGCGCAAAACGCGCACCGGTTCAAGCCGGGCCGCGCGGAGGGCCGGCAATAACGAAGCGAGAGTGGCAACGCCGATGACCAGGCAAACGACTCCCGCGTACGTTAGAGGGTCGAGCGCTGTGATGCCGTAGAGCATGCCCTTGAGAAATCGGCTGAGCGCAAAGCCCAGCATAAGCCCGGCCGCGCAACCAGCCAGCGCAACTCGTAGTCCCTGCGAAAGGAACTTGCCTGCAATTTGTCCGCGCATTGCGCCGAGGGCCAGACGCACACCAACCTCGCGCTGGCGCAGGCGTGCAAGATAGCTGAGCGTTCCGTAAAGACCGATGCAGGCAAGAGTAACCGCGGTCGCGGCGAAGAGGGTAAGCAGCCGGGTGCGAAGGCGATTCTCAGTGGACGCGTCGTCAAGGTGCTGCTGTAAAGGCATGAGAGCGTAGACCGAACGGCCCGGCTCAATTTCATGCAACTTCTGGCGAATGGTTTGCGCCATGGCCATGGGGTCGCCCTGCGTTCGCACCAGATAATTTGGGAACGGATTGGGCGCGCTGAAACAGAAATAAACGGTGGGAGCGGGCTGCGTATCGAGTCCGTCTTCGCGCGCGTCGCCAACGATACCGCGAATTATGGCGTTGCCGATATATGGGTTGCCCGCGGCATCAACAAGTGAATGACCGACAGGCGAATTGCCGTGGAAATAGCGGCTGGCGAAGCTGCGATTCACAACCACATCGGTAGTAGTGGATGTGCGCTGGCATGGTCCGCCGGCAAGCATTGGAATGAGCATGGTCTCGAAGTAACCGTAGGAGACAAGGCGGTTATCGGCAAGAATTCTGTTGCCGGGGTCGAGATTGCCGTCGATTTTAAATTCCATTTGATATTTTGACGAAACGCCGGGCAGCATGGCGGCGGTTGAAGCTGCTTGAACGCCGGGGATGGTGCGGAGAGTATCGATGGTGCGATTGATGCGCTGAATCACATTCTTCATATCAGTAGTCTCCGCCCAGGAACCGCTGACCTGAAAAGTAAGCACATTTGCAGCATCGAAGCCGGCATTGACGCGGCCAAGCTGCTGCATGCTGCGTAAAAGCAGGCCCGCGCCCAGCAACAGCGTAACGGCAAGAGTGACCTGAATGCCCACCAGGAACCATTGCACCGGATTCCGTGTCGACACTTGCGTGCGGCTGGTCGACGCCAGTGAGTGCGCCAGGCTTTTGCGCGTGCCGCGCAGGGCGGGTACCAGTCCGCAAAGAAAGGTGGTCACCAGCGCCGCGAGCAATGTGTAGAGAACGATAGTCCAATTCAGGCTGATTTCGCCGGCGCGAGGTAGCGTTTTAGAAAGCAGTTGAAATCCGCGTACCGAAATCGCTGCGACGGCCAGGCCGGCGAGCGATCCCAGAAGGGCGAGAACAAACACCTCAGTGAGCAGTTGAAGAACGATGGACCTGCGCGATGCGCCGAGCGAGTAGCGTACCGAGACCTCGTGTTCGCGCTCGGCGGTGCGCGCCAGAAGCAGTGCGGCGATGTTTGAGCACGCAATCAGCAGCAGAAGCGAGACCGCCGAATAAAGCAGCCACAGGGAGCTTGGCGTTGTCCCCACGGTGAGCTGCTTCAGCGATTCGCTGTTGATTCCGAGTTCGGCATCGGGATGGGGAAATTGCTTGCCCAGCTTCGCCTGCACAGTGGCAAGGTCAGCCGCAGCCTGGTGCAGCTTAACGCCTGGCTTCATGCGGCCGATCACGTTGAACCACGTGAGATTGCGGTTTACCTCGAAGGGCGCGTCCATCGGGCTTGGTTCCCAAAGGTCTGCATCCGCGTTGGGAAACTGAAACGATGCAGGCATGATGCCTACGACCGGGTAATCCTTGTCGTCGATCCGAATCCTTGAGCCGACAGCATTGGGGTCCCCGTGAAACCGGCTCAGCCAATACCGGTGGCTGAGGATCACCGCTCTCGGGCCCCCGTAGCGCATTTCATCGTGCGTAAATGCGCGGCCGAGCGCGGGCCAAACTCCCATCACGTCAAAGAAACGTGGCGCCACCAAAGCCTCGGTAATTTTCTCAGCAAACGGCCCTGAAGTTTCGGATATGTCGTCGAGATAGTAGCCGCTGATCGCCGTGAAGGTGGAGTTCATGCGGTTCCAGTCTTCGAGCCGGATTGGCGCCACAAAGTGATTCGCGTCGCGGCCTTGCGTGTCGAATTGAGAAAGGGCAACCAGTTGGTTGCCATCGGGATACGGAAGCGGACGAAGAACAACCGCGTCAATCGCGGAGAAGACGGCGCTGTTGGCGCCGATGCCAAGCGCGAGCGTGAAGATAATGATGAGCGAAAACGACGGGGACTTGCGCAGAAACCGCGTTGCAGCACGTAGATTGAAGAGCACCGTTTCAATGAATGCCGACGCGTGGACTTCGCGTATGGTTTGCTTCACTTGTTCGCTGCCGCCGAATTCAAGATGCGCGCGACGTAGTGCCTCTTCGCGCGACATGCCCTGCGCAACATATACCTCGGTGAGTTCAGCGATGTGATGGCTGATTTCGCGATCCATCGCATCTTCTTGTCCACGGCTACCGGATTTTCGCCAGGTGTTCATCATCGCCTCCCTACTCCGCTGTTTGAAGAATGAGTGCAACTGCGCTCGATAGGCGCGCCCAGGTCTGCTCTTCGGCGGCAAGCTGTTTGCGCCCCAGCGCCGAGAGGCGATAGAACTTGGCCTCGCGCCCATTGTCTGACTCGCCCCAGTCAGCCAGCAGCCAGTTACGCTTCTCAAGCCGGTGCAGCGCCGGGTAAAGCGAACCCTGTTGCACCTGCAAAACCTCTTGCGATATTTGCCGGATGCGCTGTGAGATTCCGTAGCCGTGGATGGGACCGAGGGCCACAACTTTAAGAATGAGCAGGTCGAGAGTGCCCTGCAAAAGGTCGGTTTTTTCGAGCGGGGTCATTGGCCGTCTCCTAGACACTCTACCTATACGACGATGATAGGTAGAATGTCAAGGAGAGAGGGTGACGAGACGGAATTAGCGGCGGTTGAGAATGGATGCGGCGAGAACAGCTTGGCCGTAGCTTAGGCCGCCGTCGCCGGGGCTTACGTGGCGGTGTTGGAAGACTTCGAAACCTTCCTCTTCGAGGCCGGTGCGGAGGAGACGCGCCAGGCGGCGATTGTGCATGCAGCCGCCGGAGAGCGCGACCTGGTTGATGCCGGTCTCAATCCGCGCGTTTGCGGCGGCGTTGATGAAGCCCCAGGCAACCCCGTCATGGAACCGGGCACTGATGCGGCTTGGAGATTCGCCGCATCGCAGATGGGTCAGGAGAGTCTTCCACATGCGGTTCGTTCGCATCACGCTGGGGCCACCCGGTTCTGCGCCATTCCATAACTCGGGAGCATAACCGCCGGGGCCCGCATCGTCATCTTCGTCAACCGCGACGCCCTCAAGCTCGATGGCGGCCTGGGCCTCGTAGTCGACCATGCCGCGGCCAAGCACCACAGCCGCAACCGCGTCAAACAGCCGGCCGAGGCTTGAGGTGAGCGGCGTGTTGATGCCGCGTTCAATCATTTGTTTCACGACCCGCGCCTCTTGCGGCTTGGCATCGACGAGACTGCGTATTTCCTCTGATTCAATGTCGAAGCCGGAGGCATGAAGAGCGCCGAGCGCCATGCGCCACGGTTCGCGGATGGCTTTTTCGCCGCCTGGCATGGGGACGTATTCAAGATGCGCGAAGCGGTCAAAATGCACTGGGTCGGGGCCATCGAGGCGGACGATCAGCACTTCCCCTCCCCAGATTTTTCCGTCGGTTCCGTAGCCGGTGCCGTCGAGACTCAATCCGATGACCGGGCCGTCGATTCCGTGCTCGGCCATGCAGCCGGCAATGTGAGCGTGATGGTGCTGGACAGCAATCAGCGGCAATCCACGCTCGTCAGCCCATTCGCGAGCGAGCGTCGTCGACAGATATCCCGGATGCATGTCGTGCGCCACGGCTGTCGGCGCAATTTCAAATGTGCGTATCAGGTGGTCGAGCGATTCGCGAAAGAAGTTCAGGCCGGTGAGGTTTTCAAGGTCACCGAGGTGCTGGCTCTGGTAAACGAACCGGCCACGGGCCAGGGCGAAGGCATTCTTCAAGTGACCACCGACGGCCAGCAACGGCGGCGCTTCAATATTGAGTGGCACGCTCAGCGGCACGAATCCGCGGGCACGGCGAATGAGTTGCGGAACGCCATCGACGACGGCCATCACCGAGTCATCGCAGCGCTGCAAGATTTCGCGGTCGTGCATCAGGAATGCATCGGCGATGTTGGCGAGGCGGGACTGGGCTTCGTCGTTGTCGATGGCGATGGGCTCTTCGCTGAGGTTGGCGCTGGTCATTACCAGGGCGTGCACGCGGGTATCGGCGAAAAGTAAATGATGAAGCGGGGCGTACGGCAGAAAGATGCCGAGCCAAGGCACGCCGGGCGCTACGGACGGCGCGATGGGGCTGCCGGCGCGGGCGCGAACGAGCACTATGGGCCGCGCGACGGTTGCAAGCAGGGCCTCTTCTTCGGGCGTAAGTTTAGCAATTGCGCGGGCTGCACCAAGATCGCGCACCATTATGGCTAAAGGCTTACCGTAGCGATGCTTGCGCTCGCGCATCCGCATCACTGCGGCATCGCTTGTGGCGTCGCAGGCCAGGTGAAACCCGCCGATGCCCTTGATAGCGAGGATGTGGCCAGCGAGAAGGCGGTGGATGGTTTCGGCGACGGGATCTATGGTTTCGATCAAAACTCCTGCGG
>Ga0265338_10004887_pt1 | contig 17850 bp, 10 predicted proteins | sample 42126metaG_FD_193579 | JGI IMG/M metagenome (GOLD analysis project Ga0265338, IMG submission 193579) | Rhizosphere microbial communities from Carex aquatilis grown in University of Washington, Seatle, WA, United States - 4-21-26 metaG | ecosystem: Host-associated > Plants > Roots > Rhizosphere... | reverse complement strand
CGGCATCGGCTGCGGCACCTTCACCAGCGCAAGGAAAAAGGACGTGTTCTTCACCTCCGGCAGCCGCGAGGCCGACCAGCGGGCCGATCAGCGCATGGCGAAGGACGAGCAGCTTGCCGGCTCCGGTGAGGGTGCCGGGGAAAAGGGCGCGAAGCCGGCGGTGGCCGCCAAGCCTGAAGCCGATGGCCAGAGTGACAAGGGGACCAATAAGGCCGCCCAGGTGGAGGGGAAACTCCCCCTCTTCGACCGTCTCGGCGGCGAGAAGGGTATCATCGCCATTGTGGATGATTTCACGCCTCGCGTGCTGCAAGACCCTCGGGTTGACTGGCAACGCGAGGGCGCCAAGAGCGGTGGCCTGGCATTCTGGCGCAAAAGCGGCGAGTCGGCCGCCTGGACCGCGACCGACGGGAACGTGGCGACCCTCAAAAAACACCTGGTTCAATTCATCGAACTTGCCACCGGCGGCCCGGTTCATTACGACGGCAAAACAATGAAATCCGCCCATGCCGGAATGCACATCGGCAATCCTGAATTCGATGCCGTCCTCGGCGATCTGAAAGCCTCGCTCGACCGACTCCAGATCCCGAACAAGGAACAAAAGGAACTCCTCTCCATCATGGAGAGCACCCGCCCCCAAATCGTCACGGAGCGGTAGGTTTGGGACGCTTCAGAAGTCGTTTGAGATGGCCTGCATCAAAACTGACAGAGACCGGCATCCAATCCCGCGGACCCACAAGTCGCATGACTCTGCATATTCATCATTGCTCGAACGGTGCTGTTACTGGTCGGGTACCCCTGGCACAGTGTATTGAAACACTGTTGGCGGGCATCGGCAGTGGAGCGTTTCGGTCGGAAGCCGTTGGAGTTGGGATCGGCGGCGGTCTCCGCGATGGGTTCCAGCGCCAGCAGGTGTAACGCCTGCATGGCGCGGTCTTTCATTGTGGGGATGCCCAGCGGTCTTTGTTTTCCATTGGCTTTCGGGATATGAACGCGGCGCAATGGCAGCGGCCTATATCCGCGACGTTGCAACGACCCGATGGCCGTGAGTTTGTCCGCCGGAGTTGTCCAGCTTACGCTGTCCACTCCCGGCGTTCGCCTGCCTCGAAAGGCGGAATGTCGGGTTTACCATGTTTCCCTCGAATGGCGATGAATGATTTAGCCCCTGCCTGCTACACCGGCAGTCGTAATATCCGTGTGCCCGCAAACTGAAGACGAGCAACCCGACGGCATACCGTTTTGGTTGGAGCTTCTCAGCGTCTTTGGCTCGTTACACTTGACGATGCTTGCGGCAGTTCACCTGGGTTGGGCATGTCATCCCGACTAGCTCTCCGACCGCCTGACGCTGGCAGTCACGGAAACAACCGCACGGCCATTTCCGCACCTTGATGGTGGCGATACATTGTCTCGGCAGCTTCCGACCCGACCATTGCCAGTCGCGCCGGGCCCGATAGACGCTGCGGACGGAACCGCAGGTTTGTTTATGATGTGTCCATAACAAACAACTGTCCGAGCGACCTCATGTCGCATTCAGTGAAACTGTCAGTTAAAGGGGTCATTGAGTGGTCAAAAATTGTGACGAGTTAAAACGAATAGTGCTTGAAAACCCAATAAAACAAGCTATTTTCCGCCACAGTCACTTAAGCGGGAATTTTCGGGTCACCTAGACTGTGGAAACGTGATCATGAAAGAAAAATTCTGGCTCTGCAAACGCGGTCGCTGATTTGGCCGGTCCACCAGGAGGAGGTGGGATTTTTAGCTGGAGACAGACCCTCTTCCAAAGTGCGGCCTGAACGCGGCGCTCCTTTTCTTTCAGAAAAAACTTAACTGCCGGCCAATTCTGCCGATAATGACTCGGACCGACTGCCCCCGTCGTGAAATCGAAACATTTGCTCTGGTGCATCGTCAGCGCTGGGCTTGGATTATTCCTGCTGCCAGTGCGACTGTATGCCCTCGATCCATCGCGGAGTGTTTATCAATATAATTGCCGCACCTGGACGCGGCAGGCCGGTTTGCCAGCCAACGCCATCCGCGATATTGTTCAAACCAAGGATGGCTATCTCTGGCTGGGAACACAAATGGGGCTGCTGCGGTTCGACGGCATTAGTTTCGAGTCCATCAATTTGCCGGACCAGCCGCAGTTCCGCCGCGGTCCCGTCACCCGTCTGGCATGCGCGGCCAAGGGCGGATTATGGTTTGGGGTTGATGGCGGTTCGTTTGGTTTTTACGACCGGGCGCAATTCTATTCGATGGAACGAAAGGGCTGGACTGATCCGGCGATGGGGGTGGGCGGCCTGATGGAAGCCAGTGACGGCTGGTTATGGGTGGGAACGGGAGCTGGCACGGCCCGATGTTTGGGAGGAGATACCAATAAAGGCACTTTGTTTCCGAAAATCGTCGGAGTGTCGGCCATTTGCGAAGATGCGCAGCATCGCATCTGGCTAGGCACCACCGACCTGGGGTTGTTTTACTGGCAGGCCGGTCAACTCAAACCCTTTCCCGACTCGACGCTGGTGAACAAAGCCATTTTTGCGGTGGCCGTTGACCGGCAAGGCCGGATTTGGGTTGGCACCCAGGCCGGCGTGCAATGCTACGATGCGAACTTCGTGCGCCACGATCTGGTGCAAACTTCCACGGATGTGAAAGACCTGCTGGTGGACCAGCACGGCGTGGTGTGGATCGGCACAGCCGGTGATGGGTTGATTCGATATGGTGAAGGCGAGGCCCAGTATTTGAAACACACTGACGGGCTGGCCAATGATTCGGTCACCTCGCTGGCGGAAGATGCCGAAGGTGACGTGTGGGTTGGCACGAAGGATGGGTTGACCCAGCTCAGTGACGTAAAGCTGCCGATTTACACGATTGCCGATGGCATGATGGAGGGATCGTGCCATGACTTGTGTGCGGCCAGCAACGGCGGAATTTGGACGGCTACAACCAAGGGGCTTTCCTGGTTTGACGGCAAAAAATTCACCCGTTTTGCCGAGGATATCGGCCTCACCAACGCTTATGTCAAACGGGTCTTTGAAGCCAGGAACGGCGATGTCTATTTCCTCAACGCCGCTCGCACCGGCGACCGCGAAGTGGACATCTTGTCGAAAGGCAAGATCGTCGCGCGTTATCCCAGCAGCGGTTGGCCGATTGCGTTTGCTGAGGATGCCCACGGCGTGGTGGTGGCGGTGGGGGGGGAATTATTCCGGGTGAGCCGGACACAGTTCACTCCCTATGTCTATCGCGATGGGAAGGTGCCGCTAATGAACTGGGTGCGGAATCTGTTTGGCTGCGCAGACGGCTCGCTGTTGGTGGCAAGCGTGAACGGAATATTCAGGATCAAAGACGGTGCTGTCGAGCACTGGTCGGTTGATGAGGGCTTGTCGGATTTCGATGTGCTTTGGGTCTCGGCGGATAATGACGGCACCATCTGGGCGGGCCTGAGAACGGGCTTCGCGCGCATCCGCGGCAAACAGATCCGCAACCTCAACCAAAACGACGGGTTGGCGGATAATTTCATTCGCGCCATTGTGCCGGACAACCATGGCAACTTGTGGATGCAGTCCAGCCGGGGTTTTCTGTGGGTCAGCCGCCGGAACGTGAATGATTTCGCCGACGGAAAAACCAACCGGGTGGATTGTGCGATTTATGACGGCCTGGAGTCCGTCAAGTCCATTGAAACCTTGGACGCCGAGTGCGATGGCTGCAAAACTCGAGACGGACGGATTTGGTTTCCGACGCCGTTGGGGGTGGTCATGATTGATCCGGAACACATGCCCACCGACTTGGTCCCGCCGCTGGTGCATATCAACCAAGTCCGGGTGAACGGCACGGTCCAGACAGATCCCAATGCCTCCTCGGCCCGGCCGGGTCGGGGCGAACTGGTCATCCAATATACGGCCTTGAGCTACATTGCGCCGCAAAAGGTCCAGTTCCGTTATCAACTGCAGGGTTACGATCCGGATTGGATTGACGGCGGCAACCGGCGTTCGGTTTTTTACGCAAACTTGAAACCGAAGCATTACACTTTCGTGGTCCAGGCCTGTAATGCGGATGGCGTCTGGAGCAAAAATGATGACCGGTTTGAAATCAACCTGCCGCCACATTATTACCAGACAGTCTGGTTTGGTTTAGTCGCCAGCCTGGTCGGAATGGCGGCGATCTTCGGCGGTTACGTCTGGCGGGTCCGGTGGATGATTCAAAGGCAGCGGGACCTCCAGCGGGACAACGAAATCCTGGAATCGAAGATCCGGCAACGGACGGGCGAACTGGCCGAGCAGCGCAACCTGTTGCGCACCCTCATTGACCATCTGCCCGACAGCATTTTTGTCAAGGACCGCCAAAGCCGGGTGTTGACCGCCAATGTGGCGCACGCGCAGTTGCTGGGCTTGCGTCATCCCGACGAGGCCGTCGGCAAAACGGATCTCGACTGCCTGCCGCCGGAGCAGGCCAAAAAGTTTTACGCCGCCGAACAGCAACTTCTCAGGAGCGGAACGGAATATAACGCGGAGGAAACCATCGTGGACGCGCGGACGGGCGAAATCCGCTGGCTGCGCACCACCAAGGTGCCGCTGCGCGACGGCTCTGGAAAAATCATCGGCCTGGCGGGAATCAGCCGCGACATTTCGGAGCGCAAGAAATGGGAAGCCGAGTCGGAGTCCTTGCACAGCAAGCTGGTCCAGGCCTCACACCAGGCCGGCATGGCCGAAGTGGCCACCAGCGTGTTGCATAACGTGGGCAACGTGCTGAACAGCGCCAATGTCTCCGCCGGTCTCCTGGCCACGCGGCTCCGCAAACTGCAAATTTCCAGTCTTGCCAAAGTCGTGCAACTCCTGCAGGCGCGCGCCGGCGATCTCGGACATTTCCTGACCGCTGATGAGAAAGGACGCCTGCTCCCACAGTATTTGGAGAAGCTCGCGGCGCACCTCGGCGAGGAACAGGTGAACTTGCTGATGGAAATCAAAGCCCTGACCGAAAACATGGAACACATCAAGGGCATCGTCGCTGCGCAACAAACCTACGCCAAAATGGCAGGGGTTTCCGAAGTCGTCCGTTCGGCCGAACTGGTGGAGCAAGCCATCCGCCTGCAACTGGACGCTTATAAACGGCATTCCGTGCGGCTCATCCGTGAATTCGCCGAGGTCCCGCCGATTACGGTGGACCGCCACAAAGCCATTCAAATCGTGGTCAACTTGCTGCAAAACGCCAAGCAGGCGTGCGAACAAAACGAGCCTGACCGGCGGCAGGTAATTGTGCGCCTCAGCCGGGCCGGCACCGCGGGTGTCCGCCTTCAGGTGGCGGACAATGGCATCGGGATTTCGCCCGAGAATCTGACGCGTATTTTCTCGCACGGATTTACGACCCGCAAAGACGGACACGGGTTTGGCCTGCACAGCGGCGCACTGGCTGCGAAGGAACTCGGCGGCTCAATGACCGCCTTCAGCGAAGGTCCCGGCAAAGGCGCCACGTTCACTCTGGAACTGCCCGTCGAGCTGAAGTCGGTTCCGTCCTGACCTGGCAAAACGTCGACGACGGATCCGGTCTGCCCTTATTCGGCGACATCACCCGATTCCAGCATCGGCGCGAACCCTTAATTCAACTCCCTCTAACCGCTCGTTGTCCAGTTTTTGGGTTGCAGGTCAACGGACCCGTTTACGTTTATGTTTATGCTCAATAAATCGATGTTCTTGGACCCGAGCCCTACCTCTGGTGGCCGTTTTTAAGACCCTTTTTTCAGAGGTTTCGCCAAGCGGGCAGGCTGGTTCGGGAGTGGTGTCAGCAATTGAGCGAGGAAAAATTAGGTTATGACGATAATTAGGCTACCATTGCGTCATGAGCATCCTTCGATTCGCTTTTTGCCTTTTGTTGGCGGCGTTTGTCTGGCTGGTCGGGTGTGCCACACCCAATCCATTGGTCGGTTGGCATGTGTCCAACACGGACAATCTCCGTGCCAACCAAACCATCACGGAAGACTGCCGGATTTACATTGAAAAGCTTCCTTCAAAACAAAAAGGATTTGTCGATTCGGTTGATTATTTTGAAGACGGGAAAGGGCAGCATGCCGTCGATATCAAAATAGGTTTGAACGGAACCATGTGGGAGCACGTCCTTTTTTACGACAGGCAAAATCAGAGGATAAAGGTGATTAAACACAAGAGTAGCGGGTAAATCCGCCCCCGCGCAAAATTCTTTCGTCGCGGGCGAAGAATTGAAAACATCGTGGTGGAGGGGCAGGTTTTCAATGGCTTCCTGGTCCAGTGCGTTGCCGTCCATGGCATTTTTCGGGTTGAGCCACACGAATGGTGTGCTCCGTAACGTCAGACCGTTTACATCCCGCGCGAAAATACCCGCGATGGCATTGGTGTAAATGCCAATTGGATTTCAACTGCCGGGCAGGATTTCCACCTGCTGGCGCTGGAGCCAGCCGATTCTCCCGGCCCCGTCGGTGACCTGCAGCCAGTTGTCACGGCAGTCCAGCACGGACAGTTCGGCGCCGTTGTGAACAGTAAAGGCGTTCTGGGCTTCGTCAAACGGTCCGCTGCGCAAGATTGGATCCGGAACGACAACCACGGCCGTCTGCTTCGAAAAATGATTGGCGGCATCCACCGCGACAACAGTGCTCGTGGCAATAAGGGCGGCTACGGCAAACCGGGTGAGGCCGCGCAACGTCGTTTTGAGCGCCGGGCGGATTTGTCTCGCCATGAGCAACGCCAACGTCAGCCACAGGGCAATGGCAGCCATGGTGGTCCACTCGTTCAAGGTCAGCGTCCCAAGCCAGTCCTGCCAGCGGCTTTCACGAAGCGTCGGGCCTTGGACCTGATTGCGCACAAAGTCGAGATTGGCCCGCATCTCGGCGTTGCGCGGGGCGAGCTGTTCAGCCCGGCGATACGCGGCAATCGCCCGGCCCGGATTGCCCGCTTTGAACTCGGCATTGCCGTAATTGAAATAGAGCGCCGGGGAAACCGCGCCGGATTGGATGATTTTTTCGTAAGCACCGGCGGCACCGGCAAATTTGCCCTCGGCGTACAACCGGTTTGCCGCGTCGAAGTCGGCTGGAATGCCCGCCGCCGCCCGCCCGGCAATCATCCACCCGGCCACGACCGCGAATAACATGCGCGCGGAAATCTTCATGCCTTCACCTTTTGCAGTTCCCGGACCACGTTTTCAAATTGGGAAAGTACCGCCGCCAGTTCCCCGCTGGTCCGCAGCGGCGCATACCGCGCCTGGTTGTTGAGATGAAATAACTCGCGCAGGCTTTTCAGTGTCGCGTCCGGGACGCCCAGCGAAACCAGCCGCTCATCAATGACGGCTTCGGTGATGGACGAGGCCGGACAATCCAGCCGCTCACCGAGTTGTTCCTGCAACAGCCGGAACAGCGTGGTAAAAAATTCCTCGGATTTGTTTTCCGCCGCGAGGCGTTTGAGGTCGGCCAGCCCGTCCTGCACCAGTTGGGCCGCCTGTCGTTGCCGCCGCAAACGGGGATTGTTCGCAAGATTATCGGTACGTTTGCGCCAAATGAAGGCGGCGAACCAGGCGAGCACGGGCAGGCTTTGCGCCGCCCAGAACCCTGGCCGCGTCAAGAGCGGCGGGGTGGTTTGGGTGAGCGTGCCGATCTGATCTTTGATGGGCAGGATGTCCTGTGGCTGGGAGGGCGTCTGCGGGTTGGCGGTCTTGCCTGCGGCCATCACTGGAGTTGAAGCGGCGCCGGCGGAATGAACCGCGAGCTGAACCGGTGGCTCGGTCAGCGTGCGGTAACTCCCGGTTTCGGGGTCAAAATAACTGAAGGAAAACTCCGGCAGTTCATGAGCGTCCGTGTTTTGTGGGGTGACAATCTGTTCAAAGCTTTTTGCCCCCTGCAAACCAAGCGCATCACTGGTTTCGACCTTGGAGGTGGGTGGATAGGTTTTGAAATCGTGCCAGGCGGGCTGGTCCGGCAGGGTAAGCGCATCCAGTGCACCGCGTCCGGAAATCTGGACATGCACCGTAATCGGGTCGCCCACCGCCACGTTGGTCGGTCCGGCACTGACAGTCAGGGTATAATTGCCGATGGCGCCATTGAAGTTTGCGGGCTTGCCATTTGTTGGCAGTGGCATCGACTGGGCGGTGATCGTATCCGAGGCCAGGGTGATTTGTCTTTGTTCGCCGCCGGCCAACATGCCAAAGAAGTCGCGTCGCTGGTCGGGTGAGGCGACAACAATCACCGCACCGGCAGTGAATGGCCCGATGCTGATCGGTCCGGGTTTGGTGACCGTCAAAGCCAGCGAAAGTGGAACATCCGTGTAAACGCGATTGCCGATTTGCACGCGTTGCTGGCTGCCTTGGGCTTTTTTACCGATGACCAAGCCCTCGACAGGGGTGGAGGTGAATTGAAAGTCGGCGAAATTTTGAACGTCATCGCGCAAATACACGTCCAGGCGCGCCGACAGGACTTGGCCTTCGTAAACCCCATTCTTGGGCAGGGTCAGTTTCATAAACGCGATTTGCGAGCCGGAATTGACTTCGGCCGTTGTCGGCGCATTCGGTTGAGTCACCGTCAATTTTAACTGCTGGCTGGTCAGGGATTGCCCGTCCACTTGGGCTGTCAGCGCCGGGATGGTGTATTCGCCGGGCTGGCTGGAGGCGACCGTGAAATGGTAGGTGACGGTTGAACTGGTCTGGCCGTTGACAAAGCTGAACTGGCTGGAAGGGCCGACATAGACAATTTGCAGCCCCGGAATGTTCCTGATTTGAGGCGCGCCGCCAGGCTGGCTGCCTTCAAAGGTCAGCGATAATGTTGCGGTTTCGCCCAACGCGATGGTGTCGCGGTTTAGTGACGCGGTGAAAGTGGCGGCCGGCAGCCGTATCGGGCCCAGGCACAACAGGGCCACAACGGCTGCAAATCCGGACAAAAATCTACCTTTTGACCGACGTTCCATCTTCTTTTAAATCTTTAAAAATTCAGAAAAATAGACATTCCCGGGGGCAAAATGTTCATGCTTCAAACCGCCTTTAACAACGCGGCAATCAGGCCGTCGGTCGTATGCGATTTGGCTTCAATGGCGGGTTCCAATCCCAGGGCGCGGATGGTTTTGCTGGTTTCCGGGCCAATCGAGGCCAGCTTCAGTTGGGGGAATTTCTTCTGCAGTTTCGGCAGGTCGAACCGGGTATGGAAATGTTCCACCGTCGAGCTGCTCGTGAAAGTAACCCAGTCCGCGCCGGTTTCCAGCAACCGGTCGGCGGCGCCGGTGGGATCCTCAGTTTCGGCCACCGTCCGGTAAACGGCAATGTCATCCACGATGGCGCCGAGTTCCTCCAGCGCCTTCGGCAGATCGGAGTTCGCCACTTCCGCCCGCAGCAGGCAAATTTTCAGGTTCTCGATGCTCTGGAATTTCTCAAACGCCGCGGCGATTTTCTTGCCGACATATTCATCCGGCGTCAAATCCACCTGCAAATGCAGTTCCCGCAGTTTTGCCGCCGTTGCCGGCCCGACCGCGGCGATGCGTGTGCCGCCGATGTCGCGCAAGTCCTGGAATCTTCGGAAAAAGATGTCAAAAAACGCCGTCACGCCATTGACGCTTGTAAACACCAGCCAGTCGTAGGCATTCAATTCCAGCAACGCATCCACAATGGCATCGACCTCGGTCGGCTGGGTGATTTTGATGGTGGGCACCTCCAGCACGTCTGCGCCCAGGTCCGCCAGGCGCTGCGCGAAATTGCCCGCCTGTTCCGTCCGGCGGGTGACCACGATGCGCCGACCGGACAACGGACGGTTCTCGAACCAATTCAATTTTGTCCGCAGTTTCACCACGTCGCCGATGACGGTGAGCGCCGGCGGCGAAATGTTTTCCTTCGTGGCCAGTTTGGCAATCGTCGCGAGCGTGCCGGAAACCGATTTCTGCCGCCCGAGCGTGCCCCATTGGATGATGGCCACCGGCGCTTCCGCCGGCATGCCGTGCGCGATGAGCGACTTCGTCCAGTCAGCCAGATTGTCCGTGCCCATCAGCACGACCTTGGTGCCGGGAATCCGGGCGATTTGTTCGTAATGCAACGCGGTGGCGGCATCTGCGGAATCGCTGTGGCCGGTGAAAACCGTGAAACTGGAGCAATAGTCGCGGTGGGTGAGGGGAATGCCGGCGTAATTCGGCACGGCCACCACGGACGAAACGCCCGGCACGACTTCAAAGGGAATCTTCTCCGCCGCCAGCGCCTCGGCTTCCTCGCCACCCCGGCCAAAAATATACGGGTCGCCGCCCTTGAGCCGCACGACACATTTGCCGGCGCGGGCCCGGGCAACGAGCAACGCGGTGATTTCCGCCTGGGGCATGGACATGTTTTTGCCGCGGGCGATGAGTTCGGCAGACGGCGGCGCCAGCCGGAGCAGGTCGGGGTTCACCAGCGCGTCGTAGAGCACCACATCCGCGCGCCGGAGCAACTCCGCGCCACGCAACGTGAGCAGCCCGGCGTCGCCCGGACCCGCGCCGACGAGATAAACTGTGCCAATGAACTTCACGCGCATACTCTATTCGAGCGGCGGAGTTAATCAATGAAAGAGGACAAGTTCTGCATCCTGATATTGTTCTTGCGGAAGGGAGGGGTTGGATCAAGGGTAAATTCCCACCCAGGACTGATGGTTAAGAACAGTGTCAAGTTCTGCCCGGCCAATCCTGTGCGGTGGCTCAGTTACGGAGGATGGAGAGGAGGGAGCCGGTTTCAACGCGCTTTGCCCGGCGGCATCTCAAACCGTGCCCGGGGTTTTTTAATTCGGAGTTCCGATTGAAACCACACCTTAAACTACTTTCTCAACGACGCTATCCGGCTTGTTGACCGGCTCATCCTCCAGCGTGTGGGCTTTTTGGATGAAGTATGCCTCTGACGTTGGATCGAGCCCCTCCGTGTGATGAAGCATGACGGCCTCCACCACGGGCAGGGGCACACCCCATAAGCCCAGCAGACATCCGGCGACCTCGGCATGGTTGTATCCAAGCAATTGATTCTCCACCTGCCAGGAAGGTTCCTGTCCCAGCGCGGTCTTTTCCAAAATCACCGCATAATCGTGCGGCAGATTGGCCGCCAACAGCACCTTGCCCAGATCATGCAGCATCGCGGCAATGATCGCCGTCTCTGTCGTCTGGGCGTTGGCCCCTTCCTCTTCGCATAATCTCCGCACCCGGTCGGCAATCGTCACCGCATGGTTCCACTCGTCTCTCGGACAGAACCCCTTGCAGGCGCCGTCATCTATCAGGAAAAATGCCCAGGCCGAAGATACCAGCGCCTGCAACTTCAACGCCCCGAGGATCAGCACCGCTTCGTCCACGTTTTGGACCGAGGTTCCGCGCGAAAATGCGGCGGAGTTGACGATTTTAAGCAATTGTGCCGTCAGGGCCGGGTCCAACTTGATGAGATCTGCAATCTGTTTGAGGTCGAACTGGGGATTTTGGAGCTCGCGGGCGATGCGTTGATGGCTGGCCGCCTCGTCCGGGATTTTCTTGAGCGCCCCGAGGGTTTTTTTCAGCACCTCCCGCTTCATCCACGGAAACAAAAACAGGACCCGTTGCAACTTTTCCTCTATTTCCGACACCGACGTGATGTCCTGGATCACAATAAACTGCCATCCGTATTGGGAGAGTTTCCGTTGATCATTCTGGTTGCACAGGATGAAGCAGGGCAGGTGGGGAATATCCCTGCCGGCCACATCAATGAAATCAGACAACTTCTGGTTCCCGTCTTCGTAATGGATCAAAACCCCTTCGATCTGGGACTGGTCGATCTCCCTTAAAATTTCAGGGTTGGCGTTGCCGAACGGAACGAATTCGTACTTCGTGCTCGTGGCCAGGCGTTCGCGTAATTTTTGAGACGCGCAAAGCACCATGTGGGGTCGGTTGGGCGTGCTCGAGGTAACGGTTGCCACCTCAGGGGGATGCTCCACTTGATCGGCAGCATGGGTTGCCTTGTGTTCTCCGAAAAAAGCTCTTATACGCAAGCTCATCGCATTATTTTAAAGTTGTTTGACTTCCTGCCGGAGGGGCAAATTATAATCGTACCAACCAGTTCAGTTCGGAAACGCGCATACTACATTCAGACGGTTTGGTATCGGCATTTTACGGTCAAACTTTAACACCTGTTTTCAAATTCGGGTGCGGCGGCTTTCTCCACAATTTAACTTTGCACACCATCCATCGATACCTGAACCGTGGAAGTGTTTACAACCTGCGGGCTTCAGTGGCGTTTCTATCTCCCCACGGAGTGAACGATGCCGCCTGTAATCACGAGGCACTTCCACCACACGATTAACTCCGATAAATCCCGAGAAGAGCGTCGGGTGGCGGCCTGGAAACTCCTTGTGACGGCACACCCCTGGTTTGCCTTTGCCGGACTTTGCGCTTTGAACTGGCGTGCCGGCTGCTTAAAATGGCGCGTGTCTCAACCGGGCCAGCCTGCCATCAATGCCGCCACGCGCTGTTGCGCGGTCTATGGTTTCCCCATCCACCATTCCGCGTCCCCGGCCATGCACAACGCCGCGTTTGCCGCGCTCGGCCTGAACTGGCGTTATCTCGCGTTTGAAGTGCACCCCGACAACCTGCGCGCCGCCATGGCCGGGGCCAGGGCGATGCAATTTGCGGGCCTGAACCTCACCGTGCCGCACAAATTGCTCGCCGTGGACATGGTGGATGCGCTGGAGGCATCGGCCAAAACCTGGGGTGCGGTCAACACAATTAAATTTGAAGGCAGTGCAAACGGAATCCGCGCCGTCGGCTATAACACCGATGCCGATGCGATCGTCACGGCCTTGCGCGAGGATTTGAAAATGGAACTGCGCGGGGCGAATGTCCTGCTGCTGGGCGCCGGAGGGGCGGGGCGGACGGCCGCGCTCAAACTGGCTTCGGAAAACGTGGCGGAATTGTTTCTCGTCAACCGTACGCCTGGCAAGGCCGAGGCGGTGGCCGGCGAGATCAAAAAGCGATTTCCTTCCGTCCGGACGACAATCGGCTATCCAAAAGCGGCGATTGATCTGCTATTGAACGCGACGTCACTCGGTTTGAAGCCCGGCGATCCGTCGCCGCTGGATGAAAAACAGTTTTCCCTGCGGCAGGCCCGGGCCGTTTACGACATGATTTATAATCCCGCGGAAACGGAATTGCTCCAGGCGGCGAAAACAGCCGGCTGTCCGGCGGCGAACGGCTTGGGCATGCTGTTGCACCAGGGCGCCCGGGCATTTGAAATCTGGACGGGCAAACCCGCGCCGCTGGAGGTGATGCGCCGCGCACTGGAACAGAACATTTATGGCCGGTGAACGAACCTCTCGCCTCGGCCCTCTCCCCGTTTGGCGGGTAGAGGGAGGAAGATTCGTGCGAGAACATTCCTTCTCCCTGCCCAAGCGGGGAGAAGGTGGCCGAAGGCCGGATGCGGGGGTTCTCTAAAACATTTATGGGCATTGACGCGATTTTCAACGCACACAACTGGGCGCTGGTGCCGTTCCATTTCTGGTCGTTGTGCTTCCTCGCGCTCGGCTGCATCGCCGGCAGTTTCTTGAATGTGTGTATCCACCGGATGCCGCTGGACATGAGCATCATCACTCCGCGCTCGCATTGTCCGCATTGCAAATACTCCATTCCATGGTACCTGAACTTGCCGTTGATCACCTGGCTGGCCTTGCGCGGGCGCTGCAAAAACTGCGGTGCGCCCATCTCACCGCGCTATTTCATCGTGGAACTGCTGACCGGCGTGGCGTTTCTGGGGTGCTGGCTGGCCTTTGGCAATGCGGCCCATCCGTTTCCGTCCCTGTTGCTGGCTTTGGTCTATGCGGTTTTCCTGGCCGGATTGATTGTGGCCACGTTCATTGATTTTGAGCACCTGATCATTCCGGATGAAATCACGCTGGGCGGTGCGGCGGTGGGCTTGATCCTTTCCTTCTTCCTCCCGGCGTTGCATGGGGCTGTCCTGATGAAGGTGGGATGGTGGCGGGGGACGGTCGGCGCCGTCGTGGGTGCAGGGACGGTTTATGCGGTTTTGCGGCTGGGCAAATGGTTGTTTGGCCGGCAGCGGCTGAAGTTGCCGGCGGATGCCAAAATCGTTTTCGGTGAAACCATGATATATCTGCCCGACAAACAGATTGCCTACGAGGACCTCTTTTACCGGCAATCGGACGTCATCGTATTGCAGGCGCGCACGGTGGAACTGGTGGACCGCAGTTACCGGGATGTCCAGGTGCGGCTGTCACCGTCGTCGCTGGAAATTGGCGAGGAGAAGCTGAATCCCGATGACGTGCCCTGTCTGGAGGCAGTGAGTGGCGAAATCCTGCTGCCCCGCGAGGCGATGGGGCTGGGTGACGTGAAATTCATGGGAGCCATCGGTGCCTTCATCGGCTGGCAGGGGGTGTTTTTTACCCTGACCGTGAGTTCCTTGATTGGAGCGGTCTATGGGGCCAGCATGGTGGCACTAAGAAAAAAAGAGTGGTCGGGACGGATTTATTTCGGACCGTTCATCGCCCTGGCGGCGGCAATCTGGATATTTGCCGGTCACAGTCTGGTGGCCTGGTATCAACACCTCATGCTGTCCCTGACAACGCTGTTGTTGCCGTAATAAATGTTCCAGTGATGGATAGGTTGGTTGGGCGCTATCTTCAGCGCATCCGTTGGTGGCAGCCAACGCTACAGGGATCGATTTACCGGAATTGCAGGTAAGCCCGGCTGCCATCGGATCTGACTCCGCCGGTTTTATTTTCCGTCAGGAAAATGCGTCCGGCCTCCACCTTGCCCGTGGCCAGAATATAGGTGCGGACGGCTTTGGCGCGATCCGCCGCGAGCGCGGCGAAATCATCGTCCGAGATCGACAGGCTGGCCAGCAGCAGCAACTCCTTCGGGTCGGCCGGCGCGGCGGTCTGGGCATGGCTGGAAGCGTCGGCGGTTTGGGACGATTTTGGCCGGCCGGCCGGCAACCCTTTAACCAGGTAGGTCGCGCCTTTTTCCGCTCCCGGGTTTGAAGGCTTGATTTGCGCGGCGAGGGCCATGAGGTTGGTATTGGCGGAGATGAAAGCGGGATTGATGATTCCTTTACCCATCGCTTCACCATACAGTTTCTTCACCCAGACGGCATGTTTCTCCGGGGTCATCATGATTTGGTCGGGCGTGGTGGCGGCGCGTTCGGATTTGCGCAGGGACGCCCATTCCCGGGTGCGGATTTGTTTTTCCAGGCTGGCGTTGCGTAAACCGTCGCGGTCGGCCTCGGAATCAATGCTCCCGCCAATCTCCAGCTGCAGACCCGGCCGCTCGTAAAGCCCGTTCACCAGGGCATCCAGCTTCTTTTCATTGGCGAGCGACAGCACCGCGCTGCCCGGGGCAAAATCCTGATAGCTGAGTTCTTCACCTCCGCCGCCGAATACCGCGCCCAGCAACGAGAAGGGTGACGTGGCGGCTTTTTCGAGAATGTTCAGCAGGGTATGCATGACGACCTTGCCAACGCGGAATTGGGGATCGTCCAGGCTGCCTTCGACCGGCACGTCTAGCAAAATCTGTCCATTGCGGTCCTTGAGGATGGCGATGGCCAGGCGCACCGGCAGATGTGTCGCGTCCGGGCTCTCCACCTTTTCGCCGAAGGTGAACCGGTCCAGGGTGATGACATTCTTGGATTCCAGCTTCCGACCGACCAGGTAATAAGCCAGGTCCAGGTTCAACTTTCCCTCGGCCAGCCGATAACCGGCATACTTGCCGGTATAGGGGCTGGTCGGGGTCAAATCCACATTCTTGAAGGTGACTTTCAGGTCGTTGGTCGCGGTTGGGTTGAAGGGATTGACGCGGCCGACAATGTCAATCGGGCCGACGCCGTCCACGGCGGCATGCAGGCTTATGTCCGCATGGCGCGGTTCGGTGGATGAAATGCCCGCAATGGTGCCGCTGAACTGCTGGATTGCCAGGTTCACATTGGGCGAAAAGGTGCGGTCGGTGAAGGTGGCGGCAGCGTTGGAAATAACTATGCTGCCAATGGAAATCTGCGGCAACGGCACTGCCGGTGCCGCATTGGTTTCAGGCACCGCAGGGGATTTGGGGATAGCGGCAACCTTGGTTTCGTTCGTGACCGCCGGTGCGTTTGTATCCGCCGGAATAACGGCGCCTGGCGGATGCAGGACGCTGAGAAGATTGATGGCATGATTGGTTTCGATGACGACGGACGCCGTCACGTTGTCCAGGGCAATTTCCTTGATGGCCACGCTCATGGGATTCAGGTTGGCATCAATGCCCGTGACGCGGACGGAATCCCATTTCAACAAATCGTCCCCCGAGGAACCGTCCACGGCGCGAAAACCATTGAGCCAGGTGTCGCCCGCGAAGGTGATCTCCGGCAACTGGCCCGCCGGGGTGTGCAGTTGAACCCGGCCGCGGAGGCCAAACTCGCTGCCCGGAATGAAGAGGTTCAATTTGGGTTCGAGATACGGATCCAACGGGCCAAAATCCAGCCGGCTCAGGTCGAACTGGATGTCGGCGATCGGCGGTGCGAACGAGGCGGCCACCGTGGTTTTGATGACGCCGTTGGTGTTCCAGCGCAGGGACAGATCAACGGTAAGATTGGTGCCGGGCAGGTTGGAAATATTTTTGACGCTCAAGGCAATGTCCGCAAGGTCCAGCCGGGCCGGACGGGAATTGGCCAGGTCTTCCAGGCTGAAGGCGTAGTTGGTGAACTCCACGTCGTGGACCGTGGCGGTCCAGAGATTTGTGCTGTTCAGGAGCAGGGCGGCGGCGTTGGTGATGGACCCCAGCAAGGCCGGTAAGCCACCCGGCGAATTCGTGGTGGCTTCGGTTGGTGGGGAAGAAGCGGCCACGGCCACGTTCGTTGAAGCATTCCCCTTGCGCAGCAGAAAGAACCTGCCGCCGTCGCCGGATACCAGCCCGACTTCCGCCTGCCGGGTCACGGCATCCACATTCAACCCGGTCACGGCAAAACGGGAAAGTTCGACCATGTTGGTCTGGCTGTCCGGTTCGGCGAGCTTGAAATCCCGCAGCGTGAAGCTGGTATTGGTCACGATCATGACGCGGTTGGTGGCGCTGAGTACCAGCCGGTAATTCACATCCACGCCCACGAAACCATCGCGGATTTCAAACGGCACCTGGTCCTGGTAGAGCGGGGCATATTTGTTCAGCGGGAAATTTTCCAGCGTGAATTCACCCCAGGAGCGCAACGGGTCGAGGTAGAAAAACCCGTTCCAGGAAATTATTTCGCCGGCGTCGGTGGTGCCGGTAAAGCTATGGGGATTTCGATTGTCCGGACTGGTTTCGAAACGGTCCAAGGTGAAGTTCAACGGGCCGACCAGCCGCTTGAACGGCTGACGATGGGTCAGGTCCGTGACCGACGCCGTGGCGTTGGTAATCAGCAACCGGCCGATGTACAGGCCGATGGGTTTGGCTGGGATTTTGGATGGCGCTACGGGCGCGTTCGTCGGGGCAAATTTTGCTTTCAGATCGGAAAAATTAAACGTGCCATCCTTGTTCATCTGTGCGCGGACAAAGGGCCCGGTCACGCTGATTTCCTTGAAAACCCAAGGATGTCCGAGGAACGAGGAGAGCTGGAAGTTCACATAAACCTCGTCCCACGAAACGAACGGTTCGCCATCCTTGTCCTTGATGAGCAAGCCGCGGATGGCGACCGAGAACGCGAACGGATTGAACTTCACCTTCTGAATGGAAACCTCGCGGTCGAGCTGTTGGGTCAACTGCTTGACCGCCACGGAACGGATGATGGGCGGCAGGATGAAAAAACCGATGACACCGTAGGCGAACAACAACCAGAAAATCCACTTCGCCAGCTTGCGCCGCCGCGGCGAAAGGGAATCCCAAGCCTGAATTTTTATTTTGTTGCCCAAGCAGATACGAATTTGCGCTGGATGTCCGGTGT
>Ga0265338_10004886_pt1 | contig 17851 bp, 11 predicted proteins | sample 42126metaG_FD_193579 | JGI IMG/M metagenome (GOLD analysis project Ga0265338, IMG submission 193579) | Rhizosphere microbial communities from Carex aquatilis grown in University of Washington, Seatle, WA, United States - 4-21-26 metaG | ecosystem: Host-associated > Plants > Roots > Rhizosphere... | reverse complement strand
CCGCAGATGGACGCGGATAAACGCAGATGAAATGAAAACCATCTGCGTCCATCTGCGTTAGAGCGGTTTCATTAGAACTGTAGCCATTTCGATACCCACACCGCGAGTGGAGCACGGGCTTCAGTCCGCTTCAACATGGATTGGTCCGGCGACATCGAAGCGGCGTGAACGCCGCGCTCCGGCTATAGTATTCTTGAAACCGCTCTAATCTGCGGTTAAACCTGTGGTTGTGGCGCAAGCCGCGTTAGGTCCATCCGTGTTCATCCGTGGTTAAGAAATCTTTCGGCTTCCAGAATCCGGCTGGGAACCTCACTTGGAAACCAGGCTGCGTCCGCCGTCGCGGGGGCTGAAGTGACCATACTTGGCTACGGCCTGGGCGCGGGAGCGCACATGAAGTTTCTCGTAAATGCGGCGGATGTAAGTGACGACGGTCGCCACCGTGATGCCCAGGTTTTCGGAGATTTCCTTGTACAGGTAACCGCACGCGAGCAGTTCCAGCACTTCCCGTTCGCGCGGAGAAAGATTTACGGATTCATCCGCCTGGGGCACGGCGCGCTGGAAGGACTGCACCACCTTGCGGGCGATGTTGCTCGTCATGGGGGAACCGCCCGCATGCACCTCCTTGATGGCCGTGAGCAGTTCGTCGCGCGGCGTTTGCTTCAGGAGATAACCGCTCGCCCCCACGGCCAGGGCGTCAAAGATGTGATCGGTGTCTTCGTAGACGGTGAGGATGACGAACTGCGTGTTCGGCAGCTGCGGCTTGAGCTGGCGCACGCAATCAATCCCGCTCATGCCCGGCAGGTTGATGTCCATCAGCACCACGCTCGGCTTTTCGGCCTGCAGTTTGACCAGGGCGGTTTCGGCGTTGCCGTACTGGCTGACGCAACGGAACCCCGGGGCATGGCGGAGCCAATCCGAGAGGATTTCCCGGGCCGGCGCGTCGTCCTCGACAATTGAAACAGCAATGCTCACGCTACCCTTACTCATACATCCAATTTCATCACGACGATTGTCGTCTGTTTAGATGACAGATTTTCCCGACGGCGACAATCCAAACTGAAACCTGAGTGTGCCGGCGCTTCCCTGCACGCCTCCGGAGCGCGGCTGTGTCCCGCGTTGAGCGGGACCAGCCGCAGCTGCTTAGTATGAGCGGCCGGCTGGAACACATCTGAGACTTCAGGCTTTTCAACGTGCGGCGGCCGGTGCTTTGCACACCGCCGCGCTCCGCCATCGCAAAAAATGCCCGGCAGATGCGTCCCGGGCCTGGAAGGGGAGCATCTCATTTTTTCAGGATGGCTCTTGCTCAATCCCAAAGGGATTGTGTCTTCCAGCCCAGGGTTGCGAGGAACGAGCTACCCTGGGTAATCGATCGTTTATTTTCCTACCCCAACGGGGTTGTGGCCCTTCCTCATCATCGAGACGCAACCCCGTTGGGGTAGTCGCTATTTGCCTCGTTGACCCAAGGTAGCTCGTTACTCGCAACCTTGGGCTTTGAGCCGGAATCCCCTTGGGATTCTCCAAACCGACACCGGGAGCCAACAAAAAATGAGTTGCGCCCGGCCATGAAGTATTGCTCCGCCGGGTGAAAGTGACTACCCTGTATTCCGTGCCGCGACGATCTAAACCCTTGACTGGTGTGTGCCGGCCGGGGCGGATTTTCATCCGGGTCGTGATCTTCTCCGTGTGGTTGTGCGGGCTTCAACTTCTGGGCGGGACCAACTCGTCCGTGTCGGATTACTCCTTTGACGTGTGGCAGCGGGAGCAGGGGTTGCCCCAGGACTCGGTCACCGCGGTGGTGCAGACCCGGGATGGCTATCTTTGGCTCGGCACGTATAACGGGCTGGTGCGGTTTGATGGAGTGCGATTCAAGGTTTTTGACACCGGCAACACGCCGGAATTTGAAGACAACCGGATCACGAGTTTGTTGGAAGACGTGAACGGGGTTCTTTGGATCGGCCATGAAACCGGCGACCTGACGCAATTCAAGGCCGGCAAGTTCTCCGCGGTGAATCTGGGCAACAACTGGTCCGGCGGTGCGATTTGGGCCATGGGGACCGACGCCGACGGGGTTCTCTGGCTGCTCAACAAGGATGGGGCCTTGCTTTCCATGGCGGGGGAGAAATTGGTGGCCCCGAACCTGGGGACCGGCGGAAGCGTGCCGTCATTCGCCAAGGATAAAAACGGAGAATTGTGGGTGGTGCGGGGCGGTTTGCTGGGAACGTTGCGAAAGGGACGGCTGGCGCCGTGGGTGCCCGGGGTGCAACCGGACACCAGCGATGTTCAAATGGCCTGTGCGAGCCGGGATGGAGGCCTGTGGCTCATGGGCAGTTCGCGGGTGAAGAAGTTGATCAGCCAGGGAACCGTCGTGGACGTGGGGCCGACTCCCTGGGGGGGGCTGGATTCGGTCACGGCATTGCTGGAAACCAAATCCGGCGATTTGCTCGCGGGCACCTTGCACGAGGGACTTTTTTTGCTGTCGCCGGACGGAACCACCCTGCATTTTGCGCGTCAAAATGGATTGTCCCACGATTGGGTGCTCGACCTGTGCGAGGACCGCGAAAGGAATTTATGGGTGGGAACCGGTGGCGGCGGTTTGGATGTCTTGCGGCGGCGGAAAGTGGAAATGGTCAAGGCTGCCGATGACTGGCAGGGACGGGCCATCCTGTCCGTTACGCCGGCGGTCGAAGGCGGGCTTTGGGTGGGGACGGAGGGGGCGGGATTGTACCGGCTGGACCAGGGGGAGGCGAAACCGTTCACGGGGACGAACGGGTTATTGAATACTTTCACCTGGGCGGTGCTCGAAGACCATCTGGGCGATCTCTGGGTGGGAACCTTTGGCGGCGGCCTGTTTGTCCGCCAGGATGGAAAATTCCAGTTTCCCAAGGGCTTGGAAGATCCTGCCGCCGTCGTCTTCGCATTATATCAGGATCATCAGGGGGTGATGTGGGTGGGAACCCAATCCGGTCTGGCCCGGTATGCCAACGGGCAGTGCACCTGGTTCACCCGCAAGGAAGGGCTGGTGTTGCCCGATGTGCGGGTCATCACCGAAGATGAAACCGGCGCCATCTGGTTCGGCATGTCGGGCGGGGGCCTGGGCCGGCTCAAGGAAGGCAAGCTCACGCAGTTTCGCCGGTCCGACGGATTGGCCAATAATTTTGTATGGTCGTTGCTGGCCGAGAAGGACGGCACGCTTTGGGTGGGAACCTTTGGCGGCGGGTTGTGCCGCCTGCGGGACGGGCGGTTCGCCAACATTTCCACGCGCGAAGGGCTGCCGAACAATGTCATCTGCCACATTGCCGATGACGGGCAGGGCAATTTCTGGATCAGTTCCTACGGCGGGATTTTCCGGGTGCGCAAGGACGAATTGGACCGGTGCGCCGACGGCCAGTTGAAGGCGGTGAACTGCCTGGTTTATGGGAAGGCGGAAGGGCTGGCCACCCTGGAGTGCTCCGGCGGGTTTCAATCGGCCGGTTGCCAGACGCCGGACGGACAGCTCTGGTTTCCCACCATCAAGGGCCTGGCCAGGGTTGATCCGGCCAGCGTGAAAATCAATCCGTTTCCCCCGCCGGTCCGGATCGAGGAAATCATCGTGGATGACCAACCGGTGCCGTTGCCGGTCGCGGCCGGGCCGGGTCCCGCCGCCCCGCTGCAAATACCGCCGGGAAAGCATCGCTTTGAAATCCGTTACACCGGCCTCAGCCTGATCGCGCCGGAAAAGGTGCGCTTCAAGTGCCGTCTTGAAGCGCTGGAATCAGATTGGGAGGACGTCGGACTGCGGCGCGTGGCCTACTACAGCTATCTGAAGCCGGGGAATTACACCTTCCAAGTTACTGCCTGCAACAACGACGGCAGTTGGAACGAGGAGGGGGCGTCGCTTGCCTTCACGGTGCTGCCCTGGTTCTGGCAGACCTGGTGGTTCACCGGCGGGGCCGTGCTGGCCGGCATGGGTGCCGTCGGCGGCGCGGCGCGTTACGTCACCCGCCGCCGGCTGCACAAAAAAATGGAGCGTCTGGAGCGGCAGCGCGCCCTGGAAAACGAGCGGTCCCGCATCGCCAAGGACATTCACGATGATCTGGGTTCCAATCTGGCGCGGATCATGATGCTCAGCCAGTCCAACCGCGCCGAGGGCGAGGATGCGCAGCAGGTGGTGACGCGGCTGGGCAAGGTCTATCTGACCGCCCGGGAATTGACGCGGACGATGGACGAGATTGTCTGGGCCGTCAGCCCGCATCATGACACGCTCGACAGTCTGGTGAACTATCTGGGCAAGTTCACGCAGGATTTTTTGAATGTGGCGGGCATCCGCTGCCGGTTGGTGGTGCCCATTCAACTTCCCGCGTGGCCCCTCACCGCCGAAATTCGCCACAGCCTGTTCCTGGCTTTCAAGGAGGCCCTGCACAACGTGGTCAAGCATGCCTCCGCCACCGAGGTGCACGTTTCACTCACCCTGGGGGAGTCCGGCTTCTCCGCGGCCATTCAGGACAACGGCGTGGGTTTTGATCCCGCCGGCGTCGGCATGACGTCGGCGAAGGACCCGCTGCGCATTGCCGGCGGCAACGGCCTGGCCAACATGCGCAAACGGATCGAGGGCATTGGCGGGGAATGCCAGGTGGACAGCGCGCCCGGCAGGGGAACCACGGTCAAATTCATCGTGCGTGTCAAGAGTTGAAAGGCGACGACGTTAAGAATGCGCGCATCTCAATCTTTGAGCAGCGGCCCGGTGGCTCAATCCCAACGGGATTGTGTCCTCCAGCCCAGGGTTGCGCGTATGCGCTACCCTGGGAAAAGTCAGAAATAGTTCTCAACCCCAACGGGGTTGTGGCAAACCTCACGCGAGTTGGGAAAACCGATTTGGCCGCAACCGCGTTGCGGTTGTGATGTTGGTTGGACGATGACCCGGGGTAGCGCGTTTCGCGCAACCCCGGGCTTTGAGACAGAATCCCGTCGGGATTCCCGGATACCTTTGGCCCTGCACAAAAAATGAGATGCGCCTGTTAAGAGGATGTCAGCCGGATTCGCGTTGACGATGCGCGGGGGCGATGCTCTATTTATCCGGTCATGATTTGACCCGGAGCATGAGTGTCTGACTTTTGATTGGAAGTCCCGCCTATGGGCAGCGAAACCGCGAATGAAATCACCCAGGTCCTGCAAGCCATCCAGCGGGGCGATGGCCGGGCTTCCGGGGAATTGCTGCCATTGGTTTATGACGAACTGCGACGGCTGGCGGCGGTGCGGATGTCCCAGGAGACGGCCGGTCAGACCTTGCAGGCCACGGCCCTGGTGCATGAAGCCTGGCTGCGGATGGTGGGGGATGGGGACCGGACCTGGCAGAACCGGGCCCACTTTTTCGGCGCGGCCGCCGAGGCCATGCGCCGCATTCTGGTCGAGAATGCGCGGCGCAAATCCCGGCTGAAGCGCGGTGGCGGCCAGCTGCGGCTGGACATCGAGAAGGTGGATCTGGCGGCGGCGACACCGGACGACAAGGTCCTGCTGATGGATGAGGCGCTGCAGCAGCTCCAGGCGGAGGACGCGGAAAAGGCGCGCATTGTCGTGCTGAAATTCTTTGGCGGCCTGACCAATCAGGAAGTGGCGAAGAGCCTGGACGTGACGGAACGCACGGTGGAGCGCCAATGGGCCTACGCCAAAGCCTGGCTGTTTGAGCGGATTCGGACGCAGCTCTGAGCCGGCCGAGGCAATTTTGAACCCCAGGATGCATTTGAAGCCGCAAGAAGAGACGATATTTGACGCCGCGCGGAATCTGGCCAGTCCCGCGGCCCGCCAGGTGTTCCTCAACCAGGCCTGTGCCGACGACCCGGCCTTGCGCGTCCGGATCGAGGGCCTGCTCGCGGCGGAGGCGGACGCGGAAAAATTCTTCAACGAGGTAGCCCCGCTCGTCGTCCAGAAGGCCGGCGATTCCACTTCGGAAGCAAACTTAATTGGGTCTTCCGATGCCATCGCGGAAATGGGGGTCACCGAGCTTCCCGGCACCCGCATCGGCCGCTACAAACTGCTGCAACGCATCGGCGAGGGCGGGGGCGGCGTCGTCTACATGGCGGAGCAGGAGGAACCGGTCCGCCGCCGGGTGGCGCTCAAGATCATCAAGCTGGGCATGGACACCCGGAGCGTCATTGGCCGTTTCGAGGCCGAGCGGCAAGCGCTGGCCATGATGGATCATCCCAACATCGCCCGGGTGCTCGATGCCGGCGCGACGGATACCGGCCGGCCTTACTTCGTCATGGAGCTGGTGCGCGGAATCAAGATCACGGATTACTGTGACCAGAACCATCTCGACACCCGCCTGCGTCTCGATTTGTTCCTGCAAATCTGCCAGGCCATCCAGCACGCCCACCAGAAGGGCATCATTCACCGGGACATCAAGCCGTCCAACATTCTGGTCACGTTGCACGACGGAGTGCCGGTGCCCAAGGTGATTGATTTCGGCATCGCGAAGGCGACCGAGACGCGGCTCACGGACAAAACTTTTTTCACCGCCTACGAACAAATCATCGGCACCCCCGCTTACATGAGTCCGGAGCAGGCGGAGATGAGCGGTTTGGACATTGACACGCGCAGTGACATTTACAGCCTGGGTGTGCTGCTTTACGAACTGCTCACCGGGCGGACGCCGTTTGATCCCAAGAAGTTGCTGGAGCATGGATTGGATGAGATGCGCCGCACCTTGCGGGAACAGGAGCCGCAACGGCCCTCGACGATGGTCACCACCCTGCAAGGCGTGGAATTGACGACCACGGCCGAACACCGCCATGCGGAGCCGCCCAAACTGGTGTCCCTGTTGAAGGGGGACCTGGATTGGATCGTGATGAAGGCGCTGGAAAAAGACCGGCGGCGCCGTTACGAAACCGCCAACGGCCTGGCGATGGACATCAATCGGTATCTGAACAATGAACCGGTGGTGGCCCGTCCGCCCAGCCGGCTGTACCGGTTTGAGAAACTTGTCCGCCGGAACCGGGTGGTCTTTGCCGCCACCGGGGCCGTGGCGATGGCGTTGATCATCGGGCTGGGCACTTCCACCTGGCTGTTCTTCAAGGAAAAGGCCGCCCGCCAGCGGGCGGTCGCCGCCGAACAGCAACAGGCGCGTTTGCGTCAGGAAGCGGAGCAAGCCGAAGCCCGGGAAGCCGAATTGCGCCGCCAGGCTGAAATCAGCATCAAAATCACGCAAGCCAGCGAGTTGGTGAAAGCGGATAGACTCGCCGATGCCGACGCGCTCATGAGCGGGGTTTCCCTCACCCAGCCCACCGTGGAGGGCGCCGCCGTGGTCCGCTCGCTGGGCGAGTGGCACGCGCTGCAAAACCAGTGGCCGCCGGCGGCGGATCTTTTCGCCGTGCTGCTGCAGATCAATCAGCTCGACGGCTGGGATGTTTCCACCCTGGATTATCTGGAGTGCGGCCCCGTGCTGATTGAGAAGGGCGACCTGGCTGGCTATGAACATTTCCGCCAGAACGCCACGGCGCACATCGCGGAAACGGCGTATCCGTTCACCGACCGCATCATCAAGATCAGCCTGCTGTTGCCGGCGGACCAACAAATCATGAGGAACCTGGATCCATTGGCCCGGCTCGCAGAAGCAGCCTTCACCACCAATGCGGTGGACAGCGGCGATGTTTTTCTGGCTGCCTGGCGGTCCGTCTCCCTGGCCCTGATGGAATACCGGCGGGGGAATTACGCCAAGGCATCTGCCTGGTGCCACCAGTGTCTGGACTATCCCGAGTTCAATGCCCCGCGTACCACAACGGCCCGGGTCATCCTCGCCATGTCCTGCCAGCATCTCGGTCAAGCCGATCAAGCCCGTTCCGAACTGGATCTGGCCCAGGGCATGATTGAAAACAAATTCAAAAATGGCCTGGACCGCGGCACAGGCGTCCAGGGATTCTGGTTTGATTGGCTTTTTGCCCGCATTCTATTGCGCGAAGCCATCCCCTTGATCGAAGGAACCTCACCCCAAGCACGGTAATCCTCACTTTTCAGGGCTATCGCTGGCAGGCGCAACTTGGCCGCATGTTTCCAAGGCGGAACAGAGCCGATTTGCACCCCTTTCCGGCCAGGTGAAAGATTCTTTGTCGGGTTTGGCAGCCCGATGGCGCATGTAAGGATGTAAACCAAAAAGTGAAAACTGTTGTTGCTGCATCGTGTTTGGGTTCGATGTCGGCGTTTTTGGTTTATTGACAGCATGTTGCGAGTTCCAAAAGTCATTCTTTTGATTGAATCTTCACGCGCCTCCGGGCGCGCGCTTCTCCGCGGTGTGGCGGATTATTCGCATCATTACGGACCCTGGTCGTTTTCCTGGGAACCCGCCGGGCTCGATAAGGTCCAGCCTATGCTCGAAACGGGTGACGCCGATGGAATCATCCTCCGTGATGTGGAAGAGGTTGCGGAAATACTGGCCTATGGCCTGCCCACCGTGGTGATCGGACATCGGAAAACCGAAATTCCCGGCCTGATCAATGTGGTCACGGATTCGGAAGCCATCGGGCGGATGGGTGCGGAACACCTGCTCGGTTGCGGATTCAAGCACTTTGCTTTTTGCGGTTATCTGAAGACGCCCTTGGAAAACACGACTTGGGCGGAGATTCGCCGGGAATTTTTCGGTGAACGCATCCGGGCGGCGGGCTTTGAAGATCCGCCGCATTATGCCCTGTCCATCTACGCCAAGAACTGGTCCCGGGAATGGCGCGAGCTGGCCCAGTGGCTGGTGGCCCTGCCCAAACCGTTGGGTTTGATGGCCTGCAATGACGATTGTGCGCAGCGGGTGATGGAGGTCTGCAAGCTCACCGGGCTGGCGGTGCCGGACGAGGTGGGCATCGTCGGCGTTGACAATGATGAAGTCGTCTGCGGTCTGACCAACCCGCCGATGTCGAGCATCGCCATCAATTTTGAACGGGCGGGATATGAAGCCGCGTCCGCCCTGCACGGTTTGATGCAGGGTATGCCGGTGGCGCCCGACCGGATCATGGCGGCGGCTTCACATGTGGTGACGCGGCGCTCGACGGATTTCGTGGCGGCGGATGAACCGCATCTGGCCAAGGCCCTGCGCTTTATCCGCGACCGTGCCCGGGGCGGCATATCCGTGGATCAGGTTGCCTCGTCCGCCGGGCTGTCGCGGCGGGCCCTGGAAAAGCGATTTCGCAAGCAGCTGGGCCGTTCCATTCTGGAGGAAGTCCGGCGGATCCGCACCGACCAGATTGCCCGGCTCCTGGTGGAGACGGACCTGCCGGTGGCGAAGATTGCCGACCAGCTTGGCTTTCCCGATACCCAGCACATCGCCCGCTATTTTCAGGCGGGCAAGCGCATCAGCCCGGTGGCCTACCGCAAGATTCATGGCCGGCCGGCGGCAGCGCTGTGGCGTTCGCAAAATGGCGATTCTTTTCCGCGAAGTGGCGTTGTTCCGATGGCCGCCAACGAACTAGAGTAAAACCAATCCATCGAATTCAAAATAATGATTCATACCAATCCGCATCGTCCGTCTGAGCTGCCGGTTTCAGGCCGACCCCGCGCCGGGGCATTCACGTTGATCGAACTCCTGGTGGTGATTGCCATCATTGCCATTCTGGCCGCTCTGCTGTTGCCGGCGTTGGGCCGAGCCAAGGAATCCGGTCGCCGGATTGCCTGCCGGAGCAACTTGCACCAACAGGGCGTCACCCTGCAGCTATACAGTCAAGACAATAATAATCTGCTCCCGGATTTGAGGTATCCGCCGTTTTCGCAAAAACCGCCAACCGCGTCGGGATTTTGGGTTTGGGACATCTCCACCAATTTTGTTGATCAGATCATTGCCAATGGCGGCAGCCGAAATGTCTTTTATTGTCCGTCCAATCCCGACTGGAATTGTGACGATACATGGAACTTTGGAATCGAAGGCAATAGCAACAACGCTGGCCAGGACGGGAGCGGTGGTTTTCGGATTTTGGGATATGTGTATCTAGTGCCGGGCGCGGGTATGAACATCGGCACCACCCCCCCAGCGTCAACCTTCTGGAAGACCAATACGATTGGAATGCCAGGACAACCGGCTCCATCGGATGCCGAAGTGGTGGTGGACGTGATTGTTCAGGATCAGGGTGCGGCTAAGAGTTGGGCGGCGGTGACCTCCGTTGGCGGACTTCCTACCAGTGTTGTCCAGCGCACCAGCCACTTGAACGGGGTCACCCCGGCCGGGGGCAATGATCTGTTTGCGGATGGCCATGCGGATTGGCGGAATTTTCGCGACATGTGGCACCTGGTCGGACCAAACAATGTTCCCAACCATCTCATCGGCAGCAATCCAAAATTCATATTTTAACCGGCATCAACCCAAACCCCGACAAAACGAACCTCAGTCATGGCTTCGTGACCAACCCCAACCAGTAACCTAAAACCAGTAACCCAAAAAAAGGCAGTTTTATGAAACTAAAAATATTGTATTATGCGGCGTCCGTTGCCCTGGCCGCCAGTTTAGTTCAAAACGCTTCGGCCCAGAATTATCAATGGTCGGCCGGCGGCGATAAAGCGACGTGGAGTCAAGGCGCCAATTGGACTCAGGGGACCCCGCCACCGGCGGACAACACCCCGTACCAGATTGATCTGAATGTGAATTCCGGTGGGGATCTGACTCCGATCAATATCGCCGACACCGACGCGGTACAGATTCAGGATTCGATGTTCGGCCCGTTGTGGGGACAAACGCTGAATGTTCATGGCTCTTGCGTCTTTCACTGGGGCGAGTTCATCTGGGGCGACATGAACGGGCCCGCTACCACTGTGAACCTGTATTCCAATGCCGTGCTGACCGCAAGAGATACCATTGCGACGGGAACGGCGTGGTGGTTCCCCGGCGGCCCCAATGTCGTGGTGAATGTGTATAGCAACGCTTTCGTTGGCTGCAACTATCTGCAACATGGCGCCCGCCTGAATCTCTACGGCGGCACGGTGAGTGTGACCAACGCCTTGAACACCGGTTCGGCCACCGCCCCGGTATTTGCCGGCGGCCTCGACACGGATGCCACGCGGTCCATCAATCTTACTGCGGGCAGCAAACTGGTTTTGCCGGCCAACTATACCTCGACGGTCAACGACTGGATTACTCGCGGCATTTTGCAGGTCTATGGCAACCCGGGCGACTTGCCGGATATTGTTATCAGTACGACCAATGCCACCTGGCCCGGCCGCACAGTGGTGACGACGACGGCGACCAATGCCAATCCCATTCTGGCGATCCACATTACCGTGCCGCGCACCAACCTGTTTGTCGGCGGGTTGGAACAAGCCAAGATCTATGGCGATTATGCCAACGTCACCAACGTGGACATCACCAGCCTTTCCGGATTGGGACTCACTTATCAGTCCACGGCGACCGGGGTTGCCACGATCTCGGGCTTGGCGCAGGTGCGGGCAGTCGGTGTTGGCACGGCAACCTTGAACGCGCAGCATTTAACTTTGAGCAACTCGGTTTCGGTGACGGTGGGGATTTATACCAATACCGCCAGCATGGTGCATCGGTATAGCTTTAACGAGTCGTCGGGCAGCACCGCGGCGGATTCCGTTGGCGGTTCGGCTTGGGACGGCACAGTCTATGGCACGCTCGGTGGAGGCGTGGTCACCCTGGACGGTTCCAGCGGCTATGTGGCCTTGCCTCCCGGCTTGGTCAGCAACATGGACGCAATATCGATCGAGGCCTGGGCTGATTTCGGTGGGGCCGCCAATGCAACCAATTGGGCAACCCTCTTCGCCTTTGGCGATCAGGACACGGCGACTCCGGCTTTGGGCATGAATTACATTGCGTTCCAACCGTTCACCGGCCTGGCCGCTCCCACGGCCAATTCGCTCTTTGGCACTGGCGATCCCGGTTTTCTCAATGAGCAGGACGCGACTTTGCCACTGGTATCTGGCGGAGTGACCAACTTCCTGGGCAATGTGAGTATCGCCATCGTGTATAATCCGAATGTCGGTTCGGTGGCCCTCTATACCAACGGGGTGCTGGCGATGAACAATCCCAATGTTTCGAATCTCCTGCCCGATGCGCTCGGCCAGGATCCGCTCAATTATCTGGGCGCCTCGCTGTATGGGAGTGATCCGCTGCTCAAAGCTTCCATCAACGAGTTCCGCATTTACAAAGGTCCTCTGACGTTGGGCCAGATCCAGGCTGATCATGCCCTGGGGCCGGACCAGCTCATCGGCTCGTCCACGACCGTATCGTTGGCCGCAGCCAGCGCGAGCGGTGGCCATGTGGTGCTGAAGTGGCCGACCACATCGGCATTGGTCAACCTGATGTCCTCCCCGACGCTCGGTGCCGGGGCGATCTGGACGCCGGTGAGCAATGGCGTGCTGACGGCTTCGGGCGGCAATTATCAGATGAACGTGCCGGTTTCAGGCACCCTGTTCTTCCGCTTGCAGAAATAATGGGGATATCGGTCGGGCGGGGAAACCCCGGGGGTTTCCCGCCTGGCCTGAATGAACATTGCGTGGAGTGGTTGGGTGATTTGGGTTTGCTCTTCCACTCCACGCATTTAAATTTAACGCATCGAAGTTTGCCCGGATCAGTGGATGCGTGATGAAACCTGGGCGAGGCATGGCATCCCGTGCCCGTTTCGTGTTAAAGGCCGCAGGATTGGATGCAAAATTGGTTCCAGCGGCAGCGCGGGGGAATGCGTCCTGGTACTGCCTTCAATCGGCGGGTACATCCGTTTGGAGTTCCGCGTTTACGCGGCAAATAAGGAGATGCGCCAAGGCAGCCTGAAGGCGGAACTCTGAACGAGGGCCATGCGCGGATGGGCAGCGCGACCGATGTCGCCGCTCAAGAACTGAAATTTAAACAGAATGATGGGGTTGATCCCTGGGATCAATCCGGCACAAGAAAGATATGCACTCAAAACTCCAGATTCTCCTGCTGGCCGCCAGCTTGACCCTCCCGACGCTCGCCCGCGCCGCGACCAATGAAATCCAGGTGGACATTCACGACCCCGCCATGGCCAAGGAAGGCGATACCTATTACTTATACAGCAGCGGCCCGGGCATCACCTTCTACAGTTCCAAGGACATGAAAACCTGGAAGGTACGGGGGCGCATCTTCCCCGGCGATCCGCCCTGGGCGAAGGGAGTCGCCAGCCGTTTCAACGGCCATATTTGGGCGCCCGATATCGCCTTTCACCAAGGCCGGTACTATTTGTATTACGCCGTGTCTTCGTCGGGCCAGAACAGCTCGGCCATCGGCGTGACCATCAACAAAACGCTCGATCCGGACTCGCCGGACTACAGGTGGGAGGATCATGGCATTGTCTTTAAATCCATTCCCGGGCGCGACCTATGGAATGCGATTGATCCGAACATCATCGTCGATGAAAAGGGCACGCCGTGGATGGACTTTGGCTCGTTTTGGTCCGGCCTGAAGCTGGTCAAGCTGGACACCAACTGGACCGACCTGGCGGAGCCGGAGGAATGGTACTCCATTGCCAAGCGAGAGCGTTCGGTGCTGGTTGATGACAGCGTGCCGGGCCCCGCCGAGATCGAAGGGCCGTTTATTTTCAAAAAAGGTGAGTATTATTATTTGTTTGTTTCCTGGGGCTTGTGCTGCCGCGGCAAGGACAGCACCTACAAAGTCGTGGTGGGACGCGCAAATGATTTAAAGGGACCTTATCTGGACAAGGAGGGCCGGAGCCTGGCCCATGGCGGCGGCACCCTGCTGCTGGATGGCAACAAGGATTGGCCCGGCTTGGGGGGCGGCAGCGTATATACTTTTGACGGGAAAGATTACATGGTCTTTCATGCTTATGAGGCGGCGGACAAAGGCCTGCAAAAATTGAAGATTGCAGAGATAACGTGGGATGCGATGCAATGGCCGGTGATCGATGAAAAGGCCCTCGACAACTACCGGAGCATCCGGGTGGAATGATCCCGTTCGAGTATTGCCCGGTCATCTTCGAAATGATTTCAACCTGGAAACTGAATCGCTCAGAATAAAGCCACCATGAAAACCCCCAGACTGACGGTCCTCGAAAAAATCGGCTTTGGTGGCGGCGATGCGGCCGTGAACGTCGTCTGGTCGGCGCTGGCGATCATCATCACATTTTTCTACACCGACGTGTTCATGCTGAAGGTCGAGCATATCGCGTTGTTGGGGCTGCTTCCCCGGCTGATTGATGCGTTTGCCGATGTCGCCATGGGCATGTACACGGACAGCCACACCACGCGCTGGGGCCGCTATCGTCCGTATTTCCTGATTTTCGCCGTGCCGTTTGGGATCTCGATCATGCTGGTGTTCACGACCCCGGAACTGTCCTACAACGGCAAGCTGATCTGGGCCTACGCGACCTACATCCTGATGATGCTCGTGTTTACCGCCATCGTCATCCCGTACATCTCCCTGCCCGGGGTATTGACGGCGGACCCGCAGGAGCGACTTTCAGCCAACGGATATAGACTCTTCTTTGCCAAGGGCGCTTCGCTGGGGGTCAATATATTCGTTCCGATATTTGCGGCCAGCTATGCGGACAAATGGGGGCATGCGCATCTCGCGAAGGGCTATCAGATTGCGATGGCGGTGATGGCCGTCATGGCCACGCTGCTGTTCATCTTCTGTTTCTTCACCACGACCGAACGGGTGGTGCATAAGAATGACCGGAAGCCGGTATGGGACCAGCTGGTCCTGCTTGGCAAGAACAGCCAGTGGATGGTTCTGGCCTGGGTTTGCGTGATCGGCACGATCGGTTACGTGCTCCGAGGCTCGGTGACATTTCACTACGCAAAATATTACCTCGGCGGGGGGGCGAAGATGCTGTCCGCATTCGGCACCGTCGGCATCGTCGGCAACATTCTGGCCATGGTCGCTTCCACGTGGATCACCAAGAAGTTTTGCAAGATTCAGCTCTTTCGCTGGTCCCAATTGATAACCTTTGTGCTGAGCGTGATCATGTATCTGGTGGTGAAGCCCGGTGACATTGCGATGGCGTTCGTTCTGTTCTTCCTCATCAACTTCATCGTGGACCTGCAGGGGCCGGTGTTCTGGTCCATCATTTCGGAGGCGGTGGACTATGGCCAGGTCAAGAGCAGCAAGCGCGTCGCCGGCATGGCGTTCGGCGGCATTTCCTTCGCCCAAAAGATGGGCATGAGCCTGGCCGCGGGAATGGTCGGCTGGCTGCTGGTCTTCTTCAAGTACCAGGCCCCGGTGGACGGAGTGGACCAGGTGCAGAGCGCGTTCACACTGAACGGCCTGGCGCTGCTCCTCACGGTCATTCCCGGCATCTTCCACCTCGCCATGGGCCTGTTGATGTATAAATATTTCATCACCGACAAGTATTACAACGAAAACGTCCGCCCGCAGGTCACCCAGGAGAGCGCGGACAGTGTCAAGGAGACGGCCACCGCCTGATACCGCAACCCGCGCCGACGCCATGACGAGCATAAAAGTTCAAGCCGACCAGCCGGGCGCGAGGATCAACCCCGCGATGTGGGGGATATTCTTCGAGGACATCAATTTTGGCGCCGACGGCGGCCTCTACGCCGAACTGGTCAAGAACCGCGCGTTTGCCTTTCCCGATCCGCTGATGGGTTGGATGAAGATCAGCCCCAGCCATGCGCGGGGGGAAATCTTCGTTCGTGATGGCGGCCCGTTTGCCCCGACCAATCCCCGCTTTGTGCGCCTCCAGTCGGAAGGCGCGGCGCCGTTCGGAATTTCCAACGAGGGCTTTCGGGGCATGGGCGTTCGTAAAGGCGAGGCGTATCATTTCTCCGCGCACATTCGCGGCATGACCGGTGCGCCCGCTTTGCTGGTGCAGCTCTATGGCGCCGACGGCAGTTTATTGGACTCGGTGTCGCTGAACGGATTTCCGGCGAATTGGAAAAGATGCACGGCGACTTTGCGTCCCAACGACACCGACGCGAAAGCGCGGCTGGCGCTCCTCGTGGAAGGCAAAGGCACGGTCGATCTCGCGCTGGTGTCGCTCTTCCCGGAAAAAACGTGGAAAAATCGGCCCGGCGGCCTGCGCGCCGACATGGTGCAAATGCTCGCCGACCTGAAGCCCGGCTTCCTGCGGTTCCCCGGCGGCTGCATCGTCGAAGGCAGCGCATTGGAGCGGCGTTACCAGTGGAAAAACACCATCGGTCCGATCGAAGACCGCCAGCTGCTCATCAACCGCTGGAACTATGAGTTTTTGCACCGGCCGGCCCCGGACTATTTCCAGTCATTCGGCCTGGGCTTCTTTGAGTTCTTCCAGTTGTGCGAGGACATTGGCGCGGAACCGCTGCCGATCCTGAATTGCGGCATGGCCTGCCAGTTCAACTCCGGCGAACTGGTGCCGCTGGACCAGCTGGATCCCTACATCCAGGATGCGCTGGACCTGATTGAGTTTGCCAACGGGCCGGTCTCCAGTGCCTGGGGAGCGAAGCGGGCGGCGATGGGCCACGCGGAACCGTTCCATCTGAAAATGTTGGGAATCGGGAATGAACAGTGGGGGCCGCAATACATTGAGCGGCTGGCGCGTTTCACCAAAGTGCTCAAGGAAGAACATCCTGAAATCGCGCTGGTCGCCAGCGCCGGGCCCTTGCCCGCCGATGAACGTTTTCATTACCTGTGGCCTAAATTCCGCGAGCTGAAGGCGGACATTGTGGACGAGCACTGCTACGCGCCCCCGCTCTGGTTTCTCGCCAATGCCCACCGCTACGACCACTATGATCGCAACGGCCCCAAGGTATTCTTCGGCGAATATGCCGCGCAGAGCGTTGCCATGGTCAGCACGAAAAACCGGAATAATCTGGAGTGCGCCTTGTCCGAGGCCGCCTGCCTGACCGGCCTCGAACGCAACGCCGATGTTGTGCGCATGGCGTCCTATGCGCCGCTGTTTGCGCACGTCGACGGCTGGCAATGGACGCCGAACCTGATTTGGACCGACAACCTCCGCGTCTACGGCACGCCCAACTATTACGTCCAACAACTCTTCAGTCTCAATCGCGGCGATGTGGTTCTGCCCGTGACGTTGGCTGGGGTTGAACTTCCGGCCGTGCCGGGCGGACGCCTTGGCTTGGCCACCAACCAAACGGTCGCGGAATTCAAGGATGTGCGGGTGACTCGCGAGGGCCAGACGCTGCTGAGCTCCGATTTTGCCAACGGTACGCCGGGATGGTCGGTTGAGCGCGGCAATTGGTCCATCAAAGACGGCGCGTATCAACAGGCCGATCCGACGTCAGCAGGCCTGGTTCTGGCCGGGGATGTTTCCTGGAATGATTACACGCTTTCGCTCAAAGCGCGGAAGCTGGGCGGTGCGGAAGGCTTTGCCATCGTGGTTCGCTACAATGGGCCGGAAAACCATGTGGTCTGGAACGTTGGCGGCTATCAGAACCAGTTTCACGGTATCCAGGCTCGCCTGGCCCAGCAGGATCATCTGGTCGCGCAGGCGCCCGGCTCCATCGAGACCGGCCGCTGGTATGACGTGAAGGTCGAACTCAAGGGCGCGAAATTGGATTGTTATCTCGACGGGAAGCTGGTGCAGAGCGCCGAGGTGCCGCCGCCGCAGGTCCAAAGTCTTTACGCGAGCGCGGTTCGCGACGACAAAGCGGGCGAGATCATCCTCAAAGTTGTCAACCCCGGTGCCGACATCAGCGAAACCCAAATCCACCTCGCCGGCCTGACCTCCGTCGCCTCTGAAGCAAAAGTCATCACGCTGACCGGTGCCAGCCTCGGCGCTGTGAATTCATTGGATCACCCGCTTGCGGTGGCTCCCGTGGAAACGACGCTTAACATCGCCGGGCCCCGGTTTGACCATCGGTTTCCGCAATACTCAATGACGGTGTTGCGCATTAAAACGCGATGAGCCTGTCGTCAAGGTGTTTCATGAAGTATCGTATCCCAACGCATCAGCTCAGCCTG
>Ga0265338_10004882_pt1 | contig 17862 bp, 19 predicted proteins | sample 42126metaG_FD_193579 | JGI IMG/M metagenome (GOLD analysis project Ga0265338, IMG submission 193579) | Rhizosphere microbial communities from Carex aquatilis grown in University of Washington, Seatle, WA, United States - 4-21-26 metaG | ecosystem: Host-associated > Plants > Roots > Rhizosphere... | reverse complement strand
AAAAACATTAAATAAAGGAATTGCATTAGCTAAGGGTAAATATATTGCAAGAATGGATGCTGATGATATTTCATTTGCGAATAGATTTGAAGAACAACTTGCATTATTCAATTCGACCAATTGCGATGTTATTGGATCATCATATACTAAAATTGACAAGAATGGAAATACTATTGGCAATCATTTGGGTCTCGATGCCGAAGGTTTTGATATAGCATTTGTCAGTTTATTTGTATCGCCTTTAGTTCATCCTTCCGTGATGATTAAAACTTCTGTTCTTAAACAATATATGTATACCGATTCTAGTCAATGTCAAAATATTGAAGATTATGATCTTTGGTGTAGAATGGTAAAAGATGGAATAAACATACGCTCCATTTCTAAACCTCTTATGTTTTATAGACGAACAGCAACGAATATAACCGAAATTCATAAAGAAGAAAATACCTTAAAGCATGTTTTGTTTGCTCAAAATATGCAATCGTATTATTTGCAAAAAAGTCTAGAAGGTAAAAGTATTAACCTTCTCATTCCTATTGAAGTGGAAGTTTCGAGAAAAGAAGTTTCTAAATCGATTGCTGAAGCTTTAATCCTTTTACAACTCTTTCAAACGAAATATAATAAACTAAATAGTAACGTTAAATCTTGGTTCTATTATCGATTATTTGTTGCGATTATTAAATCACGAATCCATTTTGTAAAAAAAACTTTCGTTTTAATGCAATATTTCTTTATAACACATTATGTTGTGTTATATATTTGGAGAAATTATAAATATAAAAACAAGTAAATGGGTATGGGTTTATTTAAAGAAGATTATAATAGATACAAAGAAGAACTGGGATTTGTTCTTCATGAACCATCAATCATAATTGTTTTTATCTATCGTTTACGTAAATATCTGTATCGTCGAAACAAAACTCGTTTTTTAAGATTACCATTTTGTATTCTGGTTGAACCGTTATATTTCTTTTTTACGCTTTTCTTCGGTATTCAATTACCTAAATCGTCGTCTATTGGTCCAGGACTGATGATTCATCATTTTGGTGGAATAATTCTGAATTCAAATACCGTAATAGGCAAGAACTGCACCCTTAGGCATAATGTTACAATAGGAAATAAAAGTGAAATAGATGATGTTCCTGTCATTGGTGATAATGTAAGTATTGGATGTGGTGCTGTAATTATTGGACGTATAAAAATTGGAAATAATGTTACTATTGGAGCAAATGCTGTTGTCTTAAAAGATGTGCCAGATAACAGTATTGCTGTTGGCAATCCTGCTCGAATTATTCCCCAAAAATAAGACCTGATGATGAGATTGTTTTTTCTCCTACTCCTCTTTCAATCAAATATACTTTTTTCTCAAAAGTTTTTATATGTTGATGCCATTAATGGAAATGATTCTTTCAATGGTAATTCTTTGCAAACTGCATTTAAAACGATTAAAAGAGCAAAAAATGAAGTGAGAACAATAAATCAAAATATACAATCTGATATCATAATTGAAATGCGAAAAGGAACGTATGCATTAGATAGTACTTTAGTCTTTAATGAAAAAGATAATGGGAATAATGGATTTTCTATTATGTATGAAGCATATCAATGTGAAAGACCTATTATAACGGGAGGAGATGTTATAAGCCATTGGACCATATATAATAAAGAAAAGAACATATTTAAGGCATCTTGTCCTAATGATGCGAATGCTCGTCAATTTTATGTAAATGGAATAAGAGCAATAAGAGCAAGAAGTTCTGATGCTAGCGATTGGAAAGAAAATGGTGACGGATATGATTGCCCTTCTTCAATAGCATTATGGAAAAACAGAAAGGATATTGAAATAATATCATATAAAGAATGGAAATGTCATAGAGGACATATTGCTACAATTATAAATAATCATGCAACAATGGATCAACCATATTGGAACTTTGTTCATAAACAATATGATGCCCCTCCTGTTTATATAGAAAATGCTCTTGAATTATTAGATTCAGAAAATGAATGGTATTTAGATGCTAAAATGCATACAATCTACTATAAACCCAATAAAAAAGAAGATATTGAAACAATTCATTGTGTTCTTCCACGATTAGAAAAACTGATTACTTGTAACAATTTGTCGAATATTCAATTCAATGGTTTGCTCTTTTCAAATACCACATGGTTGCAACCGAATAATGATAGTGGTTTTGCTTGTTTACAGGCCGATATTATAAATGATCGTAAAACACAAATTCCGGGCACTATTGTATTGCAATATTGTTCTAATATTCAATTTAACTCATGTCAATTTGAACATTTAGGTGCAACGGCTTTACAACTATTTGATGGTTGTAAAAATATCATTGTTTATAATAATACTTTTACTGATATTTCTGCAAGCGCTATAGCCGTTGGGAATATTCTAAAGCCTTTTGCTTCTCCTAAAGATGTAATCAAAGATATTAAGATCATAAATAATAACATCTTTGATATTGCAAAGGAATATAAAGGTTCTGTTGGTATATTTGCAGCTTATACCGATAATCTTACAATAATTCATAATGATTTTAAACAACTACCTTATACTGCAATATCTTTAGGTTGGGGCTGGAGTAATGAAATTACTATTGCAAAGAATAATGAAATAAGCTTTAATCGAATCGATTCGGTTGTTTTACTTTTAAAAGACGGTGGAGCAATTTATACTCTGAGTGCTCAACCAGGAACAACAATTCATCATAATTATATTTCTAATCAACCAAACGGTTCGGGAGCTTTATATCCCGATCAAGGAAGTAGCTATATGAATTGGAATAACAATGTTGTTAAAGATGTAAGTAGATGGATTCATATCTGGACTTCTACTATTAAAAATGATACTATTGAAAATAATTATCATAACAATCTCGACGAATTGTTGAAAGGTGAAAATAATAGAATACAAAATAATGAACTGGTACGTAATGGTAATTGGTCGAATGAGGCTTTGAATATTATAATGACGGTCGGGAGAGAGAAAACGAAAGGATGTGTTCCTGTTTTTTCTGATTTATCAAAATAAAATTTTAGACAAATGAAAAAGGTTCTCTTTTTATTGCACATACCTCCTCCTGTTCATGGTTCTTCTATTATTGGGAAAACTATTGTAGAAAGTAATGCCGTATTAAGTGCATTTAATTGTCGATTTATTAATTTAATCGCATCAGAAAGTATTGCAGATACCGGAAAAGTAACCGTAAAGAAAATGATAGGTTTTATTTCTATTTGGTTTACTTTATTGCACGAAATAATCTTATTCCGACCTAAACTATGTTATTTAGCATTAACAACGACAGGTACTGCTTTTTATAGAGATGTTACTCTCATCGTTTTATTACGTTTGTTTGGAATAAAAAGACTGTATCATCTTCATAATAAAGGAATCAAAAATGCTCAAAAAAATCCAATCAATAAATGGTTATATTCTTTCGTGTTTAAAAACGCAAACGTTATTGTTCTTTCCGAATTGTTGTATTATGATATAGATTCGTTTGTTACAAAACAACAGTTGTTGGTTTGTGCAAATGGTATTGTTGATGATGATACTGATTCTGTAACGGTATACCCAAAAGATGAAAAATCAGACAACGTAAAGTTGTTGTTTTTATCTAATTTAATAGAATCGAAAGGTGTATTGGTATTAATTGAAGCATGTTCTATTTTACAAAAAAGAGCTTGTTTGTTTACCTGCGATTTTATTGGAGGCGTAGGGGATGTATCAGAAATAGCCTTTACTGATTTTGTGAAACAAAAGAATCTTTCGCAAACTGTTTCATATCTTGGGACGAAATATGGCAATGAGAAATCGGAAGCATTTAGGCAAGCTGACATTTTTGTATTTCCCAGCTTTTATCCCAACGAATGTTTCCCTTTAGTTTTATTAGAAGCAATGAACTATGGATTGCCTGTTATTTCAACGAATGAAGGTGCAATTCCTGCAATTGTTGATGAAGGAGTTACAGGATTTATTGTTCCTAAAAACAATCCTGAAGTTTTAGCCGATAAAATAGAAGAACTCATTAAAAACAAACAATTACGAAAACAAATGGGTGATAATGGCAAACTAAAGTTTGCAAACAATTACACTTTATCTATATTTGAAAAAACATTGGTCGATATTTTACATAAATAAACAAAATTGAACACAAACAGCTCTTTCAATTTACAAGTAGATGTAATGCAATATCCTGTTTTCACAGGGAAAGTATCTGATATTACATTTACAAAATCCTTGTTGGTTATTCAAACGATTAATGCATATTCGTATGTTATGGCTCAACGGACAGTGGCCTTTAAAACGGCACTTCAACAGGCAGATATTCTGATTGCAGATGGTTTTCCTATCGTTTTAGCCGCCAAGCTCTTGAAAAAACAAAATATTAGCAAAATTGCGGGAGCCGATTTGTTCTTTCATTTTATGAATATTATGGAACAACAACATGGGAGAGTCTTTTTTATAGGTTCAGCAAACAATACCTTAGAAAAAATAAAACAAAGAGTTGCAGTCGATTATCCTCATATTTCTGTTGGCGTTTATTCTCCTCCCTATAAAGCCTCATTTAGTAAAGACGATTCGGTAGAAATGCTTTCTCAAATCAATGCTTTCTCTGCCGATGTCGTTTATGTTGGGATGACTGCTCCAAAACAAGAAGTTTGGGTCAATTCGAATAAAGAACAAATACAGGCAAAAGCGATATGCTCTATTGGAGCTGTTTTTGATTTTTATGCAGGAACGGTGCAACGTGCTCCACAATGGATGATCAACGTTAAGGCTGAATGGTTTTACCGGCTCGTTAGAGAGCCTAAAAGAATGTGGAGGCGCTATTTGGTTTATTCGCCGTTATTCTTTCGCGACTTGCTTTTATATATGCTTTCTATTAAAAAATAAAAACACCATTAAAATACATTAATGGTGTTTTTAACCTCTGAGCGGAAAGGGGGGGATTCGAACCATGTCATTTAACAGGCTAATTATATAAAATTTAAGAAAAATGATATTTTAAGTTCACTGAAAAGTCCACTCGTTAATTTCTGCAATATGAATCATTTAGCAACACTTTGCATTTTCAAAATTATTCCTTTTGTACAAATTACAAGATAATAATTGAATGTTTTTTTAAATTAATGAGCCAATAAAGGATAACAAAGAGTAGCATTGAAGCGGTAATTGAAAGATATCTATTGATGAAAGAGAATAAAGCCAGAGATATTGATTACCTATATGAAGACTTTCATGAAATGACTAAAATCGATTCTGGTATTGAATTTTTTTCTCGATATGTAAAAACTCACCCAGGTATTTCAATGGATTATAAAGATTACCACTTGAATAAGAATAAAGATATTGATACATATTTTTATGATGATTCTGCAATTTCCAATTATATACAAAAGATGATATCTTCACGGCTAATGAAGTAGGAACCGTTATTGCTACAACTCCAGAAAGAGTGCCAATATCAGAGGTAGAACACGGATATACTTTTGATAGAATTTGCTTGACAGAAGAAAAACGTATTAACTTAAGTTTACAATTTAGGGGCAAAAAAGAACGTATATATGTTATGAAAACATTCAAATATTGTATAAAAGCTGCAGAATTAATTAGAAAACAAAAGCAAAAAAATATTTTGCAAACCGATTTCTTGAAACCAATTCAAATCAGACCCTTTCGGAAATACAACCAACGAATGATAAAACAAATGAATGTAATCGGAAAATAGAACTACACGATTTTTAGCAAATAAGAATACAAAGAAAATGGCAACAATGATACAGAGTTTTTCATAAGAAAAGGGGTACCCCTTTTCTTATGAAAAACGTCAACTTTACCAGTGAATTTAAAAACCTGGTAATTATGAATAAATATATAAACAAGTTGATTATGTATCATGAGATTCACAGAATGAGCCGCGAGGGTCATAGTATTCAGTCCATAGCCGATTATTTAGTGATAAATTGGCGTACAATAAAGAAGATTCTATCGATGAATGAACAATCGTATGAAGACTTTGTTTCGCAAACTACACGCGACAAGGAACTAGTTCAATATGAAAGTTTCATCAAGTATAAATTAGAGCAATATCAAAGCACCTCTGCAGCACAGATGCATGATTGGTTGAAGGAGCATTACATTGATTTTCCATCGGTAGCATCAAAAACAGTCTATAACTTTGTAATGTGGGTACGACAAAAATATCATCTACCCAAAATAAAGCATGAACGGGATTATTTTATTGTTGAAGACTTACCATTTGGCAAGCAAGCTCAAGTTGATTTTGGCGAATATAGTTTGCGAACTGGTGGAGGACTGCGAAAGAAAGTATATTTCTTTACCTTCGTATTAAGCCGATCGAGAATGAAGTTTGTACAGTTTTCTGATGTTCCATTTACAAGCTCGTTGGCAGTTCTGGCACATGAAAAGGCATTTGAATATATACAAGGCTTGCCACAAGAAATCGTATACGATCAAGATAAAGTCTTTCTCCATGATGAAAACAATGGTGATTTATTACTTACCGATGGCTTTAAGAAATATGTTTCGAGTCGCAGTTTTCAATTGCATTTTTGTCGGAAAGCAGATCCAGAAAGCAAAGGGAAGATAGAAAATGTGGTGAAATATATAAAACAGAACTTCCTATATAATCGACCTTATGTTGACATAGAAACCCTCAATAGTGAAGCATCGGCATGGTTATCTCGCACAGCCAATTATGTGCCCCATGCACGCACAAAAATATCTCCACAAAGTGCATGGATGGAAGAAAAGTCATCATTAAAACCATTTACTCCTCAACAGTATTCCTTTGATGAAAAACGAGTTTATTACTTGCGTAAAGATAATAGTATATCGTACAAAAGCTGTATGTATTCTGTTCCTCAAGGAACATGGAAAAGCCCAGAAACAAAAGTATTGGTTAGTGAAGAAAACGGATTTGTAGTGATTAAAGATTTGCGTGAAACTGAAATATGCAGACATCAGAAATCGGAACTAAAAGGTAAAACCATTGTCAATAATAATCATAAACGCGATACATCACACAAAATCACAGAACTGCTACAATCTGAGGCAAAGCGATTTATTGACCCAGTAAAGGCTCTACAATACTTTGAGAAAATTCGTGAATCAAAACCACGATATACTCGCGACCAAGTAACTGCAATATGCAGTTGTTTCGAGAAATTCTCATCTCAAACGATGAATCAAACATTGGATTTTTGTGTAGAACATGGTATTCTTAACGCACATAATTTCAGTTCAGTGGCTCAACGAATTGAACAAGAAACCAAAGCTAGTGAAATAAAAACACCAAGTATAAAAACATTAGCAAACTGTAGTCAATCAGCAGATGAGTTAATTCCAAATACCAGTCAAATAGATGTATATGAACAAATAATGCTAAATTAATGATGGAAAAAGCACAAACAATCAAACAGTATTGTCGGCAATTTAATTTAACAGGGATATTAAATCACTTCGACGATATACTAAACGATGCACAAACAAAGCAATCCAGCTATATTGAGTACCTGTTTGTTTTATTTAAAACCGAAGCAGAGACTAGAGAAGCGAAAAGTCTTGAACGACGTATAAAGGCAGCAAAACTGCCTTTAACCCACGATTTGAAACACTTTGATTATACCTCTGAAAACGGAATAAATAAAACACAATTAAATCAGCTTAAGGAGCTTAATTGGCTAGATCAGAATTTTAATATAGTACTCATGGGACCTTCAGGAACCGGCAAAACATATATTGCGGCCGGTCTTTGTTTTGAAGCTGTTATAAAAGGGTATAAAGCATATTTTAGAACTATGGACGAAATAGTTACCATGCTTAAAATGAAAGACATTACAATATCAGCAAAAGCTGACTACACTCGATTACAAAAGGCAAATTTAATTATTATTGACGACATAATGCTGTTCCCAATAGATAAGCAAACTGCTGTAGGTTTGTTTAATTTTATAAATCAATTGTATGAAACAACCGCATTTATTATTACTACAAATAAGTCGCCAAAAGAATGGGCTCAAATGCTTGATGATGAAGTTATCGCTACTGCATTACTCGATAGAATACTCTTCCGTTGTCAAGTTGTTAATTTAGTCGGTAAAAGTTATCGTATGAAAAATCGTAAATCTATTTTCAATGAATAATTATTTTGCTTATTTTTGAAAATAAGTTCTGCATTATTGTTGCCAAAAACTCTGCAGTTCTAATTGCCAAAAATCCTGCACTTTCATTTACTGATTACAAAATGAAGAGTTAGAATCTGATAAAAAACATTCGAAGAATATCGTAAAAAGATAATTCAGCAGTTTAAAACTATGGTAACCATTTATAGTTTTTGATCTTTGTAATCGATAATTATTTTAACCGTGAAAAAGATTAGATGGTAAACATTCCAATATATAAAAAGAGTTTTTATACCAATGAATAATACAACTCTTTTTAAAAGTTGTGTAAAACATTGTAGATTTTAGGAATGTACCTTTGTCGTATTATGGGAATTCACCCACAATGACATAACATATTAAGATGTACAATTATAATTATTGGGGAATGAACATACTGTGGTGGTTTGTTTGGATAGTTCTTCTAGTTGAAATTATTGTAGTGTCATATAACATCCCTGTTCAGAGATATAAATAAGATATAGCTCTTGATATGTAGTTGAAACGTTTTACTTTAAGAGAAATTACAACTGAAGAATATCAGGACATGAAAAAAATAGTGGAAATGATTTAATATAATAATGAAACATTGATTTTGTTCATTTAGAATTGATTTGTTGGAAATGTAAGTAATGGTAAAAACATAATGTCGCATATTTAATATTTGTCTAATACAATTAGTAACTATTTAATGATAATGAAAAAAACAATATCGGTAACAACATTATTTTTAGACATAGGTGGTGTATTGCTCAGCAATGGTTGGGGACATGAGTCGCGAAAAGCTGCTGGTGATTTTTTTACGTTGAACTACGATGAAATGCAAGACCGGCATAAACTCACCATGGTAACTTATGAAGAGGGGAAACTTACTCTGGATGAATATCTCAACCGGATAGTGTTTTACCAAAAACGTCCATTTACACACAGTCAATTTCGAGAATTTATGTTTGCTCAATCAACTCCCAACAATGAGATGATTGAATTTATTCAACAGTTGAAAGAAAAGTACCAGCTAAAAATTGCCGTAGTCAACAACGAAGCACGGGAGTTAAATGAATATAGGATAACGAAATTTAAGTTGAATCAATTTGTGGACTTTTTTATATCCTCATGCTTTGTTCATTTCCGAAAGCCCGATGCCGATATATTCAAGATAGCACTTGATATAGCACAGGTTCCAGCCGAACAGGTGGTATATATTGAGGATATACCGATGTTTGTTGAAGTTGCCAAAGACTTGGGGATTCGGGGAATTAGGCATACTGACTATAAATCAACACATTCAGAACTCTCATCGCTTGGATTAACAATTTAGAAGTTTGATAAACTTCATGCTATTATGAAAAAGAAAATTATTTTAACACTTGTATTTCTTTTCATTGCCATCATTGCTTCGTTTTTTATATGGCTTTCGTGGAACTATGTTCGTGATAAAGACCCAAACAAAACATTTGTACTGCCGCAACTGGAGTTATCACAGGTAAAAATAACGTCACAGACTTCTAAGAAAACGGAAATGATTGTAAAATTGGATATTAAAAATCAACTTCCACGGTCATTCACCATAGATAGTTTTCAATATAGGATTCTTATTAATGATATTGAAATATTCAAAAACCAGTACAAAAAATCAGTGTTATTGAAAAGCAATACAAGCAGTCATATTTCGCTTCCAATGACTATTTTCAACGATTCAATTTCTTCACTCATAAAAGCAAATAAGCACGAAAATAACGATTCTGTTGAAATTTATTTTCAGGGATCTTTCTTTACTCCTTTTTTCTTTAAAAAGCATTTTACTGTTGATATTAAAAGAGTAATTCCGAGGTTCTATATTCCGGAAGTAAATGTTGAGAGCTTCGAAATAGATTCCATTAATTTCTCAAGAGCAATCGTTACGTTGCTCGTTTCAATAAAGAATAAAAATGCGTTTACTTACAAAGCTGAAAACATTGCTTATGAATTTTCAATTGAAGACATTAAATGGATTAAAGGAATAATTTCAGATTTTGCTGTTATTCAAGCAAAAAGTGTTACTAACCTCACAATACCAATAACAATTTCGGTTAAAGAAGTGAGCAAAACGCTTTGGGATTTGCTTACAAAAAGTAAAAATGTGCGTTACAAACTCCATCTAAATTTCAAAATAGAATCAGATAATTCTATGATTAATAATAGTAAAGTAATTCTTGAACGTGAAGGCTCGGTAAAATCATTACTGAAAATTTTTAAAAAGTAAAGTAATAATTAAGGTCTATCAATGAAAGATAAATTATCCATAAAACCAAATAGCATGAATGTTCTGACGATTAACAGTGGTTCGTCGAGCATCAAATTTGCTCTCTATAGCAGTGATGGATCATGGGAAAGAATTCTGAATGGAAAGGTCGATCGAATTGGTATAACGGATACTTGTCTTCATTTTAATAATCTAAAAAAGAATAAGAAGGGTAATCTTAAAATCGAAGTCTCAGATCATAAATCGGTAGCTAAATTTCTGATAGATTGGCTGGAAAAGCAGGTCGATTTTTCTTCGATAAATGCTATAGGTCATCGTGTGGTTTATGGGATGCAACATTCCATACCAGAGTTGATAACTTCGGGCTTATTGAAAGAACTTTCCCTCATAACATCCTATGATCTTGATCATTTGCCTGCGGAAATTGAATTAATAAAGGTTTTTCGTCAGCACTATCCAAAACTTACTCAGATAGCTTGTTTTGATACAGCATTTCACCAAACCATGCCACGTGTAGCTACATTGCTCCCGATTCCACGTCGATTTGATACAAAAGGAATTCAACGATATGGATTTCATGGTTTATCTTATTCCTATTTGATGGAAGAACTGACACGTATTGAAGGACATGAAGCAGCACAAGGTCGTATCATTTTGGCACACTTAGATCACGGTGCGAGTATGGCTGCCGTTTACAAAGGCAAAAGTATAGACACCAGTATGGGTTTTACTCCAGTTGGAGGATTGATGATGGGCACACGATCTGGTGATTTAGATCCGGTCGTTGCTTGGTTTATAATGAAATCAGAAAAATTATCACCGAAACAATTCAATATGCTTATTAATCATGAGTCGGGTTTAATTGGTATTTCTGTAACCAGTTCAGACATGCAAGACTTGCTCGAAAGTCAAAAAACTGATTTCAGAGCCGCTGAAGCAGTTGAACTCTTTTGCTATCAGGCTAAAAAATGGATTGGTGCGTTTGCAGCAGTTTTAGGAGGATTGGAAACATTGGTATTTAGTGGTGGAATGGGCGAAAATGCACCAGAAATCCGCTCACGAATATGTAAAGGATTGGGATTTCTTGGAATTGAGATAGACGAAAAACAAAATAAAACAAATGAACAAGTTATTTTAAGAAACAACGGCAAAACCACTGTTCGTGGAATTCATACCGATGAAGAATGGATGATAGTTAAAACGGTAAGTCAAATGATACATAGTATTTAAATGATAACAATAAATAGTATAATATGAAAACTAAAGAAATAGATGAAATTGCAATTGTTGCCAAGACGAAAAAAATGGATGAAACGAACAAGCCGTTATCAGCCGAACTATTGCAAAAGATACATGACTATTGGCGTGCAGCCAACTATCTATCGGTCGGGCAACTTTATCTTCACGAAAACCCATTGCTTCGACAGGTTTCACTTGGTAATTGATGTAATTAATCGTTTGTCACAATTGACTGACAAAGCGATTCAGCTTAAACAAATTTTAGAGTAAAAACGTATTGAGCACAGAAAATATATTAATAAAACGGCAAGGACTTGCCCGAAATACATAACTAGAAATGGAAAGAGACCAAACAATAGAAAGTAAAGGCATTGAAATTCACAGAAAAATAATGCGTATAGGCATAGCTGCAGACCATGGTGGCTTTGAGTTAAAAGGAAAACTAACAATTGCTCTTAAAGACGTAGGTTATGAAGTAGAAGACTTTGGTGCATCTGAATTGGTTTTTGGTGATGACTTCCCTGATTTTGTTATACCAATGGCATTGGCTGTAGCAAAAGGTGATGTCGCTCGCGGACTGGCAATTTGTGGCAGTGGAGTTGGAGCTAATGTAGTTGCAAATAAAGTGTATGGTGTTCGAGCTGCATTAATCACCGATTCTTTTTCAGCACATCAAGGTGTGGAAGATGATGACATGAACGTGATGTGTTTGGGAGGACAGGTAACAGGATATGCCTTGGCTTGGGAGTTAGTCCAACTGTTTCTGAATTCAAATTTTAAAGGAGATGAACGATTTATTCGCCGTCTTGCGAAAGTGACAGCTTTGGAAATAGATTTAAGAGAGGAAGATACCAATGAATGATAATAACCATAACAATATACCTTATTGGAAACGGATGCATCATACTTGGGGGTTTTGGATTTTTTTGTTTTTGATGTTTGTCGGTATCATTTATTATATTATGAGTGTTGACTTTGCATTTGCACCTCATAAACAATTAAAGCAGCCATGGGGAAATAACAAGGCACAATAGACCTTTACATTAAAATTCTAAAAGATGAATACACAAGATATTATAGACACTGCAAAAGCTTTAGTTGCTGGCGACAAAGGTTTGTTGGCTATAGATGAAAGTAATCCTACCTGCAACAAACGATTTGTTGCATTGGGAATTCCTCAGAATGTAGAGACCTGTCGTGCTTACCACGAAATGATAGTGACGACTCCTGGTCTTAGCGAGAGTACTAGCGGAGCTATTCTTTATGATGAAACAATTCGTCAGCAAAAAAAAAATAGAATTCCTTTTATTAAAACCCTAATGGATGTCGGAATTATTCACGGGATCAAGGTTGATACAGGTGCAAAAGATATGGCAGGTCATCAAGGAGAGAAAATTACTGAAGGATTGGATGGATTGCGTGACCGACTTAACGAATATTATCGAATGGGTGCTAGGTTTACCAAGTGGCGTGCAGTAATTTCTATTGGCAATGGTATTCCCAGTCAGACTTGTATCGAAGCCAATGCACATGCTTTGGCTCGCTATGCCACGCTCTGCCAAGTACAAGGACTGGTTCCCATCGTTGAACCTTAAGTGCTTATGATTGATGATCATACCTTAGAACAGTGCTAAAAATATGTGAAGTAAAAATATCACTATCCAAACCAGAAGTATAATGAATAAAAGTAAACCGAAATATAAATGGTTTCAGGTGTTTGAGGAAAAACTAGAAAGACCAATGTTAATTCTTAGTTTTGTATGGCTATGTATACTTATTTCGGAAGTTGCCAATTATTCAAGTCACATTCTATCAGTCTTCGGAACATGTATTTGGATTTTATTCATTTTTTATTTTGCTATGCGAATAGCTGCTGTTTCCAAACGAATAGAATTTCTTAAAAAGAATTGGCTTTTTATTTTAGCCATTCTTGTTTCTGCACTACGATTTTTCCCTTTCTTGCAGCCCTTTCCACTGGTGCGTGCATTGACCGCTACTATAGGTATACAGGTGATTTGGATTCTTGCTTCGGCTGATCAAGGAATGCGCTTCCTTCATCGTGCTCTTGGTAGTCGAGGTGCCAGTTATGCACTGGCATTAACTTTTGTAGTGTTATTTGTTGGATCGGCAGGAATGTTCCATTTTGAGGATAGCACATATAATTCTCAAAGTATTCACAGCTATCTTAAAGCTTTATGGTGGACAGCTATGCAGATGACTAATATTAGCTCCTCCTATTCAATTACAACAACTGGTGGACGTATTATTTGTCTTTGCATATCAATTTACTCAGCAGTGATGTTTGGGTATCTCACAGCTCTATTGGCAACTTTTTTAATTGATCGAGAGACAAAAGAAATAAAACCGGAAATTGCTAGTCAAAAATCGGTTCAAGAAATACATGAAGAAATTATTCAATTACGCCGATTAGTTGAAGATGTAATCAATTTATCTAATAAACATTGAAAAAAAATGAATATACCTTTATATCCTTTGCGATTTGAACCGATATTCCAGAAGCGAATATGGGGCGGACGAAAATTGGCTAATCTTACATCAACTCCGTTACCAGACAACGACCCAATAGGTGAAGCCTGGATACTGAGCGACCGTGATGACCATGCAAGCATAGTTGCCAATGGTAGGCTCAAAGGGCAAACCATTAGTCAGTTGATGGAGCATTGGCCAGTCCCGTTGATGGGGAAACTGGCCGGACACTTTAGCAGGTTTCCATTGTTACTGAAATTTCTCGATGCTCAAGAAATGCTCTCAGTACAGGTACATCCGTCAGATCAGCAAACGGAATATATACCAGTTGGAGACCATGGTAAAACCGAAGCGTGGGTAGTATTGGAAGCAGGAAACGAAAGCCGCATTTATGCAGGTTTGAAACCAGGTACCACTTTTGATAATTTACAACAGTCAATTATCAATGGCACTGTAACAGATCATCTTGCTTATTTTGCACCGAAGTCTGGCGACGCAGTCTTCATCCCTGCCAGAACGGTTCATGCTTTGGGAAGCGACATCGTGGTATTTGAGGTTCAGCAAAATAGCGATGTAACGTTTCGCTTGTACGATTGGAATCGTATAGATGCCAAAACAGGCAAATCACGTGCTCTTCAAATTGATCAAGCGCTTGCCTGTATTGATTTTGCACAAGGTGAAACAAAACCTATAGTGCCTGTGCTAGAGAAGAAAACTCCGGTGCAACGCGAAAGAATTTTTAAATGTGAACATTTCAACGTATGGCGATTGCAAGGACTTTTGCCGTTTACAGTTGGTGAAATAGATATACCTCGAATACTCGTATGCCTTGAAGGCAATGGAAAGATTGAATATGACGACGTTGTTTTTACCATCGGTAAAGGTGATGTATTCCTTTTACCTGCCTCAGTTGGAATCTGTACTTTTAATCCTTGCTGCATAGTAAATCTACTTGAAATTGCGATACCATAACCAATTAAAAAATGAAATGAAACGACTTATCGTTTTTGACTTAGACGGAACACTTGCTGAAAGTAAATCGTCACTTGATGCAGAAATGTCAAAGCTTCTGCATAATCTTCTCGGCATCATCAAAGTGGCTGTTATTTCAGGAGGCAATTGGCCACAGTTTGAAAAACAACTACTCTCCAATCTTCCCCATGACGAAAACTTGGAGAATCTATTTCTGCTTCCTACTTGTGGAACCAAATTCTACAAATACGCTGACGGGAATTGGGAAAAGATATATTCAGAAGATTTCACCGATATTGAAAAAAAGAAAATCGTCGATTCTTTAAAGAAAGCGATAGATGAAACCGGCTTTAAAGTGAAAAAAGTATGGGGAGAATTAATTGAGGATAGGGGAAGCCAGATAACCTATTCTGCATTAGGACAACAGGCTCCATTGGAAGAAAAGAAAAAATGGGATGCCGATTTTGCCAAACGCAAGAAAATCAAAGCTATTCTCGGTAAGCTTATTCCTGAATTTTCCGTGCGATTGGGTGGAACAACCTCGGTTGATATTACCAAACCTGGAATTGATAAAGCATACGGAATTAAAAAACTTCAAGACAGTCTAGGCATTGCAATTGAAGATATGATTTTTATCGGCGATGCTCTATTTCCTGGAGGAAATGATTATCCTGCCAAAGAAGCAGGCGTTTTATCGATAAAGGTACGCGATCCGAACGAGTCGAAACGAATAATTGAAGCAATAGTAGCTTGTTTGACCAACGTTTACGAAACAAGTTTAAAGCAAGGTGGAAACTAAATGAGTGGTTTAAAATTACTACGATTAGGACTTATCATGGAACCGGAAAAGGGTAATCCAATGGAAGTCGAAGATGTTTTGAATCCGGCTGCGACTCGTGGTCTTGATGGAAATCTATACTTATTTCCAAGGCTCGTTGCAAAGAATAGTTTGAACAAAATAAAAACAGAAATAATTAGGGTCTACTGAAAAACGGTTAAGTTATTAGATATAAGAAATATATAAATATGTAATTGAAATAAAGTGCAAGGAATATTTGAAATATCTTCATATTATTGTGCATCTTGGAAACTCACATGATAATAATACATTTACATTCCGAATACAATAAATATGTGGGTTCAATCATACCTATAAAAAGAAAATTAAAGACGAATGATAAATGCAAGAGATGATACGAGCGCCCGCCAAAAAAGCGTTCGACGAGTGATTAGTTATCACAATGAGGTAACAAGCGTTTTTTTGGCTTGACTTTTTATTACTTCTTTTAAATTTTCTTTTAAAGGTAGTAATGAGCTCGCTTCGCTCGGTTGTTACTTTTTTGTCAAGAAAAAAGTAAGGCAGAGGAAAAATTAAAACAAAAAAACGATTCTCATTGACATTGAGTTATTCAGTAGGCACTAATTAAATCTCACAGTATAAAAATTAAAGCTATGTATTACAAACCATCACACGGAAAACCACTCCATGCACGTTTGACGAACGATTAGTACGACTCAAACAAGCCCAACGAGGTTGGCTGAATTACTTCCGTTTGGCAAGTATTCAGGTTAAATTTTCGGAATTGGATAGTTGGTTACGAAATCGTTTGCGATATTGCATTTGGACTGATTGGAAGAAAGCCGATAGGAAGCGTAAAAACCTTATCCAACTTGGCATCGACCCTGAGATGGCGTATCAATGGAGCAGAACCCGAATGGGCGGATGGGCTGTTGCCCAAAGTACTATTCTAACAACTACCATTACCGTAAGCCGACTCAAACGCCGTGGTTACGAACCATTGCTCGATTATTACTCGAATCTTTCCCATTGACCTATTGAACCGCCGTATACGAGACCCGTACGTACGGTGGTGTGAGAGCCTCTCCCTGCTAGAATTTGCTAATGGGGCAGGCTACTCGATTAGCGGCTGCCTTTTATTTAATTATTCATTTGTAATTTACGTTTTGATTCTTGTTCAATCATCCATTGAACTAACGAATCAACTATTTCGACTGTTTTATATTGTTTCTTATCAGATGATGATAACCAACATATTTGCTTGTCATTATTTAAGTCCATAGAATATATGGTCTCAGACAAAATTTTAGGTTCTATCCCTGATAATTTATAAATTGAAGAATTATCATTATTTAATTTACCCGACCAACGTCTAACAATAATCCAAATTTTCTCATTATAGCCTGTTGTATTGTATTGCGAATCAATACTAAAACTGTTAGATATTCCTATCAAACGATATTTTAGATTATATGAATCCATAAATTGTCCAAAACTGAAATTCTTTTCATGTAATTTTTTGTTCTTTGTTTCAATATTAGAAAACATTGATAGGATATCTTTTTTAGCATTTTCAAATCCTTCTCTAGATATTAAATATTCTTCCTTTTCTCGTTTAAAGTCAATTTCAGAATTAATTTTGTCAATATGATCTAAACTCTTATCAAATTCAGATTTTTCAGGTTCTTTTGAAATAATAATCGATTGGTATTCCTTTTCTAAATCAGTAATTAAGTTTCTAATTTGGCTAACAAAAGATTTATGTTCTAAGGCTTTATTTATGTTTGGTAGATAATTATATGGTAAATCAATTTGTTTATGTATAAATCCCTTTAAATTATCAATTAGATTACTCTCAACTATTGGCAATATTTTTTTGTTAGTCGCTGTGGCAAATCCTATTTCTTGATTTATCCAT
>Ga0265338_10004881_pt1 | contig 17863 bp, 19 predicted proteins | sample 42126metaG_FD_193579 | JGI IMG/M metagenome (GOLD analysis project Ga0265338, IMG submission 193579) | Rhizosphere microbial communities from Carex aquatilis grown in University of Washington, Seatle, WA, United States - 4-21-26 metaG | ecosystem: Host-associated > Plants > Roots > Rhizosphere... | reverse complement strand
AGAATCGTCAAATATTGGTAGGGCTGCGTTGCCGCGTCGAAGCAGAGCGGTTGTAGTGTCGAGCCTGTGGCTCGAACGAATCGGCGCACAGCGCCGACGCTACATCAATAAACCAGCACCAGCACCGTCGCTGGAGAAATCTTAACGCAAAGACGCTAAGACGCTAAGACGCAAGGCAAACACCACTTTTCCTTTGCGCCCTGGCGTCTTTGCGTTAAAACCGGTCGTCTCTGCAATGTCCATTTGAGATTGATCATCGCCTTGTTTTGCTGCACGCAGAAACCATGCAGATGATTCCTTGCTATCACTGAATTTCAAAATTTGGCCAACCGAACGTTGTGCATACGCGCTGCCATGTTCTGCCGCCTGACGGAACCACTTCGCTGACTCTGACCAGTTATTTGCATCCAAATAAAATTGCCCAATATCTTCTTGTGCGTCTTTATCACCCTTTATTGCCTTGGCTAGCGTTTCATTAAAGAGTTTCCCGTTGCGAAGCCGGACCGGTGAATTTGTCTGTTGTGCAGCTGCTATGCCCAACATTAAAAACAGAAGGAACCACAGTAACCGATTCGCTTTCATGTCAACAGGTTAGTCGGTTCAACCCGGCTGACAAGCATCTCGTATCTCGTGCAACATACTAATCGTTGTCTATACAAAGATTTTGAGTTTCGTGGCACCTATCAAATGGCTTGTACTCCCTGTAATACTGAACAATGTCTCTTGCCATTCTACTTTTTGGTAGAGGTATCAATTCACCCAAATATTCCTCGTAAGCCGGTTTGCCAAACAAAATGCGTTTCATGAATATGTGATAATCAAATTGCGCATTGATTTTGGCGAGAACCTTCAGCACACATACACCTTCGATAACGATTTTTTGCGCACTCGACAAAATATCGTTTTGCAAGGATTCATAATCAATTTGGTCGCAATAGGGGCATCCAGGCTTGCAGAGATATTCGTCGAGAGAAATTACCTTAGCACCCAAGGCATTTGCGATTTTGCATGCCAGAGGACTTTTGCCGGAATGGTCGTCACCATCGATTATTATACGCTGACAAGAGGACAGCTTTGAGGCGTCAAAAAATTCTGGAAAAAAGGATTCTTTCATCATTGAAAATTTAAACCCCATTACTTCGTCCGGCGATTGAAAAAAAAGCATTTCGTTCCACTGTAGGTTATATTTTTTAGGGAAATGCTTTTCCTTGCCCCGGTCGTCCATCCCAAAATGCTTTTGGCAGCAGCAATTTTCTTTGCCCTGTGCGAAATGCGTTTATTCCGTCAGAACGGATTCACATCGGCTGCCACGATCATCAAGCCGCCGACAATTCCACCCGTGCTAGGGCGGCTTGAAAGGCGCTGAGAAGTTTTTCCTTCTGCCGGACAACGGCGTCCGCCGGGGCCAGTTTCTTTTCCAAAGACAAGCCCGATTGCGGCTCGGTGAGGCGGAGAATGCGCTCGCCGTTCAGCAATTTGATGAGGTCGAATTGAATTTTTTCGCGGTCAACCATAAGTTCATTGTCCTCCAAATCCGTGGAATTGCAACAGGAGATCGAGATTGGCGGGCGAGGCGTTGCCCCAGCGCTCATGCGCGGTGCGGGCGGAGCGTTCAAAATCCGCTTCATTGAAATCAATCACGCTCACGGGCGGATTGGCAAGCGCAACGGAAGCGGCTTCGAGAATTTCGTGATACAACGTGATGGACAATTCCTCCTCGCTCAGACCAGAGCGGATGAACAATCGAAAGTCACGGGCGATGGCGCTCGTTTGCGCAATGGCTTCGCGTCCGATGGCATCCACAATTGGGGCATCGGTCAATTCAATGTCCTTGATAATGAATCCGCCATGTAGCCGAAGATTTTTGAATTGGTGGATGTCAATCACGGCGAAATTCAAACTCTCCTTGCCTCCGTCGTCCATCCCAAAATGATTTTAACAGCAGCAGTTTTGCATCCGCATCCAAACCCCGGCGGCTTGCTTAATTTCCCGTCACTTCCTGCGGACCTTTGCCGCCATTGACCAGAAATAAAACCGCCATGCGCACGGCGAGGCCGTTCGTCACCTGCTCCAGGATCAACGAACGCGGGGAATCAGCAATTTCACTGTCAATTTCCACGCCGCGGTTGACCGGACCGGGGTGCATGATGAGCGCATCCGGCTTGGTTTTGGCGAGGCGGGCCTTGTTGAGGCCGAAAAGCTGCGCGTATTCGTTGATGCTCGGAAACATCGTCTTGCGCTGACGCTCGTGCTGGATGCGCAACAGATTGATGATGTCGGCGTCACGAATCGCCTCCTCCAGATCGTGGGTCACACGGCAACCCATCTGTTCAAATGTCCTGGGCACCAGCGTGGACGGTCCGCACAAGGTAACCCGCGCGCCCAGCTTGGTCAGCGCCCAGATGTCCGACCGCGCCACGCGGCTGTAAAGAATGTCGCCCAGGATCGTGACGTTCAGCCCGGCAATCTCCCCCTTGTGCTCGCGAATCGTGAAGGCGTCGAGCAACGCCTGGGTGGGATGCTCGTGCGCCCCGTCGCCGGCGTTGACGACATGGGCATTGAGCACGCGCGACAGAAAATGCGCCGCACCGGAGGCGCTGTGGCGCATGACGATGAAATCGGCGTTGAGCGCCTCGAGGTTGCGCGCGGTGTCCTTGAGCGTCTCGCCCTTTTTCAGCGACGAGGCCTCGGCGGTAAAATTGATGATGTCCGCCGACAGCCGTTGTTCGGCCAGCTCAAAGCTGATGCGGGTGCGCGTGGACGGTTCGATGAACAGGTTGACAACCGTCTTGCCGCGCAGGGCGGGAACCTTCTTGATGACGCGCTCGCCGACCGCCTTGAACGCCCGCGCCGTGTCGAGCACGGTCAGGATTTCATCCGCCGTGAGCGATTCGATGTCCAGCAGATGTTTGCGGTTCCAGCTCATTGTTTTTTTAAAATCACCTCGTCCCGGGGCGAACCCGCCTCGACGAGCAGGAGGCAAATCTTTTCCTCCAGGGCCGTCGGCACATTTTTGCCGACAAAATCCGCCTTGATGGGCAAATCGCGATGGCCGCGGTCCACCAGCACGGCCAGTTGAATTTTCCGGGGCCGGCCAAAATCGTTCAGGGCGTCCATCGCCGCACGGGTGGTACGACCGCTGAACAGCACATCGTCCACCAGCACCACGGTTTTGCCGGTGACATCGAATGGGATTACCGTCAGATGAACCTTTGGGGCAACCCGCTGATCCAGATCGTCGCGATGCATGCTCACATCGAGAATGCCGACCGGGACGGGTTGCTTCCAGATTTCCGTGAGAATCCGGCTCAGCCGCCGGGCCAGATGATCGCCGCCCAGGGGAATGCCCACCAGCACGACTTCCGCCCCGACCTCGTTGCGCTCGGCAATTTCATGCGCGATGCGCGTGAGTGCGCGCTGGATCGCCAGGGCATCGAGGATGACGGTGGATTCAGGCATCGCAGCCGGTTGAAGGTTGAGGGTTGAAAGTTGAGAGTTGAAAAAATGCATCTCCCGCCATCGACTTCAAAAACCGGCGGCAAATCGAGGACGAAGGAGGAAAAGAAAATCGCGAACCCCTCCGCCGGGCGGAGCCGATTCGCGTTGCGCGTTTGGCGTTCATGGTTTCCTTCGCCACCTCGCCGGGCAGCGTTAAAGGAACATTATAATTTCCAGTTCAGTTTGCGGCGGCGTGGCGGGTCTTGCGCCAGCTGGAACGGTGCTTGATGATCCACTCCGTCAGCGCCCGTTCGAAGCCGATGTCATGCCCGGCCTTTTCCGACTCAATCCACTTGTGCCGCAAAATCTCCTCCCGCTCAGCCTGAAACTCGCGGTAAAGTGAGGAGTTTCTCAACAAATCGTTCGCCGTTGATGAATCTTTCATAGCGTTCGACATAGATGGAATGCAAAATTCGTACCTTAAAACTAAATCCAGCCCGTAAATATAGCAATGGAAATCTTGATTTGTAACTTACTTGAAACAAACAAGTTACGATTTGTTTAAGCCAATCGTTTCCTCAGAGCTTCGGCAACTTGAAGAAATGCCCGGCCAGCCGGCTTGCCAGGAGCGGACACCACCACTGGCACACCGCGATCGCCGCCCTCGCGAATTTCTGTGAAAAGCGGCACTTCGCCCAGAAATGGGACATCCTGCCGGGCAGCCTCCGCCTGGCCGCCACCGTGCCCGAAAATTTCCACGCGCTCGCCGGTGGGTGTGGTGAAGTAACTCATATTCTCAACAATGCCGATGATTGGCACGTTCACCTTCCGGAACATGGCGATGCCCTTGCGCACGACACCGAGCGAGGCTTCCTGCGGGGTGGTCACAATCACACCGCCGTCCAGCGGCACGGCCTGGCACAGCGAGAGTTGCGCGTCGCCCGTGCCCGGCGGCAGATCCACCAACAGGTAATCCACCTCGCCCCATTCCACCGCAAACAGAAATTGCTGGATGGTCTTCGAAATCATCGGCCCGCGCCAGATCACCGGCTGGTCGGTGTCCAGCAACAATCCGATGCTCATGACTTTCACGTTGTGATTGATGGGCGGCAGGAGTCGTTCAGTGGCACTCACCGTCGGACGCTGGTAAACCCCCATCATCAGCGGAATGCTCGGCCCGTAGATGTCGCAATCCAGCAGGCCCACCCGCGCGCCGAGTTGGGCCAGCCCGCAGGCAAGATTCACCGAACAGGTGGATTTGCCGACCCCGCCCTTGCCGCTGGCGATGGCGACGATGCGCTTCACGCCCGGAATGCTGTTCTTGCCCGCCAGTGCGCCCCCGGTCGGGGATTGCCCGGCAGCGGGCTGCTTGACATCAACATGGACCAGTTTGACGCCGGGCAGCGTCTTCAAGACCCGTTCACTGTCTTCCTTGATCTGGTGCGCGGCATCGGCATTCGACGTGGTCAGTTGCATCACGACGCTGACCGCGCCGTTCGCAACGGAAATTTCCTTGATCAGTCCGAAGGAAACGATGTCACGCGAGAAGCCGGGATATTTCACGGCTTTCAGCGCATTCTGGATGTCATCTTGCGTAGGCACAGGAAGATGTTAGCACACTACCGGTGGTACGCCAGTGTTTGGAGTCGTCATCGCAATCTTAACCAGCTTTGGACAACGAACAAGTTAGGGCGCTGCCGCGTGCCAACACCTCCGGAATCGACGCTCCAGACTTGCGCCGGGGCCGATTGCATGGGAACTTGATGATCTAATTTTTGAGATTGGACAATCAAATCATGACGCAATCGTTGCAAAAACCGGACCTTGGGCCACTGCTCGAAAAGTTCGACCATGTTGAACCGGCGCTGCAGCCTTCCTGGCTGCTGCCGCTGCGCAAGGCGGGTTTTGCGCGGTTCAACAAGCTTGGCTTTCCCACATTGCAGGATGAGGACTGGCGTTTTACCAACCTGGCGCCGCTGGCGCGCCTGCCGCTCCAGCCGGCGTTGGAATCAACCAACGACCAGGCCGCCAAGGCAGCCCTCGAAAAACACGTCTTCGCCCGGCTGCCCGGCGCACGGCTCGTTTTTGTAAACGGACATTTCTCGACGGCACTGTCTTCCGTGCGCGGACTGCCCGCCGGGGTGAAGGTTTCAAATCTGGCGGCCACCCTCGTGGCAGACTCGGTGTTCGTCGAAAAACAGTTCGGCCAGTGCGCCTTGACCGATCACAATGCCTTTGCGGCGTTGAACCAGGCATTTTTCCTCGACGGCGGGTTTGTTCACGTGCCGGCCGGGGTTTCGGTTGAGAAACCCATTCAGTTTATTTACATCACCACCGCCAAACAAAGCGGTGAAACGATCCAACCGCGCAACCTGATCGTGGCCGGAGCCAACAGTCAGGCCACGGTCATTGAAAGTTACCTTTCGACCGACAACACGGCGTATTTCACCAACGCCGTGACGGAGATCGTCGCCGGCGAAAACGCCGTGCTGGAACACGTCAAGTTTCAGGACGAAGCGGCTGATGCGTTTCATCTGGCGACGATTGCCGGCCATCTGGGCCGCGCCAGCAAAGTGAATGTCCATTCGTTCGCGCTCGGGGCGAAATTGTCCCGGAACAGCATCCGGGCCAAGCTCGCGGGTGAAGGCTTGGAATGCATCCTCAACGGCCTGTATCTCACGCGCGGCGAACAGCTGGCCGACCATCACATGATTGTCGAGCACGCCCAGCCGCATTGCGCCAGCCACGAGTATTTCAACGGCATCCTCGACGACAAGTCCCGGGGCGTTTTCCACGGACGGATTCTGGTCCAGGAAATCGCGCAAAAAACCGACGCCAAGCAGACGAACAAAAACCTGCTGCTTTCCGACGACGCGACGGCGGACACCAAGCCACAGTTGGAAATCTACGCTGACGACGTGAAATGCACGCACGGCGCGACCATCGGCCAGTTGAATGCCGAATCCATTTTTTACCTGCGCTCGCGCGGGATCAGCACGGACAACGCGCGGCGGATGCTGATTCACGCCTTTGCCGGCGAAATCATTGCGCGTGTTCGGCATGAGGCGGTGCGCGAGGGGCTGGACAAACTGGTTTGGGACCGGCTGGAGGCCAACCACCATCTGGCGGATTCAAAATCATGTTCGACGAACTGAACGACCTTTATCAGCAGGTCATTCTCGACCACTGCAAGAAACCGCGAAATTTCCATGAATTGCCCGCGGCCACCTGTTCTGCGCAGGGCCGCAACCCGATCTGCGGCGACCAGTTGAAGCTCTTTCTCGCGATGGACGGCGATACGATCAAGGACATCAGCTTTACCGGTTCCGGTTGCTGCATTTCCAAGGCGTCAGCCTCGCTGCTCACGGAATTCGCCAAGGGCAAAACGAAGGCGGACGTGGAAAGCATGTTCGGGCAGGTTCATGACCTGGTCACCACCGGCAACGTCCAGGGCGACCTCGGCAAGCTGGCGGTGTTCGCCGGCGTTTACAAGTTTCCGGCGCGCGTCAAATGCGCCATCCTGTCCTGGCACGCCGTCATGGCGGCGCTGAAGGGCGACGCCCAGCCGGTCAGCACGGAAAACGAACAGACCTGATTGATTTTGGCCGCAATTGCGGCGAAGCTGTAAGGGCAGTTGTTTTGAGGCAATTTATGAATTCCAACGAAGCAAAAATTTTGACCCGCGACGTGGAAGCCGCCATCGTGCCCGTCGGGACGAAGGTCACGCTCAAACAGGGCGAGTCGGCACTGATCACCCAGTCGCTCGGCGGCAGCCATACCGTGGTCGTCAACGGCAACATGTTCCGCATTGACGGCAAGGACGCCGACGCGCTCGGGTTTGCCGCGCCGCCCAAACCGACCGTGGGCACCAGCGGCCCGGCGACCAAGGACGAACTGGAAAAGCACGTCTGGGAGGCGCTCAAGACCTGTTACGACCCGGAGATCCCCGTCAACATCGTGGACCTCGGGCTGATTTACGACTGCCATCTCACGCCCGCCGGCGAAAACAGCTTCAAGGCCGACGTGAAAATGACCCTGACCGCCCCGGGCTGCGGCATGGGTCCGGCGCTCGCGCAGGATGTGCAAAACAAGCTGATGAACATGGAGCCGATCGAAGAGGCGAATGTTGAACTGGTTTGGGATCCGCCGTGGAACCAGAGCATGATGACCGAGGCGGCCAAGCTGCAACTGGGATTAATGTAGCAGCCGAGGTGCGGAGACTCAAAAATAAATCCGAAATCCGAATGTCGAAATCCGAAAGAAACCCGAAATCCGAAGCCCGAAAAGTCATCTCACTTTCATATCTTCGGTTTTCGGGCTTCGGAATTCTTTCGGCATTCGGCATTCGGCATTCGGACTACAGGCGCGCATTTCAATGAGCATAAAATCTCCAGACTGGGCCGGCTTGCGTGCCGACTTTCCCATCCTCAACCAGCAGGTGCATGGCAAGCCATTGATCTACTTCGACAATGCGGCGACGTCGCAGAAACCACGCGCGGTGATTGACGCGCTGGTCCATTACTACGAGCACGACAACGCCAACGTCCACCGCGGCATCCACGAGTTGAGCAACCGCGCCACGAACGCATTCGAAGCCGCCCGCACGCGAGCCGCAAAATTCATCAACGCCCGCACCGCCGACGAAATCGTTTTCACCCGGGGAACCACCGAGGGCATCAACCTGGTCGCGGCTTCCTGGGGTGCAAAGAACCTCAAGTCCGGCGACGTGATCCTGCTCACCGAAATGGAACACCACAGCAACCTCGTGCCGTGGCAGTTGCTCGCGCAACGCACCGGCGCCAAGCTCGCCTACGTCCCGGTCACCGGCGACGAAGGCCTGCTCGACTTGAGCAAGCTCGATTCCTTGCTGACCAAACAGGTGAAGCTGTTCGCGATGGTTCATATCTCGAACTCGCTGGGCACGGTGAATCCCGTTGCCGACCTGTGCGCCCGCGCGCGCAAGCTCGGCATCACCACGCTGGTGGACGCCGCACAAAGCGCCGGGCATTGTCCCGTGGACGTGCAGGCCATCGGTTGTGATTTTCTGGCGTTCTCCGGCCACAAGATTTGCGGGCCGACCGGCGTTGGTGTTTTGTGGGGCCGGCAGGAAATTCTCGACGCCATGCCGCCGTACCAGGGCGGCGGCGAAATGATTTTGTCGGTTGAGTATCAAAAGACCGAATTCAAACACGCGCCGCACCGGTTCGAAGCCGGCACCCCGGACATTTCCGGCCCGATCGGATTGCACGTGGCCATGAATTATCTCGATGCCATCGGGCGGGACAACATCTGGAAGCATGACCAGGAACTGGCCAATTACGCCTATGAAAAGCTGGCTGCGCTGAAAAACATCCGGTTGTTCGGCCCAAAAACCGGCCGCGCCGGCCTTGTGAGTTTTTTGCTCAAGGATGTGCATGCCCATGACGTGGTGACGCTGGCCGACCAGGCCGGCGTGGCGTTACGTGGCGGGCACCATTGCACCCAGCCGCTCATGCACAAGCTCGGCGTGGAATCCACCGCCCGCGCCAGCTTCTATTTCTACAACACCAAGGCCGAGGTGGACCGGTTTATTGAAGTCATGCAGGAGGTCCAGAAATTTTTTGCATCATAACCCCGGGTGACTTATTTACGTCCGGCAGCGGTTATGAACGGTTTCAATTCCTGCATCAGTTTCGCGAAGCCGGCAAGTGACAATTGTTGCGCGCCATCGCTCCAGGCTTCGGCCGGGTTGGGATGCACCTCGATCAACAACGCGTCCGCGCCCATCGCCACCGCGCCCTTGCACATCGCCGACACCAGGTCGGCACGGCCGGCGCCCTGGCTCGGATCAATCACAATGGGACAATGCGTTTCGCGCTTAATGATGGGAATGGTCGAAAGGTCGAGTGTGTTGCGCGTGTAGGTCTCGAATGTCCGGATGCCACGCTCGCAGAACAGCAGGTTCGGATTTTCGTTGGCAAGAATGTATTCACCCGCCAGCAGCCATTCCTCGATTTTCATCGAGAGACCGCGCTTGAGCAGGACCGGCTTGCCGGTTTTGGCGGCGGCAATCAGAAGTTGGAAGTTCTGCGCATTGCGCGCACCAATCTGGATGATGTCCGTGTATTCGGCCACCATTTCGGCATGATTCTCGGAAAGCAGCTCCGTGATGACCGCCAGACCGGTTTCCTTGCGCGCCTTGGCCAGCAGCTTCAAGCCTTTTTCGCCGAGTCCCTGGAATTCATAGGGTGACGTGCGCGGCTTGAAGGCGCCGCCGCGCAGGAACGTCGCCCCGGCGGCCTTCACCGCCTCGGCGGTGGCGAGCAACTGTTTCTCGCTTTCGACCGAGCAGGGGCCGGCCATGACGTGGAGTTTTTTGCCACCGATGACAAGTTCACGGACGCGGATGGTGGAATTCGCCGGGTGCGCCTCGCGGCTGACGAGCTTGTATCGCTTTTGAATGGGCAGAACGCTTTCCACCGCGCGCGGAAACTGCGTGGCCAGCGTCTCAAGGTTGGCGTGGGTGAGTTCGTCACCAATGGCGCCGATGACGGTGCGAGCGACACCGCGCATGACGTGGGTGGTGTAGCCGAGTTTTCGGATTTCCTTGAGGACGGCCTGCTCCTCTGTCCGCGAAATCCGGGGTTTTAACACGATGATCATGGTTCTTTATGGGTTGGCTGTAGGTCGCAAAATAAAAACGCCGCAGGCGTTTTGGCGACCTGCGGCGATTGGTTTGTTTGAAATTCTATCGCAGCCGCAAGTGCGCGCCGACCGGGCTAAACCAATAAAAATAATACTGGCTGCTGGCTGCGTTGTTCACTTGCCTGCTGTTCACAGGGCAAAGATAGCAAAACCGCGCTGGGCGTCAAGAACCTGATGGCCAGCAAGTGAAGGCGACCTGCTTTCGGAGGGCGGAGTTCCACAACGCCCTGATCTCTTCACGAAGTTTGGGGCTCGTGGAACTCGCCCCTCCGAACAAAATCAGACATTGAATTTGAACAGCAGGACATCCCCGTCTTTCACGACGTACTCCTTGCCTTCCATCCGGTAGAGGCCCTTTTCACGCGCGACGGCGACGGAACCGCATTTCACCAAATCATCGTAGGCGACGGTTTCAGCCTTGATAAAACCACGCTCAAAATCGGAGTGGATGACACCGGCAGCTTTCGGCGCGGTGTCCCCGGCATGAATCGTCCACGCGCGCACCTCCTTCTCGCCCGCCGTGAAGTACGTGCGCAGTCCGAGCAGATGATACGTGGCCCGGATGAGCGCGCCGACGCCGGATTCCGCAACGCCCAGTTCCTTCAAAAATTCCTTCGCCTCGTCGGCCGACAGATCAATCAGGTCGCTTTCAATCTGCGCGCTGATGACGACGGCTTCGCAGGCAAAGTGATGCTGGGCATATTCGCTCACCTTCTGGACAAACGGGTTTTTGTCGGCAGTGGCCAGGTCGGACTCCTTCACGTTGCAGGCAAAAATCGTGGGCTTGTCGGTCATCAGCCAGAACAGGCGTGAAACGGCCTTTTCCTCCGGGGCAAGCTGCAGTGTCAGCGCAGGTTTGCCGGCGTTGAGGTGCGGTTCGAGCTTTTTTAAAACGGCTTCCTGTGCAAGCGCCTCCTTGTCGCCGCGTTTGGCGTCCTTGGCCACGCTCGCGAGCCGTTTCTGGACCGCCTCCAAATCGGCCAGCACCAGTTCCGTAGTTACCGTTTCGATGTCGCGCACCGGGTCCACGTTGCCCGCGACATGATGGATGTCCGGATCCTCGAAACAGCGCACCACCTGCACGATGGCGTCCACCTCCCGGATATGGCTCAAAAATTTGTTGCCCAAGCCCTCGCCCTGTGACGCACCCTTGACGAGTCCGGCGATGTCCACGAATTCAATCGCCGCCGGGATGATGACAGTCGTCTTGGCGATGCCCTTCAGGACGGCGAGCCGCGCGTCCGGCACGGTCACGATGCCAACGTTCGGGTCAATGGTGCAGAAGGGATAATTCGCCGCCTCGGCCTTGCGCGTGCGCGTGACGGCGTTGAACAGGGTGGATTTCCCGACGTTGGGCAGACCGACGATTCCAGCTTTTAACATGATTAATTATGGGGAAGATTGTGAGGAAAATGGGGAGCGTGTCGCACCAACTGCAAGGCAATGTGCATGCCGCCGTAAAACCCGAGTCCGAGCAGACAAACGCCGGAAAAGCGCTCCATGCGCAACAGGGTTCGTTCGCTGAACCGCTTCCGCCTGCGGGCCACGCCATAACTCAGAGTGCAAAACCACACATTCGCACCCACGGCCACGCCGTTGATGAACGCTCCCTTGGCGGCGATGGTGTCCTCCACCCATTCGTAGTTGGTGAAATATGCCGCGTGCGACATGAAGTAGGCGGCCGCCACGATCCAAAACAGCAGCACGCCCATGTTGCCCAGGACCAGCACAAAACCGGTCATGAATCCCGAGTGCGGATGCCATTTTTCGCCGATGCGTTCTTCAATCCGGCTGGCCGTCCTGCCCATTTGCGTGGGCGCGATCACCGTTTTGGCCAAAAGAAATTTCCCCCCCAGAAACAGCATGAACACGAAGCTGAACACCTCCATCGAGGCCTTCACAATGCGAATATCGAAGAAGGACGAGAATCCCGTGAACGCAATCGTGCAGTAAATTACATCCATGGCCGAGGCGCCGAGACCGATGAGCGCCGCCCACTTGAAGCCACGCCGAGCCCCCTCGTTGATGATCGTCAGATTCACAGGGCCAATCGGCATTGAGAGCAGCATGCCGGCGAAGAAACCCGTCACAGCGGAAAGGAAAATGGGTGACAGTTCCGACATGGCTCAATGCGCCGCGTCCGGCTCGTCGTCATCGTCTTCGATTTCCCGGCGCCAGGCGCGGGAGATGCGCGGCCGCACAAACCCATAAACCAGATACGCCGTGAAAAAAATGGGCAGGATGAACACCAGGATTTTTTCCCGCAAAACGACCACGCAGCCGACAAATAAAATCGCCACCAGCGTCTTGGTGAAGGTCCGTGTCGCCCGCAGGTTCAGCGACTTGAAACTCGGATACCGCACCTGGCTGACCATCATCCACGACAGAAACAGCATCAGCACCGGCAAGAGGAACCGCCACCTGCCCTTGGGAAAATCCTTTTCCTCCACCCACATGATGAAGAGTGTCAACGACGCCACCAATGCCGCCGCCGAGGGAATCGGGAACCCGACAAAATCCTTGCCGCTGTCGGAGGCGTAAGTTGAGAGCACATTGAACCGGGCCAGCCGGAAGGCGCCACAAATCAGGTAAATGGAGGCGATGAACCAGCCAAGTTCCGGATGCTCGGGGAACACGTCGCGCAGCACAATCCGGTGCACCAGAAACGCCGGGGCCACGCCGAATGAAATCAAATCCGCCAGCGAATCGAATTCGCGACCGAACGGGCTTTCCGCACCACCCCAACGCGCCACGCGCCCGTCGAACAAATCACAGAAACACGCGAGCAATATGAATATGAGCGCGAGGTAAATCTGGCTGACATAATTATCGCCCGCCGGATCGGCCTCGACGATTTTGGTCAGCGCCACAAAGCCGCAGAAAAGATTTCCCGCCGTCAGCAGGTTCGGCAGAAAATAAATTTTCAGCCGGCTTTCGTCCGAATCGTCAGGCCGGGGCGGTTGGAGGTCAGGAGCGGCCATATATCAATCAAACGAAGCAATCACGGTTTCACCACCAATCACCCGGTCGCCGAGCTGCACCTTGATTTTGACGCGGCGCGGCAGGTAAACGTCCACCCGCGAACCGAATTGGATCAGGCTGATGCGTTCGCCGCGCTGGACGGGGTCGTTCTGGTTGACAAACGGCACGATACGGCGTGCGATGAGACCGGCAATGAGGCGTACGCCGACCTTTTCGCCCCGCGGCTCGGCGACGTCAAGACCGATGAGCACGTTTTCATTGAACTTCGCGGAGTCGGCCTTCATCGCGTTGAGATATTCGCCGGGCGTGTGCTTGAAAAAGGCGACACGGCCCGTCAACGGCGCGCACTGGACATGCACGTCAATCACCGAAAGAAAAATGGAGACCCGCTGACATTCACCGCCCATGAAGTCCGTCTCGGTGATCGTGTCAATCATGTCCACCTTGCCGTGGCCGGGGGCAAGGACCAGGTTTGGCCCGGTGGGCACCATCGGATCGGGATCGCGGAAGAAATAAAAAGTGAAAACGGTGAACACCACCCAAAGCCCGACCAGCGCCCAGGTCAGGTAATCCAGCACAAACGACCCGATGTACTTGGCCAGCAGGGCGCCCGCCAGCACGGCCAGCACCGCCGCACCGGAGAATCCGATGAGGCGCAACGCAGCGAGCGCGGCTTTTCCCGAGTGTTTCACGCGACCATGATAAAAATTTTGCGCCCCACTTGCAATTCAGCATTTTCAGGGCAATTTGAACCAGCGTTGCTGCGGTAACGCAACGAAACCAAAACCAACCGAAAAAATTATGTCATTACACACTCCTGATCTGACCAAACAACCCCCGCGCAGCCCGCGTGTGCGGCTGGGCGGCTACGTGATTTTGCCGCGTTGCCTCGACAAGGGCCGCGCCACCGTAGCCGGCAAGCAGGGCGAATATCACTATGCCTGTCCCCTCGACCAGCAGTTCCTCGAATTTGCCGGCATTGACCCCGAAGCCTTGAAAAAGGAACTGACGAAGAGCGACACCGAAGTTCTCGAATGGATCAAGGCCAACGCCAAAAATAAACCAACCCCGTCAGCAATCGCCGCGTGGTCGGCGTGGCAGGAACAGCGGGCGCCGGACAATCCGGATTCCCGCGACTATTTCAACGGCTTGCACAAGGCCGGCGCGCCCAAGCGCACGGACATCGTGACCTGGTTTGACGTGCTGGATCTGGACGATCACGTCAGTTTCGGCGGCAAGGGTTGAAGTTCTTAAATATAAAAACGCAAAGGCGCGAAGAAAAATCTTCGCGCCTTTTTTGATTCCCTAATTTTTCTACGAAGCTGAAACAACAGCGGTGGTTTCACTGGCAGGGGCTGTAGCCGGGACTGCCTTGAAAGCCTCGATGTGTTCGATGCGGTGACGGTGTTTGGCGCCCTGGAATTCAAATTCCACCTCGTCGCCAACCTTGTTGTTGAGCAACGACTGCGCCACAGGCGAGAGATAGCTGATGACGCCCTTGTCCGGATCGGAATCCCACGCGCCGAGGATCGTGAATCTTTCCGGCTGGTTGGCGACCAGATTGACCGCCTGGACAATCGTGCCGATGCTCACGATGTCGGTGCGCGCATTGGAAAAATCCGTGCCGCGGGCGCGGGTGAGCTGCGTTTCCAGCTCGTCCTTGCGGCGCATGAGGATTTTCTGCATTTCCTTCGCGGCCTTGTATTCGTGATTTTCGCTGAGGTCGCCGTAACTGCGGGCGATGGCGATTTCCTTGGAGTTGGCGGGAATTTTTTTCTGCACCAGCTCCTGGTACTCGGCCTTGCGGCGTTCGAGGCTCTCCCACGAAACCAGCATGGTGCTGTCCTGCTTCGACTGTTCGCCGCTGATGAGCGACTGGACGGCGGGATGGCTCTTGACCAGCCGCGCGAGCAACGAACGCTTGTCCATGTCGTCAAACACCGGCGACAATTGCAGCGCGCGGGTGAGGTCCTTCACCACATCAATGTCAGCGGAGGCGGTCAGCTCGGCGATCAATTCGTGGTCGTCCAGAATGAATTCCCGCAGCCGGTTGGAGCGTTTTTCGTTGAACTGGTCCCGTTCCATGCCGGTGAGCATCGCGCGAAAAACCTCCGGCCCGAGAATGTCGGCGAAGGTGTCGCTGCGTTCGCGGCCGAGCCAGAGCAGCAATTCGGTGCTCGCCGTATGCTGGTTGACCAGCCGCGCGAGGGTTTCCTTGAGCAGATCAATTTTACCTTCCTGGATCAACAGGTTGGCGAACTCGCGGCATAATTTCGCGGAAACGTAATTTAACGAGCTGCGCAACACTTCCTGCCAGCGCTCGGGATTCGCCGCCTTGAACGATGCCAGCGCGTAGTGATGCTTCGCGGCGGGAATCTGCTCCAGCACCGGACCAAACTTCATGTCCTGCGACCAGAGCTGGGTGGCGGTGACTTCACCTTCAGCCGGAGGCACGCCGGCGATCTCGCGCAATTCGTCGCGCGCAAAAACGGCTTCCAGCGCAACCGACGGCTGCGTGCGCTGGTACGAGGCAATGTCCGTGTTCAACACGGCGATGATTTCATTGGCAGCGGCCTGCTTGTCGGCCAGGTCCGGCGCATTTTTCGACACTTCACTGACGATCACCACCCGCGCCTTCAAACCTTTCGCCGCGCGGAAATTCGTCATCAACCGGTCCTGCAACGAAACTTCCTTGGCCTGATAAACAACCGGCTCGGTTTTCTTCAGGGGCACGATGAAATGTCCGTCCTTTTTCATTTCGCGCCGCGCGGTTTCCCACCATTTTTTCCAGTCGTCCTTGATGACGTCCGGCACCAGCGCCTGCTGGATCTGGTCCGCCGTCGCCCGTCCGCCATAGCTGTTGAGCACGAGCTTGATCAAATCGAGATGATGCGCGGCCATCTTGCGCACGCTGTCCAGATCGTTGGCCTTGCGCGCGAGGATATGGTCCTTGGGGATCGGCTTGAGGCTTTCGACGGCGAAGCCCAAATCCATCGTGTGCCCCGGCTTGCCCGGAAAATCAATCGTGAACCGCGCAAACACCGTGTCCACCGTTTTAATGCGTCCGAAGCCCCAGCTGCGATGCATGCAGCAGCCGCTTTCCGCCAGCAGAGTCAAGGGCTCCACGTGGCGGCCTTCGATTTTTCCCGCCGCCGCCAATTTTTCGAATTCTTCTTTCATAAATAAAAAATCGTATTCTTCTCGTCACGGATTCACAATGGCTCCATTAAACGCGGTGAACGAACAAAAACCAAGAGAAATTGCGGCGCGAGTTTTGCAGCAATCGCGCATCAGCGGCAGATTTATTGAGGATTTGCTCGAAAATGCCCTGGCCGGGGCATCCCTTTCGTCCGCCGACCGCGCCCTCTGCCAGGAAATCACCTATGGCGTGGTGCGCTGGCAGGCGACGCTCGATTGGCTCATCGCCCGGAAGACAAACGGACGGGAGCAAAAATCGGCGTTGCAAAACCTGCTGCGGCTCGGACTTTACCAGATTTTCTGGCTCGACCGGATTCCCGACCACGCCGCCGTGCATGAAACCGTCGAACTGGCCAAACGCAACGGGCTTGGCGCCCAGGCCGGATTTGTGAACGCCATCCTGCGCGGCTGCCTGCGCGAAGCCGGCGCGACCGAAACATTACTCGCCGAGTTGAAAATTACAAAGCCGGCGACCGGTTGGTCGCATCCCGAATGGCTCGTCGCCCGCTGGCAACAACGCTGGGGGCGGGAACGGACCGCGCAATTGCTCGAATGGAACAATCTGCCGCCGAAAACGTACGCCCGCGTCAACACCTTGAAAACCGACGCGGGCAGGCTGCTCGAAAAATGGCGTGACGAAAATGTTGAGTACGATTTTGTCCGGCGCACACAACTCGAGGAAAACCTGGTCTTTGAACTGAAATCACATCCGCCATTGAATTCGCTGGCGAGCTTTCGCGATGGCTGGTTCTACATCCAAGACCCCAGCACGCTGCTCGCCGTCGCCAAACTTGATCCCCGGCCCGGTGAAACCATCCTGGATTTCTGCGCCGCGCCCGGCGGTAAAACCACGTTCATGGCGCAATTGATGAACAACCAGGGCCGCATCGTCGCACAGGATGTCTCGGAGGAACGGCTGAAGTTGATCCGCGAAAACTGCGAGCGGCTGGGCGTGACATGTGTTGAAACCGTTTTGCCTTCAACCCTCAACCTTCAACCCTCAACCGGCTTTGACCGCGTTCTGGTTGACGCTCCCTGCTCAAACACCGGCGTGATGCGCCGGCGCGTGGATTTGCGCTGGCGGATCCAGCCGGCGGAAATCGAACGGCTCCGCATCGCCCAACTGGATTTGCTCAGAAAAGCCGCGACGCAATTGAAACCCGGCAGCGTCCTGGTTTACAGCACCTGCAGCCTGGAACCGGAGGAAAACGGCGAGGTCGTGAAGCGGTTTCTAAACGACCACGCCGGTTTTAAACTGGAATCCGAGCGCGAATTGCTGCCGTTTGCGGACAAAGTGGACGGAGCTTATGTGGCCAGGCTGGTTCACACCCAAATCACATCCCCATGATCTGGTAGCCGCAGTCCACGTAGATCACCTGGCCGGTAATTGCCGCCGCACCGTCGCTGGCAAAAAAAACGCCGGTCGCACCGAGTTCATCGGGCAGGACATTGCGCTTGAGCGGTGAGCGGGCCTCGTAAACTTTAATCATTTCCCCAAAACCGCTGATGCCGCGCGCGGCCAGGGTGTTGACCGGGCCGGCGCTGATGCAGTTCACACGGA
>Ga0265338_10004880_pt1 | contig 17867 bp, 22 predicted proteins | sample 42126metaG_FD_193579 | JGI IMG/M metagenome (GOLD analysis project Ga0265338, IMG submission 193579) | Rhizosphere microbial communities from Carex aquatilis grown in University of Washington, Seatle, WA, United States - 4-21-26 metaG | ecosystem: Host-associated > Plants > Roots > Rhizosphere... | reverse complement strand
TAGTGGCAGACTTCGTTGGGGGCCTGGAAACCTGGCCGAAGGCCTTCAGCTTCGCCTCGGCTTCGCTGGAGAAGACGGTGGACAGAGAGTTGAGCGTCGAATGAAGAAATCCGTGTCCATCTGCGTTCATCACCAAATGGACTGATTTAACAGGAGGAAACGGAGGGAACGGAGCGTGAAGGTCGGGCCAACAGCGTTTCCGACAGGGCTTCCCTCCATTAACTCCGTTTGCTTCCTAGGGCCGCCGTAGCAGATGAGCGAAGAGGGCTCTTCAAGATCAATGATTCCGTTCGTGCATTTCGCATCTTTCGCGGTTGGGAAGCTCATGAAACCGGCTCAAACCTGGTTTTGCTCCGCGTAATAGCGGTAACGGTTCACGCGGTAGACCCACGCGAGGACTTCCGCGACCGCGGCGTACAGTTGGGCCGGAACCTCGCTCCCCACTCTTCCATGCTTGAACAGCATCCGCGCGAGCGGCTTGTTTTCGATGATGGGAATCTGATGTTGCTGGGCGATTTCGCGGATGCGCTGCGCATTGAGCCTGATGCCCTTGGCGACAATTTTGGGCGCCCGCATGGTCTTGCGGTTGTAGCGAAGCGCAATGGCCAGATGAGTCGGGTTGGTCACCACCACGTCGGCGGTCGGCACATCGGCGAGCGCTTTCGCCTTGCTGATGGAGCGGCGGCGGCGGCGAGCCGCCTTCATCCGGGGATTGCCTTCCGTGCTTTTCATTTCCTCCTTCAACTCTTCCTTGGTCATCATCAAATCGCGATGATTGCGCCACCATTGGTAACCGTAATCCAGTCCCGCGATGACCAGCAGGCCGAGCGACACCCGGAAAATGATCCGCAGGCAGGTATCCGCCAGGAACGCGGCCAGGCGGGCGGTGCTGACGGACGTGCCAAAGATCGGATCGCTCAAAACACTGCGCACTTCCGAATAGGTCAGCGCAATGATGAACGTAAATTTGACGATGGAGATGGCGGTGGGCGCCAGCATCCGGGCTGAAAACACGCGCTGGAAACCCTTCACCGGGTTCACGCGGTTCCAATCGGGTGTGAGCACCTCGGAGGCAGTCTGGAAACGGGCCTGAATCGCACCGGCGAGCAGGCCGCCGGCCATGGTGGCCACCACAACGGGCCCGATACATTTTAGCAGCAGTAACGTGCCGGAAACCGCATAGCCATGGAGCGAGTTGACGCTCAGTGAGGTGTCGTACAAGTGGCTCAGCGTGAGCACCATGACTCCAACAAGACGCTGCCAGATTTCCTGGCCACAGAAGGCCAGCGCGGCGAGACTTGCCATGAGGACAAAGACCGTCTGCACCTCCGAGCTCCGGGGGATCTGGCCCTGTTTGATGGCGTCCTCCAACCGTCGGGGTGTCGGTTGCTCCGTTTTTTCGCCGGTTTGTTCGCTCATTTTCAGCCAGCTCCCAACATCTGGGCCACGGCCAGCAAATCATCCGGCAGGCGGTGCAGGTAATTCAGGACATGTTGCGCGGTCAGTTGCATGGTGAAGCCGAAAACAATCAATCCGCCGACGATCCGGATGCCGAAGCTTTCGGCGAACACGTTCATCTGGGGCACGGCGCGGCTCATCACAGCGAAGACGAGGGTGACGACAAAGGAAACGGCCATGACGGGCGCGGATATTTGCAGAGCCACCACAAAAATATTGCCGGTCTGGGCCACCACAGTTTCAAACAGCGCACTGTTCAAATGCGCGCCGCCCATCGGCAGCACCGAGTAAGTGCGTTCGAACCCGACGAGCATCCAATGGTGGAGATCGAGCGTCAACATCACCACGGCGGCGAGGAAGAAAAGGATTGAGGCGGGCGCCTGCTCGGTCTGCGAACTGGCGGGATCAAACATGGTGGCGAGGTTCAAGCCCATTTGGGTGGCGATGATATTGCCGGCCAGGTCCACCGCGTAAAACACCATGCGGGCGATAAAACCAAGCAATAAGCCGACGCTCAATTCCTGGAGCATCACGCTCAGCAACGAAAGAAAATCCAGTTTCATCAGGGGAAACGGCGCGAGCAACGGCGCGAGCAACAAGGCGACCAGCGCCGCCAGCGCCACGCGCATCGTGGGCGGGAAATTCACCACCGAGAAGAACGGCAGCACCAGTAAAAACGCGCCGACCCGCAAAAAAACAAGCAGCCAGTTGTATATATCCAGTTCCATATCAGCTGAAATGAAGATTGAAGAATGGAGAATGAAGAATCATTCGCACCTTCGTGACCCGGCGGTTTTTGATTTCTGCCTTCTGCATTCTGCCTTCAGCCTTCCCGGTGCGTCATTGCACCATCTGCGGCATTTTTTGGATGACGGCGATGGTGAATTCAATGAGTGAGCGCATGATCCAGGGCAGCAGCAGCAGCAGGACGCCGATCACGGCCAGCGTCTTGGGCACAAACGTAAGGGTCTGTTCGCTGATGGTGGTCACGGCCTGAAACAAGCTGACGGCCAGGCCGACAACCATGGCCGCGATGAGAATCGGGGCGGAAATGGCCAGGGCCTGGTAAATCATGGCCTTGAGCAATTCAATGGCAAATTCGGTAGTCATAAGGGTTTACATTCCAAAACTGCGAACGAGTGACTGGATCACAAGCGACCAGCCGTCCACGAGCACAAACAGCAGCAGTTTCAAGGGCAGTGAAATCGTCATGGGCGGCATCATCATCATGCCCATGCTCATCAGCACGGTCGCCACTACGAGATCGATCAGGATGAACGGCACGAAGATGAGAAAGCCCATTTGAAATGCCGTGCGCAGTTCGCTGATGATGAACGCGGGAATCACCACGCGCAACGGCAGCTGATCGGGCGCCGTCGGCTGCATTTTCGCCATCGAAACAAACAATTCCACGTCCTTGGGCCGGGTCTGTTTGAGCATGAAGGTGCGTATTTGGCCGGAGGCCTGGTCGAGGGCCTGGGTACCGGTGATTTGATGCGCCTGGTACGGCGCGATGGCATCACGGTTGATGTTGTCCCACACCGGCGCCATGACAAAGTACGTGATGAACAAAGACAGCCCGATGATGATCTGGTTGGCCGGCGTGCCTTGCAACTGCAGGGCGCTGCGCACAAAGGAAAGGACAATGACCACGCGGGTGAAACAGGTCATCAGCAGCAGGAGCGAAGGAGCCAGGGAAACCAGGGTGATGAAGAACAGAACCTTGATGCTTGAGTCCACATCCGCCGTGCCGTTCTGCGAGCCGAGCGTGATTTGAACCGGACCGAAAGCGACGCCCGTGTTGGTCTGCGCGGGAGCAGTCAACGCACAGAAAATAAAACCGATGAGCAGCGCCGGAAACCACCAGCGGCGGACCATTGAAAACATCGGACATCCAATGCGTCTGCCGGCGACCTTGGATGGGACGTTAGGTGTTGGAAGTTGCAGGTTGGAGGTTGCCATTTTCATTTCCCTTTAAGCATTTGGGCCAGCGCCAGGGGAAAGGACGCCAGAGTTTTTTCTCCCGCCGGCGCTTCATCGGCAGCCGCATCCGGCAAATGGCTCAACAGGCTCACGCCGGACGGCGTCGAAGCAATGAGGAACCGTCCCTGTTCGTAGCCCACGATGTAAAGCGCCTGACGCCCGCCCAACGGGCGGGTTTCGATGATATTCAATTTAGGGCGGTGTCCGCGTTGCAGGGCGAGCCGCTGCCAGTTGCGAAACAGCCAGACGCCGCCGAGGAAAATGCCAATGACGAGCACGAGGGCACCGAGCACACGGAACACGGAAGGACCGACTTCAGGCAAGGCAGGCGCGACCAGCGGCAGCGCCACCGCCGAATTGGTGGTTTCGGCAAAAGCAGAAGGCAGAAGGCAGAAGGCAAAAACCATACCCGCCGCCAGGAGGAGGAAATTCTTCATTCGGCATCCTTCCTTGTTGGTTTTCTGTCTCACGCGGCAACCGCACTACCGATGACTTCGGTGATTTTCACGCCGTAGCGGTCTTCGATGATGACGACTTCGCCGCGGGCGATGAGTTTGCCATTGATGCTGAGTTCGACGGGTGCGTCGGCAGCTTTGTCCAGCTGGACAACGGAGCCGATGTTGAGCTGGAGCACCTCGCGCATAGGCAGCTGGCAGCCGCCGAGTTGGATGGTGAGGCTCACGGGCACGTCGAGCACGAGGTTCAGGTTGACGGGATTTTCAGCAGTGGCATTCATTTTAAATTTTCAGGGATTGATGTCGCCGGTCAGTTGCACGGCCCACTTGCCATCGGAAGTGCCGGGACGGCCGGTAAATTTGGCCACGTGATTGAGCCGGATCTGGACCTGGGCCGCGCAGGCGGGGTCGAGCGCCAGCAGGTCGCCGGCCTTAAGCCGCGTGATTTCGCCGGCGGTCATTGTCAATCCATGCCACTCGGCGATGATCGGCACCTGCATGTCGTCGAATTCCGGGTTCCATTTCAATTTTGCCACGGGGGGCGCCACAGTCTCTGTCCCGGGCAACGACGGGCTAAGCAATCGCAAAAGCGGTTCGACGGTGACGTAGGGGAAAACGAGCTGGATTGGTTCGGATTGTTCACCGATGCCGCCGTTCATGGACAGGATGAGCATGGCGGTGTCCGGCGCAGCGGTCTGGAGGAAGTGGCTGTTGCTTTCGTGGCCGAGCAGCGCCGGCCGCAGGTCGCGCATTTCGGGCCAATGATTGCACCATTCGGTGAGCAGGAGGGTGGCGACCTGGTCAAAGAGCGCAACTTCAATTTCGGTTAATTCGCGGCCTTCTTCCGGCGCCTGGCCCGTGCCGCCGAGCAGACGGTCCACCAGCGTCAAACCCAGCCGCGGCGGAATGACCAGCAGGCCGACACCCTTGAGCGGGTCGGTTTTGAACAGCGTGATATGCGTGGGATTGGGCAGGCTTTCGGTGAATTTCTGGTAGCCGACAATCTGCACCTTGGAAAGCTGGAGGCTGAATTCCAGCCGCAGAAAAATGGCGAGCCGGGCGGCCAGCGAGCGGATGAATTGCTCGTGACGCTGGCGGATGCGACGCAGTTCGCTGGCGGCGAGGAAACCGGACTGGCGGAAATCGTGTCCCTTGATATCCGCGGCCTTGCGGAGTTCCCGCGGACCTCTGGCGGTGAACACAAACACGTCACTGGCATCAGGCGTGGATGGTGGGGCAGCGGGTTCACTCATGGCCGTTTACTGGATGGCAAATTCCGGGAGGTAAATATCCTGCACCGTCGACTCACCCAGGATGTTATTGAAGCCGGAAATCAGTTCGTTGCGAATCAGGTTTCGTTCACCGGGTTTTTCCAGGTCGGCGAGCGATTTGGAACCCAGGACTCCGCTGGCCATGTCACGCAGTTGCGCGTCATGGTCGTCGATTTTGGCCTTGAAATCCGAACCGGTCCCAACGATCGACATGCTCACCAACAAGTAGCGCGCGCCCATCGTGCCAGCCACGTTGACCAGCAATTTGTTCATGGACACCGAGATGGTCTTTTCCTTCGAAATGTCCTTCTTGGGTTTGGCGACGGTCGGGGAAGCGGCCGGAGCATTGATGCCCAGGCCTTTTTGGAGCTGCGGCAGGATGACGAATTGAGTCATTCCAAACGCCAGCACCGGCATGAACACAGTGGTGATGACGAGCGGCAGCCAGGGTTTGAAGCCGCCGCCGGACGGCGCGGGAGTGGGAGCAGGAGCGGCGTCGTCCGTCGGCGGGGTGGTTGCTGGAGGGCGATCTTCTGGCATAAGCTACTAGCGTTTCAAATTGACCAAATCCTGGAGAATTTCATCACAGGTGGTGATGACCTTGGTGTTGGCTTCATAGGCGCGCTGGGTGGTGATCAGCGACGTGAGTTGCCCGGCCAGATCCACGTTCGACATTTCGAGCGCGCCGGTCACGAGGCTGCCGAGGCCATTGCTGTTGGGCGCCGTGAGGGTGGCCAGCGGTCCGGCGGCGGTGAGGCCGGAAAACAGATTGTTGCCAACCTTCGTCAGTTGTTGCGGGTTGGTGAAATTTTGCAGCAGCACCTGGCCGCGCGTGAATTGGGTGCCGTCCGACAGCAAAACCATCAACTTGCCATCCGAAGCGAAGCTGTAACTTTGGACCGCGGAAGTGTCGGCCACGGGCAGACCGGAGATCGGGTCGAGCATGGTCGCGCCGGTATTGTCAATCTTGACGTCGCCCATGGTGGTGAGGCCGGCATCGGTAAAACCCTGCACCCGCATGCCGTTGTTGGTGACGAGATAACCGCTGGCATCCACGGTGAATTCGCCGTCGCGGGTGACGTATTGCGCACCGCTGACCGAGTCTTTCACCATGAAAAATCCGTTTCCGTTGACGGCCATGTCCGTTTGCACACCGGTGCTGGTGATCGAACCCTGGGTAAACTGGTTGGTGATGGCGCTGGTCAGGACGCCGGTGCCGACCTGCATGGAGCCGCTGGCATTGCTGCCCATGGTCTGGCTGAAGGCGTCCGCAAAATTCATGCTGGCACCCTTGTAGCCCACGGTGTCCACGTTGGCGATGTTGTTACCGATGACATTCAGGCTCTGCTGGAACTGGACGAGGGCGCTGACACCGGAATCTAAAGCAATAAGCATATATTTGTTTTGGTTGAGTGTGTGATGTTGATGGAAATTGTTCTATGAGCTGAGTGCCGCCGGAACGCGGGTCAGCACCTGATTAAAATTGTACCTCATCCCGTCCACGACGATTTGGGGGACGCCGGCCTCGGCCAGAACACTGGTGACGATGCCATGAGCGATTTTTTTGGGGCCCACCGCGAGGCTTACTGCCTGCCCGACCAGTGCCTCGGCCATGCGCTGACGCACACCGTTGATGGGGGCGGTGAAGCTGTTCTCGCGGATGTTGGTTCGATATGCGGGACGAGTCATAGCGATCTCCTGGGTTGGGGTTTGGGTTGTCAAAATCATTGTGCCGCCGGGGCGGTTGCGGCAGCGGTCGGGTCGACCACCGTTGGGACGACGGCGACCACCTGATTGAGATTATAGGTTGCCCCATTGACCAGGATTTGCGGCTTGCCGTTTTGGAGGACGACGCCCTGGACCACACCGGCGGTAATCGTATTCGGGTCCACCTGCAGGGTCACGGTACTGCCCAGCAGGCTGTCGGCCTGGAGCATCCCCAAAGACGTCGACATGTCACTGGACTGTTGCAGTGAGGCGAACTGCGCCATTTCCGCTGCCATTTGCGTGTCCGACTGCGGAGACAGCGGGTTTTGATTCTGCATCTGGGTCACCAGCAGCTGCAAGAAATCCTTCTGGTTCAGAATGTTTTGCATCCCTGACACCGAGTCGGTGGAGGTGAAGGGGTTCGCGGCGTGGGTGGCAGAGTTGACAGCAGGGGTTGACATAAAATTAAAATTAATCAGGCCCAGGTTTCCCAGCCCCGATGGGCGGTGGCGATGGCCGTTGAGGAGGTGGTTAATTGAACCGGCGAACTCGCGAGGGCGAACTCGGCGAAGGCACTGGCCGAAAGCGGATCCAGGTTGGTGAATTGGCGTTGGGGCTGTTGAAATCCATTGGCACCGGGACTGGTGGTGGAGTTTTCAGCGCCGGTCAGGGGCGCCAGGCGGATGCCGCGCTGTTCCAGCCGCTGCTGGAGTTCCGGCCAATGCCGGCCCAAATGGCCCAAATCACCGCGCTGCAAAACCATCCGGGCGTCAATCGTATCCCCGTGTTGACGCATCTCCAATGACAGTTGGAGGCCCGCACCGGGTTTGATCACCACGCGCAAGGAATCCAATTTTGAATCAATCAGGCGCGTTGCCTGCGATGCAAGCATATCGTGCGTACGTTCAAGCGTCCGGGCGCGAATATCACTCACCGCAGAAGCGGCCACGCCCTCCGCCGGTGAGGTCACCTGCATATCAGGCACTTTCGTTGACGGACCGATGATAATCGTGGCCGATCCGTTGCGCGGGGAAATGTGTGCGAGTGCGTCTGTTATGGGCAAATTATTCTCCAGAACCGTCGGATCGGCACCAACCGGCAAAACTTTCTCGGTTTTCCCGTTTGAACCGGCAACTTTGTCCATAATTTCCGTTTTTTTCATCGGCAAGTACAGTTTAGCAACGGATATGCCACGGCTCTCCGGTTGCGCCGGCATTGTCGATTCCGGACTCAAATCCGTTGATGGAAAAGCGGCATTTTGCTGCGTGGAAACCGCCGGTTCGGAGGCGGGTTCCGCTGCCAATAAATCGGCGGCGGAGAAATCCGGGATCGCAGGGGCGTTTGTCGGCAAAGGGGCTGGCTGGGAACTGCTCGGATTTGTCTTTCCGGCGGCCAGGTCAGTGGCTTTGACCGCAGTGGCGGACAATTCCAGGGCTTTTGGGTCGTTTAGCAGCGATAGAGCTGGCTGGGAATCGCCTGGATTTGTTTTTCCGGCAGCCAGATCAGTGGCTTTGACCGCAGTGGCGGACAATTCCAGGGCTTTTGGGTCGTTTAGCAGCGAAAGAGCTAGTTGGGAATCGCCTGGATTTGTTTTCCCGGCAGGCAGATCATCACTCCTGGCCGTGTTATTTTGTGGTTCGCCCGGTTTGAGGCTGGAAATCAATTTCGCACCCGTTTTATCCAGAGGCACCTCCGAATTTAAAGGTATCCCCGGGGAGGGAGAATAAGTTTTTGTTTCCGGGCGGGTGACCAGGGCCCTGACGGAATCCGTTCCAGCTGCGGCCGACGGCATTGGCACCGATGGGTTGGCTGGCATGGCCTCAGCAGCCGATATGTTTTTCTCTTTCGCCGCGAGTGGAAACACGCCGCCGGGCGATGGAGTGACAAGTTGAACAATAAAATCCAGCAAACTGCCGGAAACAACCTGGGTTTCATCCCGGACGGGAGAACTGGCAACGACATCTCCCCTGCCCGTTCCGGCATCACTTTCAGAAATTTGCGCCCTGGACTTGATGCCCGGCGTTTGAACCGGCAACTCACCTGTTTCGCCGGCGGACGGCGCCATTTTTTCGGACGTGGCGTTCCGGGTTTGAGCCCGCCGCCGCTGCGGCGGAGTGGAAACTGGATTTTGTCTCCCTTCACCGGGGCCCGTTGAGGCCGCGTTCGACCGGGTTGGTCTGCTGGACTCGCCCGTATCGGATGGCGAGAGAACGCGAGTAATCACCTGGTCAAATGACTCGCCGGTGGATCCGCCCCGGGCGGGAGACGCGGCCATCGCACCGTCGCCAGGCGGAATGAGGTTGGCCAACGGTAGAATGAAATCCAGTGCCGGCATCAGGGGGAGGCTGCCGGAGCAGCGTTGTTGGCCAGCGGCAGGACCTGGTGCAAACGCGCGGTGAGGGAGGCGGCCCGCCGGGCCTCCGGCTTGCCCAATTTGCTCATCGTATCGAGGACAACGCTGGCCTCGTCGGTCTTCATGATGAAAAGAATCCGGACGACGTCGTCATCGGCCATTTCATTCAACATGAGGGCGGCACTCGCCGGTGACATGGCCGCGATCAGCTTGGCCTGGTGCTTGACGTTGTCCGTCTCCTGCGCCCGGAACCGGATGACATTTTTATCAAAGTCCGATTGCAACCGGGCCACCGTCTGGGTCACGGTTGAAATTTCCTGGCGCTCGGCATCCAGCCGGATCTGCCAATCGTTGAGCTGTTGGGCGCGCAAGGCGAGCGCCTCCTTTTCGTCCTTCATCTGCGCGATCCATTGATCGATTTCCGGATTTTTGAACTTCCACGACGGATCATCCGCGGCGGAACGGTTGGAGGGAAACAGCCGGGCCGAGGCAAATTTGTCCGGCCGGACCAGGGCGAGCGTGGTTCCCAGATACAGGAGACAGCCCAAGAGGGCGGTCAACCAGGACGATTGCAGGATTCGGATCATGGTAGACTCAATTTCTCTGGCCGGCGAATTGCAGCGGGCCGGCTACGCCGTTTAATTGGGTGGCCAGTTCGTCAAAAGTTTTCTGCTCCTCCTGTTGGGCCGCACGGTCGTGGGCCCGGCGGGACTTGTCGTAAAAACGATCCAGCGCCTCGCGGCCGCGCATGGCGGAAGTCATTTCCTGGAACGCCAGGTCGGCGGCGTGCCGGGCCTCATCCACGGCGTCTTTGCGTTCGTTCCATCGGGTTTCCAGAACCTTGCACCAGGTCCGGAGACTGGCCAGCCGACTGGCGGCAATCCCCTGCGCCAGTTCATGGCCGAGCGAATTCCAACCCGCTGCGAGTTCGGTGGTGGCGCGTTGCAAGTGGCCCCGGGCTGCCTCGCAAGCAATGAGAGACCGGGCATACCGCTGTTGTGATGCGCGTTCCTTTTGCCGGCGCAATACCAGCAGAGATTCGAGGGAAAAACGAAACGGTTTCATGGGTGGGTTTATTTGTTTACGGGGACGGATTTTCCAGCCGGGGCCGCGGGCGACAGGGTTTTTGTGAGCAATGACCAGCTTTGAGCGGCGGTAAAACCTTCGGCCACGCCCTGGCGCAAGAAATTGTTCAACGGTTCGTGGAGTGCGATGGCCTGATCGATGACGGGATTGCTGCCCGTCGGATAGGCGCCGATGTTGATCAAATCCTGATTCTTCCGGTACACCGACAGATGCTCACGCGCAGCAGCAGCAAGGTTGAGTTGCGCCGGCTGGAGCAGATCGCGGTTGAGCCGGCTGACGCTTTCCAGGACGTCCACGGCCGGATAGTGGTTTTGCGTGGCGAGTTCGCGCGTCAGCACGACATGGCCGTCGAGGATGGAGCGGGTGGCGTCGGCAATCGGGTCATTCATGTCGTCCGCCTCGACCAGCACTGTGAACAGGCCGGTAATCGAACCCTGTTCGCCGGTGCCGGCGCGTTCGAGCAATTGGGGCAACAGCGAAAAGACCGATGGCGTGTAACCGCGCGTGGTGGGCGGTTCGCCGACCGCCAACCCGATTTCGCGCTGCGCCATCGCAAAACGTGTGACCGAATCCATCATCAACAAAACATTTTGTCCGGCATCGCGGAAGTGCTCGGCAATCGCCATGGCGAGAAACGCGCCCTTCACCCGGTTCAGCCCGGGTTCATTGGAGGTGGCCACGATAACGACTGATTTAGCACGGCCCTGATCATCGAGATCACGTTCCAGGAATTCGCGCACTTCACGTCCACGTTCACCGATGAGCGCGATGACGTTCACATCCGCCTCGGCCTGCGACGCCATCATCCCCAGCAGCGTGGATTTGCCGACGCCGCTGCCGGCAAAGATGCCGAGGCGCTGGCCGCGTCCACAGGGGATAAACGTGTCGATGGACTTGATCCCGGTCTGGAACACTTCGTTAATGCGTTGTCGCTTCAGCGGATGCGGCGGGCGGAGATTCAATCCGACGGTGTGTTCGGTCACGATCGGGCCGAGGTCGTCAATCGGCCGGCCCAAGCCGTCAATCACGCGGCCTTTGAGCGCGCTGCCCACGCCCACGCGCAACGGAGCGCCGGTGGCGATGACTTCGCTGCCCGGATGGATGCCATGGATTTCGCCCAGGGGCATCAGTAAAAGATGATGATTCCGGAAGCCGACGACTTCCGCGAGCGTATCGCCGTCGTGGCGGGCGGACTGGATGCGGCATACCTCGCCCATGGCGGCCATCGGGCCTTCCGACTCGATGACCAGGCCAATGAGTTGCACCACGCGACCACAGGTTTCGGTCACCCGCGCTTCCCGCACGCGGCGGGCGGCGGTTTGCAACCGGTTCGTCGGACATGGAATGGCGGGCGTCATGTGGCCAGGACCTGGCGGAGTTGTTCCATCTTGGTTTCGCGGCGGGCATCGACGAGGCCGAACCGCGTTTGCACAATGCAGCCGCCGCGCGTGACTTCGGCCGAACCGGCAAAACGCAGGGCCCCGATTTCGGGCAGGCCATCAAGCATGGGTGCGTTGTGCTGGCGCAACAGGGCGAGATCGTCGGGATGAAGCTGGATGACAATTTCAGCCGTATCCTCCACCTGCCGCAGTCCTTCGCGCACGACGGTTTCGATCAGTTTCGCATCGATCGGCAGGCCGGCGACAAATTTTTGCGCGGCTTCCAGCGCGAGATTGACCAGCGCGGTTTCGGCTTCCTGGACCACCTGCGGCACGACCCGGCGCAGCGAATCCAAAATCCCCTTTTGCAATTCGACCGTTTCGTTGCGTTGCTGGAGCAATTGTTCACTCAGGGCTTGTTCGCCCTCGCGCCGGCCGCGTTCGTACGCGGACTGTTCGCGTTCGCGGAGATGTTCCTGCCAGTCCTGCATCGGGGCCTGCGTGAGCGGACGCACGTCCCGAAGCGGACGGCTGAACGGGATGGAATCAGACCATTTCATTTTCGAGGGCGCGGGCTTCGTCGAGGTCAATTTCACCCTCGGCTTCGAGTTTGCGGACCGCATCGATGATGCGAAATTGCGCGGCTTCCACGTCGCGCAGTTTGACGTGGCCCAGGAACGCCAGTTCTTCCTGGACGGATTCGGCGGCGCGGCGGGAAATGTTGGAAAGGAGCAGTTTCTTGAGCGGCTCGCTGACTTTTTTGAGGGCGAAGGTGAGGTCGCGCATTTCGATTTCGCGCATGATGCGCTGGATGGACGGCGGAGCGAGCAGCAACAGGTCCTCGAAGGTGAACATTTTTTTGCGGATGGCCATGGACAGGTCCGGGTTGCGTTCCTCGATGCTCGTGAGCAGGGTCCGGCTGACCGTTTTGTCCATGGCATTGAGAATGTCCGCCGCGGTGGTGACGCCGCCGGTCTGGCTCATCGCGCGGGTTTGTTTGACCCCCAGCTTGGCATTGAGCACGTCCACGACCTTTTCGGCCACCTCGACCGGCGTGGGAGCGAGGGTCGCCAGGCGTTCGATCACCTGGTCGCGCTGTTCAACGCGGAGCAGGTTCAACACCTGGGCGGCCTTTTCGGGCGGAAGATGGCTGATGATGAACGTGATGGCCTGCACCTGTTCGTCGCGGACGAGATTGAAAATATGACGGGGATCCATGTCGGCGATGGCCTGCATGGCGCCACCGACCGGCGCGCGCGTGGAAACGACCCGGCCCAGAATGTCGCTGGCCTTGAAGCTGCCCATGGCCTTTTCCAGCGTGTTACGCGTAGCCTCCACGCCGGCGGAAACCGAGGTGCTGGCAGAGACGGCGACATCGGAAAATTCCTCCAGGATCTCGAGCTGTTGATCGCGGGTAATCAGGCCGAAACGCGCCATTTCGCGGGAGATGGCTTCAACTTCGCGGGGTTGTAATTGCCGCAGGATGGCACCGCCGCTTTCGGGTCCCAGCATGACCAGCAGTGCCGCCAGTTTCTGGGTTTTGTTCAGCACGCCATTCTCGGTCGCGGCGTCGGGCATGGATTCAACAATGGCGGGCATGATTATGATTCCGGGTTGCGGCCATTGTTCATCCAATTGCGGATGGCCTGGGTCATGTTGGACGGATTTTCTTTGATGAGCCGGTTGAGCACGTCCACGGTCACGACCCCGGGCTGCGTTTCAAAAGTCAAATCGCCGGGCCGGTGTGAATGGCCGTTGCCATTGCCGTTGCCATTGGCGCGATAAGCTCCGACCAGCCGGCCCACGGGAATGCCGATGGGAATTTCCTGGATCGGGGTGCGCTTGAAGAGGCGCAACAGGACGACGAGCGCCACAAGCCCCAGCGCGGGGTAGGTCAGGTTGCGGACCTGGTTCCACCAAAAATCGTGTTGCTGTTGCTGGTCCAGTTCATGGGTGATGTCGGTGGCGAATTGGTCGTTGAACGGAAGCTCTTCCAGGGTGATGGTGTCGCCGCGGGTGGAATCCACGCCGACGGCACTGGCCACCATGCCTCGGAGTTTGTTGAGTTGCTCCGGTGTCCGGGCGATGACCTTGCGGTCCGTGCCCGTGCCCTCCGTCTGCGTGGCGACGGTGACGGCGGCTGAGAGCCGTTTAATGCCGCCGGCAGCCTGGATCTGGCTGCTGGTGGTCCGGCCGATTTCGTAGGCTACGGTGGAAGTGACTTTGCGGTTGTTCGAATTGTTCAAGGGGGCGGTTCCGGCGGTTTGCGTGGCATTGGTGCTGGTGGTGGTATTGGCCGAAATGCCGACGGGCGAGGAACCGGCGCTGGTCGTGGTCGAATCGGTGCTTTCGTCATTCTTGGTCTGGGAGCGGAGCACCTGGCCGTCCGGGTCGAATTTTTCCTCGGTGCGGGACTGCGTGTCGTAATTGATGTCCGCCGAGACGCGCACAATCGCCTGGCCCGGGCCGAGGACTTTTTCGAGCATGTCCTGCGCCTTCCGGGCGAGGTATTGCTCCAGGTTGCGGCGCGCGGCCAGCTGGGAACTGGTCTGACCGGCCATCGAATCGTCATCGGCATTTTCGGAAAGAACGTTGCCGAGGTTGTCCACCACGCTGACGTGGTTGGGTTTGAGGCCCTCGACAGAATTGGCGACGAGAAAGCGAATGGAATTGATGGATTGCGGCTGAAGCTGCGAATTGCCGCGGACCCGGACGAAGACGGAGGCGGTGGGATATTTATCCTTGTCGAGCAACAGGCGGTTTTCCGGCAGCACGATCATCACCCGCGCCGAGACGATTTCGTTGATCTGGCCGATGGTACGCGCCAGTTCGCCCTGCACGGCGCGGACGTAATTGGCGCGCTGGACAAAATCAGAAATGCCAAAATTCGGTTTGTCGAAAATTTCAAAGCCGACGCCTTCTCCCTGGGGGATGCCGCGGCCGGCCAGTTGCATGCGCATCACGTAAACCTTGTCCTGGGGAACGAGGATGGAACCGCCGCCGGCGCCGACTTTGTAGGGCACCTTCGCATCGTCGAGCGCGGTGATGACCTTGGCGGCTTCACTGTCGGAAAGCCCGCCGTAGAGGAGGCCGTAGTCAGCGTGCGAGGACCAGAAGGCCAGGGTGGTAAGGCCGGCGACCAGCACGAAAGTCGCGGCAGCGACGCTGATGCGCTGGCTGGCGCCCAGCTGGTCCCAGATGTTGCGCAGTTGGGCAAAAAGTTTGGCAAGGTTCTGATTCATTCGGCGTGAGCGTAAATCGTTGGACCGTTGAACCGTTGAATCGTGAGCGGACCGGGCCAGCGAACCGGTTTAACGGGGTAACGATCTGACGGTTTAACGTTTATTTTCATATCAAATCTGCATCCGCATGATTTCCTGGTAGGATTCCAGCAACCGGTTACGCACCTCAACCATGAGCTGGAAGGAAACGTTGGCTTCCTCCATTGCGATGACGGCCTGGTGCAAGGGAATCTTCTGGCCGCTTTGCAGCGCGTTTACGGTCTGGGTGGCGAAATTCTGCTGTGAATTGATGTCGGACACCATGCGGCCGAGCATTGAGGCGAAGGAATCACCGCCGGCGGGCTGCGCCGGTGCGATTTCCTGCGGCTTCCCCAATTCCGATGGCGCGGGCAAGGGCAGCACTTTGGGCATCAAGTCCGGCATGACGCCGGGCAAAGCTGATGAAATTCCCGAAAGTGGTGACATGGCTGGTGGTTAAAATCAGTGTTTGCCGATGGCCAGGGTCTGGAGGGCCATGGCCCGGGAGTTTTTGACGACGGCGAGGTTCGCTTCGAAAGTGCGCGAGGCCGAAATCAAATCGGCCATTTCCTCGTGAATATTGATGTCGGGCATGGAAATCATGCCCCGAGTGTCGGCATCGGGATTGCCGGGGTCATAAATCTGGACCGGCGGGCGCGCATCCTTTTCGATGCGAGCCACGCGCAACGTTGGCGCGGAGGCCGTGCCATCGGCATTCATCGCCTGCTGCAGGGCGGATTCGAAAACCACCACCTGCCGCTGATACGGTTTGCCGTCCAGGCCATGGGCCGTGTTGGCGTTGGCAATATTTTCGGAAATCACATCCAGCCGCGTCTGTTCGGCCTGGAGGGCCGCCGTGGTGTTTTGAATGCCGGAGAGGATTTGGATCATAAAAGTCAGGGTTTATTTGCCGGTGATGGCCAACCGCATGCGCGACAGCATGTTGCTGACGAGCTGGGTTTCGAGCGCATGAGTCACGCCGTTCTGGTTCAGCTGCATCAATTCATTTTCCAGATGGACGGTATTGCCATCGCGGCCGTTCGCCACGGCATTCGGATCGGAGGCCAGAGTGGGCTTCAAAGCGGCGATTTGCTGGGAATCACCGGTGGCACAGGCGCGTTCAAGTTCCGATTGAAACGCGGGCGCAAGATCGAGACGCTTGTAACCCGGGGTTTCCAGATTCGCGATATTGTTGGCGATGGCTTCCTGGCGAAGCGCGACTGCATCCAGCGATTTCTTCGCTGCCAGGTAACCGGGCTGGTTGAACAATGCTTCGATCATGTAAAGCTTTCCACGCGTGTTTAGCAGCGGCAATGCCAGCGGAAAATTTGGCCTAAAATCAGGGTTCCGGGCCGGGCCGGGGCATCAAGTGGGAAAATGTTACCGGCGGAGACGGCCCAGCTAGGCAAGTGTTGTCAGCCAAAGAAAGGAAACGGCGGTAAATGCCGGGCGGCGAGGCGCCTCAGCCCATGTGCTCCGGAGGTCGGCGATCAAATCAACGGCATGTACGGAGCGACACGCCCAGCCGACGGCCAAGGTTGACGGTTAAGTCTGTTCCGCCTCAGCCGGCTTGTCCTCGTCGGTTTTGGGCAGGGTACCGTTGTATTCGTGAAGTTTGTTGCGCAAGGTGCGGATGCTGACATCGAGCAGCTTGGCCGCATGCGTGCGGTTGCCCTTGCAATAATCCAGCGCGGCAAAGATATGGTGTTTTTCAAGCTCGGCCAGGGTGGACATCCCATTGCGCGGACCGGGAACTGCCGGGGTTGCGGCCGCAGCGGCTGCCGATCCGGAAGACACCAGACCGAGATGTTCGGGTTCGAGCATGCCGTTGTCACCGCAAAGAATGACGGCGCGTTCAACGACGTTCTGAAGCTCGCGCACATTCCCCGGCCAGGAATGAGTTTTCAGCAATTGGGCGGCGGCGTCGGTAAATCCCTTGATATGGACACCGTGTTTGCGGCCAAAACGGCGCATGAATTCCTCAGCCAGGGACGGTACGTCTTCCAGATGATCGCGCAACGGCGGAACGCGGATCGGCACGACATTGAGGCGGAAGAAAAGGTCCTGGCGGAATTCCTTTTTTTCAACACTGAGTTCGAGATTGCGGTTGGTGGTGGCGATGACACGCACATCCACCTTGATGGTACGGTTGCCGCCCACGCGCTCCAATTCGCGTTCCTGGAGCACCCGCAGGAGTTTGGCCTGCACGCTGGGCGAAATTTCACTGATCTCGTCGAGGAGAATCGTGCCGCCGTGGGCCAGTTCAAACCGGCCTTCGCGCTTGTTCAAGGCGCCGGTAAACGCACCCCGCTCATGGCCGAAAAATTCACTTTCAATCAGGTTTTCCGGGATGGCGGCGCAGTTGACCCGGATGAACGGCGCGTTGGCCCGGGAGCTTTCGCGATACAGCGCGCGGGCCACCAGCTCCTTGCCCGTGCCGCTTTCGCCCTGGATCAAAACCGTGGCCTGCGTGCGGGCGACCTTGCGGATGAGCTGCCGGAGGCTTTCCATGGCCGGATTGCGGCCCAGCAATTCCTGCTCGCCATCATCAGTTTCCTGGCTGAGGAAACGGCTGACATTCAGGAGCTGGGTGAATTCCTCGGCTTTGCGCAGGGTGACTTCAATTTGTTCATTGGAAAATGGCTTGATGAGGTAATCAAACGCACCGTTTTTCATGCACTCCACTGCCGATTCCACCGAACCAAAACCGGTCATCATAATCACCAGCGGTTTTTGCGGGCGGGACTGGATCTGCTTCAACAAATCGGTGCCATCTCCGTCCGGCAGGCGCACGTCCACGAAAACGATGTCGAAATTGTCCTTGCCCAGATATTCCTGTGCGTCAGCGATGGTGCCAGTGGCAGCAACGTCGTAGTGGCGCCGACGCAGGTAGGTCTCAAGGTTTTTCCGGACGA
>Ga0265338_10004879_pt1 | contig 17871 bp, 11 predicted proteins | sample 42126metaG_FD_193579 | JGI IMG/M metagenome (GOLD analysis project Ga0265338, IMG submission 193579) | Rhizosphere microbial communities from Carex aquatilis grown in University of Washington, Seatle, WA, United States - 4-21-26 metaG | ecosystem: Host-associated > Plants > Roots > Rhizosphere... | reverse complement strand
CGGCAAGAGCGAAGATGGTTCAAAACGCGGGACTGACTCCTCCATGCCTATTTGGTCGCAACAGCCGGGTGACTCTTGACTTCTCGCGTCATGAATAAAATTCCGTTTTTATAAACCAATGTCCGGTCTGAACTTTCCATGTCCGAATACGAACCGACGGTGATTTCTTTGAATCCATCGCCATACGTCGAACTCGCGGAGTAAATCTTTTTCCCGTAATCATAAACAATCAGGCCTTCGGTCACGACGTCGCTGCCATGACCATCGCCGTAAAGTCCATAAACCTTGAGCGCCGACGCCTTTTCGTCATAGGTCAGGATGCTGCTCATCGGCTGGTGGTAAAACTGCGATTGGCCGGTGAACACGATGTATTTGCCATCGATAGTTTTGGCGGTTTGAGTGATGTCTTCCTTGAAAACCTTCCCGGTTTGATATTTCAGGACCACATCCACCGTGGCATTTGTCCAGAGTGGACTGCCAGGTGCGAGTTTGGGCTGCAGCGGCACCTTATCACCCGGAGTGGCGACAATTTCCCGGAACTTATCCGGCGTCAATTGTTCCTGGCTTGGTCCGACGGCAATCGAAAATAGCAAAACCAACAAAGCAGCGAATGTTTTCATGTTAAGTATGTAGTCGGCATATTAGCCTTTAGCCTTCCTTGCCGCGCCGTAGCTTCAGCAGCGGCCGGGAGAATTCAGCCTTTTTTGCCGCCTCCCTTCAAGACCGAAGATGGTTCAAAATGCGGAACTGACCCCTTCACGCTTCCACAAACGCCCAGGCCAGATACTTGTTCCCACACTTGAAAAGTACGGCTGCGATCATTCGACCAAACGCAGGCGGTAGAAAGCGGCGGCGTTGGTAAGGGGCCCGGGCAGCACGAAGGTATTCGTGGGCGGTGAAGCGAGGATGGGAGGACCCATGGCCGTCCAGGAACCGGCAAGCAGGGTGGGACTGGATTCTAACATATAGGTCAGGTTGCCGCTGCTCGACCATTGAAGGCAGGGAGTGACTCGCAGGTTCAGCGTCATGGCGAGGCTGCTCAACGAGAGCGAACCCCACTGGAACCAGATGGTCGGGCGGAAATACGTGGCGTCATTCGCCGAGCTGGAGGAAACCGGCGCAATCTCAAAGCTGATGGTGTCCCCCCGGGCCACGCCCATCCATCGCCCGAATTGAACGGATTGGGCGGAATTTTGCCCATTCGCCACGGCGGATTGCCAGAGCACCTTGCCGTTCTTCTGGATTATCACCGTGACACCGGCACCGCCGGCGGCGACGCGGCTGAATGCCCTCGCACTGACATAGGCGATCCCGTTGTCGATGGCCACCCATTGTCGGACCGCGTGGCTGTTGGTGCCGGGGGCGCCGCCGTAGGCGTCCAGGGTCGCGCCGGTCGGGCCGTTCGCGGAGGCCCAGACGCGCGTGGGGTTGGGCTCCCACGACGGCGCGCTGGCCGGGTTGTAATCGAGCGGGACCAGGGCACCCGAAGCCAGCCGCTCCTCGTAATACCAGTTGTCGTAGCCTTGCAGGCCGGTGCGAGTGATCGGCACCAGCTCCGCCCCGCCGTTGACGACCTCGGTCTGCTCGGTCCCGTCGTAGCGGTACGCAAAGGTCTCATCGCCGACGGGCGGGAAGACGTACCCGAGGAGAATGTCCACGCCGGGAGCGTTCGCGTCGGTGGTCGCGGAGTAGCCGCCGGCCGGCGAATTGGTGATGCGATAGAGTGGGAGGGTGCCGCTGACCGGGCTCGTGAAGAGGTAACCCAGCAGGTTCAGCTCGGTCGCTTCCGCCGGATTCAGGCTGAGCAAATGTTTCGCCCCCGGATCGGCCAGACAATAGAGCGGCGCCGTGCCGGCGATGTTGGCGGTGCACAGGTAACCGAGCGTCCCGATTTTGTAGTAATGCCCAAAGGTGTTGTAGGTGGTGGCCCAATCATCCGAGCCGTCCCGGTGCCGAAAGAGCGCGAGTTCGACCCGCCCAACCTGGTCTTCAGGGGCGCTGGAGGTGGTTTGCGAGAGAGTCACTTTCTGCCGGAGCAGGTACCGCTCGGTGAATCCTTCATGGGGGTTGAGATAGGTTACCTCGTACCAGAAGGAAGTGCCAAAGCGGGTGCTGCCCGCCGCAGGAAACTGGCCGTCAGTCGATCCATCGAGCGCAGCAAATCCACGATAGGCGTGCAACTCTTTCGCGGGGATGAGGTCGCGGTCCCAGCTCGCCGGATTCGGCCACGTGCCTTCGTACGCGACCAGCGGATACGGGGCGCGTTGCCAACCAAACAGGTTGTCGGTCGAGAACGCGAGGTAGATTCCGGAAAAGCCCGGGCTGGCGGAATACCAGTCCGCATCAATCATGAATTGATTCGCGCCATCGTTCCAGGTCATCTCTCTTCCGTAAATGCTGCCGTCCACCGGAAACGGGGAACTGGAACGCCCGCCCAAACCGGGTTCCGTCCAGGTGCCTTGGGTTCCGCCGTCCCCCGCCGGGTCATAATACTTCCACCAGGTGCCGGGACGGCCATGATCCGCAACGGCCGAGCGGGCCACGTGTGTGTCCCAGATGCCCAGGCCGGTTTGCTGAAAATAACAATAGTAGTAATCCCCCACGCGCACGATCCGGCCGTCGCCGGCCGCGTCCTGATTGGGATCGCCGGCATAACCGGTCCAGGCGGTGATGATCTGGTTGGAGGGATAGTTCCGTGTGGGGTCCTCGGCGCAAACCTTCTGGAACGTGCGGCCGCCGTCGGTGGATTCGCAGTAGGCCATGCTCTTGAGGTTTACCGCCGGGGGGCGGGTCTGCTCGGCGTGATACCATCCCCGCACCAGATTCGGGTTGTCCGGAGCGAGCTCGGCGTGATTGAGCCACGCCCCCCCATCATCAAAAAATCCACTACTGCCCGGCGCGAGACTGGTCGAGGCGTCGTAATAGAAATCCCATGCCTCGGACACGCTGCGCAGATCTCCGCCGCGCATGTTATACGTCCAGCCGTTGGCCACGTACATGGAAAACTCGGAACCGTTCCAAAACGCGCAAGCCCGCGTGTCGCAACGATTGTTTGGCCCGTCGATCACCTGCGGCGATTGGAGGCGGCTCACCCAGACCTGGTTGGTTTGAGAACGGAGATTGCCGCCACACAGGAGGCCGAAGGCGGCCAGCGCGACAAGAAGGGGGTTGTTTTTCATAGAATAGAATTCACCGCCTGAAATTCCGGTTTCGCTTCCTGCCGAACCGCATTCAGCCTGAGGACCGCCTCCGCACCGGGTCGAACACCCTGCCGGCCAGCGGCGGCGCACAGACCCGGACTGACCGCGGGAATTTTCAGGGCACGAGCCTTCATAATTCCTTTCTCTTTGCAGCGATTCCTTTGCGGCGGAAATCATTGCGTTAACCGGATCAAGCTCGCCCAGAAGCCTTGGCAGCAAACCAAGAATAGTGAGAAAGGGTGACAAGCTCAGCATTAATGCGGTAAATGTTTATGTCAAGAAAAACTATTTAGTGTTTTCCACCGCCGGAACCCGGACATGGCTCGTCAGACGGATACGGCAAACCGGTCAATCTGGTGATGCCACCGCAGATGAATGCAGATGGACGCGGATTTCTTTATTCGACCCTCAACTCTCTGTCCACCGTCCTGTCCAGCGAAGCCGAGGCGAAGTTGGAAGCCCGGCGAAGGCGGATCAACCCTCAGCCCTCAACCATCCTATCGGCCAATCTCGCCAATCTGTTCCATCAACAGGATTTCCGCGATGGGAGCCTTGGTATTTAGAATTTAGCCTTTTGCCTTCGGCCTTTTTGTGCCGGCGCAACCTTCAGCCTTTAGAATTCAGCATTCGTTTTGCCGCCTCCCGGCAGGAGCGAAGATGTTTCAAAATGAGGAACTGACCCCCATCCCCTGTCACTTGGCCACTCAGGACTGACCCGTTCACGTCTTTAGTGATTCCATAAACTTACACGTCCGTTTTGCCTAATCAATGGAACGGCTACACTCTTTCAGCCATTTGATGACTTCCACCACCGGAGCGTCGCTACGCCCCTCAGGAATGATCGGCTCGTCATCGTCCCGGATGCCGGTAGCGTCTATGTCATTTCGCCCAATTTCCCATGCCTGTCGCACATTGAGTTCTCGCTTTAGAATACTTTTCTCCAAAATTGGTTCCGGTTCAGAACTGCCATCTTGTAGAACGGCGGGAGCTAAATAATATGCCTTAGCCAAATTGTATTGGGCCAGAAAGGCGGTTAGATTCCGACCTGAAGATGGTTCCATCGTATTCATGCGGTTCACCATAAAAAATAATTTCGAAGCGTCTCCAGCAAGATTCATTTCTGGATTGCTACCGACAACCACACGGTAGGCGTGAATATTGTTTTTATTGATACCTCGAATGATAGTAAATCGCAGGCGGTCCTGCTTATCGATTTTGCCAAGTTCTTTTTGCCAATGCGAAAAAATATCAATACCGGCATCGGCGCTTTTGAATAGCAAGGCCAACATTGGTGGATACTCACTATTTTCGGGCCACATAAAAAAAGTTCCCGACCACTGCGCCCGATCCCATAGTGCCAGACGAATCAACGAAATTGTCTCCATGTCGGCATGGCTAGTCTTACCTTGCCAAGGTGATGTCGGTGGTTCTTCTGTGCCTTTTGTAATCTTGGAAACTGGTTTATCGGCTGCCGCATCTTTTGCCTTTCTTTCTGCAGCATCCCACTCTTCTAATCGCTTAAGTGGAAAATCTTCGGAGTTTACGTCAATCCAAGCGTCGAGGCTCGTTTTTGGGGCATATCCCAACACGTTGCCCAAAGTAACGAAACTACTTGTGAAATCAACCGCGCGATTCAAGGCATGCTCATCGTAGAATAGTTTCTTAAGTGATTGCTCGGAAACATCCAAAACAAAGACTTCAGCCAAGATTTTCACTAAAAGTTCAATAAGTTTGTCCTTCATCTGACGCTGTGCTTCGTGTGTCATCTTGTGGGCATGAAAAACTCCCGTCGAGATTTCCACAGAGGGGCGACCTTCATGTTCCTTGACATCAAACTCGAATGGCGGCTCGACGAAATCAGATTTCTGAGTCAACCTTGCTGTCGCCTCCACCTGTTGGCCCAGTGTGAGGCAATAGATTGGGACAAATTTCACTTTGCGCCAAACGGCGGGCAAAATGTTCAAAGACAGTTTCTTCGCTGCGAGAAGTAAGTGTTTCCAAGTGGTATTCAAGCACAGATCGATCCAACGTCGGCATTTCTTCTGTGACGGAATCAGAGAATCTTTCCGGGCGTCTTGCCTTCAGAAACTCACGCGGCGAGAAAAATCTTGGGCCAGCCATCGCACTTTTCCTTTGCGTTCCCGTCGTTTGTGGAGACAAGGCAGATGACTGTTTCTTTTTACCAGAAGTTTCTTCTGCCATGGGGCCAGTTTGCGCCGGAGGAACTGACGCGTCAACTTTTTGAAAAAGACCGTCGCTGGATCGGGCGCTGGCCGTGAAATATGCTTGCGTCGAAATTCAGTTTGCCGGCCTAAGGACTGCCGGTTGACTGGCGGAAAAATGCCGCGTAAAAGGCTTCCAACTTCGTCCTGTGTTGCGGAACTTCGATGGACAGGTCGCCTCACGCGGCAGGCCGCGCAGCCACAATGGATCGGCGTTAAAAGCGGTTGAGGGTTGAGTTGACAGTAAATCACCTTGTGAACAGAATTAGCGGCAGTAAAAATCACATCCAATCGAGCTCAGGGCTCTGGGGAAGGAAATCCGATGATTCAGAATTGCATGGTAAAAGTCGCTGCGCGATGGTTGCTCGCCGGCGTTCTCGCCTGCGGCATATTTGCATCCAACATTCGTGCCCAGGACGCCCCGGCTGCGGCCATCTACGGCGTTTACAACGGCAGCTACACCGATGCTCAGGGCACGACAAAGTTCAAGCTGTCGCTGACGGAGAATGCCAACGGAAGGTTGGCCGGCGTTTTCACGTTTTACATGCCGGGCGGTTCCGACACGAATGCCTACACCCGTGACTTGTTGGGACAATACATTCCGAGGAATCGCATATTCGCGTTGAGAGCCGGCAAATGGGAAACAGCCCCGCCCGGACAGGTTGTCATGATGGGAATGAACGGTGTGTTCGATCCCGACGGCGGCCAGGGCGCCGGGAAGATTTCAGGCAATATGCTCGTGCGTCCCGGTGCTCCGTTCGAGGCCATTCGTGATGCGGCTGAATCGGCCAAGCTGGCCAGCGTGGTCGCGGCCCGGAAAGCAGCGGCACCGCCCGTGGCGTCCGCCGCGCCAGCGCGCCAGCCAACTGCCGCCGCCGTCCAAACGCCGCCGCCTGCACAACAGCCGTGGCTTCAGCTCGATTCGCCCGCCGCCATCGACGGCGTTTACAACGGCACCTACTCTTGTGTAAACGGCTCCGTGAGTCTCAAGCTCTCGCTCAAGTCCACCGGCAACGGGGTCTTGATCGGTTTTTTCACGTTTGACCCGCCGCCGGATGCAGGTGGGTCCCGCGCCACTTACAAGCTGACCGGACGATACGCCTGGGGGGTCCACCAGTTTGTTCTCACAGCCCAGGCCGTGGGGACTCCGGCGCCGTCCGCATATTCGATGACGCGCGTGAGCGGTTCATACGTTGCCGGTTCCGATTGGATTGAAGGGCGGCTGAACGGGCCCACGTGCGACAGCTTTCACGCCACGCGTGACAAAGCCGAATCGACGAATCTCGATGGCATCATGGCGGCGCAAGCCGGGGCGGGAGCGCAACAACTGGTTTTGGCCCAGCCGCCGAATGCGTCCACCGCATCCTCGAACCCGAATCCAGGTGCCGGCGGAAAGCGCCGTGGAATGCCGGTGACTGCCTCTTCCCCGGCGGCTGCATCCCCGGCCCAGACCGCAGCCGCGGCAGAACCCGGGATACCCGTCACCAGCGTCAAGGATTACCTGGCCCTGACGTCAGGGCAGCAGACAAAGTTGTTTGATGCAATCGTTCACGAACTCGCGGCCGGGACCAAAGACGCGTCACGCGTCCTCAAACGCTTCACCGGCGACCCGAATGTCGGGCTGATGGATTTCAACAGTGATATTTCCAGCCTCAAAAAACAGGCCGCACTCGGCCAGGTCGATCTGGCGCAAACGAATGTCCAGTCCCTGGTCCAGGGCACCATTGATTTCTACTTTCATACTGACATCCAGGAAGACATGACCGATCCCAAGGACACCAAGTGGGTGGACGAACTTGACCTCGACCGGCCCGCGACCATCAAGGCGTTGTTTACCGGAGACTTCAGCCATGTCGCGCAGTTGAGAGGCCAGGTCCTGACGTATATTGCCGCGCTGAACGATAATCTTTTTTCGATAAACTGTACCAACCTTTACGATTCAACGATCAGTGAGGCGGCTACATCTCAAGCCAGCGGTGGAACGGCATCGAGCTTCTTGAGCGGATTAGGCAACGGTGGTAACATGTCCGCTCTGAGGATGAATCTGGAACGTCAGCAGATGGATACCGACAGCGGCGTATCGGATGCCGAGACCTTGTATTTTAACGGTCCGGACGATTGCGACAGTATTCTCTGGAAAAAAATCATTCAGAACATGCGAACCTACGTGCAATCTCAATAAGCAGGAGCATTAAAAGCGGTTGAGAGTCGGCAGACGAGAACCGCGGACTTCAGCCTTTAGCCTTCCTTGTCCACCACAACCCCTGTCCTCAGTAGTCCCGCAACGCGGAACGAAGGAGGATCGGCGACGGTGGAAGCCCTTCTTGCCACGCCGTAGCCTTAGCGAAGGCGGGAGAATTCAGCCTTTATTTCCGCCCCCTCCCGGCAAGAGCGAAGATGGTTCAAAATGCGGGACTGACTCCTTCACGCCCGGCGGTGGACTGTAACAGCAGGTGATTCCGCACCGGCTTACCGGCGTCGGGAATAGTAGTAGCCGCCGCCGCCGCCGAACAATACCAATAACACCACGATGATTAAGAGAGTTGACATATCTGAACTGTAGGGCCGGCAATGACTTCGCGCTATAAGGTGTTCTCCCCACCGGCGGGAGAGGGAGTGTTTTCGGCCAACCAAGCTGACTGGTCGGGTATCACGCCCGCCGCTCTTAAAGAGCTGGAAACATGAGACGATGACATTCAACGAGTTATGCAAATCCAGCTCTTTGTGTCATTGCCCCGCCTCGGAGGCGGTTGGTGTGCTAACAAGAATGCGCCAATGAGGATCGCCCCGTTCAACATTATTACCTTCGAGCCCATCCGGGTCTGCCTTTTCCTCCCGCCGCTCCCGGACATTTTGGGCTGTGCGTTGGGATACGCGCATGGCAGACGAGGCTAAAGAAATTTTCAAGGCCAGCGCTGCCTTCCTTGTCCACCATAGCCCCTGTCTTCAGTAGTCCCGCATTGCGGGACGAAGGAGGATTGGCGACGGTGGAAGCCTTCTATCTGCTTCAGCCCGGCGAGAGCGAAGATGGTTCAGAATGCGGGACTGGCCATTTTCCAAACCCGCGAATTAAAAGGGGACCTCTTGCGAGGTCCCCTGTGTCTTCCAATATTTAAGAAGATTAAGTCTTTAGCGCATCAAAACTCGAATGCCCACGGCGTCGGTTGCGTGAACCTGGCGCCGTTCGTGGCCGATCTGGTCGAGGATGTTTTCACGCGCTCCAGACTAATCCAGTTTTTGAAAGAGAATGGAAGCGTTTACAGCGGTCACTGTGCCTCCGATGGGCGGAGCTGCTGCCAGGGTAACCGCCGCCGCGGACGTGTGATTTACCAGCGTAATCACATCGTTGGCTCCGATCGCCAATATAGCCTGGCCGGTATTTTGCTGAGTGCCGGCACCAGAACCATAAACGCTTTCCGCAACCACGACACCATTTATGAATAGCGCGAATTGGTTGGGTTCGGTTCCCGACACGGAGAAGGTGACCTTGTAAACGCCCTCGTTGATGACGGTTATATTGGGGCTTCCCAGATCGTGCGCAAATCCAGCGGTCCCGATGCCATTGTCACTAAAAGTGACAGCCGATTCCAGCGGCACCACTTGAGCGCTCACGTTGCAAATATACGCGTATTGGGATGAGCCACCCGTTCCATTTACTCCGTTGGTTCCTGCCGGTCCCGTTGCTCCCGTTAATCCCGTCGCACCTGCCGGCCCTGCGGGTCCCGCCGGTCCTGGCGGCCCCGCCGGTCCTGCGGGTCCAACAAATCCATTGGTTGCATCCAGTCCATTCAGTCCGTTCGTTCCTGCTGGCCCCGTTGCTCCCGTTAATCCCATCGGTCCCGTCGCGCCTGTAGCTCCGGTTGCGCCCGTTGGTCCAACAGCTCCCGCCGGTCCAACTGGTCCAATGGCTCCCACTGGTCCTGCCGGTCCTGCGGCTCCAACCAGTCCATTGGTTCCATTCAGTCCGTTCGTTCCGGCCGGCCCTGCTGGTCCTGCTGGTCCGACTGCTCCGGTATTTCCTTTTGGGCCAATCGGTCCAATTGGCCCCTGTGGTCCGGTTGCTCCCGTTAGTCCCGTCGCGCCTTTGGGTCCTTGTGGTCCAGTAGCTCCGGTTGCACCTGGGGGTCCTGGCGGCCCTTGCGGCCCAGGGGGGCAGTTAGTACAAGAGGCGCAGTTCGGAATGTAGACATTCGTCGAGGCAAGACACACACCGTACCGCCAGAAACCAAGCGAGCAAGTGCCAGTGGGCAGGCCGGGCGGCCGGCACGCGGTGTATGTTTGGTTTGCATAATTGTAGGTGCCGTTAAGAGTCAGCCCGCCACATTGAACCACCAGGGGGCCCTGGGGAAACTGGTTCAACTTGATGGTCAGGTTGGTGGAATTGCAGTCCGTAATGCCGACGATGTAGCTAGCCTGGGCAGTTGATGCCAGCGCCACAAGGGCGAACAGGGTCAACCAGGACCGGGCGAAGGTGCAGAACCGCCGCCCGGATGACTCGCGCCTTCTTAAGCGCGGCATATGTGGTTTGGAGTTTTGTGGTGTGGTGATTTTCATAGTTACATTTCCTTTCTGCTTCTGGAGTTACCTTTGCTCGGATTGTGCCCGTGTGGGCGCGCTTCGATTCTGATAGGTGGGGAGAGTCTTCATAGACGCCTCATCTGCCGTTTTTAAGAAACATTCCGTTTCTCATGGCTCGACCCTAAGTAAAATCGCCTTGACCGTTCTATGGGGTCTTTTCCCATGGGGAGTTTACCCCATAAGAAATGGCATACATCCTCCGCTGACACCGGGGTCGGGGAACTGACCCGTTTCTGCCGCGCCGTAGCTTTAGCGAACGCCGGGAGAATTCAACCTTGTTTCCCGCTGCCACCCGGCAAGTGCGAAGATGGTTCAAAATGCGGGACTGACTCCTTCAGGAGGGAGAGAAGGGGAAGATACAATTGTTACAAATGGGTTCCAAAGTGACTTTGAGTTGCATTTCAATTTGATGAGCTTAAGAATCCAAAAAATTAACGCCGTCCGAGCGAGGCAAACCTGAATTCACATGAAAACCAAATTGCATTGCTTGTTCATTGCGCTGGCGTTACTGGCCGGCATTAATCAAACCGTTGCCCAAGGCACCGCTTTCACCTATCAAGGCCAGCTTTTTGCCGGCACCAATCCTGCCAGCGGCACTTACAATCTCACCTTCTCGCTGTTCAACGTCAACAGCGGCGGCAGCGCTGTGGCCGGGCCGTTCACCAATAACGGAGTCATCGTCACAAACGGACTGTTCACGGTTTTGATCAATTTTGGTTCCGGCGTATTCATCGGCCAGACCAATTGGTTGCAGATCGGCGTGGCGACCAACGGAGTCAACACGTTCACCACACTTACGCCGCGCCAGCAATTAACGCCGACGCCGTACGCCATTTACGCAGAAAGCGCGAATGCAGTCGGCATCAGCGGCACGCTGCCAGCAGCCAGCTTCAGCGGCACCTATGGTAATGCGGTTACTTTGAACAATGCCGGCAATAGTTTTAGTGGCAATGGCGCCGGGTTGACGAGCGTCAATGCAACGACGTTGAATGGACTGAACGCTGCGAATTTCTGGCAGACGACGGGCAATGGTGGCACCTCGACGGGTGTAAATTATGTGGGTACAACTGACAATCAGCCGCTGGAATTCCATGTAAACGGCCAAAGGGCCTTTCGTCTGGAGCCGACGACCAATAGCCCGAATGTTATTGGAGGATTTAGTGCGAACATTGTTTCCGCTGGCGTGACAGGTGGAACGATTGCTGGTGGTGGCGCGGTTGGAGCAATCAACTCCATCGAAGGCGGACACTACCCTACGATTTCGGGCGGTTATGCAAATGACATGCAAGGTTTTTCTGATGGAGCCGTCATTGGTGGTGGTGCAAGCAATATTGTGGATTCAGTGGGTTGCACCATCGCGGGCGGTGTTAACAATTCTCTGCAGGGATCCGGACCCTATAGCACTATTGGAGGCGGGTTTGGGAACGCCCAGATTTCTGATGGAGTAACGGGCTTTGGTTCAACAATCAGTGGAGGAGAAAACAACGGTATTCATGGTTCGGCTAATTCGACCATCAGTGGAGGGGAAAAAAACAGAATAACGGAGAGCGGTGACTCTGCGATTGGAGGGGGCGGAGGCAATACCATGAACTTGATGGAAGATTGCACGATCGCAGGGGGGAACGGCAACTCAATGTTCTCCTCGGGCACCGGAAACACCATCGGCGGCGGTACCAATAACACCATTGATTCGGTGAACTCTGCGACGATTTGTGGCGGTGTGAACAACAGCATTCAACTGGATGCACATGGCTCAGCCATCTTAGGTGGAGTTGGTAATATTATTGGCTTCAATTCCGATTCCTCGACCATCTCTGGAGGGACTATTAATATCATCCAATCTGGGTCAAGTGGAGTATCCATCGGGGGTGGTATAAGCAACTCAATTGCCAGTGGGAGCAGCTCCGCCACAATCGCTGGTGGTCAAAGTAACTTTGTGTTTGCCCCTTACGGCATGATTCCAGGGGGTGCATACAATACGGCGGGCAATTTCGCTTTTGCGGCAGGGCAGCGAGCTGTTGCAAATGCCAAAGGCGCTTTTGTCTGGAGCGATGGTTCCGCCACCACGACTTCTACCGCTGTTGACCAATTCATGGTACGGGCTTCTGGCGGGGTGATTATTTATTCCAGCAGCGGCAACACTGCCGGCGTTTCTCTTGCGGCCGGGAGTGGCACTTGGGCCAGTTTGAGCGATCGCAACGCCAAAGACGATTTCGGTTCAGTAATACCGGAGCAAGTCCTGGCCAAAGTGGCGGAGCTGCCCATCACAAAATGGAGTTACAAAACCGAACGAGGCGTGCGGCATGTCGGGCCAATGGCGCAGGATTTCTATGCTGCATTCGGTGTGGGCGAAGACAATAAGCACATCACCACGGTGGACGAAGAAGGCGTGGCGCTGGCAGCTATTCAGGGTTTAAATCAGAAGCTGGAGCAGCAGTTAAATCGCCAAAACGCAGAGAATGCAAAGTTGAAACAGCAGAATGATTCGCTTGCTGAACGCTTAAATGAATTGGAAGCCACTGTAAAGCGGTTAGCCGCGCAGAAATGAGGCGCTTGTGAAAAAGTTATTATTTCATTTTGGATCGCTGATTTCCAGCCCTGAGCTTGGTTCAGCGGTACCCGATTGATTGATATAAAGTCGTCGGATGATAGCGCTGGCGCGGGAGGAATCTGCCAGGTCAGCGGCACCATCGGCCAACCAGATGCTAGTGACACGATGAGCGGCGGCAGTTTTTTTTGCTCACCGGGGTGTTCAGAAACGAGTCAGTTCTTGATAAACCGGTCAATTGGCTGATGCTATTCCTCGTGCCGCACGCCAATTCCAAAAGCATCTGCACACGCTGGCCAATCTCGCCAAGTCACTCCCTAAACAGGATTCCCGCAATGGGCTGTAACGCCATTTTTCAGCCTTCCGCGTGGCGCAGTTTTACGCGGCTTCAGCCCGGCAAGTGCGAAGATGGTTCAAAATGCAGGACTGACTCCTTCAGACCCCTTCACGTTTCCAACCGGGCGGGAAGTGTCATTAGTGAGGGGCCAAGTGACAGGGGACGGGGATCAGCTAGAAATCCACAGAATTCAATCGGCTCATAATAATCATAATAAAATTGCAAAATGAGCCGCTTTATGTCATTCATATTTGACGTGGCGGAAAATCCATATCCTATGAAATTCATTCATAGGATTGTTGTGATCGTTTTCGTCGTGTTGGGTTTGTGCGGTACCGTTCGTGTTCACGCGGACGCCACCGTTAGTCAGATCGCCACGGGAAATGGTTTCGTCCTCTTCATCAAGTCGGATGGTTCGCTTTGGACGGCGGGATATAATCTTACCGGGGACACGGGAAATTCCTCCACTTATCTTATGTCGTCTAACTACAACGTCTCGTTTCCGATCGAATTGGTTTCCAGCAACGTGACTGCGGCCAGTGCGGGATTGGATTTCAGCGTGTTCCTCAAATCAGACGGCAGCCTGTGGGGAATGGGCTCCGACGCCTCCGGTCAGCTCGGGATGTCACGGTTCTTCAGCGGCACCAATGTTCCCACGAAGATCGTCGGCAGCAATGTCGTGGCGGTCAGCGCAGGCGATGCCCATACCGTTTTCCGCGCGTACACGGTGACCGGCCCGCTTGGGAACCAGACGATTACCATGCTGGTGGAAGGGATGGGTAATGACCAGTTTGGTCAACTGGGGAATTATTCGACGAAAACAAGCGACTATTATAATTCGCCAGTCACGATCGAGTTCGAAAGCACAAAGTTTTTTCCCGCCATCGAGCCGGTTTGTGGCGGAAGCTATTCGAGTTTCTATGTCAAGCCGGACGGTACCCTATGGGCGATGGGATATAACGGGTTTGGCGAGTTGGGAGACGGAACCACCAACATTCCGCCCGCAGCTGAACAAGTGGCCGGGGTGACCAATGTCACCGATGTGCAGTTGAACGGCCAATGCACTCTCTTCCTGGAATCGGACGGGAGCTTGTGGAGCATGGGATTTGATCTTTTCGGCGCGGGTGGCGGGGGACCCTCGCATCTCGATTTCTACACAACGCCGCAAAAAATTGTCGGCAGCAATGTGGTGGCCGTTTCCGTCGGGGCGGCTCACAGCCTCTTTTTGAAGACGGACACCTCACTATGGGGAATGGGGGTCAACGACTTCGGGGAATTGGGCGCTCTTTCTTTGGGTCATTCCTACCCGTCGCCAATACTGCTTGCGAGCAACGTGGTGAATTTCGCCGCCGGCACTGACACCACCTATTATACCAGGACCGATGGGACCACGTGGGCATCCGGTATAGATACGTACGGTGAATTGGCCGACGGCTTCGTCAATACTTTCACAACGAATGCGGTGCAGATTTTCCCGTCACCACCGGCGGTGTTCACCAGCGCAAAATTGCTCAACCGGACCAATCTGCAGATCACGGCCACCTGCCCGGTGGGAGGAGCTTATTCATTGGTGAGCAGCACCGATCTAAAGGTGCCGTTGCATACGTGGCCGGCCGTTGCGGGTTCGATGGTGACGACGCGGGGACCCGATAATTTTGTCACCACCATTGTTGAGGACCCGAACACGGGACAAAGATTTTTCGCGCTGGTGAAGACAAACTGAAGCCTAAGGAAAAAGGGTTGCTTTCAAAGTCGAACGGGGGGTGCGAGCCGGTCAGCGGTTCACCAAATGGGCGCAAACGCCCTGAGGACAGCTTTTCCACCACCAACGGCGAATATTGTTCAAAATGCGAGATTGAAATCTTCATGATCTTGAACAGAAGCTAACGGAGGTAACTGAGGGAAAGCTCTTCGGAAAAGCTGTTGGCCGGCTCCTCACGCTCCGCTCACTCCGTTCCCTTCTGTTAAACCGGTAAATTTGGTGATGTTGTTCCTCGTACCGCAGGGCCAATTCCAAAAGCATCTGCACACGCTGGCCGATCTCGCCAAGCTGCTCCATAAACAGGATTTCCGCGATGGCCTGTGACGTCATATACCGATCACAAGAACTCATCCTTTTCCAAAGCGGAACAACTGAGACACGCGGGAACGCAACTGGAATGCGACGGAATCAACGTGGGTGACCGCGTTGTCTGTTAAATGCCAAATTCAAGGGTCGCGGAAGACTTGAAAAAGCTCGACAAGCCCGGTTCTTTTATGTTATAAGGTTATGTCTTCTGACATCAGAGACAGGTATTCTTATGGAATCGAAGTCCAAATTCTCCCTTCGTGCCTCGCGTCACTTACTCGGCGGAGCAGTCTATGCCGGAGCGCTCCTGCTGATTGCCGCCAGCGCGCCAGCGCAGAATCTATTTGTGGCGGATTTCAGCAGCGGCAACATCTATCAGTACACGCCGGGCGGAGTGCAAAGCACCTTTGCCCACGGGTTGTCTTCTCCTGAAGGATTGGCCTTTAATGGTGCGGGCGACCTGTTCGTGTCAGAAGGTTATACCAGCATCATTAAAATCATGCCAGGCGGAACACAAAGCACATTTGCCTCCTTTTTGAGTTACCCCGGAGAGCTGGCCTTTGACAGGTCAGGCAATCTCTATGTTGCAAATGCGGGCATCGGTAGCATCACTAAAATCACGCCGGGCGGATCGCAAAGCACCTTTGCCTCCGGATTGGGCACTTCAATTGGTCTCGCTTTTAACAGCGCGGGCGATTTGTTTGTGGCGAATGTCAACAACGGCAATATTACTAAGATCACGCCGGGCGGAGTACAAAGCACCTTTGCTTCCGGGTTGAATAATCCGGTCGGACTGGCTTTTAACAGCGCTGGAGATCTCTTTGTGGCAAATCAGGGTGCCAAAAACATAATTGAGATCGCGCCGGACGGGGGACAAAGCGTCTTTGCCTCCGGATTGAATTCTCCTTGGGGGCTGGCCTTTAACAGCGCAGGCGACTTATTTGAGTCGGATGGAATAAGTGGCAATGTCTATGAATTCACGCTTGATGGTGCCCGAAGCACCTTTGCTTCAGGATTAGCTCAACCTGCTGGACTGGCTTTTTCGGGCGAAACTTTGCCAGTGCCGGAACCTTCAGCTGTGGAGTTGCTGGCCATCGGCATCACTGGACTGCTCGTTCGTCGCCGGCATTAAGCTGACATGGAACTTGGTGTGGAATTTGAACCGCCAAGACGCCAAGACGCAGAGGTTTGACACGAATTGCACGAATGAAAACGGATTTCTTCATTCAACCCTCAGCCCTCAACTCTCAACCAGCAACCGACCTTCTTTCTGCTGCCGCCCGGCAAGAGCGAAGATTGTTCAAATGCGGGACTGACTCCTTCATGCCGCATACTTTTTAGCACAGACTTGACGGTTTAGCCCTTACGGGCACATAGTCGCTGCTGAATCAAAGAAACGGAAACACATGCCAACAGCCAAACAAGTTCATCCAGCCAAATTTCCCAAATTTCGTGTTCTGTACGAAGACCGCTATTTTACCGTTGCATGGGGCATGTATCACACGGTTTTACTTATAGGTTATTACTACGTTGCCACCAGTAATGGTAATGCGGGTTATGTTCACGATTGTCCCTGAACGGATACGATAGAACTGTTTGCTGCCTGACAAGGGAACCGTGAAGGTATTGGCCGTGAGATTCAGTGATTGTCCGATGGCGTCCAAGTAAGGACCGGTGACGACTGCCGCTGATACCAGTGTAGCTGTTGTTGCCGAACCCGGCGTCGTAACGACGTTGCCTTGAAGAGTGACCGCAGTTTGTGCCAGCAACCTGCCATTAATGGATGCACCCGTTGCGAGGCTGATCAATGTTTTGGACATGATAATTCCTTCAAAGTGACTGGTCGTTCCAAGTGCAACCACGCCGGCGGCCTGCCAGAAGATGTTTTTTGCCAGGGCCCCGCCAGCCAGATGAATCTTCGTTCCGCTCGCCTGGGTGATTTTCCCCGCGATCTGGAAAATCCAGACATCGTTTGGGCCACCGCTGAGGGTGACATCGGATGATATCAAAACATCAGAGCTCCACTTGTAAAGACCGGCGACGAGAGTCAGCCCGCCAATTTGGCCGGCGCCCAGCTCGGTAAAATTGGGCCGGGTTCGCCCGGCGGCGTCAGTGTAGGCCGTTTGCATGTTGCCTATGGCCGTGGTCAGATTGGCGGGAGTTGGAGGAAAATAGTTGGCTGCGTAAACCTTTCCGATAACCTGGGCAGAGGTAGCATATGGAACACCAAATTGATGCGTTAATGAAAATCCGGTTATGGCGGTCGAGGAGATGGGGCTCACTCCAATATCTCCAGTGATTGCTGATGTTGGAACAGTTGAAATTCCTGATTTTGACAAGATCACATAATTGCCGGCCGTTCCAAGGTTTACCGGCAATTGCGCGGCTTTCGACTCGCGGCACAGGAGCATCCCGGAAGCCGTAAGGATAAGACCTGATAGGAACCATTTTTTCCAAATTATGCCAGCCTGAATTTTATATATATTTTTCACAATACGTTTTTCTATTTAACTTCGTTTGATGTCGGAATCCCGAATTGAGTGTTGTATTCACGAATAACATCGTCGGAGAAGCCAGCGAAGGCCATGGGGCGTAACCCTACCGGGCATTTTGGGCCGGGGCTGGTGTAAACGTTAAATTCAACCCTGAAAGACTGGATTATCCACCGGCGCGCACGATGCAACCCGTTCCGCGCAGATTTCATTTTCGTTTCACCCACCCGGCGTAGTCCGGTTGGTATCGGCCAACGCCGGGCTGATTTATTCAATCCCTTCGGGATATCCCGGTGCATTAATGCCGGGATTCGAGCCATCGCCCAGACCCGTCCGGGCTCCTTGCGGAGTGCCACCAATGTTGCGTCGGGCACAGCCGGTTCGTGCGCCAGCCTTCCGGTCCGTTTAAGGACTGCCGGTTGACAG
>Ga0265338_10004878_pt1 | contig 17873 bp, 16 predicted proteins | sample 42126metaG_FD_193579 | JGI IMG/M metagenome (GOLD analysis project Ga0265338, IMG submission 193579) | Rhizosphere microbial communities from Carex aquatilis grown in University of Washington, Seatle, WA, United States - 4-21-26 metaG | ecosystem: Host-associated > Plants > Roots > Rhizosphere... | reverse complement strand
CTGGACGCTCGTGGACCGTATGCGCAAGGGCAGGAAGATCATCGTGCATGGAGATGGAACCGCCGTTTTCACTTTGACGCACAACACCGATTTTGCGAAGGCCTTTGTCGGGCTGATGGGCAACATGCGCGCCATCGGGCACCCCTTCCATATCACCTCGGACGAGGCGTTGACCTGGAACCAGATCACGCAGGCCATCGGGCATGCCGCGGGCGCCGAGCCGGATATCGTCCACATCGCCTCTGACTTCATCGCGGCATTCAGCCCCGCGGATAGGGGCGGCATCGTGGGTGACAAGGCCAACAATACGATCTTCGACACCACCAAGATCAAGACTTTCGTGCCCGGCTTCACGGCAACCGTGCCCTTTTCTGAAGGAATCCTGCAGTCCATACACTGGTTCGAAAAGCATCCCGAAAGATGCACCGTGGATGACGCCTTCAACACCCTTTCGGACAGGATCATCAGCGCCAATCAGAGGGGGCTCGATCTCGCAACAATGAAGACATGATGCCCCCGCACGCGACTGGCTATGACCGGGGCCGGGTGAGCTCCTTGGAGAGATAGATGATCTGGCCGACATGATGGTACGCGTGGGCAGCCATGCGGTAGAAAACAGTGAAACGGTCATTGGCAAATGGCTCACGCTCGGCGGAATACGGGGCGCACCAGTCCTGCGGAGACTGCGCACCAATCGTCGAGACGACAAGAGCGACGGCCCGGTCGAAGTCTGCCAGCACTTCATCCTTCGACTTCCGGGCAGTTTCGTTGAACTCGCGGTCCCGGTCCCGGACATAGCCCGTGCTGGCAACGCGTGTACCGATGTAGTAGTTGAGGTTGCCGGTGACGTGGAGAAGGAGATGGCCGATGCTGTTGCCGTAGGGATACGGCCGGGTCCAGAGCTGCTCGGTTGAAATCGGGGCAACCCACGTATGCACCTTGCCACGCACCTCTTCGTAGTACGAGGCGAGGGACGACGCAACGATCGAAGCAAGGTCCGGCATGACAGTCTCCTCCATGGGTGCGCAGACTACACTTCGAGAGGCCTCATCGTGTCAAGACATCCGGGTCACGTCTCCGTAGCAGGGGGAGCCGGAATGGACGGACGCACTTTCAGCACGATCTCTTTGCGGATCTGGACCGTGCCTGACTTCGCGCCCCGGGGCTTTGTCACGTTGCGCGCCCGTGTGCAGGACACTGGCACCACGCCCGCGTTTCGGGCCTTGCTGTGCCAGGCGGCAATTGCGGCCGCACGCTTCAGGGTTTCCTTGTCCGGCTCCGCCCCCGGGGGGCCCCGCAGTATCACGTGGCTTCCCGGCATCCCGCGCACGTGGAACCACCAGTCGTCCTGGGCCGCAATGCCGAGGCTGAGCTCGTCATTATCCGTGTCACTGCGGCCTGCCAGCACATGCCACTGGCCCGGCAGCTCATACTCCGTGATGCGCCCCATGGTGTCCGGCCGCTCTCACAGGGGCAGACCGGCCTCCAGGAAGGCAAGGGCTTCGTCGATCAGTTGAAAGGCTTTCTCCGGCCGCATGTCCTCGGAGGTGAGCCAGGCCGCCATTGTAGCCCCGATCATTGCTCCCGAAAATGTGCGTACGCGAAAATCGTCCGCCGGACGACCCACACGGCCCGCCACGATCTCGCCGATCGTTTGAATAGTCTTTATCAGGTCATCCAGCATTCGCGCCCGCAGCTCAGGGGCCGAACGGATCAGCAGGCTTCGCTGCCACATTATGTCCAGCTCCTCGGGAGGCAATTGAGAAAATACCGAGCGATACGTGGCGCGAATTGCCTGGATCGGGCTCAGCTCAGCAGGCTGAGTGCGGATCGCTTCCAGGAGTATCGAGTCAAGGCTGTCATACAGCACAACATCTTCTTTCGCAGGGAAGTACCGAAAGAAAGTGCTGGGGGATACTTCCGCCGCCGCCGCAATCTGCTCCACGGTTGTGGCTTCATATCCCTTCTCCGTGAAAAGCCGCAAGGCCTGCTGCTGGATAACAGCCCTGCTCTTGGCTTTCTTCCGTTCGCGGAGCCCTCCCGGCGCTTTTTCAGCAGGGCTGGTATTGCTCATCGCCTGATTGTACCCGGTTCGACCGTGCGCCCGCAACTGTCAATCGCGGCGCCTCCAAACCGCAGCATCCTATTTGAGACGCTTCTGGAATCGGAGCGTCGCCGCCGCAAGCATGACGGCGCCGATGACTGCCAGCGCCACGGTCTCCTTCCAGAGAAACCGGAATGTCGTCCCCTTGAGATAGATCTCACGAAGGATGATGAAGAAGTACCGCAGCGGATTTGCATACGTAATGGTCTGTACGACGTCCGGCATGTTGGCGATAGGCGTAAAAAGGCCTGAGGTCAGCGTGGCAAAGCTGAGAAGAAACTGAACGACGAACATGGCTTGCCGCTGCGTGGTGGCAAGAGTAGAAGCAAAGATGCCGATCCCGACCGTGGAGAGGCAGAACACCACGGTCAGGCAATAGAGAAGGAGAAGGCTGCCTTTGGCCCAGATGCCGAAAATAAGACCCGCTGCAATGACGCCGACTGTCATCTGCAGGAACCCCAGGATCGTGAAAGGGATCATCTTTCCTATCATGAGCTCGATGCCCCGTACCGGCGTCACCATGATCTGCTCCAGGGTGCCGATCTCCTTTTCACGGACGATGTTCTGCGCCATGAGGAATGTCGTGGTGGTGATAAGGAGAATGCCGACCAGCATCGGCACCGTATTGAGCCGGTTGTCGAGATTCGGGTTGTACCACATCCGGGGAATCACGCGGGGTGTCCCCGGGGACCGCGGCTGCGCGGTCGTCATGCCAGGCTGTGTGCCGTCCGTTGACGGCTGCGGCCCGACAGGCGCCGCGGCTTTCCCCCACCGCTGCTGCACCTGGGCGAGGGTTGCGGTGGCATAGCCCAAGGTCACGGCAGCCGAGTTGCCGTCAACGCCGTCCACAAGGAGCTGGACGGCCGGCACGAGTCCCCTTTTCATATCGCTCTGGAAGTTGTGCGGGACCACCGCGACAATTTTCACGCGCCAATCGTCGAGGAGCCTGGCAGCCTGGGCCTCGGATGACGCCATGCCGGAGAAATCGAAAAGCCCGCTCGCCGTGAATGCCTCGCGGATTTCGCGGCTGGCCGACGTGTGATCGTTGTCCAGGAACGCAATCGGTACGTTTTTCACTTCCGTGGTCAGCGCAAGACCCAGGATGATCAGCTGCACGACCGGGGAAAGAAAGGTGAGGACAAGGAAGGGCCGGTTGCGCAGGAGCTGACGGAACTCCTTTTGCACCAGGTAGAGAACTCTGCGCATCGCGCTACTCCAATCTGACACGGAAAGAGCGGACGCTCAGGGCCACGAGGAGAATGTCCATGCCCAGGAGGATGCCCGCCTGCGGTAGAACATCGGAAATCGTGTTGCCCTTGAGGATGATGCCGCGGATGATCTGCATGAAATAGGTCGCGGGAACGGCGGCGCTCACGAGCTGGAACATGCGGGGCATGCTGGACACGGGAAAGACGAACACGCTCAACATCATCGTCGGCAGGTTCGTGACAGCCTGGGCGCGCATGAAGGCGTCCGCCTGGCTTTTGACCCGGGTGGAAATGAGCGCACCAAGACTGAGCCCGGCAAGTATGTAGATGAGCATCATCAGGTTGACCAGGAGAAACGAGCCCTTCACGGGAACGTTGAACCAGAGGCTCCCGACGACCAGGATCAGGAGACCGTCGATGAAGGCGATGAGCGTATAGGGGAGGATCTTGCCCATGATGATCTGCCGGGGACGGGCCGGGCTCACCAGGATCTGCTCCATGGTGCCGGTCTCCCTTTCCCGCACAATCGCGATGCTGGTGAGAACCGTGGTGATGAGGCCCAGGATGAGGGCAATGAGGCCGGGAACGTAGAACACCGTGGAGCGCATTTCGGGATTGTAGAAGATGCGCGGGCTCACGGAGAAAAGGGACGGGGCGGCCTCGAGGGCCGGGGAAGCGCTGGCGGTCGGGGCGCCCTCCTTGGCCGCCACCTCCCCGACGTAGCTCGTGATGAAGCCTGCAACGTTGGGATCGCTCGCATCAATGACGAGCTGCACCTGCGGGTCCACGCCGGCTGCCAGTCCGGATGCATAGTCCCCGGGTATGATAAGGACGCAGCGCGCGGTGCGCGCGTTGAAAAGCTCTCCAATGGAAGTCGTCGGAATGTCACGGGCCGTGACGTGAAAAAAATCTGCCGCAGTGACATGCGCGACAAGGGACCGGCTTTCCGGTGTGCGGGATTCGTCGATGATCGCGATGTCGATCCTTTTCATGTCGAGGTTGATTGCATAGCCGTAGAGAAACAGCATGAGAAGGGGCATGACCAGAACAATGATGAGACTCTGAGGATCCCGGAAGATCTGGATCATCTCCTTGCGGAAGATCGCCATGAGGACGCGGTTCATTGCCCCTCCCCTCTCACGACTTTCAGGAAGACGTCCTGCATCGTGGCCGCGCCGTAGCGCTCCTTCAGACGCTGCGGGTTTTCGATTTCGACGATCCGTCCCTGCCGCATGATGGCCACGCGGTTGCAGTACTCCGCCTCATCCATGTAGTGCGTGGTGACGAACACCGTTGTGCCGCGCTCTGCAAGCCTGTAGATGAGGAGCCAGAAGCTGCGGCGGGAGACCGGATCCACGCCGCTGGTAGGCTCGTCCAGGAACACGATTGCCGGCTCGTGGAGGAGCGCGGAACCCAGCGCCAACCGCTGCTTCCATCCTGTGGGAAACGAGGCCGCCAGGGTGTCGGCATGCCCGGAAAATCCCAGCGAGCCCAGCGTCTCCGCAATGCGTTCCCTGATCCGCCTGCGCGTGAGGCCGTAGATGCCTCCGTAGAACTCCAGGTTCTCCCGGGCGGTGAGATCTTCATAAAGGCTGAACTGCTGGCTCATGTAGCCGATGCGCAGCTTGATCTTCTCGTAGTCCCTGATGATATCGTAGCCGGACACCGTGCCGTTTCCCTCGCTGGGAAGGAGGAGCCCGCAGAGCATGCGGATTGTCGTCGTCTTGCCTGCCCCGTTCGCGCCCAGGAAGCCGAAGATTTCTCCACGTGGAACGCTGAAGGAGACATGATCCACGGCAGTAAAGCTGCCGAAGACCCGGGTCAGATCGCGGACGTCCACCGCCCAGTCGCTCACAGTATCTCCTCCTTCATCAGCAGGAGGAAAAGATCCTCGAGACCCGGCGGGACGGGGCGGATGGATCGGAAGGACGCCCGCCGATCCTTCAACAATTCAGCGACCCCTTCGGCCGCGGCGCCCGCGGCCAGGGTGAAATGGACCCCTTCACCGAAGAGGCTGCACTCCCGGCAGAGCGCGCTTGAGCTGATTGTTTCATACGCCGCAAGAGGCGCGTCCGTGTCCACGAGAAAAAGGGGATCTGTGAAATGATCCGGCAGCCGGGCGGGGAGGTCTGCGGCCAGGATGCGGCCCTTGTAGACAAGGGCAACCCTGTCACACTGCAGCGCCTCATCCATGTAAGCGGTGCTGACGAGGATCGTGATTCCCTGGTCGCGAAGGGACTGGAGGATCTGCCAGAAGTCGGCACGGGATACCGGGTCCACGCCGAAAGTCGGCTCGTCGAGCACGACCACCTCGGGAGCATGGAGGAGCATGCAGGACAGGGCAAGCTTCTGCTTCATGCCTCCTGAAAGCGCGCCGGCCCGCCGCGTCCCGAACGGGGCAAGACCGGAGAACTCGTACAGCCGTTCCCTGCGCGCCTTCACTTCTGCCCGGGGCACCTCGAACAGGTCCCCGAAAAATCGCAGGTTCTCTTCCACGGTAAGATCCTGGTAGAGGCTGAATCTTTGCGGCATGTACCCGACGTGCGCGCGCACATAGTCGGGCTCCCTGTCCACGCGCCTTCCCTGAAAGAACACTTCCCCGGAGCCGAAGGAGAGCAGCGAAACAATGATGCGCATGAGGGTGGTCTTCCCTCCCCCGTCGGGGCCGATCAGCCCGAAGATCGATCCGCGCGTCACGGAGAAAGAAACATCCTTGACGGCCTGCACTTTGCCGTAGGACTTGCAGAGACCGCGCACGACGATCGGGTCCATCAGAACCGCACCTCCACGGGCATGCCGATCTTCAGGATACCGTCGGGATTGGGAACCCGGACTTTTACGCCATAGACCAGCGTGGTACGCGTCTCCTGGGTCAGGATGGTCTTGGGTGTGAACTCTGATTCGCTGGAAATCCAATACACCGTGCCTCGAAGGCTCCTGCCGACCCCATCGGCGCTCACGGCGGCCGGCGTGCCAAGGGAAAACGAGCCAAGCTGGGCCAGCGGAACATACACCTGCACGGTAAGGACCGAGAGATCGGCAAGCTCGAGGAGCGGCGTGCCGACCGAGGCAAGCTCGCCCGGATGATGGAACGTGTTGAGCACGATCCCATCGATCGGGGACACTGCCGTGGCTTCCCTGATGGAGAGGTCGGTGAGCTGTACGGCAGCCCGCAGCTGTTCTTCCTGGGCAGGAATGAGCTGTGCATTGGACTGCAGCGCCAGGGCGTTCGACTGCGCTGCCAGGTAGTTGGCTTGTGCGGCAGCGAGATTGGCCTTGTCCACGGAAACCTGGGTCGCAGCCAGGTCCCGGCTCTGCCGGGTTACGCCCCCTTCCGCCAGCACATTTTCGGTCCTGGCAAGCGTGGCCTCGGTATAGTCGAGCTGCGCCTGGGCCTGCTGAGTTTGCGCTTCCGCCTGCTTGATCTGCGCCTCGGCCTGCTGGACTTGGGCCCGGGCGGCGGCGCTCTTCACCTCGAGCTCCGCCACCTGCGCGCCCTGCTGCCGCCGCTGCGCCAGGAGCCGGTCGATGTTGATCCGGCACAGCGTCTGGCCCTTCCTGACTGCATCACCCTCCCGGATCGGCACGGATTCAATGAGACCGGTAGACTGGGACGATATGGTAATCGTGTCCGCATCCATCCGTCCTGTGTATGCGAATTTCCGGCTGTCCGCCCAGCCGGCGTTCGGTGCGAGAGACGCAACTGCAAGAAAGAAGAAAAGCCTGATGACAAAAGTCCTCATGGGGTGACACTCCATTTATCAACAGGGTTGCCGGCCAGGACATCGATCTGGCTCGCCTTGAGTAAAAGGGAAAGGAGCTGGCTGCGGTATTGAAGCTCTGCCTGGGCCAGACCGAGATTGGCGTCATTGAAATCGGTCGTCGACGCCATTCCGTTTTCGTACTGGGTCTGCACGATGGAGAGCCTGGCGCGCGCAAGATCGCGGGCTGCAGCCTGCACATCCAGCGCGTCCCTCGTCGCCTGCCAGTCACGCACGGCGCTGGTGTACAGGAGCCTGGCGTTCTCCCGTGCCGACGATTCGTCACTCAGGAGGCCCGCAAGAGTGCTGTCCACCTGCTGCGCCGCAATGAGGTCGCCGCCCCAATCAAAGGACCAGGAAAGCGTGGCCCCGGCAGTGGCGTAGAGGGACCATTGGTTTTGCAGCGCACTCATTCCGGGAAAGCCATAATGCACGGCTCCTCCCAGAGAAAGAGCGGGGAATACCTTCGATTCCGCCAGGGTCTTGTCCGCCAGGAGGATTTTTCTCTGGAGTGCCAGGGCCTTGATCTGGTCCAGGTCTTCTTCGTGAAATGGGGCGAGGCTGATGGCGAGAGCCCCGGAGGGAGCCGGATCGACGCTGATCTGCTTCCCCGCTGCAGATGCCAGCACGTCCAGGGCGTTGGTAAGGTCAGCTTTTGCAACGATGAGCTTCTGATCATAGTCGAGCTTCGGGATGGTCAGGGAGAGAACATCGATTTTTTTCGCCATTCCCTGTTTCTCCAGCACGCTGGTCTGGTCGATCTGGAGCTGCGCCCGGTCCCTGGCCGAGGTGAGGATGTCGATTTGAAGCTGGGCTGCCTGCGCCTGTCGATACGCGGCTGCCACATTCAACGCTGCTTCCGTCTGCGCCGTGGAGAGGCCGTTCGCCGCACGCGCAACTTGAAGCTCCTTCTGCGCGATTGCCGCTGTCCTGGCAAACCCGTCAAAGAGCGTCCACTGAACTCCCGCATTCATGTCCCAGTTGTTTTGAACGGTCACAGGAGTTGTTGCAGAGTTGTACTGGTAGCCCGCACCAAGGTTGAGCGCCGGCAGGAGGCTCCTGGCAAGGGAGGCGGCGCCAAGCTGGGCGGCCCTGACTCCATGCGTCGCGGACTCTATGTGCGAGTCATGGGCGAGGGAGAGCGCGAGCGTCTCTTTCAGCGACTCCCCGCGGGCTGCCTGCGGTCCAACCAGGAGCTGACTGAGACCCAGTATCATGGCAAAAGCAGTCGTTTGATGTATCATGACATAAACACTCTATAGATATAGTATATTATTTAATATTAACTATCAATATATTCTTGATATTATTTGATATCGAAAGTCATTAAATTACTTGTCTACTAGCTCAACGTATCGTCATTCTGCGAAGCCGGCTCCCTGCCGATACTACAAACATGGAAGCTCGCAACCCTGATGGCGCAATAAGCGTAGTTTTTGATACCGACCCTGGTATGGGGTTTCCCTGGGCCGATGTGGACGACAACCTGGCGCTCCTGTTCGCCCTTGCCCACGAAAGCCTGAGCATTGACCTGATCTCTATTGTCTGCGGCAACGTGACGGCCGAGGACGGGGTGCGCAGCATCTCGCACACCCTTTCAGTTGCCCGAAGGAAACTTCCCGTGGCAATCGGCGCGCGGAGCCCGCTGGTCAGACCATATCGGAGCGGGCGCGCAATCCTCGAGGACATGGGAAAGCGGCGCGGGGCGCGCCTGTCTTACCAGGGGGATTTGAAGGAAGGTGGAGAAAGCCTCGATGCGCCCTGGGCTTTTCCGATGCAGGTGCAGCTGTTGGAAAACACGAAAGGCAAGGTGACGTTCGTCTGCGTGGGCCCCCTCACGAACATGGCGTACCTCCTCCAGCAGAGACCCGACCTCGGCAGCAGGATCGAAACGATCGTCATAATGGGGGGCGCCTTGAACGTGAGAGGCAACATCAGCCCTTTCGCCGAGTTCAACACGTGGGTCGATCCGGAAGCAGCGAGGATCGTCTTCGACTCGAACATCGAAAAGGTCCTGGCTCCCCTGGACGTCACGACTACTGTTGAGCTGACCATGGATGACATGCGTTCAGCCTTCGACACGCAGAGCAGTTTTGCCAGCTACGTTCTCCGCGCAACGGAAGGATGGGTGGAAGCGATGAATGTGCTCGGGGGACAGCGCGTTTTCAACCCGCACGATCCCATCGCCCTTGCCTGGCTGGTCACACCGGAGCTGTTTGAAACCAGACGGATGCAGATTCTCGTGGAAGAGAGGACCGGCAGAATGACCGGGCGTGAAGGCCAGTCCGGAAGCACCCGTGTCTGCCTTCGCGTGGATGAACCCGGGTTCAAGAAGCTGTTTCTGGAGTCTCTTCGAAATACCGCCGTGATCACCGTTGCAGCGTCATGACTTCCGCACGCTGGTGTTCGCTGCCCTGCCCAGCGTGACATAGACGAGCGCGTCGAAGAGAAGCAGCAGGTAATACGTTGCAATTCTCCACACGAACACCGCGATGACGGTGGCACCCAGGTCGGAGGTCATGCCCGAATACACGAGGGCAAAGGCGCCTTCCACGCTTCCGCTGGCCCCCGGCGTGGGGACGTAGAAAACGATCTGCCACAGGATCACGTAGCTGATGGCCACCGGCAGGAACGGAAGCTTCGTGCCCACAACGCCGTCCAGCACGTACAGGAGGGAATACGAGTGAAGGAGAATGTTCCCCAGCCCCAGCAGTATGTCCACGACCATGACCGGGGTTTTCGTCGACCACAGGAGACGCACGTTTTCACGCAGCCGATTCGAGTAGCGGTGCAGGCTGGGAGCCCAGTTGTGCTTGCCGCTGATCCGGCCGATGAACCGGCCCAGCAGCGTGCGTTCGAGCATCATGGCCAGCTGGCCGATAAAATGCGGCCAGATCAGGAGCGCAAGGAGGAGCAGCGTCACGCTGAGGGAGACGCCGAGGCCGATATAGATCAGGTTCCTTCCGAAACCGAGGGACGCGGCAATCCACGAGATCTGCGTCAGGAACACGATGGAGATGAGCAGGGACGTCATTGCCTGCTCCACGAAACGGGACATGATCACGTTCGTGGCGATTTCCGGCGGCACGCCCCGGGCTCTCAAGTGGAAGATCTGGAACGGCTGTCCCCCCGCGGTCAGGGGGGTGATGTTCGTGAAGAAGTTCCCTACGCAGCTGTTGTAGAAGGCCTGGACGAATGTCAGCCTGATCTTGAACTGGGCCACCACGAGCATCAGACGCAGCGTATCCACCACGTGCGAGGCAACGAACAACAGCAGGGGCACGACAAAGTAGATCACCCTCACGCGGCTCAGGGAATGGAGGATCTGGCCCCGGTCCATGAGCAGGGTGAGGACGATGTTCACTCCGAACCCGATGATCACCGCGAGGAGAGCGAACCGAAGGATGCGGCGGAGGCTTGATCGGTCGTGAAGATCGAAGCTCTCCTTCATGTGAGGGCTTCCACGATGGCGGCCGCCATGGTTTCCGCGCCGTTTTGCCCGTCCACGAGCGCCAGCCGTGCCCGCACGTCCTTGTAGCTCGCGCGATCCCGTGCCATCAGGGACAGGCGCTGGACGAACTGGCGGGGACGCGGGCAGTACCACCCGTACCCGTTTTCCACGATGTAGCGCATGTTCTCCCCCTCATTCGGCGCCCCGACGTGAGTAACGATAAGCGGGATGCCTTTCTTGACCGCCAGCATGGCGTAGCTGGTGCCGCATTTCCCGGCCAGGACGTCCGCGGCGGAAAGGATTCCGCTGATGTCCTCCTTGTAGCCGACCGGGATGACCGAATCCTGTTTGAATCTTCCTTCCAGCTCGCCGAGAAGCTTCGTGTTGCGGCCCGTGAGCACGATCATGGATGCTCCTTCCACGCCGCGGACAAACCCCTCGATGAATCGCATGGAGAGGCCGATCCCCTCCCCGCCCAGGCTGAGAACCACGCTCAGGCGGTCCGCCGCAATGCCGAGCCTGCGTTTCTGCTCCTCCCGCGGGATGGTGTTCTCCATGAGACGCGGCTCCACGACAAACGGGACCGGCCTGATATGATCCGGTCTTACGCCGACCCTCACGAGCCCTTCCTCGATGCGCGGGGTGGGGGCGAAGTAGACGTCTGCCCCGCTGTTGATGACGCTGTAGGTGGCACCGAGCTCGCCATAAATCAGGTAGATCGGTATCGAATTGCCTTCGCGGGCCATGGAGAACAGGTGTGCGCATGCCCAGTGGGTGGCCATGATCAGATCAGGCTTGTATACGGCCAGGAACGCCGCCGCTTTCGGCACGGCAGTGCGAAACGAGCGACGGTTCAATGCCACGAAAACCCGCGGGAAAAGGCGCTCGAGGCCGAAGAAGAACCGGGAAAGGAACGGGGGCATCTTCAGCAGCGTCCTCCACATATCCTCGAATGTCTTCTTCAGAAGGGCATCATCCAGCTCGCGCGCGGCGTCAAAAATGCGGATGTCCCACTCGGGGCGCATCCGGCTCACGTAGTACGCAATTGACTGGGCGTTAATCAGGTGACCGAGCCCCGCGGTGAGATAGGGAAAGAGAATCCTCTTGCTCATCAATTCAACTCCGAGCTCTGGATAGGGCGGCTATCTTGCGAGCCGCCGCGCCCGCGCAGACCGGCGGTACATGACGCTGTCATTCAGAATGCCGGCCGATGCGTGAAGAACAAGGGCATACAGGAAAGAGCCTGCCGCAGCCGTCACCAGGCCGGAAAGCAGGCCGAAAATGAACGCCGCCGCAATTTCTGAATTTGGATGTCCTATATGGAAAACAGTCGAGACGATGGTCTGGAGCAGGATGGCTGTCAGCACGCCGGCCAGGGTCGGGGGAAGCAGCGCCAGGAGCCCGAACAGCATCACCCCCCTGAACGTGAGCTCCCACGGGAGGTAGTAGAGAACGAAATACGCCGACTCGTAGAAGACAAAACGCCCCGGACTTTTCATTGCCTCCTTCGAAAGCGGGTAGAACTCCTGCAGGGCAGGATCCCGCCAGCCGCTCGCAAGGCCCGCCAATGTCAGGACGAGCCCGCCCAGGCCGAGCACAATCCCCAGTCTCCAGTTGCCGATCCCCATCCCGACGCTCGAGGGCGCCATCCGGTAGAGCAGGATGACTGCAATGGGAATGACCAGGAGCAGCAGGAAAAAGACGAGGAAGTACGCCATGACGGCGCTGAAATCACCCGCACAACGCCGCTTCCAGCTCCGCATGCTCAGGAAAGAAGACAGGAGCGTGAATGACACGCAGAGAACAGAGAACAGGGAGGCGTACGGATTGGTCATGAGGGCAGAAAGCGGCTTGAACGGTGAGAAGAGCCATTCCATCCCCCGGCTACCTCCCGAGACGCCGCTTCACGAGGGATTGTCGCCCTTGCGCGGTACCCCGCGGAGTGGAGCGGCCGCGGAGCACGTCATCAACGTACCCGCAGGCCTTTTCCCTGAGATACCACGCCACGATGGTCCGGGCCTGCGCTTCGATGTCGTGATCCGGCTGATACCCCAGCTCCTTGACGGTCCTCGTGATGTCATAGCTGGAGTTGTTGGCCACCCTGCTGATCCGGTAATAGGTGAGCAGTGCGTCGAACGACGGGATCACGGCGTGCAGGAGCTGCATGCACAGTGCAATGGCGTACGCCACCACCACGGGGACGTAGATGCGCTGCCTCTTGTCCAGCGCAACCTGAAACATCCCAAGGAACTCGCGCCAGGTGACGTCCTGCCCATTGGTGACCGTGTAGGCGCTGCCGTCGGTACCCCGCATCTGGCAGACGAGGTGGCACACCGAGGCGAGATTGGCAACGTAGCAGTACCCGAAGATCCGGTCTCCGCTTCCCGCGATGGCCGGCCAGCCCCTTTCTATGGCATCCAGCAGGCGCAGGCTGGAGGTCCTGTCATTCGGGCCGAATACATCGGCCGGGCGGAGAATGACGACCGGGAATCCGGTCCTGCGGCGATGGTCAAACAGGAACGCCTCGGTCATCTCCTTGGCCCGGGTGTATGCCAGGTGGCGGGCCGATCTTCCCGGCCTCTCCTCGGAGATGTTGAGGGCCTTGTAGCCGATCACGAGAGACGTCGATATGTGGATGAACCGTTTGAGCCGGATGCCCTTCTCTTCAATGGCACTGACGAGGTTCCGCGTCGTGTCGAAGATGTTCCGCTCGATCATGTCGCTGGGGAGGATGTCCGACACGAGGGACGCCGCGTGGATGATGAAGTCCAGATCGAAGGGAAAAGGGATCGCGGACGCGTTCGTCAGGTCGCCATGGATCAGCTTCACGGGCAGACCCTCCAGGAAGTGCAGGTCGGACGTATCCCGCACGAGCCCGTAGACCTCGTAGGAGCGCTCGAGGAGATACGCGCAGACGTTGGAACCGATAAATCCATTTGCACCGGTGACCAGGACGCGTTCCATTTTCCTTTTGCCTAAAGTATTCTTTCCCTGCCAGTCATTATTTCACCACCCTCCCATCCGCCACCCAGAGGATATTAAAACGCAAGGAAAACTTCCAGAGGCGCATTCCGCCTTTCCGGGGGATTATCCGTTGGACTTACCAAATTAATCGATATATCATTTTAAGTAAATCGACCAAGGAGGCACCGGATTGGAGTTCTTCATGCGTGCCACCGCCGCGCAGATCCGAAAAACCATTGACGCCCTCCAGGGGCGCGGGATCACGGCTGAGCTCGTCGACACGAAGACCATGCCCTGGCCCGCCTGCAGACCCTGATTCCCGCGGGCTCTTCCGTCATGACCGGGGCGTCCCTATCGGATGAGGGAATCCAGCAGTGGGCGGATGGGCAGCGCCGTTGGAAAGCTCCTGATCATTCAGCAGGACGTGCCGTTCCTGAACAGGAAGCTGACCCTGATCTTCGTCAGTCAGCCGGTCGGAGACTGACGGATCTTCAGGCCTCCACGCGCACGCGTATCTCGGAGCCCGAAGCGCCGGGCGGAACCACCCCGGTCGGGATCTCCACTCCGTCCGCGCTGACTTTCTGATCCGCCCGGGGGCGGCCGGTGTTATGGATGCTGATGCGGTAGCGGCAGCCGCGGAACAGGCGCGTGATTTCGACGCTGCGGAGCTTCTTCGGCAGGCAGGGCTCGATCCGAAGACCGTCGAACTCCGCGCGGACGCCGAGGATCCATTGGGTGACCGCAATGAAGTTCCACGCAGCAGTTCCGGTGAGCCAGGAGTTCTTGGCCTCCCCCTGCCGCGGCGCCGCTTTTCCCGCGATCATCTGGGAATACACGTAGGGCTCCATGCGGTGCAGCTCCTGGATGTCATCCAGGTAGGCCGGGCTGATTTTCCGATAGTACTCGAATGCGCGGTCGGGCCGCTCGGCAATGCACTCGGCAATCATGATCCAGGGATTATTGTGGCAGAACACGCCCCCGTTCTCCTTGTATCCCGGCGGATACGAGGAGACCTCTCCCAGCTCGACGTGATAGCCCCGATAGGGGGGATCATGAATGACAATGCCGTACTTCGTGTCCAGGTGTTTCCCGACTGAATCCAGCGCCCTGACGGGATAACCGGATTCGCTGCCGATCTCCGCCATGGCGCAGAACGCATTCGATTCGATGAAGATGCGCCCGTCCTCGCAGTCACGGGAGCCCACCTTGTCACCGCGGTCGTCGTAGGCGCGCAGGAACCACTCCCCGTCCCACGCATGTTCCATGATCGTCCGCCGCATGCGCTGTATCTGCGCGTCCGCCGCCGCGGCTTCCGCTTCCCGGCCGGTTCGCCGGCAGATCTCCACGAAATCCTTCCCGATCAGCACGAACATGCCCGCAATGAGAGCGGACTCCGCGGTGCGGCCGTCGCGTGACGTGGCCGTCTGGAAGGACTCGTTCGGGTCGGTGGAAAAGCAGTTGAGGTTGAGGCAGTCGTTCCAGTCCGCCCGCCCGATGAGCGGAAGGCCGTGCGGCCCGAGGTTGTTCACCACGTGGGAGAAAGAGCGCGCAAGATGCTCGAACAGGGACGCGGCGAGGGAAGGGTTGTTGTCGAAAGGAACCTGCTCGTCCAGGAATGCCCAGTCCCCGGTTTCCTTGAGATACCCCGCCACGCCGAGGATCAGCCACAGCGGGTCGTCGTTGAAGCCGTCCCCGACGTCGGCGTTGCCGCGCTTGGTCAGGGGCTGGTACTGGTGCCAGGCGCCGCCGTCCTCGTGCTGCGTGGAGGCAACGTCGAACAGGCGCTCCCGCACGCGCGCGGGCACCTGGTGAACGCAGCCCAGCAGATCCTGGCTGGTATCCCGAAATCCGATTCCCCGCCCGATGCCGCTTTCGAAATAGCTGGCGCTGCGCGCCAGGTTGCACGTGGTCATGCACTGGTACTGGTTCCAGACGTTCACCATCCGGTCCAGCCGCTCGTCACCCGAGGCCGCGGTGAACCGGGAGAGCAGATCGGTCCAGTAGTCCCGCAGCGCGGCAAGCTCCCTGTCCACCTTCGCATCGCTGTCGAAACGCGCCGCAAGGGCGCAGGCACGGCTCTTGTTGACGACCCCGGGACCGGCCCATTTCTCCGCGTCGGGGTTTTCGATATACCCCAGGACGAACACGAAGCTCTTTTCCTGGCCGGGCGCAAGGTCGACATCCAGGTGAAACGCGGCGATCGGCGACCACCCGGATGCTTTCGTATTGGAGAGAGAGCCGCGCACGACGGCAGCGGGTTTCTCGAACCCTTCGTAGCGGCCGGTGAAGCTTTCGCGGTCCGTGTCGAACCCTGCCACGGGGGCATTCACCGCGTAGAACGCGTAGTGATTACGCCGCTCGCGGTATTCGGTGACGTGATAGATCGCGCTGCCTTCCACCTCGACCTCGCCGGTGGAGAGGTTGCGCTGGAAGTTTGTCATGTCGTCAAGGGCGTTCCAGAGACAGAACTCGGTGAGCGCGAAGACGGAAATTTTCCGGGATTTCTTCGACACGTTCTTCAGCACCAGGCGCTGCACTTCGCAGTCCGCACCCATGGGCACGTAGAAGAGCAGGCCGGCCTCGATGCCCTCCCGCCGGGACTGGATCCGGGTGTATCCCATGCCGTGGCGGCACTCGTAGGATTCCAGGTCCGTGCGCGTGGGGCGCCACCCGGGATTCCAGATGGACGCGCCGTCCCTTATGTAGAAATGACGGCCGTTTGCATCCAGCGGCACGTCGTTGTAGCGGTAGCGCGTGAGCCGGCGCAGGCGCGCATCTCTATAGAAGGAATATCCGCCGCCGGCGTTGGAAACGAGGGAGAAGAAGTCCTCGCTTCCCAGGTAATTGATCCAGGGCCAGGGAGTGTCCGGCCGCGTGATGACGTATTCTCGAACCGCGTCATCGAAATGCCCGTACATCATCACATCCTCCAAAAGATGGGCGGGGGAATAAGGATCCCGCGCCCCCTTTGGGGGGCGCGGGTCTGCGCGTTCCACGGTGGAACACGCCTCAGGTCATAAATCTACTTCTTCTTTGCGAGCCAGGCGTCGTACTGCTTCTGGACTTCGGCCATGATCGTGTCGATCCCGACCGCTTTGTACTTGGCGATTGCATCAGCCATGCCCTTGTCCGCATCCACAGTGCCGGTTTCCAGGGCGGGGATGAACTCTTTCCAGACGCCCTTGGCGGTGGCAATCTCTGTCTTCACAGGGCTGGGATCAAAGGAGAACCCGAGGCTCTTGAGCGGGAGGGCAGCCTTGTTGTAGGCGACGAACTTTTCCCACTTCTTGGGGTCCTCGTTGGACTGGAGGTAGTTCAGGAACTGGTTCCCGAACATCCACCCCATGCCAAGGTTGTACTGGTCCGCTGACGGTCCGGCCTTGATCATGTTGTCGCTCACCTTCACGTAGTGGGTGCCCTCAATACCAAAGTTGATCAGGTTATTGAGGTACTTGTCCGTGTTGAAGAGCTCGAGGAACGCCATTGCTGCCGCAGGGTTCTTGGAGGTATGGGAGATCGCCTGCAGGGAGCCGACCGTCTCGCGGTTGGACATGACAGGGGGAGTGATGTCGATCTGCATCCACTGCTGGCCGGTGGAGCTCGCCATCTCGGCGTCCTTGCCCGGTTTCAGGGACTTGGTGGCGGCGAAGATAAGGCCCGCCTTCTCGTCGGCCAGGTAGTCCGTGATGGCCGCGGCGTCCTTGCGGACGTAGCCGGCGCTGTAGAACTTGTTCATTGTCTTGAACAACGCCTTGGTCTCGGGCGCTGCCAGCTCGAAGACGACCTTGGTGGAGCTGTTGTTCGGGTACAGGGAGACGGGGATGTCGTCATCAACCATCTTGTCCCAGTCCAGGAGGAATCGGGGGGATTCGCCCACGATCGCTTCCAGGGGATACATGCCCGGCTCTTTGTCCTTGATGACCTTGAGCAGGGGTTCCAGGTCCTCCAGCTTCTTGATCTTCGTGGTGTCCATGCTGTACTTGGCCACAAGGTCCTTGCGAAGGAGGAAGCCCCAGTTGTGGGCCTTTTCCTTGTTCGCCGGGATGGCGTAGTTCACCCCTTCGATCGCGGAGCCCGCGAGGAAGGAATCTCCCAGCAGTGCCTTTGTCTTGGGCGCGTACTTGGCAATCAGGTCATTCAAGGGCAGGAATGCGCCGCGGGCCACATTGTTCCTGTAGTTGTTGATCCAGGTCGCCGTGAAGCAGATGTCGAACTCTTCCTGCCCGGCGATGATCGTCTGCAGTTTCTGCTCGTAGGTACCCCAGTCGAAGCACACGAGCTTGATGTTCGCGTTCAGACCCTTGCTCTGGACGTACTTGCTCGCGGCAGCCTCGACCAGCGCGTTGTCTTTCTGCGGCCCACCGCCGACGTAGTACCATGTGAGC
>Ga0265338_10004877_pt1 | contig 17874 bp, 20 predicted proteins | sample 42126metaG_FD_193579 | JGI IMG/M metagenome (GOLD analysis project Ga0265338, IMG submission 193579) | Rhizosphere microbial communities from Carex aquatilis grown in University of Washington, Seatle, WA, United States - 4-21-26 metaG | ecosystem: Host-associated > Plants > Roots > Rhizosphere... | reverse complement strand
CATGACGTGCGGCTATTGAAACCCACCACCTTAATGAACCGCAGCGGCCAGGCGGTGAAGGCGCTCTCGGCCTACCTCAAGGTGCCGCCGGAGGCGATCCTGGTGGCTCATGACGACCTGGACCTGCCTTTCGGCACCGTGCGTCTGAAGAAGGGCGGCGGCGCGGGAGGGCACAATGGCCTGAAGGACATCACCGCCCACATCGGCGAGAACTATGCGCGGATCCGCTTCGGCATCGCGCATCCCGCCGGCTCCCGCGATGTGATCGACTACGTGCTGGAGCGGGCTGGGCGCGAGGAGGAAGCCGCCATCCTGGAGGCCATCGGCGCCACGGCCGAGCAGATGCCGCAGCTCCTGGACGGACATTTCGAGAAGGTGACCCAGAACCTGCACAGCCGCGGCGTGATACCGCGCAACAAGCGCAACAAACCCGAGGATGACGCGACTTAAGGGCGCGTGACCCCAACAGCGAGACAACGAGAAACATGGGCATCAAATGCGGCATCGTCGGACTGCCTAACGTCGGCAAGTCCACCCTCTTCAATGCGCTCACCAAGGCGGGCATCGCAGCGGAGAACTATCCGTTCTGCACCATCGACCCCAACGTGGGCGTGGTGGCGGTACCGGACGCGCGCCTGGGCGAGCTGGCGGGTATCGTGAACCCGAAGAAGCTGGTGCCGGCAGCGGTGGAGTTCGTGGACATCGCCGGTCTCGTGGCGGGTGCCTCCAAGGGCGAGGGACTGGGCAACCAGTTCCTGTCCCACATCCGCGAGACCGACGCCATCGCCCATGTGGTGCGCTGCTTCGAGAACGCGGACGTGGTGCATGTGTCCGGCAAGGTGGATCCGCTCTCGGACATCGAGACCATCAACATCGAGCTGGCCCTGGCGGATCTGGAAGCGGTGAGCCGCGGCGTGGATCGCAACGCCAAGGTGGCCAAGTCCGGCGACAAGGATGCCATCGCCCGCCAGAAGGTGCTGGAAGCCCTCAAGGCCCAGTTGGACCAGGCCAAGCCGGCCCGCGGGCTCAAGCTCTCGCCGGAAGAGAAGGCCATGGTGCGTGAGTTCAATCTCATCACCCTCAAGCCCACGCTATACGTAGCCAACGTGGATGAGCATGGCTTCGAGAACAACCCGTTGCTGGATAGGGTGCTGGCCCTGGCGGCTTCCGAGGGCAGCGAAGTGGTGGCGGTGTGCGCTTCCATGGAAGCGGAGATCGCCCAGCTGGAAGACGCCGACAAGGCGGATTTCCTGAAGGACATGGGCCTCACGGAGCCGGGCCTGAACCGGGTGATCCGCACCGGCTACAAGTTGTTGGGCCTGGAGACCTACTTCACCGCGGGTGAGCAGGAAGTGCGGGCCTGGACCGTGCGCAAGGGCGCCACCGCTCCGCAAGCGGCCGGCGTGATCCATACCGATTTCGAGAAGGGCTTCATCCGCGCCGAGGTGGTGAGCTACAGCGATTTCATCGCCTACAAGGGCGAGAACGGCGCCAAGGAAGCCGGCAAGTGGCGGCTGGAAGGCAAGGAATACATCGTGAAGGAAGGCGATGTCATGCACTTCCGGTTTAACGTTTAAGTATGGCTGCGGCCGCGGATACGGCCGCATCTGCAGCGTTGGGCTCCCTCGGTCGTGCTCAACGTACTGGTTGTACGCCGCCCTCGGTCGCCCGCCTTGCATCTGCGACCGTCTGCGCGGCCTCGCTACTTCTTGGGAAGCGAAGCGATTTGTTGACTTGAGAGGGGAAAAAACCGAAAATCTGCGGCCCTGTCATACCGTCTTATGGCTACGTAGCTCAGCTGGTTAGAGCGCGGCACTCATAATGCTGAGGTCGGTGGTTCGAGTCCACCCGTAGCCACCATTCTCACTCACATTCACTTCCCGCGATTCCCCTGGATACCCCGCAAGCCCACTAGCGGCGGGCTTCCGTTGGCATAAACTGTTCTCGTAGTGCTACCGCTGGTTCCCCTAGTTACCGCCAATTTTGACGGTAACTATCACGGTAACCCAGCCAGCTCGAACACAGTTACCGTCAACTCCTCGGGAATGAAAGCCATGCTTACACCTTCCGCCGTCGCTAACGCCAAGCCCGAATCGAAGTCATACAAACTTGCCGATGATCGCGGGCTGTACCTACTGGTAAAACCTAGCGGATCACGTTGGTGGCGCTTGGACTATCGGCGGCCGGGCACTCGAAAGCGCAACACGCTTTCATTGGGGACATTTCCGGACGTGTCGCTGAAACAGGCACGTACGCGCCGCGACGAGGCGCGCCGACTGCTCGCCGACGGCATTGACCCCAGCAACAAGCGAAAAGCTGAGGCTATGGCGGACGTTGAAAGCTTCGAGGCAGTTGCCCGTGAGTGGTTTGCGAAATTCTCCCCTGATTGGGCGAGTAGCCATGCGAGCAAGCTTCTCCGCCGCTTGGAAAAAGATGTATTTCCTTGGCTTGGAAGCCGCCCCATCCGGCAGATTTCCGCACCTGAATTACTGACCGTCGCTCGTCGTATCGAGGCGCGCGGCGCGTTGGATACAGCCCGGCGTGTCTTGCTCAATAGTGGCCAGGTGTTTCGCTACGCCGTCGCCACGGGCCGCGCCGAGCGTGACCCCTCCGGCGATCTCAAGGGCGCGCTTCCGCCGCCAAAGGAAAAACACTACGCCACAATCACGGAACCTAGGGCTGTCGGTGCATTGCTGCGGGCGATTGAAGGCTACCAGGGGCACTACGTCACGCGCGCCGCCCTCAAGCTTTCCCCGCTGACGTTCGTACGCCCTGGCGAACTGCGCAGGGCGGAATGGGCGGAATTCGACTTGGAAAAGGCTGAATGGCGAATCCCAGCCGAAAAGATGAAAAGCCGCGCGCCGCACATTATCCCGCTCAGCACTCAGGCGCTCGATGTGTTGCGCGATCTGAAACCGCTGACGGGCTCGGGCCGCTATGTTTTTCCAGGCTTGCGCGGGCGAGACCGCGCCATGAGCGAAAACACCGTGAATGCAGCGCTTAGGCGCTTGGGCTATCGCAAGGATGAAATGACCGGGCACGGATTCCGGAGCATGGCGAGCACCACATTAAACGAGCAGGGCTGGAATCGGGATGCGATCGAGCGGCAGCTTGCACATGGCGAACGGGATGCTACACGGGCCGCATACAACTATGCACAGCATTTGGCAGAGCGCCGTAAGATGATGCAGGCATGGGCAGACTACCTAGACGGACTGCGCCAGGGCGCGGACGTGGTGCCGTTTACGGGGCTAAAAGCAGCAAAAGCTTGAGGGGCTGCTAACGACCCTAAGCAGTCGTTCAAGGCATTGCTAAACAATGACGCCTTCTACCCCAATAGACTCAATTTGGTAAGACTCATAGTTCTTGTTGCTGTCTAGAATTTTAAGCGATTCGCCTGACGTAAATACGAGTTCAATATCGCCATTTCCAGTATTAACAACACCTTGAATAGCTCTGCCAAGTAGACATACGAGCTTTCCAGCTTCTTCAGGTCTATTCGGATGAATCTCAATTTCGGAGCCACGCTTTGCGGCCAATCGAGATAGTCCTTCTACGGTGATGATTGTATCGCCGTCAAAGCGCAAAATGGTTTGGTGACTACCGATACATACCTGTATCAGTTGCTTGCCGAGTAGGAAATCCAATTTCACAGATTTATTCAGTCCGTACATTGTTTTTCTTCGAGCTGTTTAAGGTTAGAAATTATGGCTCACATGTAAAAGCGATCTACTCATTCTTGAAGCTATTTTGAAATACTGCTTATGGCTGGAAGCAGCCCTTCGCGCTTGACCCATTCTAGCTCCAGGAGCCAAATTAACACCGCTTAAACGCCACGGCTAGGCCGACGGGTCGAAAGCCGGACACCTTCTCCGGTTGCCGTGGTGCTCTTTTGAAGGGCGCAGAGAAGGTGCGCGCTATGACGCTTCTAAAATACTCTGATCCGGTCGGATTCTTGCTGCATCGAGAGTTTCCAGACTATAAATCCTTAAAGCTTCCAACGATAGCGCCCCTTAGCAGAAATTCTGCTCCGGTAGAGCCAGAAGAAAGGGAACGTCGAGCTAACAGACTGCAACAGATAGAGCACCGCGAAGGAGAATTACGTACTCTGCAATTCATAAAGCCGCAGGAATTTCAGCAACTGCTAGAGGCAGAAAAGGCAAAAGCCGCAGAGGAATCGCGACAGCGTGCGGAACGCGAGGAACGCGACCGATTCTTTAATGAGCCCCATGCCAGGGCTGATTTCCACAAGTGGGGAACAATGGCCTATTGGACCATTGATGAGAGTATTGCTCTATGGTCCGGAAAAGAGCCGTCCGTGGTTACGTGGGAGCGAGTTAAATCGTTGACGGAGATTTCGAGTTTTGCCAAGCAATTTGCCGACAGACGGGAGATTGCCAACCGCGCGGCATTGGTGAATGAGATCGGTACGTCCAATTATCCAAGTACCTTTATTGCCTGGGCTAACCGCATAGGCCCTCCATTTCCAGAGGAGCTCGTAGCAAAGGTGGTGGAACGAGGGTCGATAGCAGACTGGCACACGTTGTACGATCAACAGTGCGCAGAGCATGCCAGAACACGAGCGATCCTAGCCGAAGCGGAGAAGCAGATTCAGGAATTACAAGCTAAGCCGGGAGAGGTTACAAAGCCTCTCGAAGGGCGTGAGCGTAGCAACCTACTGCGCATCATCAGCGCCCTAGGCGCTATGGCAAAGCTACCGGAACGTGGTGCGGCAACATCAGTAGAAAAGCAATTGGAAGAGCTGGGTTTTGATGAGCCAAAGGAAGCCACGATCCGTAAGGTATTGGATGAGGCGCGGAAGTTGAAGTCCGGCTAAATCCGCAATTGCGGATCTGACATCGATAATTGCGGAATCTTGCTCGTTACTAGGTGGAGTATTTGTGTACCGCTGCTACCAGCAGCTTACGCGAGTACCTGGCTATGAATTCCGATCCGTTGCCGTCTCCGGGCGATTTGGTGGACGAGCACCAAGCCGCCGCGATTCTTGGCGCATCCGTTCAAACCCTTCGTAACTGGCGGTGGGCCGACAAAGGCCCGCGTTATCGCAAGGTTGGCCAACGCCTTGTGCGCTATCACCGTGCCGACCTGGCTGCCTTTATCGAGGCAGGTAAGGGCGGCCGGGTCGCGGCGTGAGGTGCGGTTATGAACATGAAAGAAAACGCCCGCTGGCAGGCGGGCGCTGTAAGTGAGCTTGCTTGGTCTGATTCGTCCGAAAGGATAGCACAGCGGGGGAAGGGGACTAGCCCGCGATTAGGGCCCGGCAGTCGGCGCTGTCTCTGCGCTCAATGCGGCCAACTATTCAATTCCGTTAGCGTTTTTGATCTGCATCGCATCGGTCCCTACGGCGCAAATCGGCATTGTTTGACAGTGCGCGAGATGCAAGCAAAGGGCTGGGGCAGGAGCACTGCTGGAGTCTGGATTCAGCGGCGCATGGGCCGGGAAGCCGTGACGAGGCGGCTAGGAGACGACTTCTCCCTGCATCCGCCACAGGAACGCGGGTCCAGCCGCCAAGGCGATTCTTCGCCTACGGTGTCAGGAGGGACCCATCCATGACGGAGAAATCTAAATGGGCCAATTTCAACGACATTCGCATTGCGATTCAGTCCCCACGCGGTCCCACGCGGGCCACTACGCGCAACGTTTTGCTTGCACTTCATTCGTTTGGCAATCCTGGGTGCAATTGTTGGCCAAGCCATGTGGAAATAGCCAAGCGAGCACGCAATTGTGTTAGGACCATTCAGACTCACCTGAAATATGCCGAGCATGAGGGCTGGATAGTGCGCCGGCGACGCTGGAATCCCGGTAGCAGGCAGTATCACACGGTCTATTTACTAAGGATTCCAGAGCTACTACCGGAAACCGTTGCCGGTGCTGACGAGCCCAATCCGTCGAATGACGACCGGCAAAATGCAGCATAACGACCGGAACGTGTTGCCTAATAACTTACTCAGTGAAGATAGAAGACAAAACTAAGATGGTCTCCAAGTAAGAAAAAATCTAAGAGGCAAGCTATGGCATTTAGCGGTTGGCATCCACACCTTGAAAGCGCGCTGGTATTGAATCTGCCAAAGATGCAGGCACAGGGAGTTATTGGCCCCCAATCTGAGCGGTGGGGTATCTATGCCTGGCGGGACAACGATGGGAATGAAATCTACCGGGTCGATTACCGCGCGCAGCTTTACGACGCGTGGGGGGCTCTGTACCTCACGGACACCGGGGGAACCTACAAGATCGATCTAAGCAGCACGCCCCTGCATTTCGGCGGGCGGCGCTGGTGGTTGCATTGTCCGATCACCAGCAGGCGGGCTCTAAAGCTATATCGCTATGCCGCCATTGGAAAATTTTGTCATCGCACGGCGATCCGGCCGCTACCAACCTACGCCAGCCAGAGGGTTTCTGGCCTGGATCGCATCATGGACCGCCGCTGGGCCCTGCGCCGTAAACTCAGGGACGAGGGTGATCTATTTTGCCCGCTGCAAAAGCCAAAATGGATGCGCTGGCACACCTTTGAACGCTACCAAGCAAAGGACGAGCACTTAGAAGCGCTCGAAGGAGAGGCAATTATTCGACGATGGGGCTGTCTCTTTCCAAGCGGGTTAGGCAATTGATTTAGGCTTCTATCGCCAACGCGGTCTCCAAGCGAGGCGCTGAGATGGCGGAACTGTTCTAATAACCTAAGATTGACGACTATGTGATTGCCCCACGTCTATTTCTTGAATTCGAGCTTGATCTTGTCAGTCAGAAATTCCTTTAGGCGCAGTACCTCAATCTTTTGGTGACTCCGAGGGTTATCCAAAAAATATATTGCTCCGTCCGTTGATCTTTCTGAGCGCAATACTCGCTCGTCACCTTCGTCAATTGACGAGAACCGGGTCTCATCAGTGATGCTTTGATCAAAGTCCCAGCAGAGAATCCATCTCAAGTTGGTAAACGAATGATTAATCTCGGAGGTTAATAAGTATTTCAGCTCCAAATATCTATACGGTGAATCGCCAGCCGCGCCAGTAGATCTCGACTTTGCGATGATATCGATGCCCCTATTGGTGTTGTAGTCGAGAGGAATAAAATCGAACATCGCTGGACGCTTTGCGTATAACACCATAAACAGCCCAAAAAGCTCAGACTCGTTCTTGGGTTCAAATACCGTCTGTCCATCCAAATCAGCCCTATTCCGATGTTCTATATTCTTAACTCGCCTCTTAAATTCCTCGCGCTCTTGATTCAACGTCCGCGCCTCGTGGCCTATTTGCATTAGTGTATAAAATTCATTTCTGTTTAGATCCAGATCAATCTCGTCTAGTAGAGCAGCTACTACGGACTTCATTTCCTGCAAAATTTGAGGATCGGTATTAGCAATGCTTCCGCGATTTGCTGTCAGCTTTAGGGACTGACAATTAATGAATCCGTGTAAAAGCACATATGCGTTTGATCCGCCACCAAAACCGCTTATCCAGTCATTGATTGTCATTATCGGTATAAAGTCTTTACAGAGCCAAAGCCCATATCTGTCTGCAACCTTGTAAGTACCAACTGATTTACGTCCGCGGTCTCTGATCATGGGGTTGTAGTCGCGTTTAGCTCTGTCACCCTCTACCGATATGAACGACTCAAATTGCACATCGGGATGGCGCTCTAAGCGGGCGCGCTTGGAATAATGTTTGACAAAACGCTCTGCTGCATCGGCTCCATACTTGTCAAAGAGAGCGCGAATATCCTTAGTTTGATCGGGAAATACATGACCGAAGGATATTTCCTCTACGGATTCGCTATCAAGACAATGCAAATGCAATTTTAGATGCCGAAGTGCATCGATATTGAAAGCGGTTTCGATGGAACCAAATTTGGTAAACCATAGAATGTAGTCTTTAACACGAGCATGCGTGAATTGACTGCGCTCATTTCCGTTGTAGCCCTCAACCCGGACGTACGTCCCTCTATCAATCTTATCGTCAGTTATTTTCTTTATCTTGGGCTGATGGAGTTGTCCCTGTGACAGCGCGCGTAGTGGATAGTCGCAATACGATTCGTATGCTCCCTCGCTGCCCTTCGTACGCACGAAAACACGCTCTGATCGAAGATAGATCTTTGTTCCATGCCCCTTTTCGCCGATTGCATCCGATCGAAAACGTGACGGTGAATGTCCAAGGCCCCAAAAAGCAGTTTCTAAGACCTCCCTTGTCATCCCATCGCCGTCATCTCGAATTTCAATTACGAGCTTCTTTACGCCCTCAATTTCCTTCGCTGCCACCGTGATATCTATTCGCGAACAATGGGCATCAATCGAATTGGATATCGCTTCGCGGACGATCTCAAAGGGATTTGCGAAATCATGAACGATTTCGAGAAATTCAGCCGTTTCATTAACTCTCGGCTGAATTGGGCTCCAGTCATCAACCATTGGTACAGCCATGTCGCCGCCTCCCTTCGTCCCAAATTGTTGGCAGCCCGAATCTAATATCGGGTCACTTAGGCTACCTAGGATTCCCCTTGGCTAACGATAACGTCTTTGGATCGCTTTGTGGGATGTACGCGCCCTGCAGCCCGGTTGCAGCCCCGTCCGCAACTAGGGTGGCACGGCATCATGGCGGTAACTTTGACGGTAGCAAGATCCAGGGGGGCTAACGAAAGCGTTTATAAACAGTGAGTTATGAAGACAATTCGAGTGAACCCGTACCACCATATCTCAACGAAGTGAAAAGTCATGGGTTGGTCCACTAGTAGGACCGACCTCAGCATTATTCGCCAATTGATTTGGTCGGTGGTTCGTCGCTGGCCTACGCATCCCGCTCCGGCCAGCTGTCCGGGGTGGCCATCCGTGGCCACCCGCTCGGCCGGGCCGAAGCTATGCTTCGGCATTCCCGGCCTCGCCCACCCGTAGCCACCATTTAAACTAAGTCGCTTCAGGCTGAAATTTCAGTTCTTTCATCCACACCGACCTCGCCATTTTGAATGCTGAGGTCGATGGGCGAGCGGCATGGCCACGAGCGCCCGCCAGGGATGGTTGGGCCGGCCTTTTTCGCGAAGCAGGAGGCGAAGCGAAAAGCGTCCCTCTTGATCGCATTTATATCTAAGTCCTAGCCTCTCTTGACGTGCCGAGCACGTATCGCGAGATCGGCGTCAGGATGGACAGCACGGTCCTCTGCACGGAGGGACTGAGGTCAAGGGGCTTCAGGGCCATCTTGGCGCTCATCTCGATGGGGAAGCGCCGGCCCATGGTGTGACGTATCTTCTTCTGCAGTTCCCGGTAGATCTGTTTGTCGTAGGACGCTCCCGGATGAAGCATGCCGTAGGCGTACTTCAGCGCGATGCTGCTGTCGCTCATATCGATCATGCGCAGGCGCCGCAGGATGGCCCGGAAGATGCGCAGGCGGCCGGTCTTCTCCTTGTCCTGATAGGCGTGGAAGTAGCGCAGGAAATACTTGTAGTGACGCACCTCGTCTTCGCGGATGAGGCCGGCGAGCCTGGCCAGCACCGGATCGGGGCTGAGGCGGCTCAGGGTGAGGTAGTAGCTGGCGGTGCCCATCTCCACGATGCAGCGCGAGACCGCCTCGAGACCGCAGCTGGGTTCGAGGCTGTCTTCGGCACATTTGGCGGCGAATTCCTGGAAGAAGCGCGCATAAGTGCCGGCCCAGTCGATGTGGGGCCACGCGGTCTCGGCGTAGCGCCGCAGGGCCGCGCCGTGTTGCAGTTCCTCATGTTGCCAGCGCGCGGATAGCCACAGAGAGATATCCGGATCGCTGGCGTAGTGGTCCAGCAGGTTCCGGGTGTAGGTGTCGGTAGCGGTCTCGATGAACGAAGCGCCTAACACCAAGTAGAACAATATCTCTTGCCCCGACATGGCATGCGCATCGATACGCCCCCAGGGTATGTCATCCAGCGTCCAACGCTGGCGCAACGTCAGGGTGTTTCTCTCGCGCGCCATCTTTCTTCCTTGATGCAACAGCCCATGATCCGTCCATGAGCCATCCCTGGCTCGTGATGCATTCCTTGCGGGTCAATCCTCAGCGGCAGGGCGGAGGATTCGGCGCCGGCGGCTGCGGCCTCATGGGTTGTTCGGGCGTGGTATGCGAGTCCGGATTGCGCGGCATGGCATTGTTGCCGGTGCTGCCATAGGGCGCCCGGGTGGGTGGCGGCGTCCCAGCCGCGCCCGGCGGACAGTGGGTCGCGGCGCTCGGCGGCATGGCCGTGGCGTTGGTAGGAGTGTGGGACTTGGGCGCGGCGTAAGCCGCGATACCGGCCACTCCCAGCATCAGGCCGGTCAAGGCTGCGTAGGTATATCTCATGACGATTCACCATTTGTTAGCACAAGTCATTCTTGGGCTTGCAAAAACGAAGTTAGTCCGCGATGGCTTGTCGCGCCGTGCGCTGTCGCACAGTTCGTCTTCCGCCTGTAATGGCATGCTGGTACAAGTCACGACATGGATATGTGACGCAGGTGATCACCCCAAGGAGATGACGAGATGAATCCGACGAAACTGGTGGGCGTACTGTTGATCGTGGCCGGCGCGATAGCGCTGATCTACGGCGGTTTCAGCTACCCCAAGTCCCACGAAGCGAAGGTGGGGCCGGTGGCTTTCGATGTGAAGACCCAGCAGCACGTGAGCGTGCCGGTGTGGGCCGGCGGCGGCGCGGTGCTGGTGGGAGTGCTGTTGCTGCTGGTGCCCCTGAAGCGCGGCTGATCAGGCGCGGGCGTGCAGGCGCTCGTTGGTGTGGGTCAGGCGCTCGATGAGGGTGTGAGCGAAGACCTTGTAGAACCGCAGCTGGCAGTCGCGTGAGGCCCGCTCCATGAGCGTGGAGTTGACCTTGAGCACGCTGACGTCGGTCTTGGCCCGCACGGTCGCGCTGCGCTTGGTCTTGTTGAGGTAGCCCATCTCGCCGAAGCAGTCGCCGCCCTTGAGCGAACCCAGCATGGTCTTGCCCTTGTGCACGGTGGCCTCGCCGGCGACGATGACGAAGAAGCTGTCGTCCAACTCGCCTTCCTGCACCACCACTTCGCCGGCCTTGAAGTTCTTCCAGGCGCCTGCGCGCATGATCTCCCAGGTCTCGGGCTGGGTGAAGTCGCTGAAGAAGGCCAGACGGCTCAGCTGGTTATAGCGCTCCTGCTCGGAGATCTCCTCGGCCTGGGCGGAGAGCTCATCTGAGACGTTGATGAGGTCACCGGCCACGTCCATGCCGGTCTTGTAGCGCTGCTTCAGGTTCTTCTTCAGGCAGCGCAGCACGATCTTGTTGAGCGCATCCGGCACGTCACCGCGCAGCTGCGAGACCGGCGGCGGTTCCACGTTGATGATCTGGTGGGTGAGGCTGGGCAGCGAGTCACCGAAGAAGCAGGGTACGCCGGCCAGCATCTCGTAGATCGTGACGCCCATGGCCCAGAGGTCGGCCTGGTTCGTCACATCCTCGTCGCGCACCTGCTCGGGCGACATGTAGCGGGGCGTGCCGACGATGCCGGTGATCTGGGTGGATTGGCCGATCGCGTGCTTGGCGATGCCGAAGTCCACGATCATGATCTGGCCGGTGGGGCCTATCATCACGTTGGCGGGCTTGATGTCGCGGTGGATCACGCCGTTACGGTGAGCGTAGTCCAGGGCCTTGGACATGGCGAAGAAGATCTCCACCACTTTCTTCACCGGCAGCAACTTGTCCTGGCGGGTGTGATCCACCAGTGGCTTGTAGTCTTCCAGATACATCATCACCACGTAGCGCAGGCCGGCTTCTTCGCCGGCATCGTAGATGGGCAGCACGTTGGGGTGCACCAGCTTGCCGGCCACATGTGCTTCGTTGAAAAACAGCTTGCGGTATAGCTTGGCCTTGGATTCGTCCATGTCGGCATCGGAGGAATAGACCTTGATGGCCACGTCGCGATGCGCGAAGGGGTCGTTGGCAAGGTACACGATGCCAGAGGCGCCGCGTCCCAGCTCCTTGCCGATGGTGTATTTGCCGAGCTGTTTGGGGACGCTGGCTGTCATGGCTGGCAGACCGCCTTCTCGATCATCCCGCCCAGGGTCCCCGGCACCGCCAAGGCGGTCTGAGGCGAGGCGGGCTTCACGCTGAACACTTCCTTGCCGGCGGCGTCCTGGTAGGACTCGCGCAGCAGGGCTTGGGTATAGATGCCGCAATCCATGCTCATATCCGTGGTACGGGTGGTGTATTCCACCTGATGCAGGTCGGCGCCGGTGGTGAGTTTGCCGGGCGCAAGATACTCGAAACGGAAGCGGGCTTCCAGGGTGCTGCCCGATCCCGTTTCGGGCTTGCCCAGCAGGTAGACTTTCTGGGTGTTGCGCGGGTCGATGCCGAGATAGGTCCAGTCCAGCGGGATGCCGCAGGCAGCCTTGTACATGATGCCGGTGACGCTGTTGGGCACCACGGAATCCGGGCGCGCATCCTTGGGGGGCGTGACACCGAATACCGCCACTTCGTCCTCGTCGTAATAGGTCTCGTGCAGCAGGCTCATGGTCTGGTTGGCGCAGTCCATCATCACGTCTGCCTGGCGGCTGACATAGCTGACCTTGCTGAGAGAGGGGGCTGCCACCATGCTGCGGGTCGAGTGGTAGACGAAACGGAAACGCGCTTTCACCATGGCGCGGGTCTGCACGCCGGAGTTCGGCACCCGGGCGTAGATGTCCTGGGTCTTCTGCGGATCCGGGCCGAGCGCGGTCCACTCGATGGACTTGCCGCAGGCGCCCTCATAGATGATGTCGCTGACGCCGCCGGCGAACACCTGGGCGGAATCCGCGCCCGCGGCCGGCGTCACGTGATAGACCTGCTTGTCGTCCACGTCGTGGTAGGTCTCATCCAGCAGGTGCAGGGTCTGCTTGCCGCAATCCACCTCGATGAGGTCGCGGCGCTCCACGTAGCTGATCTGCTTGAGCGTGGAATCGGTGAGCTGGCGCACCCCATTGAATTCGAAGCGGAACATGGCGCTGACGGTGCCCTTCTTCTTGTCGGCGGAAGCGGCGCGCATGTAGATGTTCTGGGTGCCGTCAGGGTCGTTGCCCAGATAGGTCCAACGCTGGGTCTGGTCGCCGCTCACGGGCGCATGGGCAGCGCAGGCGCCCAGGAGGGCAGCCAACAGGGGAGGCGCCAGGCGGCGCAGAGCAAATCCCGGGCCATTCATATGTTAAACAATATCTCTAATGCGACAGTTGCACAACTGCCGCCAAGCCCTTGATTAAGCTGGGCCACGACCTTGGCGCCAGGCCTGTATCCGTGCCTCCCGTTCGGCACGACGCTGGGTGGACCGTTCCAGTATCTTCACGCGCTCCGCGTCGCCGGACTCGCTCCAGACGCGGATCTCGTCCAGGCTGCGGCCGCAGCCCATGCAGACGTCCTGCTCATCCAGACAGCAGTTGCGCACGCAGGGCGAAGCCACGGAGGAAGGCTGAGTCATGTCTCAGCCCCCGTGGCTGAGGATGATCATCAGGAACAGCAGATAGGCCACGCCGTTGAGCAGCATCCCCAGGGCAGTCAGGCGCCGGCGCAGCACGAGGAATAGAGTCCAGAGGGCCATGGCGAGGGTGATGCCCATGGTCCAGATCACATCATGGCTGACTTGCCAGCTCGCCAATTGCAGGCCGAAGGCGGGGAGCAAGGTGCCCTGGAACACCATGGCTCCGGTGAGGTTGCCGAAGGCCAGCGTGTCCTTGCCGCGACTGACCCACAGGATGCTGTTGAACTTCTCCGGCATCTCGGTGGCGATGGGGATGATGACCAGCGAGAGCACCAGCACCCCGATACCCGTGAGGGCAGCCACGTGCTCCACGCCGGTGACGAACAACTTGGCGCCGGTGATGATGAGAGCCAGCCCCAGGATGAGCTGGACGGTCTCCCAGGCCGGATGCTGGGTGAGCCCCAGCCGCGTGGCGTGCAGGGGAGCGGCGGCCGTGGTGCCGTGGCCGGCTTTCACCAGCAGCGCCGAGGCCTGCACGGTGTTGTACACGTAGTAGCCATAGAGGAACACCAGGCACAGTGCCGCCGCGACGTGGATGCCGGCAGGTTCGCGGGGCACGAACAGGCTGATGAAGGCGATGAGATAGGCCGCCAGGAAGTAGATCAGGTCGCGCACCATGCCGCTGAATTCAGGCTTGAGGGGCACCCTCCAGCCGCGCTTGAAGCCGGTGAAGATCGCCACCAGCCCCATGGCCAGGGTGATGAGCATGAGCGGCGACCCTACGATGGCGCCCACGCCGATGTCCTGGCCCACGGTGGGGGAGGAGCCGCCGAAGAACACCGCGATGATGGGTACCACGGTCTCGGGCAGCGCCGTGGCCACCGCGGCGAACACCGAGCCCACCAGGCCCTCGGAGAGGTGGAAGCGCGATCCCAGGTGTTCCAGGGAGTTGGTGAAGAGTTCGGCGCCGATGAGGATCACGGCCAGGGCCGCCAGCAACAGGGCGCTGTACAGGGTCAACACGATCCGTCTCCGTCGGGGCGGTCCAGGCGGGAAGCTTGCAGGGAGATTCTAACCGATGGGCTGGGGTGGTGCGCTGCGCGCGGCCTCCAGGGCCTGCGCGAACACCTCGGGCGGTTGCGCGCCCGCGAGTGCGTAACGTCCCGCGAAGATGAAGAAGGGTACGCCGCTGATCTGCAGGCGCGCGGCCAGACCCAAGTCTTCCTGCACTTCCTGCTGGCCGCCTTCGCCCGCGAGGAAAGCCTGGATGTCACCCGTGACGCCGGCAGCGGCGGCGATCTCAGCCAGCACGGCACGATCGCCCACGTCGCGGCCTTCCATGAAGTAGGCCTTCATCAGCGCTTCCTTCAAGCCGCCCTGCTTGCCCTGGGCGCCGGCGAGCCACAGCAGGCGATGCGCGTCGCGGGTGTTGGGGCTGCGCTGGATATCGTCGAACTGGAAGTCGATACCGGCGCTCTTGCCCGCTTCATCCAGGCGCGCATGGATACGTTCCATGGCACCGGGACCGAACTTCGTCTCCAGGTATTGTCGACGGTCCACGCCCTCGGGCGGTAGGTCCGGGTTCAACTGGTAAGCGTGCCAATGCACCTCGGCGTCGGTGACCTTGGCCGCGGCCAGGGCCTGCTCCAGGCGGCGCTTGCCCACGAAACACCATGGGCATACGACGTCGGAAAAGACGTCGATGCGCACTTAGCGGCTGACCTTGGTATAGATGACGCTCGGCTTGTCGCCGCGACGGGAGTAGAGATGCTCGTTGGCGAAACCCTGCAGGGCCTCGTCTCGTTCCTGCTCGGTGGCATACCAGCGCTCGGCGACCCAGTCAGGCCCCAGCAGGTGCGGAGCGGACATGGGGTCGTCCGGAGGCAGGGTGCAATGGATGCCGAAGCGTTTCTTGGTGGGTTCCTTGCTCATGGCTCAACTCTGCGTGAAGTATTGATGCAGGTATTCCTCGAAGGATATCGCATCCGAGGCCTCGATGGCGGCTTGTTCTTCCAGGGAGGCCCTGGCCTCGGCGGCCAGGCGCGCATCCATGGACGGAGCCAGCGGATGGGCCAGGGAGCAACCGCGATGCGTCTCGGACAGGCGCTTCGCGAAACGGAAGAAGCTCTCGCCGCGGGTGCGCATGTCGCGCAGGATGCGAGCGGAAGGCGTGAGCTCCGCGTCCTCCATGGCGGCCTGCTGCGCGGCGAGGGAGCGGCTGTAAGGCTGCTCGACGTCGCCGCTGTCCAGCAGGACACAGATGGGTTCCAGCGCAGCCAGCAAGCGGCGGCCCCAATCCCGCAGCAGCACTGCCTTGCCGTCGTGTTCCAATTCCAGCTGCGGGTCGCGGCCACGCCGTGCCACCGCCAATTGGTTGCGGCCGATGGCGGCTTGCTCCGCCACATCCGTGGATGGGCTGTCGGAGAGCAGACACAGCAGCAGCAAGGCTTCGATGAAGCGCAGGGCCGGCTCGTCGGCACCCACCGGGTCGTAGGCGTTCACGTCGAGGGCGCGCACTTCCAGGTACATGACGCCGCGGCGCTTCAGGGCCAGGGTGGCACGCTCGCCGCTCTGGATGGGTTGCTTGGGACGGATCGAGCCGTAGAACTCGTTCTCGATCTGCAGGATATTGGCGTTGAGTTGCCGGTACTCGCCATCCACCTTCACGCCGATGCGTTCGTACTCCGGCGCCGGAGTGCTGATGGCGTGTCCGAGCGTGCCCACGTAGTCGGCCAGGCTGTTGTAGGTGACGCCGATACGCGCCTGGTTGCTGTTCTTGTAGCCGATGTCCGAGAGCCTGAGCGAGGTGCCGAGCGGCTCATAGAGCGTGTGGGCGTCGAGTTCCTGGAACTTGAGATCGCGTCCGCCCAGGAAAGTCTTGCACATGGCCGGCGAAGCGCCGAAGAGATAGGGTACGAGCCAGCCTACCCGCTGGAAGTTGCGCAGTGCACGGAAATACCAGTCGTCGCGGAAGTCGCGCAGGCTGCGGGAGTCCGCTTCCAGGGCCTGCAGCAGCGGCCACAAGGCTTCCGGATAGGAATAGTTGAAGTGCACGCCTGAGATGGCCTGCATGGTGCGGCCATAGCGCCAGCCGAGGCCGAGGCGGTAGACGTGCTTCATCCTGCCCACGTTGGAGTCGCCGTATTCGGCCACTGGGATGCTGGCGTCACCTTGCAGGCCGCAGGGCATGCTGGTGGCCCACAGCATCTCTTCGCCCATGTGCGCATAGCTGAAGGCGTGGATGTCCATGAGCGAGGCCAGGGTCTGCTTCACATCCGGGAAGGGTGAAGTCACGAACTCCATCAGCGCTTCGGAATAGTCCGTGGTGATGTGCGGATGGGTCAGCGCCGAGCCCAGCGCACGCGGATGCGGTGTCTGTGCCAGCTTGCCGTCGCGGGTGACGCGCAAGCTCTCCTTCTCCAGGCCCTTGCCGCCATCACGCAGCGACGCCACCGCGGCGCCGTTTCCGGCGAGGCGTCTCAGGCGTGATTCAAGGCCGGCGGGCTGCTGCATGCACGAGAGAGGGGTACTGCGGGGCGGTCATGGTCGCGTATATGGAGGCAAAAGGCCAGTGGCCGGATCCACGTGTAAAAAGAAACGGCCGGGTCGCCCCGGCCGTGTTGCATCCTGGCTGGTATCCGCCGGGTTACCAGCAGCTGCCGGAATCGGTGGTGCTGGTGGTGGTGCCGGAGGTCTGCTTGCCGGTGTTGTCCATGTTCATGATGGTGCAGCCGGTGTCTTTGCTCTGAGCACCGGTGCTCACCGCCGTGGCGGACACGGTGTAACTGGTGCCGGTCTCCGTCGCGCTGAGCTTGTAATAACCCTTGGGCGTGGTGGGCAAGGCCGTCAGCGTGGTGACCTCGGGGCAATTGGTGCTGTTGTACACGCCATAGGTGGTGTAGCAGCGTTCCAGAGCCTGGGTGGCCTGCAACACGGCGGCCTTCGCGTCGGCACGCCGGCCCTTCATGGCGGACTTGGTGTAGGCGGGGATGGCGACGGCGGCGATGATGCCGATGATGGCCACCGTGACCATCAGCTCTATCAGGGTGAAGCCTCTCTGCCGTGACATGCTGATTCTCCCTCGCTGTGATGATGGAGGGGCGCGCCCGCACCCCGTCCCTTTGCGGGCAAGTGTGCCCGCTCACCGTCCGGCTGTCCACCTGCCGCGGGACTCGCGTCCCGTGGCAGGTGGCGCCGCTTATTGCTGGACCACCTGCCAGGAGACACGACCGCCGCTGGTGGGGGCGCTCTCCGTGGTCATGCCGATGCTGCCGGTGCTGCCGGAATAGTACTTGTACTGCAGGGTACCGGACGTGATGATGCCGGGCGTCTTGATGATGCCCACGTTCGATTCCTCGCCACCCACCGGCGTGGTGGCGGTGACAGACTTGCCGCTCACCGGATCGGTGTAGGTCACCGTCACCAGATCGCTGGCGTTCACCTTGCCGTCACCGTTCACGTCGAAG
>Ga0265338_10004876_pt1 | contig 17874 bp, 19 predicted proteins | sample 42126metaG_FD_193579 | JGI IMG/M metagenome (GOLD analysis project Ga0265338, IMG submission 193579) | Rhizosphere microbial communities from Carex aquatilis grown in University of Washington, Seatle, WA, United States - 4-21-26 metaG | ecosystem: Host-associated > Plants > Roots > Rhizosphere... | reverse complement strand
ATTTTTAAAAGGCGATGAGGCTAGTTTGAGGGAATTGGAATATCAATTTAAGATGTTTAATTCTATTCTGAAAAGTGCCTTGCGGGAAGATGTTCGCGCTATTACAAAACTCTCTGATGATAAACAAATTGATAAAGGCATTAATGAATATATAGACTTGCTAAAGACCATTTCTAATCGCTTTAGAGGTATTGAAATGGAGCTTACTGTAATTCAACGCTTTTCAAAAGCCATAGATTTCTTCCTTTTTGGAGATGAATTTATGAGCCTTTTGGTTGAAATACATAGTTTTAAATTGTTGAAGTATATTGAGAGTAGAGAAGGACAATTAAGAGAAAAAAATGCTCCTAAAATATTGGATTTAATTAAACAGGAGTTAACCTATAAGAAGTCAAAAGGATATCTAATTGTTGAAGAAAAGAGCTTGGATCATAATAGATCTGTCATCCTTCGCCGAGGTATTCTGAAAAAATATTCGGAGAGTGAGTTGTTTGTCAATACCATAAAGAAGGAAGATGGGTTTTTAGTTCGTCAGTTTGTTTATAGTCTTGCAGCAGGTCTTTCTATGATTTTTGCCACTATTGTAGCTTTTTCATTTCAACTTAAATATGGTAATTTCACTTTGCCTTTTTTTGTAGCTATTGTGGTTGGTTATATGCTTAAGGATAGAATTAAGGAGTTGAGCCGATTTTATTTTGCACATAAACTGAGTAATAAGTATTTTGATTTGAAAACTGTGATAAGCATAGGTAAAGATAAGATCGGCTTATGCAAAGAGAGCTTTGATTTCATAAGTAATGAAAGAATTCCTGCTACCGTTTTGAAGGTGCGAAATCGTTCCTCTTTGTTGGAGGCAAACAATAAATTTACTGAGGAGCAGATAATCCTTTATCGTATGCAAGTTGAAACAGATAATAAATTAATCAATAAACATACGGAATACAGGGTGGAGGGCATAAATAACATAATTCGTTTTAATATCGCCAGTCTTACTCACAAAATGGATAATCCCGAGGTGCCTTTATTTAAGTTGGATGAGCATGATAATTTTATCTTTGTTGGTGGAGAAAAAGTGTATTTTATAAATATGGTACTTCAACTTCAACATGAAGAACAAATTGAATTTAGACATTACCGTATAGTGTTTAATCGAGATGGCATTAAGGAAGTGAAACGAATGTAAAAAGAAAAAGCCTTAACCGATTTAATTCGATTAAGGCTTTTTTATTAGATGTAACTTGTAGTTAACTAGTAATTTGATTTTTTCACTTCAAAATGCGCTTTTGGGTGATTGCAAGCGGGACAGTTTTCTAAAGCTTTTTTGCCTTTGTGTACAAAGCCACAGTTGCGACATTGCCATTCTGTTTCTTCGTCCTTTTCAAATACTTTGCCTTCTTCAATGTTTTTCAAAAGTTTCAAGTAGCGTTGTTCGTGTTCGTATTCCACTTTTGCAATCATCTTATACATAGTTGCAATAGCTTTGAATCCTTCTGCTTCTGCTATTTCAGCAAACTTCGGATAATCTAATGACCATTCTTCATGTTCACCTCCTGCAGCAGCTTTTAGGTTTTCTAGTGTGGTAGCTATTACACCGGCAGGATAAGTTGCCGTAATTTCTACCATACCACCTTCTAGGTGTTTGAACATTTGTTTAGCATGTGCTTTTTCTTGATTAGCTGTTTCTTCAAAGATAGCTGCTATTTGTTCATACCCTTCAGCTTGAGCTGTTTTAGCAAAAAAAGTGTAACGATTGCGTGCTTGTGATTCACCCGCAAAAGAGGTAAGTAGATTTTTCTCTGTTTGAGTTCCTTTGATAGATTTTTCCATGAGACTATTAAACTGTATTTGTTAGATTAATGATTGTTTGTAGCAAAGATAAAAAGAATTGTTAAACGAGGCTGCCTACAATTGTTAATCTTATGTCATTTATTTTGACATACTCCAGTTTTTTATTCTCAAAATAGGTTTTCAATAAGTGATTCAATTCAGGATCATCATAATCCATCATTTTATCTTTTGCCGGATCGCAAATATGGTAATGTTGGTGCATACCGCAGTCATAACGCATTTTATCATGACTGGTTTCCAGTTTAAATAGGAGATTCTTTTGGTTAAAATGCTCCAGTGTATTATAAATAGTAGCCACAGAAATACTTGGATTCGCCTGTCGCACATAAGTCACAATGTCGTCGGCATAAGGATGACCAAGAACACACAAGGCCTCGTAAACAGCTAATCGCTGTGGAGTAACCTTAAGACCGTAGTCTTTAAGAATTTTGCGTACATCATCAGTTTTCATAGGCTTTATATTTAAGTTAACACTAGAAATAAGGTTCCTATTTTTTATGCGGTTCGGCAAAGGCTTTGCACGATATTTTGTCAACTGGAATTTTCCAAACTTTTACATTTTGTAATGCTGGTAGAGAGTATGTGAATTTCATGTCTGAATATTGCGCCATCATAATATTCAGCATTTCTTCTTTTTGTTTTATATCTGTAATAAATTCTACATTACCCCAAGCAACTACACTTTTTGATTTCATTCGGTAACTGCATGCTACTTGTGGCTCTTGATATACTAATTTGTTCTCAGTGCAAAAAGTTACACAGACTTTGTTATTTCTGTTCACTATATCAATTAAATGTCCTTCGGGTCCGGAATGCAAATAAATGATATCATCCTTATAGCCAAAGTTCATAGGTAAAACATAAGGAGTGCCATCGGTATCAGCTAGACCTAAAAAACAAATATTACAAGATTTGATTATTTCGTTAATCTCTTTTTGTTCCTGAATAATAATAGTTTTCATCTGTAAATATAATAAAATTTGATGTTAAATACCACATAAAATTATACAAAATTGTACTTTTTCTGCTAAGCAGTGTTGTTTTATTCTAAAAGCTCCTTTTAAAGGGTGTTTTGGTATAAAATGTTTTCAAACAGTGTTGTTAAACAACTTTCTGGTGTTTTTTCTGTTAGCTTTATGAAGTAAAGTTGTGTTTGATAGTTAGTTCCTTTTTATTTTTTTGGATAGCCAAAATATAGATTAATGTTGTGCCAACATCTTACTGGTTTTCCGTCTTGTTTAGCAGGAACCCATTTAGGCATGGTGTTAATAAATCGAAGTGCTTCAGATTCAAAAATGGAGTCGCTATGATGGATAATTTCGGGATGTGTAATGGATCCATCTTTTTCTACAATGAAATGATATAAGACAGTGTATTTTAAACTATCAGAAGCATTTAATGCGGGGTTTTGTATTAGTCTTTCAGAATATTTTCGAAGAGCTATATCTCCACCAACGAAAGCAGGTGATACTTCTGCAATAAATAGAGGTTCATCGTCTAATTTTTCTTCAAGCGCAATATTATCCATCGGACAGCCGCAGCTTTTCTTCACCTTTGGTTTTTGTAGTGATGGATTTGAATTTTCAGGACGACCTGCTTGGGCATCAATATTCTTTTCTATGCTAGCAAAGAGAAAAAGAATGAATATTATATGTTTAAAATATATTGAAAATCGCATGGTGTTAATTCTATATCTTTAAATTTGATATGCAAATATACAGGTAATTTCATAATATAGAAGAAATAACTATTAATAATGTCTAACTTACAAATAAACAGCTAGATATGATAACTTTTTTTTTTAATAAAAAAATTACGGAAATTTTTCTTTAATCGCTTGCTTGGAAAATTGTTTTAGGCTAAATTTGTTGCCTTTAAAAAGGATTATTACAAAAGAATTATCTAACTATTTAATTATACTCAATTACAAATCTATGAATTTATTTATCGTCAATTCGTCTATTGGGCGGAAACTCATTATGAGTTTGTCGGGTTTATTTTTGATAGTATTCCTGCTTGTGCATCTTACTGTCAATTCTTTATTGCTGATTGGACCTAAGGCTTTTCAAGCAGGATGTGAGTTTATGGAGTTACCAATCATTTTAATTATGGTGCCTATTTTGGCAGCAGGCTTTGTTATCCACATAATCTATGCAATTTGGCTTACAATCCAAAATATGCAAGCCCGTGGTAATGTTGCGTATGCTTCAGGTAAAAAATCGGAAACTACATCTTGGGCTTCCAAGAATATGTTAGTGTTGGGTATTATTGTTTGTGGCTTTATTGGGTTGCACTTGGCTCATTTTTGGGCAAAAATGCAATTGCAACATTTTACCGGAGGAGCACCTGTTGAGGCTAAAGATGCATACGAATTAGTGGCAATACAATTTCGTAATCCAATTATTGGTAGTTTATATATTGTATGGTATGTAGCGTTGTGGTTTCACTTAACTCATGGTTTCTGGAGCGCGCTTCAAACAATCGGTTTTAATAATAGCGTGTGGTATTCTCGTCTAAAATGTATTAGTGCCATATTCGCAACTATCATAGCGGTGGGCTTTACTATTATTACAGCTTTCTTCTTATTTGGTTTTGACAAATGCTGTCATGTAAGCTAAACAAGTATTCTTCAAACGAAAAAATTAAAAAACAAACAATAACATGGCAAAACAAACAATTGACGCTAAAATTCCACAAGGCCCACTAGCCGAGAAATGGAGTAGTTTTAGAGCTCAACAAAAACTAGTTAATCCTGCCAATAAACGCCGCTTGGATATTATCGTAGTGGGCACCGGTTTAGCCGGAGCTTCGGCTGCAGCTTCATTAGGTGAATTGGGATTCAATGTGCTTAATTTCTGTATTCAAGATTCTCCTCGTCGAGCGCACTCTATCGCTGCACAAGGTGGTATCAACGCTGCTAAAAACTTTCCAAATGATGGTGACTCAGTTTATCGTTTATTTTACGATACATTAAAAGGTGGTGACTATCGTGCTCGTGAGGCCAATGTGTATCGTTTGGCTGAAGTGTCTAATTCCATCATCGACCAATGTGTGGCGCAAGGTGTTCCTTTTGCTCGCGAATATGGTGGTTTGTTGGATAACCGTTCATTTGGTGGTGCACAAGTCTCTCGTACATTTTATGCTAAAGGTCAAACAGGACAACAATTGTTGCTTGGTGCTTACTCAGCGTTGAGTCGCCAAATCAACATGGGAACTGTAAAATCATACAACCGTTACGAAATGTTGGATGTAGTAATTATCGAAGGGAAAGCCCGTGGTATTATTGCCCGAAACTTAATAACAGGTAAAATAGAACGATTCTTCGCTCATGCTGTAGTGATTGGTACAGGTGGTTACGGTAATGCATTTTTCCTTTCTACCAATGCCATGGCTTCTAACGGTTCGGCTTTAATACAAGCGTACAAAAAAGGAGCTTATTTTGCTAATCCTTGCTACGCACAAATTCACCCAACTTGTATCCCTGTACATGGTGAAACGCAATCAAAATTAACTTTGATGTCCGAATCGCTTCGTAATGATGGTAGAATTTGGGTGCCTAAGAAAAAAGAGGATGCTGAAGCTATCCGTACCGGAAAAATGAAACCAACACAAATTGCAGAAGAAAACCGCGACTATTATTTGGAGCGTCGTTATCCTGCGTTTGGTAACTTGGTACCTCGTGATGTGGCTTCTCGCGCAGCTAAAGAACGCTGTGATGCAGGCTTCGGTGTAGGTGCTACAGGTTTGGCTGTATATCTTGATTTTTCTTCTGCAATAAATAGACTTGGTAAAGCTGTGGTAGCTGACCGTTACCATAACCTTTTCCAAATGTATGATAAAATAGTTGATGAGAATCCATATGAAACTCCAATGATGATTTATCCTGCTATTCACTACACGATGGGTGGTATTTGGGTAGATTATGAATTGCAGACATCTATTCCGGGCTTATTTGCTATCGGTGAAGCTAACTTCTCTGATCACGGTGCAAACCGTCTTGGAGCATCTGCTTTGATGCAGGGCTTGGCTGATGGATATTTTGTGCTTCCATATACTATTCAAAACTACTTGTCAGATCAAATTCAAGTGCCTCGTATGAGCACAGATTCAGCTGAGTTTGTTGCAGCAGAAAAGGAAGTGAATGATAAAATCAAGAAATTGATGTCAATCCAAGGAAAACGCTCTGTGGATTCTTTACACAAAGAACTTGGTTTGGTAATGTGGGATTTCGTAGGAATGGGTCGTACAAAAGAAACTTTAGAGAAAGCATTAGCTCGTATTAAAGAAATTCGCAAAGAATTTTGGTCGAATGTATTTGTTCCGGGAGATAGTGTGGATTTGAATGTGGAATTAGAGAAAGCACTTCGCGTTGCGGACTTTATTGAGATTGGTGAACTGATGGCACGTGATGGGTTGAATCGTGAAGAATCTTGTGGCGGTCACTTCCGTGAAGAATACCAAACTCCCGAAGGGGAAGCACTTCGTGATGACGAAAAGTTCTCGTATGCCTCTTGCTGGAAATTTAATGGCGAAGGTCAAGAACCTGAGCTGATTAAAGAAGCGTTGGATTATGAGTTTGTTCACCGTCAACAAAGAAATTATAAATCGTAAGAGCGATAGTTACAAGTTACGAGTTACAAGTTACGAGTAAAAAAGAAAGAAACTCAGATATTAGTAATTAAGTGATTTGTGAAAAGTAGTAAATCGATGAAGAACCATAAAGATTTGATTGTTTGGCAAAAGGGGATCGAATTAGTGAAGATGGTTTATTCTATTACTAGTTCATTTCCAAAAGAAGAACAATTTGGATTAACATCGCAAATGCGAAGATGTTCCGTTTCTATTCCTTCTAATATAGCTGAAGGTTGTGGCAGACATTCTGAAAAGGAGTTAATGCAGTTTCTTTATATAACTTTAGGGTCAGCTTCAGAGTTGGAAACTCAGATTATAATATCTCAAGAGCTAAATTTCTTAGAAAAAGATAAATGTGAACAAGTTTTGTCAATGATAAATGAAATAATTAGAATGACATCTTCTTTGATTAAATCAATAAAAACGCGTTTTGAATCATCAATAAATTAATTATGAATAATAATTGTTTCGAAGTATAGGTTTCTTATTCTTGTAACTTGTAACTCGTAACTCGTAACTTTTTAAACCATGGAAAAAACAATAAATATAACGCTCAAAGTTTGGCGTCAAAAAAATGCTACCTCAAAAGGCGCATTTGAAACATATAAATTGGATAAAGTGTCTATTGACAATTCATTCCTTGAAATGTTGGATATCCTTAACGAACAACTTATCTCTGAACGCAAAGAACCGGTTACTTTCGACCACGATTGTCGTGAAGGTATTTGCGGTATGTGTTCACTTTATATCAACGGACATCCACATGGACCAGATGAAGATGTAACGACTTGCCAATTACACATGCGTAAGTTCAAAGATGGTCAAACAATTACTATCGAACCTTGGCGTTCACGAGCATTTCCGGTTATCAAAGATTTGATGGTAAATCGTTATGCTTACGACCAAATTATTCAGGCAGGCGGTTTTGTGTCAATAAGTACAGGTGGTGTTCCTGATGGAAACGCTATTCCAATTGGTAAACCTATTGCTGATGAGGCTATGGATGCTGCTTCTTGTATTGGTTGTGGTGCTTGTGCTGCGGCTTGTAAGAATGGTTCTGCCATGCTTTTTGTGGCAGCTAAAGTGAGCCAATTAGCCTTGTTACCACAAGGTAAAATAGAAGGTGCCGCTCGTGCTAAATCAATGGTAGCTAAAATGGACGAACTTGGTTTTGGTAACTGTACTAATACCGGTGCTTGTGAAGCCGAATGTCCAAAAAGTATTTCTATTACTCACATTGCTCGTCTTAATCGGGAGTTCTTGTGTGCTAAATTGAAAGATTAGAAAAGATATAGATTTGCCGACCTATATAATAGCAGATTAAAACGCCCCGAAGGAGTAATCTTTCGGGGCGTTTTGTTTTTTGGTTGGCTACATTACTTTAGGAATGTACTTATTTTTTTTGTGCTTTTCTCTCTTCTCTTATTTGTTCTAATTTAGCGTATTGTTCAGGGGTAAGTACAGATTTTAATTCTGCATCTTTTTGATGAGATTCTGTTTTTCTTTGTTCTTTCATTGCCTCTGGAGTGCCACCTGCTTTTCTCATTTGTTCTGAAGCCATTGCATATTTAAGATTGATTTGTTGAACTTGTGCAACTTGTGCATCAGTTAATTGCAGTTCTAGTTTCATTTTCTCTGTTTGCCTTTGAGCCATTTCTTCAGGAGATCTAGTCTCTTTACCCTTTACTTGTGCTGATAAGCTAAACCCCAACAAGATGGCGAATAGTAATGCTATTAATTTTTTTGTTTTCATTGTCGTAGTTTTTAAAGATTAAAATTATTTTAACGTTTATAATTTTAGTTTTTCACTATGGTTTAATTTCGAATGATTAATTTTTTCCTTGTCTTCAAGTAAGCTTAAATAATCCTTTAGTTTTAATGGTGCTAGATACTTTCTAATAATCTTTTGTTGTTTCCAAATTATAAATCACGATCGAGGGAAATAAATCCGCGCGAGCAGCTTTGAACACGCTTTTTTCTTTAACAACGATATTTTATAATGTTCCAACATATTCAACAGTTCGTACCATTTGAGATACAAACGACATTTCATTATCATACCAAGCCACTGTTTTTATTAATTGTTTTTCATCAGCAGTAACCACTTTGGTTTGCGTGGCATCGAAAAGCGAACCGAAGTTAATTCCAATAACATCACTGGAAACAATCGGATCTTCCGTATAGCCATACGATTCATTTGCCGCAGATTTCATGGCTTCATTAATTTCTTCAACACTAACCTTTTTCTCTAGGATTGTAAACAACTCTACAACAGAGCCTGCATGAACAGGTACGCGTTGTGAAGAACCATCCAATTTACCTTTTAACTCAGGAATTACCAAGCCGATTGCTTTAGCTGCTCCGGTGGTATAGGGTACAATGTTATTAGCCGCTGCCCTCGCTTTACGATAATTCGCTTTTGGATCAGGTGTATCCATCAATGGCTGAGAGCTTGTGTAGGCATGTATGGTTGTCATTTGTCCGGTAACAATGCCAAAGTTATCGTTAAGAGCTTTGGCCATAGGAGCGAGGCAGTTAGTGGTGCATGATGCACAACTAATTATCTGGTCATTACTTTGGAGGATATGATGATTTACATTAAAGACTATTGTTTTCATGTCCTTATCCGATGGTGCTGAGATAATCACTTTCTTAGCACCTGCGTCGAAATGAGCCGAAGCTTTTTCTCTCGTTTCGAAAATACCTGTACATTCCAATACCAAATCAACCTGATGTTTTGCCCAAGGCAGGTTTTGTGGAATCCGTTCGGCATATACAGCTATAGGTTTATTATCAACAATGAGTGTATTGTCTGTGTAGTCTACATTCCCTTTGAAAGGGCCTTGAATGGAATCATATTTAAGCAAATAGGCCAGCATGGATGGCGTACTTAAATCGTTAATAGCAACAACTTCCAATTTCTTACTTTTCATTATCTCTCGGAAAGCCAAACGTCCTATTCGGCCAAATCCGTTAATAGCAACTTTTATCATAATGCAGTCAATTAATAATTTATTAAGAACTTTAATTATTTACTTATATCAAAGTTATAAAATTGAATTAATGTTTGCAATAATAATATTTTTTTCTTTTGCTAATCTCTCTCTTTATTGTTTAGTACCGATTATTACTATAAATAACCACCGAAGGTAATTTATTTAGAAATAATAATTAAGACCTAGAAATAATGTAGAAGAATTTAAATTAATACCATAACGACTACCTGTTGTATTCTGATTCTCTATTGGCAAATTATTGTCAAAATTTTTTGAATAAGAATAATTTATATTGCCAAATGAAGCTTCAAGTCCAAGTTTTGGTGTTATGAAATAAACTAATCCAGGAGAAACAGCTAATAAGATTTCGTTTCCATGTAGATTTTCATTCGAACCATCTGTTTGCGTTGTGTTCGTTGACTGATAACTATAATTTATACTACCATGTATATAAAACTTGAATTTGTCTATAATCTTAATATAATAACGAGCAAATCCACCTATACCATAATTTAATGAACTGGTTTTTGAAGAGTTATAAAGGGTGTATATTGTATAAGGAGGTGTATTAATTGGATAATAATAAGTAGTATAGTAAGTTTTATCAGAATAATTCGATGTACTTAGATTAAAATTAGCTCCTATTGCAAAATTATCCTTTATAAAATAGGCAATATTGGGAGCAATTGTAAATTCAATCGAATCAGCGTAGTCAAGATTCGAAGTTTTTTTATCATTCGAGAAATTGAGCTGTCCACCAATAAACATTTTTCCTTTCTCTGTTTGAGAATAACTTGTCATAACTGCACAAAGTGCAAATAAAATTAGAATATTTTTTTTCATTTCTTTTTATGATTATTCCTTACTTCGTAAGGCTTTGGGTATTCCCCAATATTTTAGTTGTTTTTTCATCTCTACATTATTAATAATCTGATATTAAATCATCTATTTAGAAATAATAATTAAGACCAAGATATAATGTGGAAGGATTTAAATTAATTCCATAATTACTTTGAGAATTATAATTTGATGGCGAATTTTTATCCTTATCATATGAATATTCATAATAAATATTGCCAAATGAAGCTTCAAGTCCAAGTTTTGGTGTTATGAAATAAACTAATCCCCCAGAAACACTTAATGTTGTATTGTTTAAAAGATCATCACTTGAATTACTAATAGAATCATTTGTAATACTCGTCATTTTTGATGTTTGATAATCATAATTTATTCTACCACTAATATATAACTTGAATTTTTCTGAAATATCAATATAATAACGAGTAAATCCTCCAATCCCATAACTTACAAATCTATCTTTATTAGAATAACTATAGTTTATATTCTCATTTGCACTTTGATTGTTCGTCCCAATACGAAAATCTAAACTTGCTCCTATTGCAAGATTATTCTTTATAAAGTAAGCGAAATTTGGAGTAATTGTAAAAGTTTCATCGCTAAAATCGTTATTAGGATAAGATTGTGAATAACTAGAGGCTTGTGAATAACCAATTAGATTAACTGATCCACCAATAAACATTTTCCCTTTTTCAGTTTGAGAATAACTAGTCATAACAGTACAAAGTGCAAATAAGATTAAAATATTTTTTTTCATTTCATTTATTATAAATTTCCTACTCGTAAGGCTTTTCGGTATTGCCCGTTTTTTTAGTGGTTTCTGATCTCCACTTTTATTTATAAGATTTTGTTGAATTAAAATCAAAGTCTTCTTATTCGCGTAATTATTTTGGTAAGTTTGGAACAAAAGAGACTAATAAACCACTTTCACACTCTCCTCACCAACCCGTACCACATACACTCCATGTGCTGATAAATTAACCGCCACAGTTTCAGCATTGGCTTGTTGGTTATAGATAGCTGTACCTAGTAGATTGTAAATTGTTATTGTTTCTCCAATAGCTAGGCCGCTTAGTATAGCATGTCCGTTTTGGGTGCTTATTTTTAGCGTGCTAGCTGTTGCATTGTGTGCTGCTGTGGGTAAATCTTCTACTATATTAGTAAAGTCATCCCATTGAAGAGAATCTTGATAAGCAGCTGTTGATCCTATAGGCACATGCAATACACAAGAAGTTTTATTTACATCGTGAAAAACATCGGTAAAGGAACTTAAACTAATCGGTGTAATTGAATAGGCATATATTGAGCTTAATCCGGTGCATCCCCAAAATACTCCATCAGTTAAAGCATCCTTAGAACATATTGATGCAGGTATATTTATGGTTGCTAAACTTGTGCAATTCTGAAAAGCATAACTACCAATATAAGTAACCGTGTTGGGAATTGTAATAGCGGTTAACATTCCGCATGATTCAAAAGCATCTTCGCCAATATAAGTTATGGAGTCTGAAAGTGTAACCGAAGTTAAGCCGGTACAACCGGAGAAAGTAGCGGTACCTATAGTATGTATAGGAGCTGTAGGAGAAATAGAAACTGAAGTTAACGCTGTACAATTAACAAATACATCTTCACCCAAATTAGTAACTGAGGCCGGGATATATGCCGAAGTCAATCCTGAAACAGCAAAAGCAAAACCTTCGATAGAAGTAACCGAGCCAGGAATAGCAATAGAGCTTAAACCTGTACAATCACTAAAAGCCCTTACGCCTATAGAAGTAACCGAAGATGGAATAGTTACCGAGCTTAAAGCAGTAGAATAACAAAAAGCATCATGACCTATAGCACTAATGCTGTAAGTTGTGCTATTGTATGTAACGGACGATGGAATAATGATGTCACCCGTATAGCTGGGATCATTAATATCGGGAATTGTGTTGTAAGTAACTTCTACTGTGTAGGGAGCGGTGGAAGACGTAATGTTATAATAAACACCATCCATTGTAAAATCATATGCCCATGAACTTACAGCTATACAAATAGCTGCAATAAGCGTAATTAGTCTTTTCATAATCTTATGTTTTTAGTTAACTTGATATTTATGTATTTATATATGCAAAAATGCCAAAAGGTTGCAGTTTCAGTTTTTAAAATAGTTTTGAATAATCAAAGATATAATTTTGATTACTTGTATTGTTCGTATTACTAGTATAAATCACCATCGAAGGAAGTCTATATCTATTAAAATTCGTTAGTTTCTAAATTGGTATTCATATTTGAATTGAAATTTCTTTGGTAAATCTTTCTCAGTCGAATCTGAAAAGAGAACATTCATTGTCTTTTTTATAATTCTATCATTATCATCGTAAATAAGATACAAAACATAAAATAATGCTTCGTTTGTTTCTATTAATCTTCCCTTGTTATCATACTTCCAGTAAAAAGGTTGTGGAGAAGTAGAGGAGTCAAGTCTTTCAAATTCTTTATTGTCTTTATACTTATGAATAATTGTTGAATATACAGCTGTGTCATTTTCATATTCCAATTCTTTCATTTCTGTTTTGTCCTTATTCCAAATGAATTCAATTTTTGTTGTTCTTAATCCGCCTTGATGCAATAGCGATTTTGTTGGAATGCCCAAAGTATCGTAAAAATTAATCTGAGTTGTATCCTTTTCATCTCCTTCTACTTTGATTGTTTTTTTGATTGTTTGATTTTGATTATATTCAAGATATGTTTTCCATAAAAACATTTTTTCCCCACTAGAAGAGCTATAACCATAGTCGATATATGAACTGATTTGACCAGAAGTGTCTACTTCAAATTCTGCAGAACCAAAGTGATTACCTCCTTTATATGTTTCAATTTTTGATATTTGTCCTGTCATATTGTAAATAAATTCTTTTTTCTCACCTTCTGCTGCTTGCTGGTCATATTGTATAATTGTAACTGGCAATCCTTGAGTGTTAAATTGTTGAAATGCAGTTTTTATCCATTTTCCATCGTCTTGTAGTTGAAGTTCTGTTATAGTATTTAACTTAATATTATTTTGTTTCACTCTTTTGTCAGCATATTGTTGAAACAATTCATAGTCATACTGTCCAAATACTTGCACCGAAATAAAAATAAATATTATCAAAAAAAGGTTAGTCATAGTCTTGTTTTTAAAATTAATATTGTTGGTGGTTTGTTGTTTTATTTACGCACTTGCCCCAGTTTCAAGCAACTTAAAGTTTGTCCAAGTTTGGCTAATAAATCTGTCCAGATTATCGGAGACCAAAACTCCCCAACTCTTTTACTATTGCAAGCTACCCTCAATAGCATCCTTTAATGGAAAGTTGAATCCTTTAATGAAAAGCCATAATGGAAATACTATTAATTCCCATAGGCCGCCGGGAACATACAAAACTGCTCCAAATCCATTTGTTGTATCTATTAGGCCACAGATATCAAGCACTGCACTTAATAATAGTAGTATATATCCTATCCCGCCCCAAATAGACAAAAATCTTGGGATAACTCTTGATTCATATAGTGAATAACAAAGGAATAAACTTCCAAATCCAAGTACAATCATGGCTAATTGATAGCCATAATACTTTATTTTCAATGCTAAGAAAATAGCAATTGCATACTTAGAAGCATCTGCTCCATGTATAGATTCTCCACCTAAAGCAAAAATATATAGATAACAAATAGACCCTAATATGAGTAGCAAACACTCAATTGTTCTAAGAATAACATAAGTAAGGGCAATGGATTCACTATGTTTTTTGACAACAGGAAAGAAAGTAATTGCAATAAATACAATTCCAATGGCCATAATCAATACGGAGAATACTCCTAATAATAATGTATCATCAATTTGTGGAATATTGGTTATTGGATTTTTAAATACCGGTGCAACAAAATAGGCATCTATCATACCTGCCAGCATTGTAAATATGAACAATGCTCCAATTATAATTGCATTTATCTTATATGTCTTCATAATTCTATTTTTCATATGCAAGTGAGGAAAATTTTCGAACCAACCATAACCCATATCTTATTAATAAAAAGGAAAATAGTATCCTAATGCAATAGGTTTGTATGAGATTCCTTTTTCTAATGTTACTGGAAAGCCAAGCTTAATGTAGCTATCAACTGTTTCTCCATTAAAGAACCCTAGAGTCCATTTCTTAATGACATTCAACGAAGAGGATACTATTTCCATTGTTTCTTGAGAACAGTCTCCGGCAGCTTCTATTTTCTTTAGAATACCATTTTTATCAATTAACACATAGATTTCTGTATAATTTTTCTTTCCTGGACTATCTTGTCCCAGTTTTCCATATTTCTTGTCAAATTCGGGCGCTTTTAGACTTGGCAAATATGTGGTGTCTTTTCCCGACTTTGTAAAACTCTTTTTTACAGTATCTGGTTCTAAAGAATTTTCATCAGTTTTTATCTGTCCGTTTTCCCAATAGCATTTTCTTCTAATATCGAAGTGGAAATCTTTACTTTCTGTCTCACTTACAACCATTCCATTGGGATTGTAATTACGATAAATGTGATGTCCACCCCAAGACCATTTGTATTCAAAGTATTCAAAAAGAAGCTGATTTTGCATATTATAGTATCTGGAGATGTTTTTTATCTTCTTTTCATTCTTACAATTAACTCTATACATTTCAGCCTTCTCCTTTGGTAGTTTTAGCCTATCAAATCTATCAAAATATATTGTGTCTTGTCTCGCGTATGTTCCAAGGCAAATAAAAATCGAAAATAATAACAGCAAATTTTTCATAAAACGATAATTCTTAATGATTATAAACGAACATTAGTTGGATTCCTTTGCTCACATGCAATTGTGAAGCATTGCCGTTCTATTCTCCTAAATGGATTCTCATTGTTGACGAGGACTGTGTATCAAAAAAACATATCTTCCAACGATCTCTAATACTTAATGAATTTATTTAAACTAACTTCATTATCCCTTTCAACTTTCAGAAAATACATACCGTTTGTTAAGTCACGAACATTAATTGAAAACTCATTTCCTAATTCTTCTTTTGAAATAATGGCATTGCCTTGTAAATTGATGATAGATAGTTTAGTTAAGGCAGCTTGAGTAAGTGTAATGGTGATGAAATCACTACATGGGTTTGGAAAAACTTTATATTCAGATTTATTTAACTCATGAATCCCGGTCGAATTTGTGTAAGTATATGTTACTCGAATTCCATTCTTCAATGTACTCGTTGAAGTATCCCATGATTGAGTATAATATTGTTGTATAGAGCCATCAATGTTGTTAGTATAGATTATAAGTCCGCTATTTTTCCAAGTGCTTGTTGAAGTATCCCATGTTTGTTGATTGTTGGCGGTTTGATAACCATTAGTGTCATATGAGTACGTTTGCTTTGATGAATTTAGCCAATTGTTATTTGTCCAGTTTTCATAAAGCACTGTTTGGAATTTATTTGATGTATTATATGTAAATGTTACTCGAATTCCATTCTTCCAAGCACTTGTTGAAGTATCCCACGATTGGGTATAATATTGTTGGATAGAGCCATCAATGTTATTTGTATAGGTTATAAGTCCGCTATTTTTCCAAGTGCTTGTTGAAGTATCCCATGTTTGTTGATTGTTGGCGGTTTGATAACCATTAGTGTCATATGAGTACGTTTGTTTTGATGAATTTAGCCAATTGTTATTTGTCCAAGTTTCATAAAGTAATGTTTGAACTTTTTGTCCATAAAGGATTTGTGAGGAAATGGTGATAAGTACTAGTAAAATTAATTTTTTCATAATGTTATTTTTATTGTTTATTTGTCTGCTTCTTTACCATATTATATAGATGCAAAAAAGCCAAAAGGTTGCAGTTTTAGTTGTTAAAAATAGTTGAATAATCAAGGATATGTTTTGATTATTTACTTGTTTAGCACGGATTGCAATTATTAATCACGCCCGAAGGAAGTAAATCTGCGCTAGCTGCGACGCAAATAAACTGTCTGAACCATGATTTTCTCAGATTAAAAGATTCAGCAGAATGTATTGGATGATTTTAATTTTGATTAATCTAGGTTAAGACGGGTTTATATTTTGTATTTATTAAGCGTTTAAATTCTAAACTTTTACTACCGAAGTTAATTAATAAACCTACTTCTATATTATATGCTTCAAGATAATTAATGGCTTGAGCCAAATGAACATCTTCAAGTTTAATAATAGCTTTTAATTCAACCGAGATATTTTCTTCAACAAGAAAATCAACCCTTCGTGTGCCTATATGTGTGTTGCGATAAAAAATTGGCATTTCAAATTCTCTTTTGAAATTTAAGCCTGAGAAAGGCATCTCTATTTCCAACGCTCTTTGGTAAATTACCTCTTGAAAACCATTGCCGAGCATTTTGTGAACTTGCATGGCTGCTCCAATCACTTTACCGGTAGTTTCTTTATATTTATAATCTTCCATTAATTATGTGATTTTAAATCAAAGCATATTTATGAGTCTCAATTTCCTCTGATTAATCGGGATTATCTGCTTAATCAAAGTTCAGACATTCATTGCTGTCTCCCACACGATGCAATCGTGCGAGAGCGGGGTGGTGGTGGCAGTAAATTTATATGTGAACAACAAATCCAAACCAAAATCCCAAACCTGCTGCATCTATTTTTTTAAAATTGGCATTTGCTTGTGAATTCAACATATATAATGGGATGTTTACATTATTCGCTGAAAATTTATCCAACGTATAGCTGTTAAACTGTAAAGGAAAATCTACAATAAATCCCACTTTACTAGAAAAATTATATTGGTATGACAACAATATAACAGGGCTAAATGAATCTTTATAATCTAAAACTAAGTGTTCCCCATTTATTAGTTTTGAGGCATCTATATCTAATTTAATATTTGTCATATAATTTGCGCCTATCCCTATAAGCCATCCTTTCTTTGGATTTGAATTAATTTTATACTTAATACAAACTTGGTAAGCTGTTCTATCCATTGAAACGCTGGCATTAGTAATATTAGGACCAGTTGAAATAATCATAAATGAACCATTTACTTCAAGTCGGTTTTTAATTGTATAACCTAATCCTAAACTTAAAGGACCACCGCTACCTCCTGCAATCATTACATCATCACCAGTTGTAGTAACAATTCCTGTGGGAAAACTATTAAATCCAAGATTGGCTCCAAGTGAAGCTTGAATGGAAAAAGGACTAATTGTCTTTTCACCATCTTTTTGAATTGTATAATCCTGGGAAAATAAAAATAATGACATGATTAAAAATACAGATAATAAAATTTCTCGTTTCATTTTGATTCAATTTAATTTTTAATTTTCAACTTTGTTTATCAATAAATTTTGTTGTTTAATTTTATTGCTACCAACGGTTCCTTCGCTTCATAACGATTGCATCGTATTGGACTTCCTAACTTTGTCCGCATAAAAAGTTAAGGGTAAAAACTTAATTTTGTATATGACCAAAGCAAGAAAGATTTATAGCCGTGAGTTCAAAGAGAATGCGGTTAAGTTGAGTTATG
>Ga0265338_10004875_pt1 | contig 17874 bp, 17 predicted proteins | sample 42126metaG_FD_193579 | JGI IMG/M metagenome (GOLD analysis project Ga0265338, IMG submission 193579) | Rhizosphere microbial communities from Carex aquatilis grown in University of Washington, Seatle, WA, United States - 4-21-26 metaG | ecosystem: Host-associated > Plants > Roots > Rhizosphere... | reverse complement strand
AGCCAGCGCGCCCATCAAAATGCCGCGTTCGCCGGTGAGGTCGCTGAACACCTCGTGCTGGAACGTGGTTGGAAACAGATAACCCGAACCGACGCCGATGCCCAACGCAAGACAGCGTTCCAGGGCGTGGCCGGTGTAGTCCTGACCGACGGCGAAGCTGGAATTGATGCCGGCGCCGGTGAGAAAATTGCGGCGGACATTCAGGCCGGAACCCTTCGGAGCGACCATGATCACGTCCACGTTCTTTGGTGGGACGACGCCGGTCTGTTTCTTGTAGGCGATGGAAAAGCCGTGCGAGAAATAGAGCGCCGCGCCGGGCTTCAGGTGTTTTTTGACCGTCGGCCAGATCTGGCGTTGGGCGGCGTCCGAGACCAGCATCTGGATGACGGTGCCCTTCTGCACCGCTTCCTTGATGTCAAACAGGGTTTTGCCGGGCTTCCAGCCGTCGGCTTTGGCGCGGTTCCAGCCCTTGCCGCCAGGGCGGTTGCCGATGATGACGTTGAAGCCATTGTCGCGCAGGTTGAGCGCCTGGGCGGGCCCCTGAACGCCGTAGCCGATGATGGCGATGGTCTCGTTCTTCAGCACCTTGCGGGCGCGGGACATGGGAAATTCCGTGCGGGTGATGACCTTTTCCTTGGTGCCGCCAAAATTAATAATTGCCATAAATATCAACTCTTTCTTTGCTGGGTATTGATTTGATGCCGTAAAGCAATCCAGTGAACTGCCTATCTTAACCGCCCCGGCGCGTCAGTCAAACCGAAACGCGGGCGGTCACTTGCGGGGCAAGGCGACCTGGCCGGTGCGTGTGAGTTCCTGCACGCCGAACGAATCCATCAGGCTGATGAATTTCTCCACCTTGCTTTCGGTGCCGGTGATTTCGATGGCGAGGGTCTTGGGTTGAACGTCCACGATTTTCGCGCGGAAAATGTCGGTGATCTGCATCACCTCGGCGCGCGACTTGGAATCCACCCCGACCTTGACGAGCACCAGCTCGCGGTCCACGTATTCGCCCTCGTGAAAATCCTGCACCTTGATGACATCCGGCAGCTTGTTGAGCTGCTTGACGATCTGCTCCAGCGTGGCCTCGTCGCCATGCGTGACGATGGTCATGCGCGACGTGTTCGGGTCATGGGTCGGACCGACGTTGAGGGTGTCAATGTTGTAGCCGCGGCCGCTGAACAGGCCCGCGACGCGCGTGAGCACGCCGAACTTGTTCTCGACCAGAACTGAAATGGTATGTCGCATAAAACCGTTTGGAAACGGAGGAAAAGGCTAACAACGCGACCCAGCCCGGTCAATTTGCAATTTCGAATCCGGCGACCGGTCAAAAATACCGGTCCACCACCTGCGTGATGCGGTCATTTACGTAAACCGTGTTGCGGTGGCCCAACAGCGGTTTGCGCCGTTTCTCGATCCGCACGTCCGACTTTTCCGCGCCGTCAATCACGAAGTGGTAAACTTCGTGGACCGGTTCGTTATAAAGCCGGGTGGATTGGAAAACCGGACGGTCGTCCACGCGGATATCCAGGGTGCCGCAGAGTTGGTTGAAGTTGAATTCGACAAGGTGCTTGTCCGAGCTGCCTACCAAGAGGGTGAATCTCATACGTCTTTTGCTAATACTATGTCTTCGACAACCCGCAATTCTCGTGCCATCCGTCCGAGGGGTTCGCTGCAAACCATCTTTGCCGTGTGAGTCAATGAGCGTCTTTTCAATCGTTGGTTTTCAGGTGAGTTAAGATTCTGGGCGACCGGATTTCTCGTTTGTTCGTTTCAGCAAAGATCGGGGAACCTGTCCCAATGGTCGCAAGGCGGTGTCCAATTTTGCCTTGCCCATCAACCTTCCAAAACTCAAAAGAAAGGATTATTTGCCTTTTCTTCCGCCACCGTCGTCAGCGGGCCGTGGCCGGGGCAGATCAGTGTCCCCGCCGGCAGGGTGAAGATTTGTTCGCGCACCTTTTGCTTGGCCAGGTCTCCGAACTGGTCGGTCTCGCCCATGGACCCGGCGAAAATCGCGTCACCCGCGATTGCTACGTGCGGTGCGTCGTCCGGCCAGGTGCCGATAACGTAGGTCACGCCGTCTTCCGCGTGTCCGGGGGTTTCGCGGTTGGTGATGCGCAGGCTGCCAAGCATGATGAAATCGTTCCGGCGGTTGCGATGTTGCGGCGGCGCGCCCTTCGCATCCGTGTGCAAATGGATTTTGTGGAAATGTTCGCGAATCGCTTGCAGCCCCGCCACATGGTCCACATGGGTATGCGTGATGAACAGGTGTTTGAGTTGAAGCTGATTTTCCTCGACCAGCTTGAAAACGGGTGCGGCATCCCAGCCGGTGTCGAACAGGGCGGCATCGCGGGTGACCTCGTCCCAAATCAAATAACAATGCACGGCGATGCCGCCTTCCGTCGTGCTGATTTGCCGGAGTTCGCGCCAGACGCTCAAATCCTTTGCCGCCGGCTGCCAGCCGTTGGCGATGCCTTCCAGTTTGGCTGGATTCAGCCCGATCAGGTTTGCCAGCGCGGTGAAGTCTGGCCGTTTGCCGATCTGTCCCGCGACTTCAAGCGCGGACAGTTCTGCTTCGGATATTCCTCCGGCTTTTGCCGCGGCTGCGGTTGAAACATGGCCCATGGTCCGCGCCTTGCGAATGATGTCTCCCGCATGATCTTCAAGATTCATGCGCAAACGGTAATGGCTGGCGTCGGCAATCGCAAGCATGCGACTTGAATGGAGGCGGACCGTGTGGTACAGGTTTGGCAGAAATCGAATCGCATGTTCCGCGCCAAACCCGAGAAAGAAGCCGAACGCTATTACCTGCTCCCCGGCATGGGCGGTCGGGCGGCCCGGCGCAAACAGATGGTCTTCTGGAAGTGGTCCATCATTGTCGGGCTGGTGTTCGCAATGATCCTCGCCGGGGTAATGTATTTGATAAATAGATACAGCCCCTGAGCGCGGCGCTTGACCCGTGGATGGTTGTTGTTATTATGCGCGCAGCATTTGATGAAGTTTTTCCGTTTCATTCCGACTCTGGCGGCGGCTTGTTGTTTCAGCCTGCCGTTGCACGCGGAATTGGTGGATGCCATCAAGGCGGTGGTGAATGACGGGGTGGTCACTTACGCAGAGGTTGAGGATTTTGCGGCCCCGGCGATCCAGGCGTTGCGGCGGCAATATGAGGCCCAACCGGATGCCTTTCAGCAAAAACTCGATTCCGCGCTCGGCGACAGCCTTGAGCAATTGATCGAGCGGCAGTTGATTCTGCATGATTTTGACGTCGAGGGTTACCGGTTGCCCGAGACGGTGGTGGACGAACTGGTCCAGGACCGCATCCGCGAGCGGTTCGGCGACCGGATCACGCTGATGAAGACGCTGCAGGCGCAGGGTGAGACCTTTGAAAAATTTCGCCGGGATGTGCGCGATCAATACATTGTCACCGCGCTGCGCTCCAAAAGCACCTCCCCGGACAAAATCATCATCTCGCCCTACAAGGTTGAAACTTATTACCTCACCCATCAGGACGATTACAAAGTCGAGGACGAGATCAAGCTGCGCATGATCGTGCTCAACAAGCCTTCCGGCGACGACACCAACACGCTGAGTCTGGCCAACGAAATTCTCGCCAAAATTAAGGAAGGCGCCACCTTTCAGGAAATGGCCTCGGTTTATTCGCAGGGGTCGCAACGCAGTCAGGGCGGCGATTGGGGCTGGGTTGAACGTTCCGTGCTGCGCAAGGAGCTTGCCGAAACCGCTTTTTCGCTCAAGCCCGGCCAGGTCAGCGATGTTGTTGAAACCCCCGAAGCCTGTTACCTCATGCTGGTCGAGCAGGTGCGCCCTGCGCACGTCAAGCCGCTCAGCGAGGTGCGTGATGACGTGGAGGTGACCCTCCGCACGCAGACGCAGAAACAACTCGAACAACAGTGGATTGCGCAGTTGAAAAAGAAGACGTTCTTTCGGGCATTTTAAATTCCACCGCGGGTTGGGCGGCTTTTTCTCCCGGCCCGTAATCAACTATCCTCAACATGCATGACTGGCTGGATTGGCATCTCGCTTGGTGATGTGACCGGTGTCGGCCCCGAGGTCGCCCTCAAGGCCGTCGCCGCTGAAGCTCCGAATGACGGTGTGAACTATTTGCTCATCGGCGGCGCAAATCATCTTCAGCGGCTCAATCAGAAATCAGGTCTGAACCTGCCGTTGAAGACTTTTTCCAATTACACGGAGGCCGGGCGATTTTTCATTGCGGATCCGCTGGCTGGAACCTTGCCGGAGAATTTGCCGGCCGGCCATCCTCAGGCCGCGGATGCATCGGTGATTTTTTTGCGTGATGGCGCCGAACGCTGCCTCCGGCGCGAACTGGATGCGCTCGTCACCGCGCCGGTCAATAAGGCGTCCATCATCCGCGCCGGACATAAATTCGTCGGCCAGACTGAGTTTCTCTCCGAACTTGCCCATGCCGCGCGCACCGCGATGATGCTGCTCGGCACGGATGAACGCGGCCGCTGGCTCCGTGTGGCGCTGGCCACGGTCCATGTTTCCATCAGGTCCGTTCCCGAAAAGCTCACGGCGGAGAAAATCAATCTGGCCATTGACCTGGCCGCGCAGGCGTGCCGTGAATTGCAATTGCCGCGGGCGCGCGTGGCGGTCTGCGGCTTGAACCCGCACGCCGGTGAAGGCGGGCAGTTTGGCGACGAGGAAATCAACATCATCACGCCAGCGGTGCTCGCCGCGCAAAAACGAGGGTTGGACGTGGTCGGGCCTTTGAGCGGCGACACGGTGTTTCATTACGCCTTGCAGGGGGAATTTGATGCCGTGGTTGCGATGTATCATGATCAGGGATTGGCGCCGTTGAAAGCCGTTGCGTTTGATTCCGGAGTGAACTGGACGCTCGGCCTGCCGTTCATCCGCACCTCGCCCGATCATGGCACGGCCTATGACATCGCCGGGAAGGGAATTGCGAATTCATCAAGCATGATTGCCGCAATTCGACTGGCGAAACAGCTGGCAAAGAATCGCGCGTGAATTGCGGGAGCACCCGCCTCCGGCGGGTTCAATTCGGCGACCCGCCGAATTGCCATTATAAACGGAGAATGGCTGGCAATCAGCCAGGCACCGGCAAGCTTTGTCGGCTGTCAGTTTCGGGCGCTACGCCCGAAACGACCCGCGGGACGCGGGTGCTACCAATCAGCCGCCGATCAACTCGCGGACTTTCGCGCCGACATCGCCGCCTTTCATCAAGGATTCGCCAACGAGGATTGCGCTGGCGCCGCATTTTTTCAAACGTTCCACGTCTGCGCGCGTGTGAATGCCGCTCTCGGCCACCAGCAAGGGCGAGGATGAACGATGAAGGATGGAAGATTGATTTTTTGGGCGCTTGTCCATCCTCAATCTTCCATCTTCCATCTTCGCAGCCAGCTTTTCCGTCGTGGCCAGGTCCACCTTGAAATTTTTTAGATTGCGATTGTTCACGCCGATGAGCGCCGGAGAAATTTTCAACGCGCGTTCCAATTCCTCTTCGTCATGGACTTCGACCAAAACAGCGAGCCCGGCTTCGGTCGCCAGCGCATGGAATTTTGCCAGTTTTGCATCGCTCAGGATGGCGACGATAAGCAGGATGGCGTCCGCGCCCCACTCGATGGCTTCAAGGATCTGTCGTTCGTCAATGATGAAGTCCTTGCGCAGCAAGGGAATTTTCACGACAGCGCGGATTTGGCGGAGATAATTGAGCGAGCCTTGGAAGAACTTTTCGTCGGTCAGCACCGACAGACAGCTGGCACCTGCCGCTTCGTATTCCCTGGCGATGCGGACCGGGTCAAAGTCCTTGCAGATGACGCCCGCGGATGGTGACGCTTTTTTGACCTCTGCAATCAGCGCGATGTCGCCGTGCCGCGGACGGCGCAACGTTGCAAGAAAGTCACGCCGTTCGCCATGTTCCAGCATGGCATCGCGCAAATCCCCCACCGCGATGAGCCGCGCAGCCAGTCGCGCAACTTCACGTTTCTTTTCTTCGACAATTTTATCTAAAATATTCATTGGCCACAGAGGCGCAGAGACACAGAGTTAAAGAACAAAACGTTTAACACCGTCTTTTAACAGGCGCGAGTTGAAGTTCATCAGCAACCCGCGTCGTTTGCCGCTCAACCGCAAATGGGTGAGAACTTGAGCCTCGAAAATTGCGTCGAAGCGTTCGACGCTCTTCAATTCGACCACGATGGCGTCTTCAATGAGAAAATCCAGGCGATGTTCGCCAATAGGATGGCTTTTGTAGAAGACAGGGATGATCAGTTGGCGTTGAAAGCGCAGTTTTACGGCCTCAAATTCAACAGCCAGCGCAGCTTCGTAACTTGCCTCCAGTAAACCCGGGCCGAGCACGCGATGGACTTCAATCGCGCAGCCGATAATTTTCTCGGTCAGAGGATCTTTCTGTTCAGGAAATTCCAACATGATATTTCTCTGTGTCTCTGTGCCTCTGTGGCAAAAATTTATTCCTCTTCATCTTTTACGCCTTGCATCCGTTTGATGGGACAGCCGGCGCGCAGCCAGCCGTTCACGAACGCGTCCAGATCGCCGTCCATGACACCCTGCACATCGCTGGTTTCCACGCCGGTTCGCAAATCCTTCACCATGCGATACGGCTGGAAAACGTAGCTGCGGATCTGGTTGCCCCACGAGACGCTGCCTTTCTCGCCGTAAAACCGCTCCATCTCCGATTTCGCCGCATCCTGCCGCTGGGCAAAGATTCTTGAGAGCAGAAGGTTCATGGCCGTGGCACGATTTTGATGTTGCGAGCGCTGCGCCTGTGACGCGACGACGAGGCCGGTCGGAAGGTGTGTGATGCGCACCGCGGTTTCAACCTTGTTGACGTTCTGGCCGCCCTTGCCGCCGGAGCGGAAGGTGTCCACCTTGAATTCATTCGGGGGAATGACGATTTCGTTGTCGCTCTCCTCGATCTCGGCGATTGCGTCCACGCTGGCAAAACTGGTATGGCGACGTTTATTGGAGTCAAACGGCGAGATGCGAACCAGACGGTGTACGCCGCGTTCGGCCTTGCAAAAGCCGTAGGCGTTTTCGCCGCTGATGAGCATGGTCGCGCTTTTGATGCCCGCACTTTCGCCAGGGAGCGCGTCGGTCACCTCGACCTCCCAGCCACGCGATTCGGCCCAGCGCTGGTACATCCGCAACAACATGTTCGCCCAATCACACGATTCCGTGCCGCCGGCGCCGGAATTGATGGTGAAAATGCAGTTCTTCGAGTCATGCGGGCCGTTGAGAAAAACCTTCAGTTCCAGCGCGTCCATTTCCCGCAGGATTTTTTTGAGGTCGGCTTCCAGCTCCCGCAGGATTTTTTCCTGCGCATCGGGCGGTTCACCCTCGCCCAGCTCGATCATGACGCGGAAATCGTCGAACTGCTTTTCGGCCTTGAGCAGCGGCTCGATCTTGTTGCGGAGCGAGTTCGACTCGTCAATCAGCTTCTGCGCCTGTTCGCGGTTGTTCCAGAAATTATCCGTCGCCATCAGCGCATTCAGCTCGCTGAGACGTTTTTGCGCGCCCGGCAAGTCAAAGAAACCTCCGCAGGTGCGTGAGCTTCCCGGACGCCGTGGCAATCTCTGACTTAACGATGTCGAACATCGGCACAGAGTACAGAATCCAGAATCCAGAATCCAGAACCGAAAGCTAAAGCCCGGATTCGCGTTGCTCCCTTTTTCGTTGCGCCTTTTGCCATAATTTGAACGCCAGCAACACCAGGAAGATCAGCAGCACCAGCAAATACGTCCAGAAGATGATTCGTCGCAAAACTTTTACGACGTGCTGGTCAAATGTCGGGGCTGGCCATTCCGGCTCACCGGAGACCATGGCTCCCCGGTTCGTCAGGCCGGCAGGGAACATATTTGTTCCGGCTGAATTTGTTGTGGCCATGGTCACTGTGATTGGGATTGCAGATCGTGGCGGCACCGGCTGGCCGGTTCCGGTGCGGTTGTCGAAATAGCCGGCTGGCGCAGGAACCGGCTGGTTGCCCGGCGGTGACATCGGCGAGGGCGTTCCGTTGTCGGGGCTGGCAGCGTAATAATTACCATTGCCGGTCGAGTTGGGAGCAGGACGATCCGGGCTCGGGCTGGTCAAAGGCATGAATAGAGCGGCCCCGGCCAGTTGACTGCCGGCGCCGGAAGCCAGCGCCGCATTGTTCCATTCCTCCACGTGTCCGTCGGAGAACAAAATGTTGCCCTTGAACTGGTGCAGTTCCTGGGTCCAGCGCAGTTGGATGTCGGCGTCACCGTTCAAAATGGCGGAATTGGAGGATGAATTGGCGGCGAGGTTCCGATCGCCGGCCAGGATGGATTCCGGTTTCAGAAAATCGGCTTTCACCCCGACAAAATAACTGAGGTTGCTGTTTTGCAGTGCCGTGAAATTTGCCGCGGGCGGGCGTGTGTCCGCCGGGCAAACCAGGATTTGGGGCGAACCCATCGCGCTTTCCAGCGTCTGGAAATGGCGATGGGAAAAATAGAAATCCCCGCCCGCGGCATAACCATTTTCCACGAATTCCTCCGACCCGCCATCATTCGTCGAAACCGCCATGGGAAACTTGCCGTCATGATCGTGCATGAAAATCTGAAACGCGAGGCCGGTTTGCCGCAGATTGTTTACACACCCGGCTCGTTTGGCTCGCGCCTCGCTCTGATTCAGCGCCGGCAACAACAAGGCGGCGAGAATGCTGATGATGGCGATGACGCAAAGCAATTCCACCAATGTGAACGCACCCGCCCTCTGACTGGACTGGTTGGAATTCATGCCTGAACTGATTTAGCATCGCCTGTGCCACGGCATCTTGCGCTCAAACGGTTGAATGGGGTTCCCGGGAAGCGTGAAATCCACGCAACTCCGCGTAAAATCCACGCGTTCAGGACTGGCGAAATTTAGAATCCGAAACAGAAGCTCACAGCTCGTCTGTGCGTTCGGTGTAAAACAACCGGAAGGCCCGGTCATAGTCCGCTTCCGGCACGAAGACCTGGGCAGGCTGGCTCAAATCGCCGTCATCCGGCGCGGCAGGGTCGGCGAACGACTGAGTGGCCGCAATGCCATGCTTGTCGAGCATCGCGACAAGCATCTCGGCGTTGACCACCGGGCCGGTGTAAAAGAGCTTCACGCGGAAAACTTAGCCGCAGATGAACCCAGATGAAATACGGATTTAGTTGCGGATGGAACGGAAGACTTAACGACATCCGCTGGGATCTGGCTTATTTGCTGGGCGCATGGACCGCAGACAGGGCCATGAGCAGCAGGACGGCAATGACGACTCCTACGAGACTGGCGGCGATCCAGAAATAGATGCTGGCCTTGTTACGCTTCTTGGTGAACGCGGTGGTGGTGCCGGTGGAAGGTGGGCGGCCGCCGCTTTCCAAATCGCTCAAGCTGACCCCGCGCGGGATGGACATGTTGGATTCCCCCGGTCTTTTGGGTGTGCCAGGAGCCGGGGTTTTGGCGGGAGCGGAACCTGCGGCCGGAGCGGATGCCGGTGGGGCCGCCGCTGTCGCTTCGGATTCGATCTTTAATTCCACATTGCCGAGCCGCAAGGTCTGGCCGGGCTTCAGAAAGCTTTCGGTGATTTTTTCACCGTTGATGAAAGTGCCGTTGGTGGAATTGAGGTCGCGGATTAAAATTTCGCTGCCGCGCACCTCGATTTCGCAGTGATGGCTGGAAACGGAGGCTTCGGCAATTTGAAAGAGATTATCGTCAACCCGGCCAACCGTGGTACGTTCCACGTTCAGGTCGTGTGTGCGGCCGGTCAAGCCCTGATTCAAAATAATAAGTTTGGCCATGGACTTACGATAAGCCGATTATGGTCACGGGACGTTTCAAGTCAAACGCAAATCGAATAATGTGATGATTTTCAGCCATGCCGTTCAATCAGGGAACGGAATTCAGCGAACAAAGGCGTCGAATCATGCGGTCCCGGCGACGCCTCGGGATGGTATTGCACGCAGAACACCGGTTTGGTTTTGTGACGCAGGCCTTCGACGGTCTGGTCGTTCAAATTGATGCGGTTTACCGTAACGTCAGCGGTCAGCGATTTCGCATCCACAGCGAAACCGTGATTCTGGGATGTGATTTCGACCCGGCCGGACTCCAGATCTTTCACCGGCTGGTTCGCGCCCCGATGGCCGAATTTCAGCTTGAAGGTCTTGCCGCCGAACGCCTGTCCGAGAATCTGGTGCCCGAGGCAAATTCCAAAAACCGGAATACCGCTGTCCACCAGCGTTTTCACTTCGCGGACGATGTAATTGAGCGCCGCCGGGTCGCCGGGGCCGTTGGACAGGAAAATGCCCGCGGGTTTGTATTTCATCGCATCTCCGGCGCTGGCCGTGGCCGGCAGAACCTGAACCGCGAAGCCATGTTGCCGCAACCGGCGCAGGATGTTGTATTTCATCCCGTAATCAAAGGCGACAATGGGAATGTCCGCCGCCGGCAGCGGGTTGCGCAACTGGCGGGCATTGGCCGGTTCGTTACCGACGGCCAGCTTGAAACTCGCGCTTTGTTCATCCTTTTCGTCCCAGCGAAAAGCCGCCTTGTGGGTGACTTCCTTGACATAATCCACGCCAACGAGTCCCGGCCATTCCTGCGCGCGTTTGACGGCTTCCTTGGCGGAAACCTCCTCGGTGGAGATAAATCCATTCAACGCCCCGCGCACCCGGAGCTTTTTCGTCAGGGCGCGCGTGTCAATTCCCTGGATTCCGGGGATTCCGTTCTTTTCCAGATATTCAGCGAGTGAAAGATCCGCGCGCCAGTTGCTGACGAAGGGCGAGAGTTCCCGGATGACGAAGCCGCCCGCGTGCGGCCGCCAGGATTCCACGTCCACGGTGTTGACGCCGTAATTGCCGATGAGCGGATACGTCATGGTGACGATCTGGCCCTTGTAGGACGGGTCGGTGAGGATTTCCTGGTAACCGGTCATTGAAGTGTTGAAGCAGACTTCGCCGCACGCAGAGGTGCGTGCGCCAAAGCCTTGTCCGTGGAACACGGAACCATCTTCCAATGCCAGAATTGCCTTCATCAAACGCGCGGGAAGTTAGACGGGAAACCCGCCTGAAGCAAAATATTTCACGCGTTGGAGGAGAGTTGCTTCAGACATTCGATTGTGTTTCAATGAATCGTGGACACTGCACAATACGTGACCCGGCAAATTTGTTAAACCGCAACGGCTTCAGTCTGCTCCGACCAGACGGTTTTCCCATTGACGATGGTTGTCACCGCTTTGCCTTTGAGTTTCCAGCCAAAGAACGGGTTGTTCCTGGACTTGCTTGCGGAGGTTTCTGCGCTGAACATCCATTCTCGATCCGGATCAAAAACCGTCACGTCCGCGTCCGCGCCGACGTTCAAGGTTCCCTTCTTCAAATTCAACAGCCTCGCCGGGTTGATGGTGTATTTTGCGATTAAATCGGGCAACGACAGGCGTCCGGCGTGGACCAGTTGCATCAGCGACAATGCGAGTTCGGCTTCCAAGCCGGTGATGCCGAACGGCGCGTAGTCAAATTCCACTTCCTTTTCATAATCGCAATGCGGCGCGTGGTCGCTGCATAAAATCTCAATTGTGCCGTCGGCCAGGCCTTCCAATATCGCTTCGCGGTCGCGCGCGGAGCGCAACGGCGGATTCATTTTGAAATTAGTGTCATAGGCCGGCCATTCCGGGAGTTCATCCTGGAATCCTGCCAGATCTTTCCCGTCATTGGCCCAAAACCTGGTGCTTCCGGCCACTGCCGCGTCGGTGAGTGTAAAGTGGTGCGGGCAGGCCTCACCCGAAATCGGCACGCCGCGCTTTTTTGCCTCGCGCAGCCGGGCGACGCTGCCGGCCGCGCTAAGGTGCTGGCAATGGACCCGCGCGCCGGTCAGTTCCGCGAGCAGGATGTTTCGCGCAACCATCATTTCCTCGCCGGCCGCCGGCCAGCCGCGCAGTCCGAGTGCAATGTTCCAGTAACCTTCGTGCATCACCCCGTCGGTCACGAGCGAATAATCCTGGCAATGATCCATCACCGGCAGATCAAACATCTTTGCGTATTCGAGTGCCCGGCGCATTAGTTCATTGTTCTGGATGCAATGGCCGTCGTCGGTGATGGCCACAACGCCGGCACGCTTCAGGGAGCCGATGGATGCGAGTTCCTCGCCCGCGATGTTTTTGGTGATGGCGCCGGTGACGAAGACGTTCACGGCGCCGTGCTGGGCGGCACGTTCGTGGATGAGCGCGACGGTTCCGGCGTTGTCAATGGCGGGCGCCGTGTTCGGCATGCAGACAATTGAGGTGAAGCCGCCTCTGGCTGCCGCGGCGGTGCCGGTGGCGATATCCTCCTTGGCCGTCTGGCCGGGCTCGCGCAGGTGGACGTGCAGGTCAATCAGGCCGGGGCAAACAATTTTTCCTTTCGCGTCAAATCGTTCGGTGGCTTCGGCTGCCTGGGAGGCGGCCGTTTTGCCGATGGCGGCAATTTTCCCATCCAAGATGAGCAAATCCGCAATGGTGTCGGTCTGGTTGGCGGGGTCTATGACTCGCCCGCCGGTCAAAAGCAGCGAGTTCATGCGCGGCGAGCATACACGCGGCGGGTTGACAAGGCAAGCACCGGCGATATGATTTACGGCGCTGCAAGTCTCGCGGGCTTGCCGTGCCAAAGCGCAAGCGCGCGAAGGCGGGCGTAGTTCAATGGTAGAACGGAAGCCTTCCAAGCTTCACACGTGGGTTCGATTCCCATCGCCCGCTCCATTTATTTGCAATGGTTTTGTGATGTGTGCAGTAAAAGTGCAGTAAATTGCACTGGTGTTTTTAAAGTTGGGTTTACTTCAAAATCCCCGACTTGTTTGATGAATTGGCCCTTTCTTGCGGATTTCTTTCCGATTAAGTGATGTTGCATGTTTATACAAATAGTTTGTATATTTGTGCGATGAGTAGTGGCGCCAAAACCGTTCCCGTAGTGCTCTTCGAGAGCGCTGAAGGGCAGCAAGGTTATTTCACCGCCAAACAGGCAGCCGATGCCGGCTACCAGCTGGGAAGCCAAGCCCATCACGTCAAATCAGGGAATTGGGTGCGAGTCGAGCGGGGCATCTACCGGCTGGCGCGTTTCCCTCAGTCGAACGAGGAGCAACTAGTCATCTACCATCTGTGGTCACGCAATCGAGCCGGCGCGCCAGAAGGCGTTTATTCGCACCAAACTGCACTCAGCATCCATGAACTTTCAGACGTCAATCCGGCCAAACTGCACCTGACGGTTCCACCCACGTTCCGACGGAATGCAAAAACACCGAAGATACTGGTGCTGCACCGCGCGTGCCTGGATGCGAAAGACGTTATGCAGCGGCATGGCTTCGCTGTGACGCGACCGCTCCGTGCCATCGTTGATCTGGTAGTGGCTGAATCGGTCTCTCGCGACATCATTGAACAAGCCCTGACGGAAGGGCGGCAACGCGGGCTGATAACCGTGCGTGAGATTTCGGAACTACGCCATCTGGGACAAATCCCACAATGGTTTGATGAACTACTGGTTGAGGGCCAGCGATGAAGGCACCACAAAAATACGCTTCTGCCACCGCGTTTCGCACCGCGCTGGAAGACCGTCTGAAAAAATTGGCTCAGTTGGAAAACATCGACCTGCAACGGGTTCGTCGGCAGGCTGCATTCGACCGACTGCTTTGCCGACTGTTTGCAAATCTAAACGCCCCGTGGTTGCTGAAAGGTGGTTACGCCATGGAATTGCGCCTAAAGACAGCTCGGACCACGCGCGACATAGATCTGGCGGTAACCCAGCTTCCGATGCCAACGGCAGATTGGGATGCGAATGCGGCAAATATTCTCGAATCACTACGTGAAGCGGGCAAGCTGGACTTGCAGGATTTTTTCACCTTTGTGCTTGGTAATGCGATGCAAGACTTGGATGCTGCACCCTATGGCGGCGCACGGTTTTCGGTTGATGCGCAATTAGCGGGACGTTCATTCGTGAAGTTTCACTTGGACGTGAGCACAGGCGATGTTTTGCGCCAGCCATACGAATCGCTTCCCTGCCGGGACTGGCTGGGGTTTGCTGGCATTGCCAAAATGAACTTCCCGGCGGTTTCATCCGAAGAACAATTCGCCGAAAAGCTCCACGCTTACACCTTGCCGCGAGCGAGTCGGGAGAATACCCGCGTCAAAGATTTGGTGGATTTGATTCTTTTGATCGAACAAACCAAATTGGACGTTGCCCGCCTGCCGAAGTCCATCCGTGAAACATTTCAACGGCGGAAGACTCACGAAATTCCGGCCGACCTCGTTTTACCGCCAGCTTCGTGGTCCAGGCCATTTGCGGAGATGGCAACGGAATGTGGTCTTCAACCGGACTTGGAGAAGCAGTTCGTCCGGGTCCAGCAATTCATAAACAGACTGAACCTGTGAGCTGACAAATAAAATTGCTTCTTACCACTTTACACCACAATAGTCACGAGGGTTCGATTCCCATCGCCCGCTCCACTCCCCAAGCCGGTTGGCTTTATTGCGCGGCCACAGCCTTGTAAAAACGGCTGGGATAGTTTTTTGCATCCAGGTCCGTGAACGTGCAAAGTCCGTTTGAGTCGGTCAGATTCGTACTGACGGCCGTCCAGTGGATCATGTCGGTTGAAGCTGAAATCACGTAGGACTGGCTTGGACTTCCGGAGAGGGGAATTCTCATGCATCCGTCCGACTGTGATTGGGGTACGGCCATTGAAGCATGGGTGGCAACGGGCGCTGGTGTATTGACGACCTGATTTTGACCCAGGCTGTTGGTGCTGCCGTTAAAATTGCCGCTATTGTCGCTGTAAACCGCCGTAATGATAAAGCTGCCTTGGCCCAAAGCGGATCCTGGCACAGAGAGACTTCCCTGCCCGCCGACCAGGGAAACCGGGTTGCCCAAGTTCGTGCCGTTGCCCTTGAATTGCACTGTGCCTGTCGGCGTCGCGGTGGTCGGTGCAATTGCGTTCACCGTGACCGTGAAGATGAGGTTTTGGTTGGTGAGGGCCGGATTGAGCCCTGAAGCGACGCTGACCGTGGTGCCGGCTTTTGTCACGGTCAGGGTACCGTTGACGAACTTGAAACTGTAATTACCCGCAGTCAACGAACCGGTGGTGGCAGTAATTGCATAAGGACTGCCGGAAACGGGGCTGTTTGCCGTTGCTGTGGTTGCCAGGTTGGGGCTGCCGGTTACGCCACTGGTGGCCAGCGTTTCACTGCTGGCGAAACCTGAGTAACTGGCTGTCAACGTCGGGTTGGCCGCACCATAGGGCCGTGAAAGATTGGCCGCCGTCACCGTCAGCGTGGCCGGGATGATGTTGGCTGTGGCCGAGGCGGTGTTCGAGATAAGTGAATAATTGCCGGCGTCGGTTCCGGAAATAGCGATGCCGGTTACACTTACGGCCTTGCCATTGCCCGCGTTCTTGTTTGCAAATGATGCCATCGTGTAATTCACGCTCAGAACGTCGCCAGCCACTCGGTTGTTAGTTATCGTGACGGCAGCATTGGTCGTTCCGTCGTAGATTTTGTTCACGCCGGTTGTGCTCACCGTCAGGGTGCGTGCGGAAATATTTGCCGTCCCAACCGGTTGTGTCAGCGTGTAGTTGCCGGAAGTGGTGCCGCTGATCGTCAGTCCGGACACGGTTACCATCTTGCCATTACCTGCGTTCTTGTCAGAAAATAAACCTTTTATGCTGCTGGCATTCAGCGTCACGGTGTCCCCGCTTTTTACTCCCGCCAGCGCCGCTCCATTGGTGTTAAACGTCGCGGTGGTCTGGGCATCGTAAATCTTGTTATTGGCCGTGATTCCTGAAACGGTCAACGAAGCCGCGGTGATGTTGGCGGTGGTCGAAGCTGTGGTTGCGGCCGAATAGTTGGAGGCATCGGTGCCGGTGATGGCGATGCCACGGACGCTAACCACTTTGCCAGTGGCGACGTTCTTGTTTGCAAACGATACGTTCGTATAGGTCAAGTTGAGGATGTCACCGGCCAAGCGATTATCTGAAAGTGTCACCGTGGCATTGGTGGTTCCATCGTAAACCTTGTTGATGCCGCTGGCCGTCACCGTCAACTTGCCAGCCGTGATGCTCGCGGTGGTGTTCGGTTGGGTCAGAATGTAGTCGCCAGAGTTTGCGCCGCTGATCGTAAGTCCGGTGACGGTCACCGTCTTGCCATTACCCACGAGCTTGTCGGCAAATGCGCCGGTTGCATTGGCGGTGTTCAGTGTCACGGTGTATCCGCTTACCACACCCGCCAGCGCGGCGCCGCCGATTCTTAGGGCGGCGGTGGTTTTAGCGTCATAAACCTTGTTGCTGGCGGCGATACCCGAAACGGTCAGCACAGCTTTGTTGACCATCTGTGATAATGCACTTGAGGTGCCGCCAGCAAAATTGGTGCTGCCACCGTATGTGGCTGTGATGAGATGAAGGGCGATCGCGGTGGATAGACGGTTGGTGGTGAAGGTGGCTTTCCCGGATGCATTCAATGCGCCTACACCGAGGATTGTTATTCCATCATTGAACGTCACTGTTCCGGAAAGTGTGCCGGTGGCCGGAGCAACGGGGATTACCGACGCGGTAAACGTCACGGACCGGCCATAGGTCAGCGAGTTGGTCGAAGCGGCGAGCGTGATACTGGTATTGCCTTGAATTACCGTGAACACGCTGCTGGTTGCACCTTTCAAGGCAGTGGCAACGGCTTTGAGCGTGTCCCCGTTGCCTGCCTGCGCGATGACCAAATTGGCGAAGGCCGCCTTGCCGCTGGCGTCGGTGCTCACGCTCGTAGTCCCGCTCAGTCCGCTGCCCGTGTTCAGAGTCAGCGTGATGGCCGTCCCGCTCTTGGCAACATTGCTTCCCTGTGCGTCTTTGAGTTGCACGACGACGTTCGTCATTTTTGTCCCAACCAGCGTGTTCACCGGTTGCGTGGTAAATGCGAGTTGAGAAGCGGTCGTTGCGGCAGCGGCGGAGGTCGAAGACAGGTTCACAGCCAAGGACAGCAAAACTGCTGTAATGCGTGCTGCAAACGACGTGCAATGGTTAACGGTAATTCCCCGGTGAAAACGGCATGGCTGATTTTCATGTACGCACGCCGACTCGCCTAACATTGCCTTGCTGATCTCCTTTAACATAAACCTTACCCTCCTGATTAAACCAAAGTTGATTTCCTTCTGGCTGGGTACTGTGTGCCGCCATTCAACAGCACGACATTGTTCAGTAAAGAATGTACCTGCCTCCTTGTTCCGTCCGCCGTTCATTGCAGCTTGTATGCCACCAACACTCGCTGGCATGCAGCCATTGCTGGCTCTAAAATCAATCTCGATGGAACTCGTTGGTATGGAGACGGCTTCGATCAGGAAATTGTGCAAGACAGTTTCAACCGAAAACAGGAGCGGTCTAATGATGAATGTTTAATCAACTTTGTTTAAACGTGTTACGGTATTATTTTAAAATACTAAATATTTTAAACTTGGTAAAACCACATTGTCTCCAGGCTCGCAGGATTGAAAAGCTCTGTTAAATGAGGCCAAGTGTCGGACTTTCTCGGATTGCAGTGTCTTTGTTCGCTACAACGAAACCGCCATCTATGTCCCAAAAATATACATTTACGCCTCAATAACTGTCCAAATATTGTGCGGTTTTGACAGAATATGGCGGTTTTACCCACAAAAACCGAAAATGACCGTTTTTGGTGTCTTGGTTATTTACAACCTGCGGATAAAGGCGGGAACGATATTTTTGCTACCTGGCCAGATGACACGCCGCCCAATGTCCGGAGGAGATCTCGCGCAACGCGGGAACTTCCACCTGGCAGCGTGCTTCGGCAATCGGGCAGCGCGGATGAAATGGACAACCGGGCGGGGGACGAATCGGCGACGGCACGTCACCCGGCAACACGAT
>Ga0265338_10004874_pt1 | contig 17878 bp, 22 predicted proteins | sample 42126metaG_FD_193579 | JGI IMG/M metagenome (GOLD analysis project Ga0265338, IMG submission 193579) | Rhizosphere microbial communities from Carex aquatilis grown in University of Washington, Seatle, WA, United States - 4-21-26 metaG | ecosystem: Host-associated > Plants > Roots > Rhizosphere... | reverse complement strand
GTCGGGCGAGCGGCGGCGCAGGCGCGCTCCGAGGACCGGCACGGCGACCGCCTCGAGGTAGCCGACCACGGGGACGAGCGCGAGCGCGGCTCCGGCGAGCGCGACGAGGCCGAGCAGCAGCGCGGTTCCGCCCCGCGTGCCGCCGCGGCGCAGCGCACCGGCGACGACCGGCGCGGAGCCGAGCGCGCCACAGACCGCGCCGACGAGACCGCCCACCGCCTGATCCCATTGTGCGAAGACGAAGCCGATCGCGACCGCGATCGCCACTGCGGGGACGAGGCCGACGAGCGCGCGCCGTGCCACGCCCGTCGCGGCGACACCCAGTGCCGTGCCGACGCCGACGAGGATCCCGATCGTGTACCAGTCCCCCACGGGCTCGAGTCTACGCGGAGGCTTCGAGCCGGGCGATCACCGCGAGCGTGAACTGCGCGGCGCGCGCGCCGTCGACCACGCGGTGGTCGAACGTGACGCTGACGTTCCCCATCTGGCGCACGACGATCTCGCCGTCGCGCACGACCGGGCGCGGGCCGATGCGGTGGATCCCGAGGATGCCGACCTCGGGGTGGTTGACGAGCGGCGTCACGAAGAGCCCGGCGAGCTTGCCGGCGCTCGTCACCGTGAACGTCGAGCCGCGGAGCTCCTCCGCCTCCAGCTTGCCGGTGCGGGCCTTCTCGGCGAGCGCGTCCACGTCTGCGCGCAGCTCGTCGAGGCTTCGTTCGGCGCAGCCGCGCACGACCGGCACGAGGAGCCCTTGCTCGGTCTGTACGGCGATCCCCAGGTCGTACCGGTCGAGGTAGACGATCTCATCTCCCTCGAGCCGCGCGTTCAGCTCCGGGAACTCCTGCAGCGAGAGCGCCGTCGCCTGCAGCACGGCCGGCAGCAGCTGCTTCAGGTCGACGTTCGAGAAGTCGCATTCCTCGACGTAGGTGACGGCCGGCACCTCGCGGTGCGCACGCGTCAGGTGCTCGACGATCTGCCGCCGGACACCGCGCACCTTCTCGCGCCGCCCCTCCGGAGCTTGTAACACTGTGTTACTAGCTCCGCCGGCAGCGGCGCGCACATCGTCCTCGGTGACACGTCCACCCGGGCCGGTCGGCGTGACGAATTCCAGCTCCACGCCAAGCTCTGCCGCGATCCTGCGCACGAGCGGCGTCGCCTGAACGCGGGCCGGACGCTCCGTGGACACCGACGCCTGAGCTTGTAACACTGTGTTACTAGCTGCGGGCGGCGCGGGCTCGGCGGCGTCGCCGCCGATCACCACCAGGACGGTCCCGACCGGGACGACGTCGCCTTCGGCGACGAGGATGCTCGTCACCTTTCCCGCCGCCGGGGACGGGATCTCGACCGTCGTCTTGTCGGTCTGGATCTCGACGAGCGGCTGGTCCTCGGCGATCTCGTCGCCCTCGGCCACGAGCCAGCGGGCGACCTCTCCTTCGGTCAGGCCCTCGCCTAGGTCGGGCAGCTTGAACGAGTACGCCACGGCGTCGGAGGCTACCTGCGAGGACGCCCGACCCAGGCGTCGGCCGGGACGAGCAGGATGCGCAGCCCCTCGCCCGCGCGCCAGAGCGACACCGCCTGCTCGCTGCCGTCCAGCTCCGTGACGACGTCGCGCGGGACGTAGCCCGCCTGCAGCGTCCGCTCCTCGTTCCAGACGGCGACCGCGTTCGGGTCGTGCTCGTTGTCCGGCTCGGGCACGAGCACAACGCGCCGGCCCGGGTCGAACGACGCGTCCGCGACCGCCTCCGGCCGGAACGACACGCCGGCCACCGGCACGACGCGGATGCGCGGGTCCTCCCACCCGACACGCTCTCCGGTGACCGCGTCACGCAGGTGGTAGCCCGCGCCGCGGCGGTCGCGCTCGAGCCAGAGACGGACTCTCTCAGTCAGAGGAGCTTGCGCACTGCCGCCGCCACCCGTTCGACGGACGGGACGTAGGAGTCCTCGATCGTCCAGTACGGATACGGGACGTCGAAGCCCGTCACGCGGAGCACCGGCCCCTGCAGGTCGAAGATCGCCTGCTCGGCGATGATCGCCGCGAGCTCTGCGCCGAAGCCGACGGTGCGCGGCGCCTCGTGCACGATCACGACGCGGCCCGTCTTCGCAACCGACGCGAGAATCGCCTGCTCGTCGAGCGGACGCAGCGAGCGGATGTCGACGACCTCGCACGACGCCTCGCCCGCCAGCTCGTCCGCGGCGCGCTCGCACACCGGCACCATCGCGCCGTAGGCGATCAGCGTCACGTCGGTCCCCTCGCGCGCGATGCGCGCGCGGCCGAGCGGCACGACGTGCTCTCCCTCCGGCACCTCGCCACGCGCGGTGCGGTAGACGAACTTCGGCTCGAAGATCACGACCGGATCGGGATCGCGGATCGCCGCAGCAAGCAAGCCCTTCGCGTCGGCCGGCGTCGATGGGATCGCGACCTTGATCCCGGGCGTGTGCACGTAGTACGTCTCCGGCGAGTCGTCGTGCAGCTCGGGCGCGCGCACGCCGCCGCCGTAGGGCATGCGGATCGTGATCGGGAACTCCATGCGGCCGCCGGTGCGCCAGTGATAGCGCCCGACGTGCGTGATCAGCTGGTCGAGCGCGGGATACGAGAACGCGTCGTACTGCATCTCGACGACCGGCCGCCAGCCCGCCATGCAGAGGCCGACGGCTGCGCCGAGCATCCCCGCCTCGGCGAGCGGCGTGTCGACGCAACGGTCGGCGCCGAAGCGGTCGCGCAGCCCGGCTGTCGCGCGAAAGACGCCGCCGGCGCGGCCGACGTCCTCGCCCATCACGAGCACGTTGTCGTCGCGGGCGAGCTCCGTATGGAGCGCGTCGTTGACCGCTTCGACGAGCGTCAGCTCAGCCATGGCGCATGTTCGGCGGTGGGTCGACGTAGGCATGCGCGAACAGCAGCTCCGGATCGGGAGCCGGCTCGGCCTCGGCTGCCGTGATGCCGGCGCGCATCAGGTCCTCTGCGTCCTTGCGCGTCGATGCGACCAGCTCGTCGTTGAGCAGGCCCGCATCGCGCAGGAACACCTCGTAGCGGCCGATGCACTCGCGCGCACGTTCCTCTTCGACGCGTGCGAGGTCGATGTAGGCGCGTGGGTCGTCCGCAGTTCCGTGCGGTGCGGCGCGGTAATGCACGGCCTCGATCAACGTCGGGCCGCCGCCGGCGCGGGCGCGCTCGACCGCGTCGCGCGCAGCGTCGTACACGGCGAGCACGTCGAGCCCGTCGACGCGCACGCCGGGGATGCCGTAGCCGACAGCCTTGTCGGCGAGCGTCTCCGCGCGCGTCTGCGCCTCGATCGGCGTCGAGATCGCCCACTGGTTGTTATTGCAAACGAACACCGCCGGGGCGTTCATCACCGCGGCGAAGTTCACGCCTTCGTGAAACGCGCCTTCGCTCGTGGCGCCGTCGCCGAAGAACGCCATCGCGACGGCCTTCTCGCCCCGCAGCTTCTTTCCCCACGCGAGCCCCGCGGCGTGCGGGACATGCGTCGCAATCGGCACCGCGATCGACGCGATGTTCCAATCGGCCGGATTCCACCAGCCCGACGGATGCCCGCGCCACCACTGGAGCAGCGTCTCGACCGGCATCCCGCGCACGAGCCCGATCGCGGCCTCGCGATACGACGGGAAGATCCAGTCGTCGTCGCCGAGCGCGAACGTCGCGCCGGCCTGGATCGCCTCGTGCCCCCAGAACATCGCGTACGTGCCGATGCGGCCCTGGCGGTGGTAGACGACGGACCGTTCGTCATAGGTGCGCAGCAGCACCATGCGGCGATACAGCTCGACGAGCTCGCTCTCCGTCAGGCTGGTGGTGCTCCGCAGGGCGTCGGTGGAAGCCATGCGCGGCGGAAGCTACCTGAGCCCCAGCTCGGCGGCCTGCCAAGCGAGCTGATCCCGCCTGATCGGGGCGGTGACGGCGTGCGGGGCGTCGTACCAGCGCACCCGGGGATGACCGGGCGCCGCCTGTTCGAGCGCAACGAGCTGCGCGTGCGGGACGACGGCATCGTGCGTGCCGGCCTGGAAGAAGAGATCTGCGTGAGTGCGCCGGATCCAGTAGAGGGCGACGTCGGTGCCGCGGCCGCCGATGATCCCGGCGTCCTTCGGCCGAGGATCGTCGCCGACGAGAATCGCCGCGGTCTGAGCGCCGAGCGAGAAGCCGACGACGCCGATGCGCTTCGGGTCGACGTCGCTGCGAGCGTCGAGCACGTCGAGCGCGCGCCGCGCGTTGACGATCAACGGCCGGTACGTCAGCACGTCGTTCGGCTGCGAGATCGTCATTGTCACGGCGCCACGCTTCGCGAGCAGCGCCGCCTCGAAGATCAGGTCGCGCCGGGTGCCGCCCGAGCCGTGCAGGAAGAGCACCGCCGGGTGGCGGCCAGAGGCGCGGGGGACGACCACGTAGGCCGGGACCCGCGAGCCGTCGACACCGGCGAAGGAGATGATGCGAATAGTTGCCCACGAGCTCGACGCGTACACGCCGCCGTCCTGCACCGCGAGCGGCGCCGACGTGTTGTCGGCGAACGGGTCCTTCGCCGCCGCGCGGTGCGCGCCGCCGCACGCGGTGAGCACGAGTGCCGCGCTACACCAGCACAGAAACCGCATCGCGCCTCGCTTCGAACACGACGTGGTCGAAGGTACCGAGGTCCTCGCCGTCGGCCTGCAGCGGCAGCGGGCGGTCGCAGCGCACCTCAATCCGGTCGAGATCGTGCCCGGTCAGCACCCAGGCTGGATAACCGTTGCCGCGGATGATCCACGAGACGATGCGCGGCACGTCGCGCGCGCGTACCCGCGACGGCGCGACGAAGTCGATGCCGCCGTCGAACCGCGCATGCGGCGCGACCCTGATCGGCACCGACCCGGCGTACGAATAGGGATCGCAGTTCGCAACGAGCACGAACGCGGCGCGGCCGACGCCTTCGATCTCGAGCTGCGGGTCCCAGCGGCCGCGGCGCTCGAGGATCATCTTCGAGACCGTGCGCAGGAAGGCGAGATCGCCGGGGCGCGCACCTCCGGGGTCACGGCCGAGTGCATCCAGACGCCGGACCGCTTCCGCGTCGAACCCGATCCCGGCGGAGAAGCAGAAGCGGCGGCCGTTGACGTCCCCGAGCGAGATCCGGCGCAACCTCGACTCCGCGATCGCTGCGCCGATCGTGCGCGCAGCCTCGACGGGATCGCCCGGCAGGCCGAGCGCGCGCGGCAGCACACTTGTCCCTCCGCCCGGCAGGAAGCCGAACGGCACCTCGCCGTGCGCGCCGTTCAACGCCTCGTTGTAGGTGCCGTCGCCCGAGAAGACGACGATCGCGTCGACATCCGATGCCACGCCCCACGCGGCAAGCTCCGTGGCGTGGCCGGGATGCTGCGTGAACTCGGTGCGCAGGTCGATTCGCTCCCGCAAGGCGTGCTCGACCTCCGTGATCCGCGGGCCGGTCACGTGCGTCGAATAGGGATTGACGATCAGGAGCGCGCGCTTCACGCTGGCGAGCATGCCACGCCGCACCGCCCTGATCGTCCCGGTGCCCGAAGCCGAGGCCACCGTGGGGGAGCTCCGGCTCGCTCACGACCCGTCGGCGGCGCGTGGCGCGCCCGCGCACATCACGATCCTCTTCCCGTTCCTGGCCCCGGAACGGATCGACGAACCCGCCCTGCGTGACCTGTTTGGGCGCTTCCCGGCGTTCGACTTCGTGCTCAACCGGGTCGAGCAATTCGAAGAAGGCGCGGTCTGGCTGCATCCCGAGCCGTCGTGGCGGTTCGCCGACTTGACCTCAGCGGTCTGCCAGCGCTGGCCCGAGTGCCCGCCCTACGAGGGAGCGTTCGACGAGGTGATTCCGCATCTCACCGTGAGCGTGACGCCGCTCGACGTGCAGGTGATGCTGCCGATCGCTGCCCACGCACACGAGGTCGTGCTGCTCGAGGAGCGGGAACCCGACGGAGTCTGGCTGACGCGCTCGAGGTTCGAGCTCGATCAGGGGGTCGCGTAGCCCCGCATGCCGTCCAGCAGGGCGGCGAAGAGCCGGTCGGCGAGCGCGTCCGTCTCGGAACCGGGGCGCAGCCAGGTGTAGGCCCAGTTCGCCGCCGAGAGGAAGAGCAGCGCCGCGGTCGAGACGTCGAGATCGGTGCGCAGCTCGCTGCCGTCGACGCCTTCCCGGAAGAGGTCGCGGATGCGCTCCTCGTAGCGGCGCCGCTCCGCGACGAAGCGCTCGCGCCGCTCGCCTCCGAGGTAGCGCCACTCGCGGACGAAGACGGTCGCGATGTCCAATTGCGCGGCGACGACGGCGAGGTGCGCGCGCAGCGCGAGCCGAATCCGCTCGGTCGCCGGCGCGTCGGCCGGAACGCCGTCGAGGCCCGCGTGGAAGGCTTCCGCACCCTCCCAGGCGACCTCCCAGAGGAGGTCTTCCTTCGAGTCGATGTGGTGGTAGAGCGACGGCTTCTGCATGCCGAGCGCGTCGGCGAGATCGGCCAGCGACGTGCCTTGATAGCCGCGCTCCGCGAAGAGCCGGGCGGCGACGCGGGTCAGCTCCTCACGCCTGGCGGACATCTATGCTTCGCAGCCTAACGATCGGTAGGGAGGCCTCGCGCGTGGACGCACGGACGCAGGAATTTCTCGGATATGTGCAGGACGGCGGACAGGTCGAAGCGACCGACTGGCTGCCGGACGAGTACCGGCAGAAGCTGATCAAGTTCATCGAGATGCACGCGAACAGCGAGCTGATGGGCGTGCTTCCCGAGCGCGAGTGGATCCTCAAGGCGCCGACGCTGCAGCGGAAGCTCGCGCTGACCGCGAAAGTGCAGGACGAGGTCGGCCACGCGCAGCTGATCTACCGCGTCGCCGAGGACCTCGGCAAGCCACGCGACGAGATGTTCGCCGACCTGATCTCCGGCAAGGCGAAGTTCCACAACGTCTTCCACTACCCGACGAAGACGTGGGGCGACGTCGGCGTGATCGCGTGGCTCGTCGACGCCGCGGCGATCATCTCGCAGAAGGCGCTCCTCAAATGCTCGTACGCGCCGTACGCGCGGATCATGAAGAAGATCTGCTGGGAGGAGTCGTTCCACATCCTCCACGGCCGCGACGTGATCCTCGCGCTGATGACCGGCACCGACGCGCAGCGCGAGCTCGTGCAGGAGGCGCTGAACCGCTGGTGGGGGCCGCTGATGCAGTTCCACGGCAACCCGATCCCGCGCGAGGAGGATCCGATGTTCGTCTGGCGGATCAAGTCGCAGGGGAACGAGGAGGCGCGCCAGCAGTTCCTCGAGGGCTACGTCCCGCAGATCTGGGAGCTGGGCCTCACCGTTCCCGACCCGAACCTGCGCCGCACCGACGACGGCGTGTGGGAGTACTCGGAGCCGGACTGGGCGGAGCTGAAGTCGGTGGTCACCGGCCACGGCCCGCGCTCGCAGGACCGGCTTGCCTTCCGTGCCCGCTTCCTCGAGCAGGAGCAGTGGGTGCGCGACGCAATCGCGGCATGATCTTCGAGGTCTTCCGCCAGGAGAAGAAAGGGCAGGCGTTCGCGCACGCGGGCTCCGTCGAGGCGCCCGATGCGGCGTTCGCCGACGCGTGGGCGCGCGAGCAGTACGGCCGCCGCGGCGAGAGCGAAGCACTGTGGCTCGTGCCGCGCACGTCGATCCACGCGATCACCGAATGGGCGGACGAGTTCGACCTCAAGTACCGCCGCGTCGACGGCTACTCGATCAAGTCGAGACTCGCCGAGGCGCGAGAACGCGCCTCGGCGAAGAGCAGCGGCGCGTGAGCGGCGTAGGCTCGACGGAGCCGCAGGGACATGCCGGCTTGGCCGGCGTGTCCCGCACAAAGGCGGAGCGGGCACAACAGCTGCTGAGCCTGGCTGACGACGAGCTGATCCTCGGCTGGCGCGACTCGGAGTGGACGGGCATCGCACCAACGCTCGAGGAAGACGTCGCGTTCTCGTCGATCGCGCAGAACGAGATCGGCCACGCACGCGCGCTCTACGAGCTCGCCGCGGTGGAGCTGGGCACCGATGCGGACGCGCTCGCGTTCGACCGTGCGCCGGACGACTACCGCTGCGCGCCGCTCGTCGAGTTGCATCTGCTCGAGTGGGCACACACGATCGCGCGCCGCTACCTCTACGAGGAAGCCGACCGCGTGCGGATCGAGGCGTTGATGCGCTCCGACGACACCGAGCTCGCGGGGCTCGCGGCGAAGATCGACCGCGAAGAGACCTACCACCGCCTGCACGCCGAGCTCTGGGCGGCGCGCCTGCGCGACGAGCCGCGCTTCCGCTCGGCCGTCGAGGAGCTGTGGCCGTATGCGCTCGGCGTGCTCGAGCCCGAGCTCCGTCCCGAGCTCGCCCGGCGGGTCGGGCTGGAGGTCGTGCCGGCACAGGAGCGCGGCGCGCACACGCCGGAGCTCGCCGAGCTCTGGGACGAGATGACCGAGGTGCGCCGGTCGATCCCCGGAGCGCAGTGGTAACCGCCGAGGCGGTCTGGGCGGCGCTCGACGAGATCGCCGACCCGGAGATCCCGGTCATCTCACTCGTCGACCTCGGCGTGATCCGCGACGTCACCGTCGACGGCGATCACGTGCGCGTCGAGTTCACGCCGACGTTCCTCGGCTGCCCCGCGCTCGAGGTGATGAAGCGCGCCATGGAGGACAAAGTGGCCTCGCTCGGCGCCGAGCCGGAGGTCGCGGTGATCATGGACGGCTCCTGGTCGACCGACCGCATCACACTGTCTGGTCAAGAGAAATTGCGCGCCGCGGGATTCGCGCCGCCCACGCCGCGCAGTGCCGGCCCGACGACGCTCGTGCAGCTGCAGTCGAAGGCGTTCCGCTGCCCGTACTGCAACTCGACCGAGACACGGCTCGAGAACATCTTCGGCCCCACGCCGTGCCGCTCGATCCGCTGGTGCGAGAGCTGCCACCAGGTGTTCGAGCAGTTCAAGACGATCTGAGAGGCGCCCGAAGGACTAGAGTCGCGCTCATGGCGCACGTGCGGATCCTCTACTGCCCTGTCTGATCCGGGTACGACGAGCGGGCTGCGAGTCTCGCGGCCGAGATCAATGGAACCGGGCACACCGCCGAGATCGCTCCCGGTGAGAAGAGCCAGTACGACGTCTTCGTCGACGACGAGCTCGTGTTCTCGAAGCAGCGTGAGCACCGCTGGCCCGAGCCGGCCGAGATCCTCGCCGCGCTCCCCTGACGCAGTCGGCGCGCCCGGCTCGATACGCTCCGCACCCGCTTGGCCGGCGTAAGCGCAGCTGCCTCGCAGGCCTGGCCTGCATTCGCCCTCGTCACGGGGCTGTTGCTCGTCGGCGTCGTCGCCGAGCGCGACGGCCTCTTTGCCGCCGGCGGAGCGAGGCTCTCACGCTTGCCGCTCGGCGCCCGCGCGCTGCTCATCGCCTCGCTTGGCTTGATCGCGGTCGTCACCGCAGTGCTCAACCTCGACACGTCGGTCTTCTTCCTGACCCCCGTGCTGTTGCACCTGGCGCGTCACCGCGGGATCGACGAGGCGCCGTTCCTCTACGGCACCGTCTTCATGTCGAACGCCGCGTCGCTCTTCCTACCGGGGTCGAACCTGACGAACCTGATCGTGCTGCACCACGAGCATGTCGCCGGCGTGACGTTCCTCGCGCGCATGTGGCCCGCCGCGGTCGCGTCGGTCGTCACGACGACGCTGCTCCTGACGCTCATGTTCTGGCGGGCGCTCGGCGTGCCCGCCACGCCGGGGCGGGAGCAACAGTCCGCCCGCCTCGGGCTGGGCGCCGCAGGGGTCGCCGTCTCCACCGTGCTCGTGCTCGTGCTGGCGTCACCGGCCCTGCCGGTGCTGATCGTCGGCCTCGCGGTCGTCGTCCTCGCGCGCACATCGCGGTCGCGCCTGCTGGAGACCGTCGATCCGCGCGCGATCGGCGGGCTCTTCGTGCTCGCTGTCACCGTCGGCGCGGTCGGGCGGTGGTGGCACGGACCGGAGCACTTCGTCAACTCGTTCAGCCGCTGGCAGACCGCGGCAGCCGGAGCGATCGGCTCGATCGGCCTGAACAACCTGCCGGCGTCGATGCTCTTCGCGGCCCGGCCGCCCGTACATGCGCGGGCACTTCTGATCGGGCTCAACCTCGGGCCGAACCTCGCCGTGACCGGCTCGCTCTCGGCGTTCCTCTGGCTGCGCGTCGCGCGCAGCCACGGAGCGAAGCCGAGCGCGCGCACCTACACGCTGCTCGGCCTCGCTCTCGTGCCGTTCTCGATCGCCGCGTCGCTCGCGGCGCTTGCGCTCTAGGAGGGTCTGGCGGGATACGTTCGTTGCAGGGGTGCGATGGTCGTTCCGAGGCAAGGACGCAGGGAGCGTCGATAGCCAGAGCTATCGACGCGACTGAGGACGCAGCATCGGGGCGACCAGCGCGGCCCTGCCACACAACGCTGTATTCCGCCAGACCCTCCTATGCGATCGGCGCGCCCGACAGGGTCGGGTAGCGGCCCGTCAGCAGGAAGAGGTACCCGTACGTCTGCAGCTCGTACCGGAGCATCCACGCACTCATGTCGCGCATGCCGCGATGCATGTGCCCGGTGAACAGGCAGAAGAACCAGCCGAGGAACGCGACGATCTGGTTGACGGCCCGGAAGACGTAGCAGAGGAGCAGCGCCGGAATCGCGAGCAGCACCCGGAAGAACACCGTCAACCTGCTCTGCTGGGCCGCCGGATCGACACGCAGGTCGACGGGGTAGCTGCCGGGGGCGCCGCCGAACGGCGGCCACGGGTCGGCGAGCAGCAGGACGTACGACGAAAGGTGCGTGAGCGCGCGCAGGTAGCGCGCGATGAAGTCGCGCAGCCCGTCCGGCACGCGACCCATGAAGAGCGCGATCACCCAGGCGATCAGCACCGCGATGTAGGTGACGATTCCCCAGATCCCGAGCCAGATTGCGAGCGGGATCGCGAGCAGCAGCCTGAAGAAGACCGTGAGGCGGTTCCGCTTCAGGTCGTCGTCGACGATCAAGCCGATCGGATGAGACTCCAGCTGTGACTCCGTCATCTCGGCGTTCCTCTCTCGAACTGATAGCCGCTCCCGCTGGCGAGCGTCGGATAGCGATCGGTGAGCAACAGGAGGTAGCCGTAAGTCTGGGCCTGGTAGCGGACGCAGTAGGCGCTCAGGTCACGGAAGCCGCGCGGATAGCGGCCGGTTGCGAGCGCGTAGAACGAGCCGAGGAACGCGACCGCGAGCAGCACGTAGCCGAGCACGGTCGAAAGCACGTAGGCAGGCAGGACGAGGACGATGCGCAGCAGGGTCTTCCACCGCGATTGATCGGTGACTGGATCGACGGCGAGGTCGACGGGATAGGTGCCGGACCAGCCGCGAAACGACGGGTAGGGATCGGCGACGAGGTAGATGTAGGCGTAGACGTGCGCCTGGTAGCGGACGAGCCGCGACATCCACGCGTGCACGCCGGCTGACGGCCGCCCGCGCACGAGCGCGATCACCCAGTTGACGACGCCGACCGGGATGGCGACGTACGTCCACATGGTGAGCACGAGCAGATGCGGGAACACGAGGAACCAGCGGAGCGCGACCGTCAGCCGCCAGCGCTGCAGGTCGTCGTTGACGACGAGCCGGATCGGATGCGGCCACACGGCGTCCGCCCCGGTGAAGTGGGAGTCGCGCTTCTCGAGGAACGCCGCCACGCCTTCGGTGAAGTCCGGCGTCTTCGTCAGCTCGGCCTGCGTGCTCGCCTCGAGCTCGAGCTGCTCCGCGAACGTCGCGTCCTCGGCCGCGTCGAGCAGGCGCTTCGTGTGCCAGACGGCGCGGGTCGGCATCGCCGCGTACAGCTCGGCGACCTCGTGCGCACGCGCCTGCAGGTGATCTGCCGGCACGACCTCGTTCACAAGGCCCATGCTGCGCGCCTCCTCGGCGTCGACACGGCGGCCGGTGGTCAGCCACTCGAACGCGCGCGCGGCGCCGAGCAGCCGGCGCACGAGCCACGTGCCGCCCGAGTCGGGAACGAGCCCGATCTTGATGAACGCCGGGACGAAGCTCGCCGAATCGGCTGCGATGCGGGCGTCGCATGCGAGCGCGAGCGACATCCCCGCGCCGGCGGCAGCGCCGTTCACGGCCGCGATCACGGGTTTCTCGAGCGCGCGGATCGCGAGCACGTTGCGGTGATAGTTGTCGCGCAGGTTCTGGGCGACGTCCCCGGCGCCCGAGCTGAACTCCTGCAGGTCCTGGCCGACGCAGAAGCCGCGGCCGGCGCCGGTGATCACCACGGCGCGGACGGCCGGATCCTTCGCCTGCTCGAGCGCGGCGTAGATGCCGGCGTGCACCGCGCGGTTGAGCGCGTTCAGCACGTCCGGGCGGTTGAGCGTGATCGTGAGAACCGCCCCATCGCGTGTGACTTCGACCTCGGCCATTGCGCCAACCATAATCCCTTGCGAGATGGATCCCTATGCCGCCTATCCGAGCCTCGAGTTCGATCGCCCCGCGCCGCACGTGCTGCGGCTGACGCTGCGCGCGGCCGGCAAGCTGAACGCGGTGAGCGGCGCGATGCACGGCGAGCTCGCCGCCGTCTGGAAGACGATCGGCGAGGACGACGAGACGCGCGTGGTGATCGTGCGCGGCGCGGACGGAGCGTTCAGCGCCGGCGGCGACCTCGACCTGGTGCTCGAGATCGCGAACGACGCCGAGGCGCGGCGTCGCGTCTTCCACGAGGCGCGCGACCTCGTCTACAACGTGATCGACTGTCCCAAGCCGATCGTCTCGGCGATCACCGGGCCGGCCGTCGGAGCCGGTCTCGCCGTCGGGCTGCTTGCCGACATCTCGATCGCGACACCGAGCGCACGCATCATCGACGGCCACACGAAGCTCGGGGTCGCCGCCGGCGACCACGCGGCGATCGTGTGGCCGCTCCTCTGCGGCATGGCGAAGGCCAAGTACCACCTGCTGCTCTGCGAACCGGTCGACGGAGTGGAAGCCGAGCGGATCGGCCTCGTCTCCCTCTGCGTCGCCGAGGACGACCTCGAAGCGCGCGCGCTCGAGATCGCGACGCGCCTCGCCGAGGGTGCGCAGCCGGCGATCCGCCACACGAAGCTCGCGCTCAACAACTGGCTGCGCGCGGCCGGCCCGGCGTTCGACGCGTCGCTCGCGCTCGAGTTCATGGACCTGGCGGGCCCCGACGTGCACGAGGGCGTGGCGGCCGTGCGCGAGAAGCGCAAGCCTCGGTTTAGCTAGATCGTCTCGAGCCGCGCGAACTCCACGTTGAACGCGACGCCCATCGCCATGGCGTCCTGGCCCGACGCCGCGAACTCGGGCGACGAGACGCCGACCTTGAACGCCTCGCTGTCCGGCCACTCGAACTCGGCGTAGTACTGATGCTTCGGCTCACCCATCGGCGCCCCGAAGACGGCGCCGTGGCGGAACGTCGCCCCCGGCACCCCTTTGCAGATCTCGATGTGTTGTGCGTACCGCTGCGGATCGGGCGCCTCGTCGTAAAGTACGAGCACTCTGACCATGCTGTCCCCCTTCATCGGAGAGAGAGGAGCCTAACCGTGGCGGGAAAGATCGTTCACTTCGAGCTGCACGCGGCCGACGTCGATCGTGCAGCGGGGTTCTGGAACGGACTGTTCAACTGGAAGATCGGTGGGAGCGCGATGATGCCGGTGCCGACGCACGGCTGGTTCGCAGCTTGCACCGACACCGAAGGCACGAACTTCAGCCTCTGGCAGACAGACGACAGCGCGGCGTGACACCGGTCGCGGTCGCGCTTGCCGTCCTCGCAGGGCTGGCAGGCTCAATTCAGGTGGCGGTGATGGGACGCTTCGGCGGCGCCGTCGGTGTCTGGGAGGCGCTCGCGTTCTCGACCGCCGTGCAGCTCGGCTTCGCGGTCGCCATTCTGCTCGCGACGCGGGGTGGCTTCGGCGGGCTGCACCACGTCGGCGGCACGCCGGCGTGGATGTGGCTCGGCGGGCTGATGGGGTTCACGGTCGTCGGTGCGATCACGTTCGCCCAGCCGCGGATCGGTGCGACGGCGGTGATCGGGATCCTGATCGCCGGCCAGCTCGTGATGGGCGCGGCGATCGACCGCTTCGGCTTGTTCGGTGTCCACCAGATCGCGATCTCGGCGCCGCGGGCGATCGGGATCGTGCTGCTGGGAATCGGCGCAGCACTGTCACTCGTTCGGTAACGAGTGACGAAGGACGCGAAGGTCTGGACCGCGCTGGTCACGGTCTACGTGATCTGGGGGTCGACGTACCTCGGGATCGCGTACGCCGGCGAGACGATCCCGCCGCTCTTCGCGGTGTCGACGCGCTTCATCACCGCCGGGACGCTGATGGCGGTGATCGTGAAGGCGCGCGGCGGCTCGCTGCGGATGCCGCGGCGCGAGCTCGCTGCGTGCGCAGTGATCGGCTGCCTGTTGCCGGGCGCGAACGCGATCCTCTTCTTCGCCGAGCGAAACGTCCCGACCGGGCTCGCGTCGCTGATCATCGCCTCGGTGCCGCTCTGGCTCGTTGTGCTGCGGCTTGCCGGCCACGAGCGCATCCCATGGCAGGCGCTCGCAGGCGTGGGCATCGGGTTCGCGGGCGTCGCAGTGCTCGCCCAGCCGTCGGGCGGCGCCCGCTGGTGGGGCATCGCCCTGTGCGTCTGCTCCGCATTGATGTGGTCGGCGGGCTCATTCCTCTCCGCGCGCCTGCCGATGCCCGCGAACCCTTTGGCGGCCACGTCGTTCGAGATGCTGACGGGCGGCCTGATCATGTTCCCCTTCTCGGTCTTCACGGTGCATCACTTCTCACCGTCGACGGCCTCGATCGCCGGCTGGATCTACCTCGTCACCTTCGGGTCGATCGTCGGCTACACGGCGTACGTCTGGCTGCTCGCGAACGCGCCGCTCGGGCTCGTGTCGACCTACGCGTACGTGAACCCGGTCGTCGCGATCACGCTCGGCGTGCTCTTCCGCGGCGAGCACCTGACCTGGCGCCTCTTGATCGGAGCGGTGATCGTCGTCGTCGCGGTGGCAACGGTCGTGCGGCAGGAGCCGACGAAGCTGCCGGAGCTGGAGCGGGAGAGCGCGGCCGGCCACGGGTGAGCGAAACACATAGCGTGGTCGCGTGCAGTTCGGGCTGATCGTCCCGCAGGGCTGGCGCCACGATCTCGACGGCCGCGACTTCGAGACGATGGCGACCGTCGCACGCCGCGCCGAGGAGCTCGGCTTCGACTCGATCTGGCTCTACGACCATCTCCAGACGCGTGACGGCGACCCGAACCGCGTGCTCGAGTGCTGGACGTCGCTCGCTGCGCTCGCGCGCGAGACCAGCCGTGTGCAGCTGGGGCAGATCGTCACCTGCGCGCTCTACCGCAACCCGGGGCTGCTCGCCCAGATGGCCTCGACGGTCGACGCCGCGAGCGGCGGGCGCGTGATCGTCGGGCTCGGAGCCGGGTGGGACGAGCGCGAGTGGCGGGAGTTCGGTTACGGCGAGTGGCCGGAGGTGCCGGCGCGGCTGCGCCACCTCGAGCAGACGCTGCAGGTGCTGCGCGCCCGCCGCGGCGCGGCGCCCATCCTCGTCGGCGGCGCGGGCGAGAAGGTGCTGCTGCGGCTCGTGGCGCGCTACGCGGACGCCTGCAACTTCACCGACTCGTTCGACCCGGCGTTCTACCGGCACAAGCTCGACGTGCTGCGCCGCCACTGCGACGACGCCGGACGCGACTACGACGAGATCGAGAAGACCGCGTCCTTCACCGTCACCGGCGACGTCGACTTCGCGGCACTGGCGGCCGCGGGAATCGAGACGTTCATCGTCTACCTCGATCCGCCCACCGATCTCGCCGTCCTGGAGCGGTTTGCGCGGACAGTAGTTTTCCGCGATGGCGGGAGCCCACAGGGGACATAGCATCGCCGAATGGGCCGCCGGCTTCTCGTCCTTGCCGTTTCCGCACTGTTCCTGGCGGCCTGCGGCAGCACAAAGACGGTCACGGTCACCGTCGGCACCCCGGCTCCGGGCGCCACGCAGGTCAGCGCGCTCGTCGCCGAAGGCGCGCACGACTTCAACCAGTTCGCGTGCGCGCAGTGCCACGGGCCGAACGGCCAGGGCGGTGTCTCGTCTTCCGTGCCGGCGCTGAAGATCGTCGGCAAGGCGCTCACAGCCGCCCAGCTCCGCTCGATCATCGACCACGGCCTCGGCGAGTCGGCCAACCCGACGTCGCCCTACATGCCGGTCTGGGGCCAGGTCATCTCGGCACGGCAGGTGACTGCGCTCGTCGCGTACGTTCACGCCGGCCTCCCCGCGGTCGCAGGCGCTGTCCCAGCGGCGGTGCAGACCGACCAGGGCCCGGTCGTCGAGGGCGCGCAGCTCTACGTGCGCGACGGCTGCATCAACTGCCACGGGCCGAACGGCCTCGGCGGCGTCCCGAACCCGGAGTCGCCCGACAAGTCGATCCCGCCGCTCTCGGGCGCCGACTTCTTCAAGCAGTTCAACACCGACCAGAAGATCATCGACGTGATCCGCAGCGGCAGCGTGATCGGCCGCGCGCCGATCGTCTCGATGCCGCACTGGGGCGGCATCCTCACCGACTCGCAGCTGCACGCACTCGTCGCGTACATCAAGACGCTGCGCACGTCCTAGCTAGAGGCAGATGTCGTCCGGCTTGACCGGGACGCGCGTCAGCTCGCGTCCCGTCGCCGCGCGCAGCGCCGCGACGATCGCCGCGGTCGAGACGACGGTCGGCGGCTCGCCGACGCCCTTCACGCCGTAGGGCGCGCCGGGCTCGGGAACCTCGATCAGCACCGAGTCGACAGGCGGCATGTCGAGCGCGGTCGGGATCAGGTAGTCCGTGAAGCTCGCGTTCGTGATCAGCCCGTCGCGAGTCTGGATCTCCTCCATCAGCGCGAGCCCCAACCCCTGCGCGGTGCCGCCCTCGATCTGGCCCTCGACCTGCTGCGGGTTGACCGCCTTGCCGACGTCCTGCGCGGCGCCGATCCACACGATCCGCGTCAGGCCGAGATCGACGTCGACCTCTGCGACGACCTTCATCGCGCACGCGGCGAACGCGACGTGCGCGCGCTCGCCGGTGATCTGGCCCGTCTCCGGATCGAGCGGCGTCGTCTTCGCATGCCGGTAGATGCGCTCGACGTCGATCTCCTCGCCGGGGCGCTGGGCCTGCTCCTCGAGCGCGGCCCGGCACGCGTCGCGCACGGCGCCGGCGGACATCCACGTCATGCGCGAGGCGGACGCGGAGCCGGAGGAGTCGACCGTCGCGGTCTGGACCGGTGCGAGCCGCACGTCGTCGAGCCCGAGCTCGGTGCGCGCCACCTGCAGGATCACGCCGGTCACGCCCTGGCCCACCTCGGCGGCGGCGCAGTGCACCTCGTCCGAGCCGTCCGTCAGCAGCCGCACACGCGCGGCGCAGTAGTCGTCGAACCCCTCGGAGTACGCGATGTTCTTGAACCCGACCGCGAAGCCCACGCCGCGCTGGACGCCTTCGCCGTTCGTCGTGTTGCCTGCACCGCCGGGCAGGCGCAGCACGTCACGCGGCAGCGGCTCTGCGGCGGGCGGCTCGAGCGCGGCCGCAGCACGGATCGTCTCTGCGATCGGCATCGAGCCGGTGATCCGCTGGCCCGTCGGCAGCACGTCGCCGGGCGCGAGCGCGTTCAGGAGCCGCAACTCGATCGGGTCGAGGTCGAGCGCGGCCGCGAGCTTGTCCATCTGCGCCTCGCTCGCGAAGCACGTCTGCACCGCGCCGAAGCCGCGCATCGCACCGCACGGCGGGTTGTTCGTGTAGACGGCCGTCGCCTCGATCTGCGCGTTCGGCGACTCGTAGGGACCGATCGCGAACGACGCTGCGTTCGACGCGACCGCTGTCGACGACGACGCATAGGCGCCTCCGTCGAGCAGGATCTTCATGCGCACGTTGACGAGGCGCCCGTCGCGCGTGGCGCGAT
>Ga0265338_10004873_pt1 | contig 17879 bp, 8 predicted proteins | sample 42126metaG_FD_193579 | JGI IMG/M metagenome (GOLD analysis project Ga0265338, IMG submission 193579) | Rhizosphere microbial communities from Carex aquatilis grown in University of Washington, Seatle, WA, United States - 4-21-26 metaG | ecosystem: Host-associated > Plants > Roots > Rhizosphere >... | reverse complement strand
TCCGTTTGTGCCCACCCAAAGATTTCCCTCGCTGTCGAACGTCAAAGAAAGCACGGAACTGTGTGACAATATTTCGCTGGTGAGGTGCGTGTATTTTCCACGCTCATCGAACCAATAAACCCCGTCGCCATAAGTGCCCACGATCAGATTGCCCCGGTCGTCTTCACACGCGGCCATCACCTGCGTTTCGTCCCAGGGATACGGTCCCAAGTCGCGCTCCCGCCAGCTGTTCCTCCATTTTTCCACGCGACCTCCGGCAAAACGCCAAACACCCCCGGTTTTGCCGGCCAGGAGAAATTTCAAATCGCTCGCGGGCGTCTGTGATTCCTGCTGCTGAACCATTGCCGCCGAACCGGGCGGCGAGATGAACGGGAGCAACCCCGCGTCCGCCCCCAGCCACAGCGGTCCTTTTTTTTCCGCCAGAACGAAATTAAACTGGCCCATAAGCAGCTCGAGTTTATTGCTCCAGTAACGGCCAACGGTGCCGTTTGCCAGCCTCAACCAGACCGTGCCATTGTCATCTTCGGACGCGGTAGCGAGAAATGTCGCGGCCGAGTTCGGCCCCACGGCGAAACGGTTGATCTCTCCGTTTCGCTTGAAGAGAAAGATACCGGCATTATCGGTGCCGACCCAGAGGTTGGTTCGGCTGTCTTCAAACAACAGGCGGATACGGCTGCCGGCGAGGTCGTTTTCGTCAAAGGGTGTGAAATGCAATCCGTCGAAACGAGCCAACCCGTGGAGCGTGCCGACCCACAGATAACCATCATGTCCTTGAATGACCGAGAGCACCGTGTTGTCCGGCAATTTATCCGCCGTGGTCCAAACATCGACGACGTAAGGTGAGCCCGGCGAAACCGCGGCGCGCGCAATGCCGACGAACCCGCACAGCAATACAAGCGCGGCGGCAATTGCCCGGCAGTTCTTCGACATGCCCGAATTGTCAGTAAGAACGGTGATTCAGTAAAGGCGATTGATGCTTTGCCGACGCGAAGCTCAACGTGCGCCTGAACAACGATGCGCACCGTAAATTCTTGGACATTCGATCGAAATTCGTGTTTTCTTCCGCTGCAAATGGAACAAACACAACAACCGTTGGATAGCTTGATCGAACAGCGCAAGGCCAAGCTCGCCGCCCTGCGCGCCAAGGGCATTGATCCGTTCAAAAACAAATTTACCCCGTCCGAAACCTGCCACGTCGCCCGGTCGAATTACGTGGAAGGCCGCGAGGTCGCCGTTGCCGGCCGCATCACCGCGCATCGCGACATGGGCAAGAGCATGTTCATTGACGTGCGCGACCAAAGCGGGCGCATCCAGGTTTACGCGCAGAAAAACGTCCTCGGCGATGAGCAATGGGATATTTTCACGCATCTTGATCTTGGCGATTTCATCGGCGCGCGTGGCACGTTGTTCACGACCAAGACCGGCGAAATCTCCATCAAGCTCGCGAGCTTTACCATTCTTGCCAAATCGCTACGCCCGCCTCCAGCCAAGTATTACGGCCTGGAAGACACAGAAATCCGTTACCGCCAGCGTTACCTGGATTTGATCGCCAATCCGCCGGTCAAAAACGTTTTCCTGATGCGCAGCGAAATCATTCGCGAGATTCGCAATTTCCTGCACGACCGCGGCTTCGTGGAGGTCGAGACGCCCATGATGCAGGCGATTCCCGGCGGCGCGGCAGCGCAACCGTTCAAGACCAAGCACAATGCTCTGGGCTGCGATTTTTATCTCCGGATCGCGCTCGAACTATATCTCAAGCGCCTGCTCGTGGGCGGCATGGATCGCGTTTTTGAGATCGGCCGCAACTTTCGCAACGAAGGCCTTTCGCGCAAACATAATCCGGAATTCACCATGCTCGAGGCCTACCAGGCCTACGGCGATTACGAGAGCATGATGGAACTCGTACAAGGCCTCGTATGCCATGTAGCGGAAAGAGTGTTGGACACGCTCACCATCGAGCACAAAGACGTCGAAGGCAAAGTGACCAAGACCATCGATTTGAAACCGCCGTGGCGCCGCGCGAAATACAAGGATCTCATTCGCGAAAAAGCCGGCGCTGATTGGTTCGAAATCTCGCCCGCCGAACGCCGCCTGCGCGCGCACGATCTCGGCGCGGAAATAGGCAAGGAATACGAAGACTTTGAAGTCACCGGCGCGGTGTTCGAAAAATTGATCGAACCCACGTTGATCCAACCGACCTTTGTCACGCATCTGCCGAAGGAACTCGTGCCGCTCGCGAAAGTTTCCGCCGAAGACCCGACTACTGTCGAAGTGTTCGAATGCTGCATCAACGGCCAGGAAATCGCGCCCGCTTACACCGAGCAGAATGATCCCATCGAACAGCGCGAACGCCTGGAACACCAAGCCGGTGGCGAGCAGCAGAAACTGGACGAGGATTTTCTCGTGGCGCTCGAACACGGCATGCCGCCCGCCGGCGGCATGGGTATGGGCATTGATCGCCTTTGCATGATGCTCCTCGGCCAGGAAAGCATCCGCGACGTCATTTTGTTCCCGCAGTTGAAGCCAAAAACGTAGGACAGGGCGTCCCGCTTGTCTCCATATTGAATCAGAGACAGGCTGCGAGTCCGTAGACGCTGAACAAAACTAACCCGACGCGGTCGAAGCATGGTGAAGGTTTTTCCGCTCTTGGCAATCATGCTGCTGACTTTGGAGGGCATTGACACGAACTGCCGCGCCAGCGCACAGAATCTGCCTGCCAAATTCAAAGCCGTCCCCATCTCGGCTTCCGTAGCCAGAGCCGCCGCCACAAACGATATCCCGCTGGCTGGAATAGACTCTCCGCTTCCCACACACATCCTGCACCCGGGAGATTCGGCAACCATTTTAGGCACGATGTTTCTCAAAAGGAAGGAGACTCAGTGGTTGTTGTACCTTCGAGCGGAAGCTCAGGGGACAATTGCGACCAACCAACCGCCGATGGTCGTCAACATGTTCAAGCGGAAAATTTCATTTGCATCAAAGCCGGTTCCGGCCAGCTTGCGAATGCTTGGTCCTTTCAATGTTTCCGACGATTCGAAGCAACTGAAATCGAAGGATCAAACCGCCCGCTTCATGCTGAACGAGAGCTTTCTCGGTATTGGTCTTGATCGCGCAGCCGCTATTATCTGGCATCGGAAGCAGGTGACAAATGCCCCGCCGGGCTACCCGCTGACGCCCGACGAACAGCAAGCTTTCGCCGGAGCCTTGCCAGCCATCAACTCGTATTTCGACATTGTTCAGCATACGGACGGATTGGACGAACTTCTTTTGCACCTCGTTAAACTGCCATCAGCATGGTCGGTCATCAGGCATCTGGGTGTAACCAGTGTGCTCGAAATAATGAGGACCTCAGCGCCGGCCAACCCGGCGGATTGGGACCTGCCGCTCAATACGCCCGCATTTTATGTTCCCTGCATTCTTCAACTCAACGAGCAGAGCGTTCTCAAAATAACCCTTGTTGTCACCGCGCCAAATCCTCCCCGCCTGATTTGTGGCGGCGTGATCGCAGTCCTGGTTGAAAGGATCGGTGACAACGAGTCCTACATGATCTTGCGGGTTATTAGCGCCAAATGTAAGTCGCAGGAATGAAGAGCCCGTGTCTGGACATATCACCATACGGACCGGGCAGCACCATATAACGGACTGTCAGGCCTTGGTAGTTTCGGTTTTGCGCGTGCGGCGAGAGCAAACCCGGTTCATCGCGTTTAAAAGCGAAACCACCTTCTCGTGGGTGCATTCGCCCATGAGGCAAATCTGCATCCAGTTTTTCTTCCGAAGATATTCGCTATTGTAACTCACGAGATACCCGGATTCCTGGATAAGTCCGCCTATCTTGAGCGAGCTCATTTCGGGTGGTAAGGCAATGGTGATGACGACTGGCGAAGTTACCGTATTTGAACCAATGAGGGCAAAGCCGAACTCAACCAGCTTTCCGCGCAAGAAAGTTGACAGTGTAACGGCTTCCGCAAAGCGCTTTTCCCAATCGACATGTTTGACGGCAGCGTGAAGCGCGTGCAGGAGATTCGAGGAAAATGTGAACGGCACGCCTTGCTGCTGCGAGTAATATCCAAGGTCCAGGTAACGCGGCAGGCGTTCCGGTTCCGGGGTGACCGCGTGATTGTGAAAAACCATCGAGATCCCCGGATACGAGCGCAGCCCCTTCCCGCTCGAACCGGAGGCGAGAAAAACACCGCTCAAATCGACCGGCATCGTGCCAATGGAACTGATGCAATCGAGGCAAAGCTTGACTTGGAATTCATCGCAAAGCGCCTTCAGCGAACTCAGGTCGTTCAGGACGCCCGTGGAGGTTTCGCAATGCGTGCACCACAGCCAACCGGGGGACTGTTTTTGCTCGAACGCTTTTCTCACCGCGCGCAAATCAAAGGGTTGCCCCCACGGAAATTCGATGGCCTCAAAATTGAGGCGCCAGCGGCGCGATTGATCGATCAAGCGGCTGCCGAATTCGCCATTGCTCAATACGATGCCGCCCTTTGGTTCGAGCGAAAGCTGGCCGCCCACGACGTCATTGGCGAGAGTTCCGGAGCCGAGGAGGAGTTCCACGTTTCGGGTGCGCACCAGTTCGCAAAGAATTTGCCGGGCCGAGCCGAAATCCTTCATGAAAATATCCGCGCGATGGGATTCGGGGGCCTGTTCGAACGCCCGGCGCACTTCGCGTTTCACGGTTACCGGGCCGGGCAGAAAATTCACGGCGCTGGGCTGGAACGAGCGGGAGGGCGACGAGCGCAAAAATTCGCGCGCGGTGTTCTCGAACGTTTCCAGCGTCACATACATTGGCTGGAACTGCGCTTCGCCAGTGCCTACCACTGGCCCGAACGGAACAAAACCGAGATGCTGGTACAGCCTGAATTGCCGGGTCGTCCCGGAAATAATCGCCAGGTCGTAGCCCTTCTCAATTCCGTGCTGCCAGAGCAGCGCGAGAATGCCTTGCAGGGCCTGCGCGCCGCGGAATTTCTTCTCAATGGCCAGCAGCCGGATCTCGCAGATCGTGCGCCCCGCCGGCAGATAGGAATCGAGATTCTCCAGTTTTTGGTCGAGGGAAAACGGACGCGCGCCGCGAACGGCGAGCATGCCCGCGAGCTTTTTTCCGGACAGGCAAATCAGGTAGGTGTTTTCGGCGTGAAATTTGTCGACCAGCCGGTGCGTGGGTGACGCATGGTGCTGGGGAATTTCCTCAACGAAGGTTTTGTAATTGAGGCGATGGATTTGCTCGAACTCCCAGTCCTCGTTCGCCGTCTTGAAAGTCAGTGGTTGCCGTATGCTCATAACGATTTATCACTTTCCACTTGCATGTGTCTGCGTTCGATGAGTAGGGAGATTTCGTCAGCAATGTTTTTGCGGTGCGCGAAGAGCACGAGTCCGTTCGTAACGGTAATCATGACGACCTCGATTCGGTCCTGCCCCAGAAACAAAGCGACCAGCGGCAAGCAAATCAGCGCGAATAAACCTGGAAGCACGGTGCGCCATACCAGCACAAAGGCGCCCAGGAACAGCGCGCAATACACCAGCGCCAATTTTGGATCATAGACCAACAACGCGCCCAGGGACGTCGCCATCCCTTTTCCACCGTGAAAACGTAATTGTGCGGGCCAGATGTGGCCGGCCACGACGGCGGTCATGGCCAGGGTTACGATGCGTTCGTCCTTGGTGAAATGACGCGCTGCCCATACAGCGAGGGCGCCTTTGCCGAAGTCAGAAAGAAGGGTGATGAGAAAACCGGTTTTCCCCAGAATGCGCCCGACGTTGCGCGCACCCACGCTCCCGCTGCCCAGCGCGCGGACATCCTCCCCCAAGCGACTGCGAACGAGATAATAGCCGGCAGCAAAACAGCCCAGCAGATAGGAGAAAACACCAATGCCACTGGCCTGGTTCCAGTTGGCAGAGCGTAGATAATCAACCCACGTCATAGATGTTCAACGAATCTCCAATAACATTCTGCTCGTTTAATACGCCGCAGTGTAGCCAGTTCCGTGGCGCAATGTGAATCAAAAAGTTAGGCAAAACGTTGATTTTTCGAGCCCTGTCCTCGTCGGATTTCAGGTGATGAAAGCCTTCCTCGAAAACCGTAGCCGCCGCTGGCCGTTGAGTTTGGGCTCTTCCATAGGAGAAATCTCTCGCCGGTTGAGTGAGGACCATGGAAATTATGCGGACAGGTATCGCAATATCTGTTTTCATGCTGCGAGTTATGTTTCGCATTGGCCTTGACCTCGGCGGCACCAAGATTGAAGGCATCGTCCTGAACGCCCAAGGGATTGAACTTTATCGCAAACGTATTCCCACGGAATCAGAGCGTGGCTGCACCCACATCTTGAATCGAATCAAAGAACTTTACGTCGAACTGGCCGCTCACATTCAGAATGCGCCGCATACGTTTGGCATCGGCACGCCCGGCGCAATTTCCCGCCGCACCGGGTTGATGAAAAATTCCAACACGGTTTGCCTGAACGGCCAGCCGATCAAGGCCGATCTGGAACGGTTGCTGGGGCGGAAAATTGAAATTCAAAACGACGCCAATTGTTTTGCGATGGCGGAAGCTCTTAACGGAGCCGGCAAAGGGAAAAAGCTCGTGTTTGGAGTCATTATGGGAACGGGTTGCGGCGGCGGAATCGTTTACCAAGGTGAGGTCGTCACTGGGCCCCAGTCTATCGCGGGCGAATGGGGCCACATGTCAATCAATCCGAACGGACCTTTGTGCTACTGCGGGCAACGCGGATGCGTGGAAACCTACCTCAGCGGCAACGGAGCGGCGGCGCGTTATGCCGAGCAGTATGGGGAGAAAAAGTCGTTCGAAGCAATCGAGCAGGCTTATCGCCTCGCCGAACCGCGGGCGATCGATTTCATGAAGGCTTTCTTCCACAACTTTGGCCGGTCGGTCGCGAATTTGATCGATATCCTAGACCCCGACATCGTGGTTATTGGCGGCGGTGTTTCCAAGGTGAAATCGCTCTACACGGAAGGGGTGGCCGAAGTGGCTCGGCAGGTTTTTAGCGATTCGCTGGAAACGCCGATTGTGGAAAATAAACTTGGCGATTCGGCCGGTGTCCTGGGCGCGGCCTTGGTGGGAATTTAACGCCTTACAACCGCTCACGCTGATAGACCGACAGCTTGGGCAAAATAAAACCATCCGGGACATCCGATTGCAGATAGACAAACTCCACGTTCGCCGATGGCACCTTGGTGGAGTATTGGAGGGCGTTAAGGCCCGTTTGAAAATCATACGCGGCATCGACATCCGGCGTCCACTGATTGCCTCCGGCATAAAAAAAGCCGGTCGTTTTGTTTCGCAGCAGGATCTTCATAAATTAAAAAGGGCTGCTGCCCAGGAACTTGGGCAGCAGCACCACCATCACGAAATCCGTCCCTCAATCCCATCCCTTAATCCCTCGGATAAATCGCGAACCCACAGTGCTATACGGAGGGACCGGCAATTTCTTTCAAAAAAGTTTCCCGATTGCCGGAAGCCGCAGCGTACGACTCTGATTATCAAGACGATACAGAAATAAAAATTGTTGAACTCCTGCTTCGAGTGAAGTATGCGGAGTACAAATGCGGGACGAGAGTAGCAGGCAAAAATATTTTTTTATACCCTCCAAATCGCTCAAAAAGACCACAAATTCCACCAAAATCAACCACTTAAGACCCGCGGAAGCGATCTCGTTTTGGGGGCGGCGGCCCGTGAGAGTGGAGTTGCGGGCAGGATGCCGGGAGCACATTGCCAATACCTTTCTGTTGGCCGCTTTCATTTGCTCTTTTCTTCTTCCATCCTTTTGCTGTGCTGTTTATAGCACGCGTGTCAAATCTGAAGGGGATGCGCCGGGATTCCACTGAAAAACCTCGGCTTCGATATTCGCGGACTCGGCCAATTTTCCGTAATCCAACTTGATGACCCGATCGGCGACACCGAAATACTTATCGTCGTGCGAAATCACCAGCACGGTTTTGCCGCGGGCTTTTAATTCCGGCAGCAATTGCATGTAAAAGACGTCTTTGAAAAGCGGATCCTGGTCGGCTGCCCATTCGTCGAAAAGATAGAACGCGCGATCCTCCAGGTAGGCCGTCAACAAGGCCAGGCGCTTCCGTTGGCCCTGCGAAACCGCGGTCGTCGACAGCGCGCCGTCTTTCACTTTCACCTTATGGCTGAGATGCAGTTGTTCCAGGTACATTTTCGCCTGCTCGTCCACGTTGCGCGTGTGAATGCCGAGGAGGTTTTCAAACAAGTAGAAATCCGAGAATACGGCGGAGAACAATTGCCGGTAGTCATCGCGATTCTTGTCCGTGACCGGCTGGCCGTCGATCCGGATTTCGCCGTGCTCGGGGACGTACAGGCCGGTAATTATTTTCGCGAGGGTCGATTTGCCGCTACCGTTTCCGCCGACGAGAAAGACCAATTCGCCCGGACGGAACCGCAGGTTGATCGGGCCCAGCGCGAAATGGCTGTCTTCCGTTTCGCGATGATAGGAATGCACGACGTTCAGGAGTTCCAGGGTTTCAAACGCAATTTCAGTCTCCTTTTGATCGATGGCACAAACCTCCGTGGAACCTTGCGCCAGGGACACGCCCAGTTGATTTACCTTTTCCAGCGCCACGTTCGCACGGCCGAACAAGGAAAGACTGCTCATCACACCGGCGAGCGGGCCCATCAGATATAGCATGGTAACCGCGTAGCCAATCAGGGTATTATGGCCGAGCTGGGAAATTTCGGGCAACAAAAAGAGAATCAGGCCGATGAGCGCGAAGAACAGAAAATGGCTCCAATTCTGCGCAGCGATGAACCTTACCTCGGCGCTTACATTGTGCTTTTGAAAAGCTTCCGTGGTGGCCTGAACATTTTCGTTGAGGAAGGCCCCGCGGCGATTGCGATGCAGCTTCAGTTCCTTGATGCCTTCCGTCAGGGCGCGGAAGTAACCGAACAAACGGTCTTCTTCCTCGCGCGCCAGGTTCAAAAAACGAAACGCGCTCGAAACCATCAGTCGATAAACCGCGGCGCCAATCAGGATGAGCACGAACGCACCGGCCAGGATTTTCCAGGAGAGCCATCCGAGATATGCCGCGCCGCCAAGAAGCATCGCCAGGTTTACAAACACAATGGGAATAGCCAGCAGCGCCTGGGTGATGTTGAAAACATCATCCGTCAACGCGACCAGCAGGCGTGGCGTGCCGAGTTCCTCCAAGCGCCGCAAAGGCACGGTGAGAATTTTGCGAATCAATTCGCGCCGCAAATTGGACACCGCCCCTTGTGCGAAATTCGCCAGGAGCGCCTGCGACACAAATGTGGAAAGGATTTTTCCCACACCGAGGGCGATGAAACCCCATATCAACGCTTTGGGATGCTGGTCGGTGGTCAACGCCGCGCTGACGAGCGCGATCAGGCCCATGTTACACGCGCCACTCAGCAGCGCCGTTGCAGTGGTAATGACCATCATGCCGCGGCATGTCCGCCAGATGAATTTAAACAGGTTCATGTGAAAGCTCTTTTTGGGTTGTGGTGGGTGCTGGCATCGTCTCCACGAGACATTCCTCGATTTGTTCAGCGAGGTATTTTACGTTCGGCTCAACGAAGATATTTTCGTGCGAGCCCGGAATGTGTTTCACCGTGACGCCTCCGCGCGCCAGCTTGCGCCAGCAGAAATCATCCGCGAAGGAACAGAAGATCGGTTGCCCGCGCGTGCGCAGCAGCGTCACATGCCCGGCATAGGAGCGTTCCACATGGGCGACGAGCGCGTTCAAGTGAATCTGCCAGAATTTAAGTTCGCTCTCAGGGAAATGGTTTACGTCAATAACTTCGTCCAGGTCCACCTCGCCCGACTTCTTTCCGCCGCTGAATTTGCCCGCGAGCTTGCGCCAGAGCACGCGCGCCTTGCGCACGATGTAGCGGCGCTGTTCCTCAGGCTCAAGCAGCGTCGCGAAATCCTTCAGCCAATAATACAGGTTGCGCAGGAAGCGATAAACAAACGACGGGCGCCACCACAAGAGGCGTTCATAGCCCGCGTTGGAAGGCGAGGCGTCGATCAACAATAATTGGGCGACGCGTTCTCCCTGGGCGCGCAGTTGGCGCGCCATCTCATACGCGACATTCCCCCCAAAGCAATAACCACCCAGAAAATAGGGGCCGTGCGGTTGCAGCGTGCGCAATTCCTGCAGGTAAAATCGCGCCATATCCTCGATGTCATCGAACTCGTCCAAACCAACCTGTCCGCGCGATTTGATGCCGTAAATAGGCTGTTCCGCCGGCATGTGTTTCGCGAGATTCGCATATCCCCAAAGCACGTCGCCGCCCGCGCCGTGAACTAAAAAGAGCGGCGGGCGCGAACCCTTTGCGCGCACTGGCACGAGCACTGAATGTGCGCGCGCGGTCTGTGAGTCGTCAACCAGCCGCGCCAATTCCTCCACCGTCGGCGCCTGGAAGAGCGTGACCAGCGGCAGCTTGTGTCCGGTAAGCTTCTCCATTTCGGCGAATAATCTCACCGCGAGCAGTGAATGGCCGCCGAGCTCAAAAAAGTTGTCGGCGACCCCTACCCGCTCGATGTGCAGCAACCGTTCCCAAAGCGCACAAATTTGTTTCTCAATTTCCGTTCGTGGCGCGACGTAGCCGGCTTGAGCGCCTGAACGCACCTCCGCGCCGCCTTCGATCGCTTGAAGGATGCGAGCCGGATCGTTCAACTCCATTGCAATGGATCGGCAACGGTTGAATTTCACGCTGGCACCGAGCGATCCGGAGGATTTTCCTTCGTTCCCAGCGCCGGATGCATTCGTCACGCGCGCGTCATCCGTGCGGAAGGTAATTTTCGCGGCGACATCCGATGGAAACACATAAACAAAGCCTCCATTCAGCGCCTGCTTGAATGCCGCGCCGACGCTTTGCAAAAAATCCAACGCGGGTTTGTTCTTGGCCGAAGGATGGAAATGCACCTTGACGCAACGCTTGTTTTGCTGGACCGCGAGATTCCCGAGATGCGCGAGCATGGCGTGTTCGACACCACGGCCCAATACGCGGCAACTCAGCAGGAATGTCTCCACGTCCAGAGCTTCGCCGCGCGGTTCGCAAATTGCTAGCCCCACCAACCCATAATCGCCAAAACGATCGCTCACGGTGACCGTCAACACGGTGGCGGCATTTGCCAACTGCTGCATTTCCGCTTCCGTGCGGCGAATGGTCGTGAGGTTGAATTGATTCGTGCGTTGGGTCAGTTGCGCGACCCGGGACAACTGAGCGGGCACCATGGGCGCGATTTGAATCTTCAAATCCAATCCGGCGATGAAATCCGCGAGGCTGCCCGCTTGCGCGCGCAATTCGTCCCGCTGCCGGCTTTCGCGATACATTTCACCACGCCGCGCGTCTTCCGCGGTGACCTTGAGCACGTCAAATGGCCAACAGTGCTTCAGGAACTGTGGAATTTCGGCTGAATCCTCCGGCAATTGCAGCGTCAAGACTCCCGGGCAATTCGCTTCGACCTCGGCGCATTCGACCGGGTTGTCGTCGACGAAAATGAAACTGTCGAGGCCGAGATTCAATTCCTTGGCGATCGACTTGATGTTCTCGGATTTTGGCGACCAGTTAACTCGCCACGTCGCGAAATGTCCCTCGCGCAAGGGCATATCGAGGCGCTGCGCGAATACTTCGCGAACGTCTTCCTCGCTGTTCTTGCTGCAGACGGCGAGCAACCGGCCGGCCGCGTGCTGGGCGCGCATGAAATCCTGCAGCGCCTTCCGTGGCGCATCCAGGCAAATGCCTTTGGGGCCGTCTTCCCCGCACACGCCGCTCCACAAAGTTTGATCGCAATCGAGCACGATGACTTTGTGCGGCGCGCGCTGTAGCGCATGAAAGCGCCGTGCTATCATCGTGGCCAGCGCGGTGAAGAAAACTGGAGTGTAGGGAACGCAACCCAATTCCTCGCCGCCCGCATCATAAAAGTCCGCGACGGGATAAGTTTCCAAAAGTTCCTTCGCGGTTACCGCGTAAACGCCATCCAGTTTTTCCAGTTCGCTGACGACCCATTTTTCGACACTTTCAAAACTCCCACCCTCCTCCGGCTTGCCGGGGCAGAGAATGACCAATGTGGGAATGCTTAACCGCGCGCACGCGGATTTGAGTGCGGAAACAAATTCACGCGCTCCGCGTTCGACTCCCTCAATCACCGCTGATTCACCGCCCAAGTCCGCCAACCGAATCAAAAGCACATTCGTGCCCCGGCCGTTTTTTGCGAGCACACTGACCGGGTCCAGCAACTGTTGAAACACCTGGTTGAAAGGCGCAAACTCGATTTCGACGGGCAACTCCAATTCCTTCATCCAATACCGCAACGGCTCTTCCACCGGCTCCGCGGTAAATGTCGCCGCGATAGCGAGCTTCTGCTCCGCAGCGGCTTGAGTTCGCGTCGGCTTCACCGGAGCCGGTTTCGCCTGGGCTTCCAGCGCGGGAGTGATGCCAAAGTCGGCCAATTTCGCTGCCGGATTCTTCAGCAACGTTTCGAGAACGCCGCGATACGAGGCGAGCAACTGTTCGATCGTGGATGCCCTGAACAACTCGGTTTTGTATTCACACAGCAGGGATAAATTCTCTCCGTTAAACTCCGCTTCGAATCGCAAATCGAGTTGCGCCGCCTCGACATCGGCCGGCATCGGACTAACTTCCAGATCTTTGGCCTTGAACAATTGCTCGGGAAAATTCTGGAGCAACAGCGCCACGTTGTACAACGGATTCTGGTTCATCCGCCGCTCGGGATTGACCGCCTCCACGATTTTTTCGAACGGACAATCCTGGTGCCCCTGCGCATCCAACACGACCGACCTGACCCTGGCAATCAATCCTTGCGCGGTGTCGCCATCTCTGATTCGCGTACGAATTGGCAGGAAATTCATGAAGCAACCAATCACGTTCTCGACTTCGCGGCGGGTGCGTCCGGCGACCACGGTTCCGACCACGATGTCCTGTTGGTGAGCCCATTTTTCGAAAGTGATTGCCAGCGCCGACATCAGGACCATGAATGGTGTTGCGTTTTCACGATGGCTGAAGGCCCCAAGCATTTGCGCAATGGCTGGTGAAAACTTTTCGATGCACCGCCCTGCCCTCCCCGATGCACCGGAAGACGGTTCAGTTTTATCCACTGGCAGATTGATCGATTGCGGTGCATCGCTCAGCGCCTTTTTCCAATATTCAAGTTCCTGTTCCAACTTCGCGCCCTGCATCCATTGCCGCTGCCAATGCGCGAAGTCGGCATACTGCACCGACAACGCGGGAATCTCGGGCACGGGTTTCCCGGCGGCGAACGCGGAATAAAACGCCTCGAGTTCCTGGAAGAATATGGTCAGCGACCATCCGTCCGAAATCGCGTGGTGCATGACCACGGACAAGATGTGTTCGCTGGCGGCGAGGCGCGCTAGCTTCACCCGAATCAACGGCCCGCGCGCGAGCTCGAACGGTCGTTGTGCTTCCGAATTCAACCAGGATTGCGCGCGCCGTTCGCGCTCATGCGCCGGAATCGACTCCAGAGCAGTCACCTCGATTTCGCAGACGATTGACGGGTTGACGACCTGAATCAACTGGCCTTCTTCATTTGCAAACGTCGTTCGCAATGATTCATGGCGCTGGACAATTTCATTGAGCGCGCGTTGCAGGGCGGCGGCGTCGAGCACGCCTTTTAACCGCAACGCAACCGGCACGTTGTAGGCGTGGCTCCCGGGCGTGACTTGATCGAGGAACCACAATCGCTCCTGCACGGACGACAATGGCAATTTGCCATCGCGCGGAATCGATTGCATCGGCAACAGCGGCAGATGGTTTTGCGTCCATTCGCCGGAGTCCAGACCGCGGGCGAGTTGTTGAATCGTCGGCGTGTCGAAGAGGGTGAAGAGCGGCAACTCCACTTTCAACTTCTCCCGCACGCGGGAAATGACCTGGATGGCGAGCAGCGAATGCCCGCCGAGTTCAAAAAAATTATCCGTGGCGCCAATCCGGTCGATTCCGAGCACCTCGCGCCAGATTCCCGCCAACTCCTCTTCCACGAGGGAGCTCGGTTCGGCGAATTCCTGGGGGTCGGGACGGCGTTCGTGTTCCGGAGCTGGCAATGCTTTGCGGTCGACCTTGCCGTTCGGCGTCAATGGCAGCCCCTCCAGGAAAACAAACACCGAAGGAACCATGTATTCAGGCAGCGACTCGCGCGCGAAATGCCGAAGGCCGTCGGCGTCAATCGGTGACTCCGGTTTGCGGACGACATAGGCCGCGAGCCGTTTGTCCCCCGGCCGATCTTCGCGAACGACGACCACCGATTCGCGCAAGCCGGGGTGTTTCCTCAGCACGGACTCAATTTCGCCAAGTTCGATGCGGAACCCGCGAATCTTTACCTGATGATCGATGCGCCCGAGGAATTCCAGATTTCCGTCCGGGCGCCATCGGGCCAGGTCGCCGGTTTTGTAAAGCCGCCGGGCGGACGTGCGGTCCTGCTCCGCCATCAATTGAATGGAAACGAATTTCTCGGCAGTTAATTCAGGACGATTCAAATACTCGCGCGCGACGCCATCACCGCCAATGTAGATTTCCCCGGGGACGCCGATGGGCACCGGCTGACGATTTTTATCGAGAAGATAAATTTGCTCATTAGCCAGTGGGCGACCGATGGTCGCGAGTTCGTCAGGTTTCCGGAGTGTAAACGTGGAATAGGTTGTTGTCTCAGACGGGCCGTACAGGTCGTAAACTTTCTGCACGTTGGTCTCGCCATAAATCTGGTTTACGAGCGGCGTGATCAGGGGTTCACCTGCGAGATTCACGACGCGGACGTTGGGCGGGACGCCTTTGATCCGGAGCAACTCGCGCATCGCGGACGGCACGGTGTTCACCAGTGTAACCTCCCGGCGCGCCGGCAAACCAGGCAAGGCCAGCGCATTTTCCGCCAGGATAATCGTTCCACCCCAACTCAACGGCACGAACATTTCGAATACCGATAAATCAAAACAGATCGATGTGGACGCCAGCACGCCCGCGAGTTCTTCGCCCGCGAACACGTCGTGGGCCCAAAAAATAAGCGCGACGGCGTTGCGATGTTCGAGTGCCACTCCTTTGGGTTTGCCGGTGGAGCCGGACGTGTAAATCACGTAGGCAAGATCGTTGCCATTTGCGTCTCCCGAAAAATCCTCTCCGCTCGGTTGTTGAATATCTGCCCAATCTGAATCAAGACAGACAACCTGCGTTTTCTCCGGCACTCGCAGCGTGCGCAAGGCTTGTTCGGTCAAAAGCACCGGCGCCTTGGTGTCCTCCAGGATAAACGCGAGACGATCTTTGGGATACGTGGGGTCCAGCGGCACATAGGCGCCCCCAGCTTTCAACACGCCCAGGATGGCGGCGAGCATTCGCCAGGAGCGTTTCACACAGATGCCGACGAGTTTTCCGGGGCCAACGCCAAGCGTGCGCAGTCGGTTCGCCACTTGATTGGCTCGCGCGTTGAGCTCGGCGTAACTCAGGCGTTCGGCGCCGTCGATGAGTGCAATCGCCGCCGGCGAACGCCGCACTTGCGCTTCGAACAATTGCGCCAGCGTGACGTCGCGCGGATAATTGCGGGCGGTGGCGTTCCACTCGACCAGGATTTTCCGCAATTCGTGTTCGGGCAATAAAGGCAACTCGCTTAGTCGTCGAGCCGGGTCCTGTGCAATCCCCCGCAGTAGCGTCTCAAAGTGTTCAGTCATCCGGGCAATTCGGTCCGCGTCAAACAATGCGGTGCTGTATTCGATCCAGCCGGAAAGTCCTTCGCTCGTTTTCTCCAGGCGCAATTTCAGATCGAGTTTGCAGGTTTGATTGTGAATTTCCATCACGGCAAAGCGGAGGCCGCCGGCTTCCATCGGCTCCATCGGTCGCTCGTCATAATCGAACATGATCTGGAAAATAGGCGTGTGACTCACGTTTCGCTCGATCCGCAATTCCAGGAGAATTCTTTCGAACAAGAGCGCGTCATTCGCGAGCGCGCCACGGGTGCTCTCGCGAACCCGGCGCAGAAACTCGCGAAAATCCGGATCGCCGCCGGCATCGGAACGGAGCGCAATGGAGTTCTCGAATTTGCCAATCATTCCTTCCAGGCCGGCGCGATTCCGGATGCTCACCTTGGTGCCGACAACGATGTCGGTCGCGCCGGTATAACGTGAGAGCAGGGTTTGGAATGCCGCCAGCAGTACCATGAACGGCGTGCAATCTTCCCGCCGGCTCAAATTTTCAACCGCGTCGGCGACTTCCTTGGGCAGCACCAATTGCTGGCGGGCGCCGGCGTCGCTTTGGTGAGCCGGACGCGGACGATCGGAGGGCAAATCCAACAAGACCGGCGTGTCCTTGAGGCGCTGAATCCAGTAGTCGAGCTGTTTTCTCTCGATGTCCGGCGGCAATTGGAGGCTCTCCAGGGAGGCGGAGTATCGCTGCCGCAACGGCGGAAGTTGGACCGGCTGGCCGACGGCAAAACCGCCATAGAGCGCGACCAATTCCTCAACCAAAATGCGGATGGAAACCGCGTCGCAGGCGACGGCGTGCACAACGATGAGAAGCAAATGATCTTGCTCGCTGAGGCGCATCAGGCGAGGGCGCAGCACGGGGCGCGACATGACATAAGGCTTCGCGGCCTCTTTGGCGGCTGCGGCCAGCGCGCTCGCCTCGCGTTCGGGTTCCGGCAGGTTCGAGAAATCATTGACTGGCAATTGCACTTCTCTGGGCTCGCAAATGATTTGGACCGAACTGCCGTCTTCCATGGGGAAAATGGCCCGCAAGGCTTCGTGGCGGCGGGATAGGGCGGTGAGACTCTGCTCGAGCGCATGATAATTCAGCGTTCCTTTCAGGCGCAGCAGGACGGGAATGTTGTAGTTCGATTGCCCTGGCTCGAATTGATCGAGAAACCACGTGCGCCATTGCCCGGGTGTCAGGGGAAGTTGCTCCGCCTTGGTTACCGTGGCCACCGGCAGCACCGGCTGGTTTTCCGTGCTCACGTCGGCCAGATGTTCCGCCAGCCCGGACACGGTCGGAAAGGTGAACAAACTCGCCATCGGTGTGTCCATCTGGAGCGTTTCGCGAATCTGTGAGATGACTTTCGTTGCCAGCAGCGAATGCCCGCCGAGATCGAAAAAGTTATCGTCCACGCCAATCCCATCGAGCCCGAGTACTTCCTCCCAAATATGCGCGAGGACCTCCTCCATGGGTGTGCGCGGGACCACGAATTTGGTGCCCACATCCGGCCGGCCACGACCGGGTTCCGGCAGCGCGCGGCGATCGATTTTGCCACCCGGTGTCAGCGGGAGCGCATCCAGGCGCACAAACGCCGAAGGCACCAGGTAGAACGGCAGTTTCGCTTTAAGAAAACTCAATAGATCGCCTATGTTCGTGGTCGCTCCGGCGCAGGGCACGAAATACGCCACCAATCGTTTGCGGCCGGCGGCGTCCTCCCGCGCGGCGACCACGGCTTCTTTTAAGCCGCGATGAGATCGCAACGCCGCTTCAATTTCGCCCAGCTCGATTCGGAACCCGCGAATTTTAACCTGTTCATCGGTTCGCCCCACAAATTCCATGATGCCGTCCGACCGCTGGCGAACGAGGTCGCCGGTTTTATAGAGTCGTCCCGGCGACGATGGGAGGGTGATGAACTTTTCCGCCGTGAGCTCGGGGCGATTTAGATACCCGCGGGCCACGCCCAGGCCGCCAATGTGTAATTCGCCGGTTTCGCCATTTCCAACCGGTCGGAGATGATCGTCGAGAATCAGTGTTTCGACATTTGGAAGCGGCCGGCCAATCGGAAGCGTTTCATCATCCAACCGCGCCACGTGGAGGGTGGCAATAACGGTCGCCTCGGTGGGCCCGTAGGTATTAATGAGCTTCACCCCCTCGCCAATGCGGAATTTCC
>Ga0265338_10004872_pt1 | contig 17880 bp, 17 predicted proteins | sample 42126metaG_FD_193579 | JGI IMG/M metagenome (GOLD analysis project Ga0265338, IMG submission 193579) | Rhizosphere microbial communities from Carex aquatilis grown in University of Washington, Seatle, WA, United States - 4-21-26 metaG | ecosystem: Host-associated > Plants > Roots > Rhizosphere... | reverse complement strand
CCTGCTGAAGATAGGTGGGATCGAAACCATCCACACAGATGACGACCGTGGGCCGGCGCGGCTTGCGATAGATGCGGCCGTTGACGGAAATCTCGTCCGCAGCGAAGGCGGCATGCGGGGCGGCGCACAGTGCCCCGACCCCGCCGATGACGTGCCGGCGCGTTTTATCTATCATCGCGAATAATCTTGCCGCCCTTCATCACAAAGTCGACCTTTTGCAACTGGATGATATCGGCCAGCGGATCGCCCGGCACGGCGATCAGATCGGCGAACTTGCCTTTTTCGACGGAACCAATCCGGTCCTGCCAGCCCAGCACCTCGGCATTGGTCATGGTGTCGGCCTGCAGCACCCGCTGAGGACTGAGATGGGCCTGCCGCACCAGCGCGACAGACTCCAGCGCCTGGGTGCCGTGCGGGAAGGTCGAGCCGTCCACGCCACTGCCAGTGGTGATCTTCAGGCCCTTGGTGTTGGAGGCCATGATCACCGCTTTTTCGAAGATCGGGATGATCCGGTACTTGCCGCCCGTATTCTTCTTGTCGTTGTCGTCCATATAGGGCTCGGTATAGCGCTGCAGGGTCGGATCGTAGCTGAGCTTCTTTGCCACCATCATGTCAGCCTGGTCCTGGGTGAGGCCGAAGGCATGCTCGATGCTATCGCAGCCCCCCAGGATCGCGTTCTTCTGCCCCTCCCCGCCATAAACGTGACAGGCGGTCTTGTGGCCCAGCCGATGGGTTTCATCGATCAGCGCCTGCAACACCGGCATGGGATAGGTCAGCACATACTGGGCCTGGCCATCGGGTGAAAAGGAATAGGCGCCGGCCGGAAACAGCTTGATCCAGTCCGCGCCATGGCCGATCTGGTCGCGGACGGCGGCGCGCGCCTCCTCCACATTGTGAACCACCGCGCTTTCCAGCGGATTGGCGGGTTTGGTGTCGCCCGGCGGGCCCCAGACAATGCCGCGGGTGGAGACCTGCGCCCGCGGCCCCTCGATCATGCCCTTGTCGATGGCATTGCGGATGTCCACGTCAGCATAGCCGTTGCCATGAGTGCTCATGTCGCGCACCGTGGTGAAGCCCGCCTTGAGATCGGCTTGCGTATTCTGCACCGCGATCAGGGCCGACATTTCGCGCGTGATGCCGGGCTTGGGCGGGTTGAACATATGAGTGTGCATGTCGATCAGGCCGGGCAACACCGTCTGCCGGCTGAGATCCACGACATGCGCACCTGCGGGGATGGAAACTTGCGCCGCCGGACCGACGGCGGTGATGCGATCGCCCTGGATCAGCACGATCTGGTTGTTCAGCAGCACGCCCGCCTTGCTGTCGAACAGCCGGCCGGCGCGTATCGCAACGACTTGCGGCCCCGCGGGGCATTTGTTGGCGCCGCCGTCAATCCCGAAACAGGGCTGCGGCCCGGCCCCGCGCCAGGACTCTCCCGGCTTGCCGACATATTGTGCATCGGCAAGGCTCGCGAGCAGACAGCCCGCCAATGCCAAAATCGCTATTCGCCCGGTCACATCCCCACCCCTTCGCAAAACTGCCCTGAGATGAGTGTGGCGCATGTATCCGCTGCCCGCAATTGCGGGCCCGGCGCCCGGATTGCAGTAGCTGAGAGACAAAAGTGGCGGCCGCAGCGTGATCGCCCACGCACGTAACCGATGTCCTTTACGGTAAAAGATGGCAAACCTATGCTGCGCACGGGTTGAGTAAGATATTTCGGCAGATTTTTGCACCCCGGCGGCGAAAGCCCGTGTGGACATTGTCACATCCGGATCGCACCAAGACAGTATAACGGCGCCAGAACATCTCTCCTCTCAGGAAAGGACCACAGCGATGGGCACGATCAAGACCAAGGACGGCGTCGAGATCTTTTACAAGGACTGGGGTTCTGGCCAACCCATGGTGTTCTCGCACGGCTGGCCGCTGTCCTCTGACGACTGGGACGCGAATATGATGTTCTTCCTCGGCAAAGGCTTTCGCGTCATCGCCCATGACCGGCGCGGCCACGGCCGCTCCACCCAGGTCAGCGATGGCCATGATATGGATCATTACGCCGCCGACCTGGCGGCGCTGACCGAACATCTGGATCTGAAAAACGCGATCCATGTCGGTCATTCCACCGGCGGCGGTGAAGTGGTGCACTATGTTGCCCGCCATCAGGAGCGTGTGGCGAAAGCGGCGATCATCAGCGCCGTGCCGCCGTTGATGGTGAAGACCGCAGCCAATCCCGGCGGGTTGCCGAAGGAGGTGTTCGACGGCCTGATGGCGCAACTGGCAGCCAACCGGTCGCAATTCTATTACGACCTGCCAGCCGGCCCCTTCTATGGCTTCAACCGGCCCGGCGTGAAAAGCCTGGAGCCAACGATATGGAACTGGTGGCGTCAGGGCATGATGGGCGGCGCCAAAGCGCATTATGACGGCATCGTCGCTTTCTCACAGACCGATTTCACCGAGGACCTGAAGAAAATCACCGTGCCGGTGCTGGTGATGCACAGCGAAGACGACCAGATCGTGCCTTACGCCGACGCGGGACCGCTGTCCGCCAAGCTGCTGAAAAACGGCACCTTGAAAACCTACAAGGATTTCCCGCACGGGATGATCACCACCCAGGCCGAGACGATCAACAATGATCTCCTGGCCTTCATCAAAAGCTAGCAGCGCATCCCGACGGAACATGGACAGCCAGGTCCGGGACAATATCGCGCAGCATCGTTTTGAACTCCCGATCGACGGTGAGGCGATGGCCGTCGCCTATTACACCATCGAAGACGGACGGGTGGTCCTGACCCATACGGAAGTGCCGACGGAATTTTCCGGGCAAGGCATCGCCAGCCGGCTGGCGCGCGGTATTTTCGAACTGCTGCGCGGATCGGGACGCAAGGCGATCCTGAAATGCCCCTTCATGGGGGAATATTTCGCCAGGCATCCCGAATATGCCGATGTGGTGGAGGGATAAGCGGCAGCCTGGGATAGGTTAGCGCGTCGCGACGGTGATGCCGCCCTGACTCTTCAGCCGGATCGCCTCATCCAGCGGCACCAGGGTGACGCCATGGTCCTCAGCCAGCCATTTTTTCAAAAGCGTCAACGTCACATCGTGCGGATGGCCGATGGCGATGGCGATGCCGGTGCGTTTGGCCTGGCGCGCCAGCTGTTCGAGCTCCATCGCCACCGCGGCCGGGCTCTGATCGTCATCCAGGAAGATGTCGCGCGCCGCCGTCATCACGCCCGCGGCCTCCGCCGACGCCATGGCCTGGCTCTCCGGTCCGGTGCGGGAATCGAAGAAGAACAGGTGGCGCGCGCGCAAGGTCGCCATCACCGGGATAAGCGCCTGCGGGTCGGCGGTGAAGCGGCTACCTTCGTGATTGTTGATGCCGACCAAGCCGGGCACGCGCGCCAGATGCCAGCCCAGGCGCCGGGCGATCTCGTTCGCATCCATGCCATGCTTCAAGGTCATGGGCCCGGGATTTTGCGGCCCCAGCGCCTCCATCGGCACATGGGCCAGAACCAGATGGCCCTTGCGCGCGGCAGCTTCCGCCAGGAACGGCGTGGAGTCCGCGAAAGGCAGGAAAGACAGCGCCACGTTCTGCGGCAGCGCCATCGCCTTGTCGGTGCCGGCCAGATCCTCGCCCAGATCGTCGATGCAGATGGCGATCACGGGACGGGCGCGCACCGGCGCCACCTCATGCACGCCGCGCAGCGCCGGCGGCGGACCGCTGCGCACCTCGCCGATCGCCTGCGTCAGCCAATGCGGCAGCGGTGAAGCCCGCACGGGATAGAGCACCTGCGGGGCGTGGCCGCTGTCGTCGACATTCAGAAATTGTGCCGGCAGCGCGAAACGCACCACGTCACGGGCGGGCTCCGCACCAGCCTGGGCAGCCATGCCCGGCAGAACATCGAGCAAGCGCGGGATCCCGGCCAAGGCCGCGCCACCGCCCAGGATCAGCCCGCCGCCGAACAGCACGGCAAAGGCAAGCTCAGGCAGGCGCCGAACCAGTGATTCGCGACTCATGCCCCAGTCTCGCCGGGCACGGGAATCTGTCAATCAAAGAGAGCGCTTAGTCGGCCGCCGCGTGCGTACCGCCGCCTGAAACCGCGCGCCGGCAGAGCCACACCATTCCAATAAGTGCGATGCAGATCCAGCCCGAGGCCCAGAAGATGTCGTTGGCGGCGATCAGATAGGCTTGGCCGGTGACAGTGCGGGCAAGGGATGCGCGGGCGCTCGCCTCCGGCAGGCCGAGCTGATGCAGATGCGTCACCGCGGCGCGGAACGCGGGATTGAAGCTGTTGGTCAGGTCGGTGATGCGGCTCTGATGCAGCGCCTCGCGCCGGTCCCACAGGGTGGTGACGACCGAGGCGGCAAAGCCGCCGCCGGTGATGCGGGCAAAGTTGGAAAGCCCGGAAGCCAGCGGAATGCGCTGCGGCGGCACGCCATCCAGCAGGATCGTGATCATCGCCAGGAAGAAGGTCGCCAGCGACACACCCTGCACCAGCAGCGGCAGCATGTAATCCAGGAAGCTCAGGTCATTGGTGAAGTTGGCGCGCATCAGGAAGGAGATGCCGAAGGCGACAAAAGCCACGCTGGCAATGATGCGGGCGTCAACCTTGTTGAGCAGCTTGGACGACAGCGGCGTCAGCAGTACCGCGATAACGCCGGCGGGCGCCGCCACCAGCCCCGCCCAGGTCGCGTTGTAGCCGACCTGGGTCTGCAGCCACAGCGGCATCAGAAGATTGCCGGCGAAGAACACCGCGTAACCCAGACAAAAAGCCAAAGTGCCCAGCGCGAAGTTGCGGCCCTTGAACAGCGACAGGTCCACCACCGGATTCTTTTCGGTCAATTCCCAAATCAGGAAGGCAAGGAAGCCAACGCCCGTCGTGATCGCCAGGATCACGATTTCGGTGGAAGCGAACCAGTCCAGATCCTTGCCCTGGTCCAGCATCACCTGCAGCGAGCCGACCCACACGATCAGAAGCCCAAGCCCCACCACGTCGATGGGCAGCTTGCGGGTCGGCGTCTCGCGGGCCTTGAGGTTGCTCCATGTGATGGCGGTCACGATCAGGCCCACCGGCACATTGATCAGGAAGATCCAGCCCCAATGATAGTTGTCCGAGATATAGCCGCCCAGGATGGGCCCGCAGATCGGCGCCACCAGGGTGGTGATGGACCAGATGCCCAGCGCGGTGCCGCGCTTGTTGGGCGGGAAAATGGAAATCAGCAGCGCCTGGCTGCCCGGAATCATCGGACCGGAGACCCCGCCCTGCAGCACCCGGAAGAAGATCAGGGAGGGAAGGCTCCAGGCGATGCCGCACAGAAGCGACGCGACGGTGAAAGCCAGAACCGAAAAGGTGAAGGTGCGCACCACGCCATAGCGGCCCATCAGCCAGCCGGTCAGCGGCACGCCGATGCCGTTGGCCACGGCAAAGGCGGTGATCACCCAGGTGCCCTGATCCGTCGAAGTGCCCAGATTGCCGGCGATGGTCGGCAGGGAGACATTGGCGATGGTGGAATCCAGCACCTGCATGAAGGTGCCCAGCGCCAGCCCCAACGCCGTGAGCGCCAGCGCGCCACCGCCCAGCGGCTTCATCTGCCCAGATGTGCCCGGGTTGCTCACGTGGCGCCATTTTCCTTGAGGATGCGCGCGATCAGGGCATCGGCGATGGGGCCGCTGTCCTCGCCGGTATTGGCGCGGGTGGTGCCCGGGCCGACCTTGGTTGTGATCAGCGCGCCGGATTGGTCATGCACATCGGCATCGACCGTGACCGACAGGCCAACGCGTAGCGGATGATCGCGGAGATCATCGGCATCCAGCGCCACGCGCACCGGCACGCGCTGGACGATCTTGATCCAGTTGCCGGAAGCATTCTGCGGCGGCAGCAGCGCAAAGGCGGAGCCTGAGCCGGCGCCCAGGCCTTCGATATGGCCGTGATAGGTCACGCCGCCGCCATAGATGTCGGCCTTTACCGTCACCGGCTGGCCCACCCGCATCCGGGCGAGCTGCACTTCCTTGAAATTGGCATCGATCCAGACGCTGGACAGCGGCACCACCGCCATCAAGGGCGTACCGGCCGCCACCTGCTGGCCGGCCTGCACGGTGCGCTGGGCGATGACGCCGTCCAGCGGCGCGATGATGCGCATATGGCCATAGACGATGGCTGCGGCCCGCAACTGGGCTTCCGCCGCCAGCACATCGGGATTGTGGGCAATGTCGGCGCCCTCGATAGTGGCGCGTGACTGATGCAGGCTGCCTTCGGCGGTGCGCACCGCGGCCTGGGCGGCCGCGACGGCATCGCGGGCATGGGCCAGTTCCTCGGCCGAGACGGACTCGGTCGAGAAAGCTTTCTGCCGGCGCTCATAGTCGCCCTGAGCCTGGGCCAGGTTCACCCGCGCCTGGTTCAGCTCGGCGTCACTGGCGTCGGTGCGCGAGAATTGCGCCCGCACGGTGCGCACCACGCGCGCCAGATTGGCTTCCGTCGCCTGCAGGTTCACGGTGGCGACGGCCGGGTCCATCTCCACCAGCAACTGGCCCTGTTTGACCGTCTGGGTGTTGTCGGCATGGAGCGCCAGCACCGTGGCGTTCTCCTTGGACGTGATGGTGACCACATTGCCCGCGACATAGGCATCGTCGGTGCTTTCGAAGTAGCGCAGGTAAAGCAGCCAATAGACGCCATAGGCGATGGCGCCGATCAGCACCACGGCGCCCAGAATGATGAACCAGAAACGGCGCTGGCGGCCGGGGCTCTGTGCGGTATCAGTCATGGCTAAAATCCTTGGCAAGTCTGGAATAGCTGTTGTTCGGGTCGTAGGTGCCGCCCACCGTCAGCATCAGGGTGATGCGCTGCTGTGCGCCGGCGCCCGTGACGCCGGCCAGCGCCTGGCGTGCTTGCAACAGGGTCGATTCCGCCGTGAGCATGGGAATCTGAGTGGCAAGGCCGCCGCGATAGCGGTCTTCATTGATCTTGAAGGCGCGCTCGGCATCGCGCACCGCCGCTTCCTGCTGGGCGCGCTGCGCGGCCAGGCTTTTCACCTGGGTCATGGCATCCGCCGTTTGCTTGATGGCGTTCACTACTGTGCCGTTATAGTCGGCGACAGAAGCATCGAGGTCGGCGGTGGCGTTGGCATATTGGGCCTTGATCTTGCCAGCATCGAAGATCGGTAGGTGAATAGCCGGCCCAACGCCCAGGGTGAAGGCATTGCCCGTCAGCAGATTGGAAAGGCCGATCGCCTGAAAGCCTGCCATCGCCGCCAGATTGATGTCGGGATAAAAGTCGGCATGGGCGGCCTTGCGCCCTTCCACCGCCGCTTCGATCCGCGCCTGCGCCGCCAGAATGTCGGGACGCCGCGCCAGAAGATCGGCCGGCAACTTTTCCGGCAAAGGCAGCGCCACATCCAGATTGGGCGTGGGCCGCTTGATGTCGGCGTAAGACTCGGCCCCCTGCCCGGCCAGCGCCGCGATGGCATGCACATCCATCTCGCGCGCCGCGGCAAAGCGCAGCTGATCGGCCTTGGCGATGGAGAGCAACGAGCGGGCCTGGGCCACATCGCTACCATTCTCCAGCCCGGCGTCAAAGCGGCCCTGGCTGATTTTCAGGATTTCCTCGCGCTCACGCACCGTGGCGTCGGCGATGTCGCCATACTGATAGTTGAGCAGCAGGTTGATATAGGCTTGGGCGAAAGCGCCCGAAAGCGCCAGATGGGCGGCATCGGCATCCAGGGCCGCGGCCAGGCTCTTGTCGCGCGCCTGGGCGATCAACGCCGCCTGCTTGCCCCAGAAATCCAGATTCCAGGACAGGTTCGTGGTCAGGGAGCCGAACCAGCGCCAGGTGCCGCCATAAGGCGGCGGGATGATGTAGTCCTTGCTGAATAAAGTGCGCTGTTCGCTGCCATCCAGCGTGACCTGCGGCAGGTCTTCGGCCTGATTGACAGCCAGTTGCGCCTGGGCCGCGCGCATGCGGGCCAGCGCGCCGGCCAGGGTCGGATTGTTGGCGACGACGGCGGCGGCCAGCCGGTCGACTTGCGGATCGGCGAAGGCCTTCCACCAGTCGGCGGGAACATGTGGCGCCGAAGCACCTTCAAGACCGAGCTTGTCCTGTTTGACCTCCGTCACCTGGGGCGTGGTCGGCGGGGTGGCGACGCAAGCGGAGAGCAGCAGCGCCGAAAGCAGCGAGAGCGGTTTTCTCATGACTTGGTCTTCTTGGATTTGAGGATCGGGGTATCGGAAATGACCAGGCTCGCTCTGCCCTTCTTGCCGCCGCGGGCTTCGGCCGCCATCACCAGCCGGGTCAGAAGGCCGATCAGCGTATCAATCTCGGCATGACTGAACCCGGCCAGCAGGCCATTCCAGAAATTCATCACCCGGGGGCCCAGCGCCTCGACCATGGAACGGCCGCGCGGCGTCAGCGACAACGTCACCACCCGCCGGTCGGTTTCACTGCGGTTGCGGTTCACCAGACCACGCTTGACCATCTCGTCTACAAGACGAGTCAATGACCCAGCATCGTGACAAATATTATGCGCCAGATCGCCGGCGGTGCGGATGCGGCCGTCATGCAGGGCGACCAGAGTGGTCCATTGTGAAAATGTCAGCTCCGCATCCTGGAACAGCGCCTCCATCTGCGGCAGCACCCGGTTGGTGCACATCCGCATCAGATAGCCGACGGAATTGCGCATGCTGTAATTGGCCGGCGAATAGTAAGGCTTCATGGGCAAGACCCCATTGTCCGCAGGGATAATATTTGCACGAACAATATTTGCTTGGGCAAGTATATAGACCCGTCACCCCGCGGCGACAACCGACCTTTTGCGCACAGGCAGGAATGCGCAAAGTGCAGGACTGTACCTGTATGCGAGTCGTCGTGCCCTCGTTTGTTTATGTCCTGAAGTGCGCAAATCCGGATGGCCGGACCGTGACTTATGTCGGCTGGACCTTGGATCTGGAGCGGCGGCTGGCCGAGCATAATGGCAAAAAAAGCGGCGCCCGCTCGACCCGGGGGCGCGCCTGGGTGCTGGTCTATGCCGAGAAGCACCGCACCCGCAAAGGCGCCATGCGCCGGGAAGTCGCGCTCAAGCGTGACAAAAAGTTCCGCGCCCTGCTGCGCCAATGCTAGCGTCGGGCGATGAAAAGACTTCTCGCCGCCAGCCTTTGCACTGTCATTGCCCTGCCCGCATCGGCGGCGTCACGTAACGATAAGCTTTATGCCGCGGTGGAAGCCAGCCGCGCCGGCTTCCTGGACCTGCTAAGCCAGATCGTGAATATCGATTCCGGCACCGGCGATGTTGCGGGCGGCGACAAGGTGCTGGCCCTGCTGACGCCGAAGCTGAAGGCGTTGGGCGGTGACGTGCGGCGCGAGCCAGCAGAAGCCCCCGGCCTGCCCGACAATCTGGTGGCGGTTTTTCATGGCGCGGGCAAAAGCCGCATCCTGGTCATCGCCCATGTCGACACGGTCTTCGGCCCCGGTACGGTGGCGCAGCGGCCATTCCGCATGGATACCGCGCGTGCCTATGGCCCCGGCGTGGGCGACGAGAAGGCCGGCGTGGTCAGCGCCATCACGGCCCTGAAACTGCTGCATGAGATCGGCTTCAACAAGTTCGGCACCATCACCCTGCTGCTGGAGACCAGCGAGGAGCGCGGCTCGATCGGCACCACCCAGCTGATCAAAACCCTGGCGGCGCAGAACGATGTCGAACTCAATATGGAGCCCGGCGATCCGCCCGACGTCTTGACGGTCTGGCGCAAGGGCTCGCAGGTGATCCACATCAGGGTCAAGGGCCGCGCCGCCCATGCCGGCGTGGCGCCGCAGGACGGCCGCAATGCCGCAACCGAACTCATCCACCAGATCGACAGCATCAAGGGGATTGTGCCGCTGAGCGGCGACGGACCGACGCTCAATCTCACCGTGCTGAAGGCGGGCGAGCGCACCAACATCATCCCCGACGAGGCTGAGGCGATGCTGAGCCTCAGGATACGCACCCTGGAACAGCGCGATCAGGCGCTGGCCAGACTGCGCGCCGCCGCGGCGACCACCGCCGTGCCCGACACCAGCGTAACGGTGAGCGCCGATCCCGGCTATCCACCGCTGATCGAGACCCCGCCGGTAGACGCGCTGGCCGCCCGCGCCACCACCATCTATGCCGAGCTCGGCAAGACCATCGGCAAGTCGGGCAATGGCGGGGCCTCGGAATCCGCCGTGGCCAAGTCGGTGGGCACGCCCGCACTGGACGGGCTGGGCCTGGTCGGCGGGGATTTCCACACCGACAAGGAATGGATCGACCTTACCAGCCTGACACCGCGACTTTATCTCTTCACCCGCCTACTGATGGAAATGGGCGCAAATCCGCCCAAGCGCTGATCACAGATCGCCTTCACCATCGGGCACCACCAACAAATTGGGCAGGTCCGCGAGCCGATCGGCCAGGCTCCAGACCGCTTTCAACCGCAGATAGGCAACCCTGCGATTTGTGGCGCCCGCGAGCCAGGCATCCATTGCCTTCCGCTCATCCGTGGTTAAGCCGCGGTCTTCACGGGCCAGCCATCTGGCAGCAGTCTTCTCGATTTCCTCAGCCGACATGACAGCGTCCTGAAGAAATCATGGCAGCGCGCGGTAACAAGAACCCCGCGGCACCTTGCGGGCCCGGCCGGACCATCGGCAGATACTTCATGGCGTCAAGGCAGATCGATCACATCGATGGTCGAGATCTTCTTGGCCGGATCGCCTGCCGCAAAGACCATATGCCTGCCATCGCGCGACCAGACCGGATGCGTGGCGTCCAGCGCGTAGTCCGTAACCTGAACCAGGCCGGAACCGTCACGTCCCATGATGAAGACCGCATAGTGACCTTCCGGGCTGCCACGGTCTGATTCAAAAGCGATCCGCTTGCCGTCCGGCGACCAGACCGGCGCGCGGCCCTGAACCGGCGGGTTTTCCACCGGAATGGCCCCGTTGCCGGTCCGCACCCAGATCACATTCTCTCCCTGATCATAGGGCTGGCCGGCGTTCTTCTGGCCGGCAAAGACCACCGCGTTGCCGTCCGGCGAAACGCTGGGCATGCCGGTCATTACCTGGGCGCGATCGGTCAGCGCGGTCGCCGCGCCACCGCTGGCATCCACCCGCATCGTCGTGAGAGCCCCGCCGTCCATCACCGCCAGGCTTTTCCCGTCCGGATACCAGGAGGGATAGACAAGCTGGTTGGATGCACCGGTCACGGTGACGGGATGGGCATTCTTCCCATCGCCATCCGCGATCCACAGACTGTTGCTGCCGTCGGATGCCGTGCCGGTAAATGCCACCTTACCGCCCAGGCTCCAATCGGCGCGCGTTGCGGAAACCACCAGCGGCTGGGAAAAGAACGGCACCGCTTCACCGCCGGATGCCGCAATCCGCATCAGGGTCCAGCTCTTGCCGCCATCGGTGGTGCGGCTGAACAGCACCGTCTTCCCATCGGGCGAAAAACACGGCCAATAATCCAGCCGCATCCCATCCGCGCTGGTCAGCAGGCGGGGCGCAATGCCGGGCATCAGCGCCCAGGTCCTTGGCACCATATGGCCGTGGCGCTGGGGCGGCGGTAGCGCTTCGATCGCCTTGGCGGTCGCCTCATCGATGCGCGGAGCCTGGCCGTCACGGCCACCCTGATGGATCACCAAGGCGGCAGCCTTGCCGTCCGGCCCCAGTTCGAAGCTGATCTTTACCGGCAAGCCCTGCATGAAAAAGCTGGTCGGCGATTCCGCCAGGATTTCACGCGCGGGCTGACGCGTGAGTTGAATGAAGAAATGCTCGCCCTGGCGCGATACCGTCGCCACCGTGTTCGGCCTCAGCTCCGGCGCGAGCCGGTAATAGCCCGTCAGCTTGTCGAAGGCGGCCCCATCCAGCGGCACCGCCGGCTGCGCTGCGGCGGGCGCAGCCAGCAGAAGAAGAAGCAGACAGCAGAGGCGGTTCATCGTGCGCCTCCCAGCCAGGCGAGCACGGCATGGGCCAAATGCATGCGATCCGGTGTGGTGACAAGAAGCGCCAACCCCACGAGAGCCGCCAGCAGAAAGCCGATCTGGGCCGCCGCCCCGACCAGGAAGAAGCGCAGGTTGGTCCGGATATTGGCTTCATCGTCCAGCAGCCCATCCTGCCGGAAACGCTCGGGATAGAGCGGCGCCACATGCGCCTGCTGGACCTTGCGCCATTGGCCGCGTGGACTTTGCACGCGGCTCGTCACTTCGGCCTGCAACGCGGCCCAACTGGCAAAGCCATATTCGCGGGCGATCAGGCCTTGCGCATCGGCCAGCCGTGTTGCCGGCGCCTTCGCTCGCATGGCGGCCAGCCGCGCCTTGGCCTGTTTGCGCACGTGATTGGGATGGGGAATGGAGGGAAGCTGGCGCTTGCCGTTGCTGCCGGTCATGGAATCCTTCCTTCTTGAGGCCCCGCTGTCCGCGAACAGGGCCTGGAAGGTTCGGAAATCCAATGCGAGCGGGCTAGGCCCTTTGCGCGGACGGCATGCCTCTCGAAAGGCAACACCAGCTTAGACACAGAGCGGGGCCGGCGGCAAGACAGGGTTCCGGCTTTGCGGCATACTCTTTTTATTTATGGGGCGGACATGATTTTCGAACAGGTCGCCACCGGCGGCTGCCAGTCCTATCTGCTCGGCTGCGGCGACACCCATGCCGCAATCCTGATCGATCCCAACATCGCCCAGATGGACCGGTATATGGGCCTGGCAGCGAAGGATGGGCTGGTCATCCGCTATGTGCTGGACACCCACACTCATGCCGACCATTTCTCGGCCGCCAAGGAACTGGGCCGGCGGCTGGACGTACCGGTGGTCGCGAGCAAGCTATCGCCCGCGCCTTACGCCAATTTCCGCCTGGACGATGGCGAGATCCTGCGCGTGGGCAATATGCGGCTGCAGGCGCTCGCCACGCCCGGCCATACGCGCGATTCCATGTGCGTGGTCGCGGAGGACCGCATCTTCACCGGCGATACGCTTCTGATCGGCGGCACGGGCCGCACCGATCTTCCCACCGGCGATCCCGATGCGCTGTATGACAGCCTGTTTGGCCGGGTGCTGAAACTGGACCCTGCCCTGCTGGTCTATCCGGCGCATGATTACAAAGGCCGCAGCCATTCCAGCATCGGGGCGGAAATCGAAAACAATCCGCGCCTGGCCAAGCGTGAGCGCGCCGATTTCATCGCCATGATGAAGGAGCTCAACCTGGCAGCCCCCACCCACCTGACCGAGGCGCTGCGCACCAATATGAGCGGCGGCAAGACGGTGGAGCAACTTCTGACCGAAGCCTCCGCCCATGTGCCCTTCGTCTCCATGGCCGAACTGGCGGAACGGGTTAACCGCAACGATCTGGGCCTGATCCTGCTGGATGTGCGGGAGAAGGATGCTTTCGACGCCGGGCATATTCCGGGAGCGCGTCATCTACCCCGGGGGCAGCTTGAACTGCGCGTCAACACCGAACTGCCCGATCCGACAAGGCGGATTCTGGTGGCTTGCGAATTCGGCCGCATCTCCACCCTGGCGGCGGCCACCCTGCGCGAGCTGGGCTATACCCAGGCCGCAGCGCTGGACGGCGGCATCAAGGCCTGGCGCGAGGGCGGCCTTCCCATGACGACGATGTGACGCTCAGCACGGCTGTGTGATCGGAGGCGTTACTTCGGCACGGTTTGCACCACCGCGCCGGGCGCCGCACTGCTTCCTTCTGCGATGACCAGGTACTTCCTCTCTGCTTTTTGCCCGGCATCGACGACCTGCCGGATCGGCCCGACGGTGTTGATGATCGCCGCACCCGCCGGGTTGGTCATGAAATCGAGAAGCGGCTGGATTTTTCCACCACCTTCGGCCCGGTCGGCCAGGCCAAGCATGTAATGCGATTTGGGCTTCAGCCCTGTCACCGCGCCCTGCAGAACCTGAACCAGGCCCTGGTTGAAAAGAGATATGTTCGTCTGCGCCTTGCCGCCCGCCGAGGCTAGCGCAATATGCACCACCTCGCCGGCCAGTCCCAAAGGCATCAGATTGTCCCGGCCGCCATTGGCCGGTGCGGCGCCCGGAACATAGACAAGCGCCTGGGGCGCCTGCCCGACCGGCACGGTCGCAATGACTTTATTCGATGAAGTGTCGATGGCCTGCACGGCGTCATCATTTTCCAGGCCGATATAGACCCGGCTGCCATCCGAAGACGGCCAGACCCCATGCGGCATCGCCCCGACCGCGATGGTGGAAACCTGCGCCTGGTCGCTGACGCGAAACACTTTCACCTGATTGAGCCCGCCCACCGTCACATAAGCGAATGCGCCCTTTTGTGTCTGCGCAAAGTTCACATGGTTGGTGATCGGCCCGGTATCGATCGTCTTGACGGGCGCGAAAGGCGGCCTGGCGTTCAACACTTGCACCTTGCCAACATCCTTGAGGGTCAGCCAGACCTGCTGCCCGTCCGGCGTGACGGCCAGATTGGGGCAGAAGGGGCTCGCCTGCGGCACCCGCGCGACGATCTTGTGGTCGGCCAAAGTGACGACATCCATCTCGGGCGTGAAGGATGAACAGATATAGCCGTACCGGCCATCCGGCGAGAAAATCTGCATGCCCGGTCCATTGGGCACTTCGATGCGCAATTTTTCCCGGTAACTGTGGGCATCCAGCACCGTGATATAGTTTTCGCCGCGCACCGTGACCCAGACTTCTTGGCCGTCAGGCGTATAGAAAGCTTCATGTGGCGAGCGGCCGACATAGGTCGTGTGCTTGACGGTATTGGTCGCGGTATCGATGAACGAAACCCCGTTCGATCCGATGGCGACAACCGCCAGCGTGTGATGGTCGGGGGAAAAGCCCAGACCATGGACCAACACCTGCCCGCGATAGAGAGGGCTGAAGTTGCCCGGCTGCGGGTCACCAAGACGGATCACGCCCAGCAAACGATTGGTGACCGGATCGGTGACCGACACGGTGTTGGAAAACTGTTCGGCGGCATAGACACGGTCGCCGGCTGCCGGTGCGGCACACACCACTTCCGGCACCAGACCAAACAGCAGGGCGGCAAGACTTCCAGCGACGGCCAGCTTAACGCGCATGCGACACCTCATTCACGGACCGGCGCGCCACGGCGAGACGCATGGCGGCGATTTCCTGTTGCTGCTCGACGATGATTTCCTGGGCGATGCGCCGGAGCTGCTCGTTCTGGCCATGGCGCAGCTCCGCCATCGCCATGTCGATGGCGCCCTGATGATGTGGAATCATCATCGCCGCAAAATCGCGGTCCGCATCCCCGCTTGGCGCAACCATCATGTCGCGCATCATGCGGTCCATGGCGGTCTTGTTTTCCCGCAGGAAGGGCCGTTCGTCCATCGCGCTTGCCGCGACGGCGCCCATCAAAAGCGCGATCAACGCGCCGCGCGCGATGCCAAGGCTCACCGGCCACCTCCTGTTTCAGATGGCCCAGCCTAGAACAGAAAATCGGGATAATCTTCCCGGCGCGGAATTACTCAGCCGCTATCTGGTTTCGCCTGTCGAAGTTGGCCCAGACACCTTCGTTGCCGTCCCAGGAACCGCGGCTGGCGCCCTTGGAATATTCGGTGGCGCGCTGTTCGAAGAAGTTGGCGTGCTCGACCCCGTTCAGGATCTCCACCAGCCAGGGCAGCGGATGCGGCTTCAATTGCTTGTAGCCGCTTTCGGTCTCCTCGAAATTGTCGAACACCGGCGACAGCTTGAGCTGGGTCAGCCGCCAGTCGGCGATATAGCGAACATAGGATTTGATCTCCGCCGCCTTCATGCCCTGCACCTCGCCCAGGCTGAAGGCCAGGTCGACAAAGCCCTCTTCCAGCTTGACCATGGTATTGGCCACGTCGCGGATATCGTCGCGCACCGCTTTGGTGACGCAGCCGGTTTCCTCGTTCCAGGCGTGATAGAGCTTGGTGATGCCCTCGCAGTGCAGGCTCTCGTCACGCACCGACCAGGAGACGATCTGGCCCATGCCGTTCATCTTGTTGAAGCGCGGGAAGTTCATCAGCATGGCAAAGCTGGCAAACAACGACATGCCTTCGGTGAAGGCCCCGAACATGGCCAAGGTACGGGCCACATCGGCGCAGGTCGTGGTGCCGAAGGTGTGCATGTAATCGGCCTTGGCCTTCATCTCCGCATAGTCGCGGAAGGCCTCGAACTCGGCCTGCGGCATGCCCAGGGTCTTCAAGAGCAGCGCGTAAGCGTCGATATGCACCGTCTCCATGTTGGAGAAGGCCGCCATCATCATCTGCACTTCCAGCGGCTGGAAGATGGGGATGTAGCGCTTCAGATAATTGTCGCCCACTTCCACGTCCGACTGCGTGAAGAAGCGGAAGATCTGGGTGAGCAGCCCCTTCTCGGCCTCCGTCAGGTGGCCGGACTGCCAGTCGCGGATGTCCGCACCCAGCGGTACTTCCTCGCCCATCCAGTGGGTCTGCTGCTGGCGCTTCCAGCAGTCATAGGCCCAGGGATAGCGGGTGACGTCATAGGTGCCGGTGGCATTGAGCAGCCCGATGCTGCCCTTGCCGATCAGCGTGCGCGGATCGACGGCACCGAGATCAGGAGTGGCCATAGCGATAGCCTTCCAACGATTTTACATCCATCCGCGGTTTTTTATGGTCGCTCCGGCTCTCGCCGACGCTCCTGCGAGAATTCTTCACTGACATGCCAGACACTCTTCGTAATCGGTCTTGGTGGCAACGACGCGCACGCCGTCCTTCTTCTCCAGCTGGCCGGCAAAGCCCGCCCGGCTGATGGACTTGGAGCGGCAATAATAGAGGCTCTTGATGCCCCGCTCCCACGCCGTCCAGTGCAGCATGTGCAGGTCCCACTTATCGATGTCGGCCGGCAGGAACAGGTTCAGCGACTGGCTCTGGCAGATGTAGGGCGTACGGTCGGCGGCCAGCTCGATGATCCAGCGCTGGTCGATCTCGAAGGCGGTGCGATAGACGGCCTTGTCCTCGTCGCTGAGGCAATCCAGATGCTGGACCGAGCCTTCCTGTTCGACGATCGACTGCCAGACTTCCGGCGTGTTGGCGCCCTTGGATTCCAGCAGCTCCTGCAGATAGGGGTTCCTGACCACAAAGGCGCCCGACAGGGTCTTGTGGGTGTAAACATTGGCCGGGATCGGTTCGACGCAGGCGCTGGCGCCGCCGCAAATGATGGAGATCGAGGCCGTCGGCGCGATCGCCAGCTTGTGGCTGAAACGGGCCTTCATGCCCTTTTCCTGGGCGTCCGGGCAGGCGCCGCGCTCTTCGGCCAATATATAAGACGCCGCATCAGCTTCCCGGCGTATCTTCTTGAAAATCCGTAGATTCCACGACTTGGCCATCGCGCTTTCCAGCGGGATGTTTTTCATCTGCAGGAAGGAGTGGAAGCCCATGACCCCCAGGCCTACCGAGCGCTCACGCAGGGCGCTGTACTTGGCCCGTTCCATGCCGGCCGGGGCCTGCTCGATGAAGCTGGTGAGCACATTGTCGAGCATGCGCAGCACGTCCTCGACAAAGCCCTCCTCGTTCGCCCACTGGTCCCAGGTCTCGATGTTCAGGGACGACAGGCAGCAGACCGCGGTGCGGTCCTTGCCGTCATGGTCGGCGCCGGTCGGCAGGGTGATCTCGCTGCACAGGTTGGAGGTGTTGACCTTCAGCCCCAGCTCGCGCTGGTGCTTGGGCAGCGCCCGGTTCACCGCGTCGATGTTCAGGATATAGGGCTCGCCGGTCTGCAGCCGCGTCTCCAGGATACGCTGCCAGAGTTGGCGGGCATCGATCTCACGCAGCACGGTCTGGTCCTTGGGACTGCGCAGTCCGAAGGGCTTGCCGTCGCGCACGCAGGCCATGAATTCATCGGTAATGTTAATGCCGTGATGCAGGTTCAGGCCTTTGCGGTTGAAGTCACCGCTGGCT
>Ga0265338_10004871_pt1 | contig 17883 bp, 26 predicted proteins | sample 42126metaG_FD_193579 | JGI IMG/M metagenome (GOLD analysis project Ga0265338, IMG submission 193579) | Rhizosphere microbial communities from Carex aquatilis grown in University of Washington, Seatle, WA, United States - 4-21-26 metaG | ecosystem: Host-associated > Plants > Roots > Rhizosphere... | reverse complement strand
GCTACCATCGGCACGGGCATCCAGATAGAGTTCGATGTCCTCGAACTGATCGTACTTCGGGAGTCGATCTTCTGGTTTGATATTCTCCAACGACCAATAAAGGCCGAGGGAGCCATCTATGCCCGCCATGGCGCTACCCTTGGGGAAGTCGGCTGGGAGCAGCTCAAGCATTACTTCAGCGGCTCGCCAGGCTTCATCGGTGATGGCCTTGGCCCCTTCACCGTCCCAATCATCTTCCTTGTAGTGGTCGAGCGAGTGTAACTCGGTGCGACTCATCGTTTCTTCCTTCTCGGTTTGCCGTTGCCATCCATCGTACTGGAGTGACGTGCCCGTCGTTCAGAAGGGCGCAGGCTACCCACGTCCCGAATATGCGTCCAGCCACCGAAGCCTTCCGGATAGGTGATCACGGCCGTGCCTGCCCAGCGACCAAAGCTGCGCATGTCAACCTCTTGATGAAAGAGATCGAGCGACCACTGGGGAGAAGGGATCTTATCCAGATACGTCGGCGTGATGTCAGGGTAGGCACGGAAACCCGCAAAGCGTTTCGCTGGGACCCAGAAGCGACGAGGCGGCCGCATCGTTGTCGGATTCCATGGCTCGAGAATACGAGCGCGGCGGCGCAGGTTGTCACCCAATGCAGGACTATCCAGTCTGACGCGACGAATCGGAGGCAGCCAACCGCGCGGATGCGTCTCTCCCATATACGCCTGGAAGATTCCCCAGTACGTGTTGAGGTAACGCCTGGAGTCCGCAAGCGAATACTGTTCTGTCCAGGTGAAGGTCGGTGTGCTAATGGAGGCTGCATCCCCATCGTAATCCTCAGCTAGGCCATTACCGAGCCTCACGTGCGTCACCTCTGGCAACGCCTCAAACCCATTCATGTAACGTATGGTCATCGCTTATTCCACCAGTTTTGCTGGGGTCCGTGTGCTTTCTTTTTTGGTTGTTTGTGGCCCCGTCGACCTTCCCGATTCCTGGATTCTTTCTCCAGGTCATACGTCACGGTGGTAATGCTTAACTGACTCTGTCTGCCGTGCGGATGGAGCGGATTACCATACAGTGCCAGGAACACGGGATACGGAAGATTGCTGCCGCTTGTATTCTGTGGCTCGCGATGGACTTCCACACCGTCGATGTGGTAGACCGTGTAGGTGCTAGGTGGACTTGCCATGCCCATTATCGGTTCTCCCACCAGCGACGCCCAGAGGCGTTCTTGGTCTTACGGTTACCTAGGTTGCGGGCGCGCCTGCGAAGCTGCTCAGGGGTCTCCTGAGGGGCCGCAGCCATACTGTCGAGGAGCTTCTGCTGTTCAGCAGCCTGATCCTCACGCAGCTTCTTAAAAGCTGGGTTGGTTTCGTAGTGGCGCTTATCAAACATCAGCGATGCTCCCACCACTTACGACCCTTGGCGTTGCTCGATGCTTTCTGGGCATCGCGCTTCTTGCGCAGTGCCTTGTTGATTGCGCTCTTCGATTCAGGCGCAGCATATTCCGAGAGATCGCGGTCTTCCACGAGGGAGCGCATGTTGAGCTTGCAAACGTCCTCGAACCACTTCTTGCGGGCTTCATCCATGGGTAGCGATGGATCACTCATGCCGGGACCCAGGGCTGCCGGATGAATCGGTTCCGAATGACTGAAGTGAAAGAGATTGTCCGGACCCAACGGATACACGTGGTTGGTGAGTGTCGCCATATCCAACATGACCATTGGCTGGTTTCGCATCGTGCGCACCATGCTCCGAATGTCCTCCAGGATCTGGTCACGACCTGCACCAACGACGACCACAGGCACGTCCACTTCATTCAGTGCCGGCAACCACTTCGGATCAAAGAGGAACTTCATGGCATCAGTCCTACTACGCCGTTCAACTCCATGAGCCAGTACTCCATGTGCGCGGTGTAGATGGCAACAGCCTCTTCCACGCTGATGTGCGGCCACCAGCTTTCCTTACGGTCGTTGGTAGCAATCGTGCTCTTGGCCACCGAGATCAGAATGGAGATGCAACCATCGGCTTCCACTTCCAGATCGAAGTAGTACGGGCGTTCATGCCAGTACAGACCCACCGTGCCGCTCGAACCCAACATAGGGGTCGGGGCTTCAAACTTATCAGGAAGGCCGTCAATGAACTTCACCACTGACTTGACGTGCTCCGGATTAGGCGGAACACCACGATCGAGATCCCAGCCTTCCCCAAGCTCTAGGTAACTCTCGAGTTGTTGCTTTGCATCCGAAGCCGTACACATCACAGACTCCTTTCCCACTTACCCTGCTCCCACCAGCGGCGACGACGATCGTAACGCGAACTAGTGCGTTGTGTCGGTTCTTCCGTACACGGCTCCACTTCGGGCGACATGCGATCCAGATCCCGTTCCATCTGATCCAATTCTTCTTGGGTGAAGTGATGGTCCATCTTGCTTTTCTCGTCCACAACTAACTCCAATTTTATGATCTTCTTCTAACCGGAAAGCGCCATGCACGCACTCTTTAATCTGGAACCGAAGGCTCAGACTGGCGTCCAGATTCCGGCGCTGTGGCCTTACGTCAAACAAGGCTTACGAGCCAACGTCGCACAAATCGTTAGCTACTATCGCGCGAACCCGCAAGCGGTCAAGAGCGATCATCTCTTAGTGAAAATCATCCAGTCGATGGATATTCCATTTTCAGTAGGATACGATCGTTACTACGCCTTGGCGGATGCCTCCGCATTAGATCTATCGATGGTATTAAAATTAACCTCGTCGCTGTACCGAGGGCAGATCTGGGACGGAGTCTTCTACGGTCCGGGCTCTCAGGAAATCATCATCGCTCACGTAGGGGACTTTAACTACGAGAAGGTGAAGCAGGAATGGATGAACGTCTCGGCCGTTAAGGTCTTGCGTCATCCGAAGAGCGATCTGTACATGAACCTGCCTGATGGTAATCAGAACACCGATGAGTCTGGGCCGGCGGTGATTGCGATCAACATTCCGCTCCTCATGTGCCAGTACTACTGGTTCCGTCAGAACTACTTCCTGCCGGATTACCGGGAAGTCGATACGCGCACTGACATGATGTTCATTCACATGTACGTGTTGCCCAATATGCTCTTCACGCATTTGGATCAGGCACTCTTTAACCGCATCCAGAAGATCAGCAAGAACGAACCCCTGGGTCGTCCTCTGAAGCGTCATCCGTTCATGCAGGTGAACTACGATGCGAAAACCGATGCGTGCTATGGGGCCGTGCTCACTAACCTGAAGCGCCAAGAGAAGAACTTCGTGGGTACGCTTCAGAATGTCCCGGCTGCCATTCGGGAGAACATGCAGCTGGCCATGCACGTGCCGGATATGGCGCCGACGCGTCAAGTGATCTGGGCGCTGGCCATCAGTCGCTTTCCCGCGCTGGACTTTGTCCTGAGTCAAGCACACGTGACCCCTCAGACGAAGAACCAGAGTGACGTCGATCGGATTAACCGGACGTTCCTTTTGTGGAAGAACATGCGGGTATTCGAAGGCGTGATGCCGCCAGCGATGCAAGGCGACGTCATAAGGGAGCTGCAAGCTATCCAGCAAAAGGCGAACCCTTAACTGGATAGCTGCGCGTTACTGCCGCTGAAAGTGCATGATGAGGACGTAGATGGACATCGTTACACACCAAACGAATTCACCAATACTGCTTCCATCAGCTGGCGTTCCGTGCTGAAGATACACTTCAATCAGTGCACCGCCAACTTGGTACAGCACCAGCGTAGCCAGTAGCACCAGAAGAGGGATGTCTGGCAAGTCAGGGATCGACTGCCAGACTTTCTTCAGGAACTGCATGGCCGGCAATCCGGGTCAGCGGTGTAACCACAGGCACCGCATTCTTCCGAGTGCTTAGCCTCCGCTGGATTCTGGGCCTTCCACAGATCGTTCAGGAAGTTCGGCTGCGTACGACGAAACGCAATCGCTGCCCGCACACTCGGGTAGATGTCTACCAGCTGACAGTAGAGGTAGCCACCCTTGTAGGTAGCAACCGTGCCTGCTTGCTCGCCGTTAAGGACCACCTTCGCGAGGTAGCCTTGACTGATGAGGACGTCTCGGGCGTGCTTGCTCGGGAAGTCGCCATCATCGACCGGCTTGCTGCTTTCGACCACCTTGATAATGGTTTCCGCCCAGCCCGAAGGTAGGGTAGAGGTGTCGTAGGGGGTGTCCTCGTGTGCTTGCCGCTCACGCAGGCTATAGAGAGTCTTGACCATCGTATCTCCCGACCCCGGCTTCGGCCGGGTTCTATGCTGTCAACTTCAGTTTCAAGAAATGGCGCGATGAGCCACCCGCCAAACGTAAGTACGATCCAGGCCAATCCCACCCAGCCTATCGCGTCTGACAGAATCTCATCCGCGTTCATTACTAGCCTCGTGCCAAACGAAATCCGGCGAACCAAAGATCAACCCGGACGAACCACTTCCCCTCATGCTTGCCGAAACCCAGACGCAGCATGCGGTTATTCGTATCCAGTTTGATCTTGGTCCCGAAGCGCCAGAAGAGCAATAGAATCACCATCGCCCAGCCCAAGGCTAGTCCCCACCAGTGCAACTTATCCATCCCCCGGCCTCATTCTAATCACACAGCCTGCGCATGACGCCGCCGCCGTAGTGGACTGTGCCACGGTTATCAACATGCCGATCACGCGTGACCCACCAGCGACGAACAATCAAACCTACACAAGCTGCAATCCAAACAGTGAAAACTACGGTAAGCATTACGAATCCTTTTGTATTTAAAAAGTGGTCCAGTAAAATGCATACCCCCGGTGCTTTTTGGTCTACCAGCTACCGCCTCGTAAGGGGCGTGTATTCCACTTACGGTCACAGTACATCCGGTAGGCCACATTCGCGACACTGACACACATCACGATGAGACCTACCGCTGCGCTACGCCGCAAGCTGTTCTTTCTTATTACCTTCATAATAGTCGCTCACCAGTTGCAAGCTCTTATCCGTGTGCACGTAGACGCCCAGGCTTTCGAGCAGAATGTAGAACACGTTGACCGTATCGATCTGGATCTTGCGGACGTACACTTGACTGAGAATCTCTTTCGGGATCCCAATCGACTGAATCACCTGCTCTGGCACATGGAAGGTTGTGATGGCCTTCTTGCCAAACTGCACCATCCAGGCTGCAATCTTCTCGGCAAGATCACGGTCTTCCATCTTGGATAGCCATGCCTTGACTTTCGTCGGGCTATCCATGTTCACCGAGATCTTCACTGACGACCACGGCGGCTCCGGCATTTCACCATACTTCGTGCCGAAGGTTGCATTCCAGAACAGGTAGTGCGCGTAGTTCGACTTCTCCGGCGGGAGGGTATAAGACGCAGCCGTCTTGATCTGTCCCATCCGGAAATACTCGTAGCTTTGACGCACCATGATCGAATCATAGATGTCATGCTCGAGCGTGGCAATCTCGTTCAGATACTTCGTGATCGAGAGCTTCTTCTCTTGCATGATGATGTCCATGATCTCAATCATCATTGCTTTGGCTTTCGCCATCACTGCACGCGGTGCGTTGGAGGACTTCAAGTGAACACCCTTGATTTCTTCCTTCTGCTCCGAATACATGTTGCCTTCCTGACAGCCGATCGAGGCGTAGTAGTGCTTGGCCACCTGTGTGGGCACGAACACATCGAACTTGTACTCGTTCTTCATCGCCACCTGAAACAGACGCTTCTCTTCGATTCCCAGGTTAGCCGACATACGTGCGAGCAAGTGCGTCACGGTTTGTGCGGACAAGAAGATCATCGTCGCGGCTACACCCGACGAACGGGCATCGTAACCGTAGCGGCCGTTGTTGTACCAGATCACCCAGTCTTGCACAGTGAAAATGGTCGAGTCGGTGTCACCCATGAGCGCGGCGCGCCGGATCGACTCGGGGAACTTGGCAAGCGAGGACGGAACATTCTTCGTCACAAAGAACGCCTTGATCAACTGGCCGTAGTTCGTCACGGTGTTGGCGATGTTGCGAATCGTGCAGGCAAGCGCCAGTTCGATTTCGGCATTCACCGTGTCAGAAACCTTCAAACCCTTCATGCCTTCCGGCAGCAGCTGGGTAGCAAGGGCAATGTGGTCTTCAAATCCACCCTTGATGATCGCGCGGTGGGCGTCGAAATCCACATCAGTGCGACGCGGCCACACGCAGGCGCGCATCAGATCTTCCGTTACCCCTTCTACCGGCATCACGGCATTGGACAGCGAGCCAATGAATCCATGCACCAGTTCCTGATTGAAACGCATCAGGTGGTAGAGGTCTCCGGTGTAGGCGAAAGCTGCTCGCTGAATCGGAGTAAGGCGGACCACGAGTTCTCGGATGAGAGCCATGTGGGTCGGGTTGCGCCAGTACAGGTTGGTGGAGTACTCGATGCACTGCATAACCTCATCAACCGACGGCTCTCGGATTCCGAATTGTCGCATCGTGGCGTCAATATAATCGTAGTCCGAGTTCGAGACGATACTGATGATCGAGTTCTTAACAACTTCAGGAGACCAGTAGTGTCGGTTGCCATTGAGAAACTTCTCGTTGTTGGCCGAGCCATAGCCTGCTGTGATCCGGCAGTTGGAGGTGAGCGTCGAGTGAGCCGTCTTGTTAAAGAGGGGAGTCGACGCTGACACGTGTGCCCCCGAACAGGAGTTGTTCGAGAGCTTCATATTCGTTTGCTCGTTATCCTTCAGGATTTCGAGGATCTTATTGCCGTCCATGCGCGCGCGGAACATCTCTTTCTTGGCCACGCTACGGCGCTTGACGTTCGCATCAATGAACAGTGCCAGGAGCGACTGCTTTTGAGACGGGGGCAAATAGGTAGTGAAAGTGGGGGCGATGATTTCGTCATTGCGTATACTCTCTCCGATGTAGCGACTCAGGGTCGTCTCCTTGAGCACGCGGTCACCGTTGTCGCCACGCTCGAGGAACTTCACCATCGGATCAGTAAACGGGAACAGACCGAGTGGTGTGCCTTCTTTATCACGACCCAAGTGCTGCTTGATAAAGGCGATAGCCGTCGCCTCGTCGGTACCCGTCATAATGCACAGGTAACTGGTCACTTGCCGGATATAGTGGTTAAACACATCCAGGTCGCGCTTGTATTCACTAGCTTGAAGGGCAAACGGGTTATCAAAGACTTCACTCACTGTGTTGCTCCTTGTTCTTTTCTTCGTATCATGATCCCGGGTGATAAATTAAACCTTGCGGCATAAAAGCAAAAAAAGAGGGAGAGGACCGAAGCCCCCTCCCTACCGAAGACAGTCATGAGGAGCGCCATCAAACCCTCGGGCGATGCGCGATCAGCTCGCCCTCAGGAAGGTGGACTTTAGCGCCAAGGAACGCATCCGTTTTCACCAACACTGATCTGACTCGCTCAACTCATTCCTGTTTGGCTTTACTCCGTTCCCCAACGGTTCAGGCATGTGCCAAGGAACACATGTCAGCAATCCGGACGGGAGCCACCCGCCCTTGTCCACGTAACCATTCCCACCGCCGCCCCACAAGCCACCCAAGCAAAAAAGACGACAAGGTTACGCAGGATTACAAGTGCCATGGCAGCACTCGCTATGAGATACCACTTCGTGATAACTTTTACCTAACAGGCTTATTACAAAATGATTACGTTGTGCCGTTCGTGGTCGTGAGCGGCGTAATCGTCACACTGATGTTCGTATAGCCATTGGCGATCAATGCGTTCTGCACGCCCTGCACATCGCTGGCTGTGACTCCACCGATCGTTGCCGTGATCGTCTGGTTCGTGGTGGAGGTAATGGTCGACTCGTTAATCCAGGGCATGCCCAGAGCCGAGATCTGACCGGAAGCTGTACGGATCTTGACGTAGTTATACTGCGTCGGATCGTTCGGGGTACCAGCGGGCAAGTACGGATACGCGCTGGCATGTGCACCGACGATGTCGATGACTTGGTTTGCAGACTGGGGGTCGAGCAAACTGAGTACCGTCACGTTCTGGAAGTTGTCTCCCAGGACTTCGGACGGATACACGTCAAAGCTCAAAATCTGACCGAGCTGGTAAGCGTACGTCATTTGGTTACTCGCAAAAAAATAAAGACGCTCCAGCGTCCTCAGCTCGTTAGAACTGAAAGTGCTGGAGCATCACATCGTTATCGACGAAACACCGAAACGCGTAATCCATATTGCCGGAGTGGGTCTTGGGGAAGAACCCATGTTCCATTAATCTGGAGAACAACGATTGGGCGAATACTTGGACCGAGTACTGTACGGTTTCATACACAAGTTGGTACTTGTCACCGTACATCTCTGGAATCGCTATACGATTAAAGAAAGGGAGCATTGCGATGTGCTCCTCTTCTCCTTTCCAGTCCATGTATACGTCGAAGCACTGCCGAACAATTTCTTCAAAGGCGGCAGGGCTGATGCTATAACTTGCGAGACTACTGCGCAGTTCAGTGAGGATGTCACTGACTGGGACGATGATGTTACTGTGCTTCGGGGTCATCGTCGGGCACCACCTTAACGGTCTTTGCGATATGCTCATCGAGCTCCTGAATCGCCTCAGGAAAGCCCAAGACCTGAGCCCTATAGACCAGATCAATGATGCCACGCTGACCGACCTGATACGCTGGACCTCCGGCCAGTTCGCGATGCTTGAGCTTCACCATGCGCTCCAGCCAGTCCTTCAGCTCGGACTGCGTGACGATGCTGCGCTGATCCATATCGGGGCGACGGTTGTAGTAGTCCTGAATCGCGCGGAAGTCTTCATGCTCAACAGGCGACCAATCCCGCTTTGCCAACTTCTCGTGCAGGTCCATCGGCTGCCCGTCATCATGCATGCCCTCACCCGGAGGCGAGGTGTGGTCACCGCGCTGATTCATCCCAGCGAAGATCTTAGCGACTTCCGCTTCGAAGGCTTCCACGGTATCACGCTGTGCTTCTTCCCGGGCCCGACGGCGTTCTGCCATCTGTTTTAGCACGGCCTGCGTTTCTTCAGGCGTCGCTGACCGATGGCGTGACTCGCAGCTTTGAGGCGGCACGTAGCTCGGTGGAAGGATGATGATTGTCGAGGGTTGAGGTGCACCAGCCGTTCTGGAGTTCACCACTCGCAGTTCGGGCTTCCAGAGCATCTGACCAAAGACCGGATTAAACGCCGTCGGGTTGGCTGTCTCATCGCGATGCTGAATCGAGGGGATGTCCAGGCGCGAGACCACCAGATCACGACCATGGCGCTTCATGTACTGATACGGCAAGAAGCCGCGCATGTACAAGTGATGCGACTGGATCTCCCGGAAGAGTTCCACGCCGAACTTGTACAACAGCTCGGCGAAGTTATCCGCCACGAAGTTTCCGCCAAAGAGCGAGAGGTCTTGTTGCTGATCGTACGCATAGACACCGAGCTCAGCTTCGGCATCCTTCTCGTAGGCAATCGCCTCGAAGAGGGCCTCGAGGATTTCTTCATCGTTACACTCATGCAGTTCCATGAACTCCACGAGGGGCTTGAGGGCCTCGCTTGCACGAAGCACGAGATGTTCACGAGCCGTCTGGAAGATTTGCTCGCTCGAAGATGAGGACACTGTCATTTTGGTACTCTCTAAATCGGTAGAGCGGCGCGCCGCTTGGATGGTTGAGTTTAGCTTGCTGCCAGCGTGAGTACACCGCATGGCCGGCTTGGCAAATAAGTTGCTCTAAATAATCTCGGGCCGTTTGCTCCAACGTATTGTTCCCGTAGAGCTGGTCCGAGTGAGCTAACTGAGCCGCTAAACTATAAAGACCGTGATGATAAAAAACGTCCCGAGAGAGTACCGTATCAAACAGGCACCGATAGAACGCATCCACATCCACAGTCGGCATATCAGGATTCTCCACCCAAGCCCGCAGTAAGCGAAGCTCGGGCGGTGAATCCAGGATCACAAGTCGGGGAAGGCCCACCATTGACGACACTCCTTCTGGCTCAATGAGCGAATATAGATGAGAAGATCCCGGCCAGACCAGCGGGGCAGGAACTGCTCGCCCGATCCTTCCTGAGCGATCTCGAAGAGGCGCGTACGAAGATGGTAGAAGAGGAACTTGTCCACTTCATCCTCGACTGCGTCCGCCACAAACCGAATGGCTTCCAAATTGTTCTGCGCGAACTCCAAGTTGTACAGCGCTACCGGAGACTCATCGCCGAACAGATCGTGATGATTATCCAGTGCAAACTCAAAGTCCATCATCACCTTGTTTACCATGCCCTTCGGATGACGCTGACCGAGATGGTACTGCGTCGTGAAGGGACTGTTAAAGGAGCGCGTGATCACGGCTTCCAAGATGAGGTCCTTCAAGCCCCCCTGATAGAATGCAAACAAGGGCGCGTATGTAGCGTACTCGTCCAACAGGGGCCGTGCATCCATAATCAATGGCCGCATTGGCTCTCCTCTTAATTAGGGCTTCCAGAGCATCAAGTCGCTGCCGGTCAACTGGAACCGGAATTCGTCATGACTTCCGAAAGTGAGATGGGGCAGATGCTCACCGAGACTGTTGACGAGGTTTGCGAACACGTCTTCAGCGATCACGTGGGCGGTGCGCTCATCAATGAAATGCTCACACAACAGATGCTCGGTGCGGAACAATTGCCCGGCGTTGCGCATGTCGGATTGACGCTCTTCGATCAGCTCGCCAATTGCCGTTGCCATGATCAGGGAAGCAAGGTCGCCGTCCGCTGCACGAGCAGTCTGGAACTTCGACTTGCCGCCCACTCGAATCATGCTCAGCGGCGCATGCCACGACGTCTTGTTCAGGTACTCCAGCAACTGCTGCTCAAGCCCCACGTAGATGTCGCGCAGCGAGAGCAAGACGGGAGGATTATTCATAAAACTCCAGTTTGGTTCCAGTCCTGTTGTGAAAGTCGATCAGTCGCCAGTCGACGGATTTCTCGACGATCAATTCCAGATGATGCTGCTTCAGAAAGTGGATGACCCACGGGTTCTCGCCGCAGAAGCTCTTCACATCCGAACGAATGCCTGAAGCGAGTTCCGTGATCTGGTCGATCACGGCGTCCCGTACCGTCGTGTCAATCGGCGCTACCATCCCCACATCGCCGCGTACGGGCAGGTTGATGAAGCGTCCGTACAGAGACTCCGGATGACGGGGCTTACTGCGGTACTCCTCCATGCCGTGCGAGTCCACCACGTCCTTCACAGCCGCTTCCACGATCTTCAGGGCGACCACAGGCAGTGGCGGCTTGTAGCTCAGGAACGGGATCTGATGCGGGGTCACCACCACATTAGCGTCCAGGTCCATCACCGGCAGATGCGGGTCGATCTGATCAATCCGGGTGATCACATACGTCTCTTTGGTACGATGGATGCCGTTGATGATTTTGTGCTGATGATAAACACCCAGCGGGGTCATCACCGGCTCGGTCTTGCCACGGAAGTAGATGCCCTCTGCCGGGGGCAAAAGGTATTCACCGACCACGGCCTCGATCAATGAAGCGGTAGGCATGGGGTCCACGCGCATTTGTTTCACGCATGGGATGTCAATAATAAAATCGAGGAGGCCGGCCATGGTTGGTTATATAAGTCTCAGGGGCTGGGGAATGAAATACATGATCGTTAGATCACGACCGCTTAATACGACGACGAGTTCCGCATCGCCGTAGATGACCGGCACTTTGATCAACTGCTTGAAGACCGCTTCGAGTGTCGGTCTGTGCATCGACATTCGCAGTCGATCAAAGGTTGATGCATAGGGTTCAAGATTCGGATGATGTCCCGTGACGATACACTGGGTGTTTTGCCAAATCAATTCACGGATGATAAAAGCCACAGCCTCTTCGTACAAATACCCCTGATAGGCCCAGGGCTCGAATATAGGCTGTAGGAGCGGTCCAAGATACTCCCTGAAGGAAAGTACGTCCTGGATCAGTGCGGCCTGTCTATGCACGTGTAATCTCCTGTCTCACTACAAAATTGCCCTGTAGTGTAACTTATTACTTAGTTGACGGCATAAAACCGGGGCCGAAGCCCCAGCCTTTATGACCTATTATGGTCGGAGCAGTAGGATTCGAACCTTCGCATGCCGGAATCAAAATCCGGTGCCTTGACCAGCTTGGCGACCCCCCTAAAACTATCACTTCTAAATCTTGGTTCCGCGCAGCAGGCTTCGATCCTGCGACCTCTCCCTTGTTACCCTATCTGCCCGTGAGAGCAGATCCCGGAGTCGAACCGGTCGCTTTTGGCGGGGAGCGCTCTACCAGACTGAGCTATGCCGGACACTGCTACTTCTGAAACTTTGGTTCCGCCAGGGTGGAATTGAACCACCGACCTCCCGTATGTGTATACCAATTCCACCATATCGCCAATGTTGGCGGCGATACCCGGAGTCGAACCGGGGGACTACGGGCGCTCTACCGGCTGAGCTACTGCGGACACTGACTACTACGAAAACTGAATGGCGTCCCGTGCGGGATTCGAACCCGCGTACCCACCGTGAAAGGGTGGTGTCCTAGGCCTCTAGACGAACGAGACAGTACTACTTGAATTGGTTGGTTCCTCAGGGCTGGATTCGAACCAGCGACCTCGCTCGAGTGGTGGACCCCGTTAATGGCCGGGTCCTCGCCGAGTGGTGAGCGCGCTCTAGCCAGGCTGAGCTACCTAGGAATCTGTCATGCAGGTACTACGGTAAAACTAAACTTGGTACCCAAGTGGTCGGATTCGAACCAACGACCTCCGCCAGTGGCAAGGCGGCGCTCTACCAGACTGAGCTACACGGGTAACTGACTTACATCTACAGCAACTACGAACCACTCGTAAGTGGCTCCCCAGCCTGGGCTCGAACCAGGGACCTTCGGATTAACAGTCCGACGCTGCTACCAACTGAGCTACTAGGGACCTGCACATCTACAACTAAAACTGGTACCCAGAGTTGGGTTTGAACCAACGACCCCTGCCTTATCAAGACAGTGCTCTACCAGCTGAGCTATCCGAGCATTTTGTCGATTGGTGCCGGAAAGAAGAATCGAACTCCCGACCTTCGCATTACGAATGCGCTGCTCTACCGGCTGAGCTATTCCGGCGCTTCTCAACACATCATGAGAGAATGCGGTATAAAAATACCCATTTCCCTTATTAGTTCAAGCCTTGCCCCACAGCTTGCCCCTTCCTCTTGTCGCTGCACGCCTTGCACAGGAAGCGATACTTGCCTCCGGTGAACTTCTGCTTGCACTCCTGATCAATGCAGATGCTCATGTACATGCCATTCTCGTGCTCGAAATCCTCAGGGTAGTCGTGCCCCGGATTGGCATGAACACCTAGCAACACCTTCTTGAACTTCTCAGTGATTGTCATTGTTCTTTTCCTGCGGTAAGGAGGGGGAGACTTCACCTCGCCATAGCGATCCTGGAAGTCTCCCCAATTGCACTGAATCATTGCAGCTACTGTGCAGTAACGCTGTCCAGCACTCTATGCTTGCCACGCTGAGTTGGTTGCGGTCCCATCATGACGTCGCGCTTAAAGGGTTGCAGTAAGTAGGGTACAGCAGACTCGGAGAACGAAAAGGCTGCGCGAAGGCTGCCGAGTAGTCCGACGTAAGTGTCCACGATTTGCAACTCATCCGATAAGCCTAGTGTCGTACCCTTACGAAAGGATACATGACTCGATGGTTAAGAGGATCAATACCTCGCTCCCGCTTGTCGCCGCGGATTTGCCGCCTAGCGATCCTCACGGTTTGAGGTCGTATCAAGTGGGCTTAGCCCGGGGGTCTCTATTTGCGCATTTCATCACCTAACCCTTTGCTTTTGCATGTGTTGCGCGAGATAAGTCATTTGACTAACATCCGAATCCAGCCTATGGTGCTTGCCGCCGCCGCGCGGGCCGCGGGGGCGAGAGAGCGAGCGGGATACGGGTCTAATAAATGGGAACTGTTCTGGGTCAATGAGCGCCTGTCCAACTACCACTACCCCTAGCGATAACCGAAAGTCGAGCCTGCTTTTTTCATCTTCAAGACCGATCGAAAACCTTAACTACTAAAGCGCTTACACTTTAACAGAAAACATTTTGAGCACCCAGCTCAGTTCCCAATGCGCGCCGGCGCAATGGATGACGCGCGGAGAGGAGCATTCCAGGCGGGCCTCACAGTTGTGATGTCCAGTCCCTTCCCCGCAGAGCGCGGTCCCCGCCACCCGGCAAGGGGCCGCTATGTCGACAAGCCCCGCCGCTGACCAGCGACGAGACCGTACGCGCGCCGGCGCGAACCCTAACCGACCAGAATAATCTTCGGGTCGAATTGATTCGTATCCAACAGATGCTGGTGAAACTGGCGAGACAGGAAGTGAAACGAATGACTCGCTTCGTCAATGAAGTACGTCCGGTACTCCTTTAACTTACCTGCCTTAATCCGAGCCTTCGCTTCGCTGATGGTGATCACGCGTTGACGTATACTTTCTCTCACGTGCTCAGGTTCACCGTCCGTATAATTCTCGAACTGGGAACGCAGAGACTCATCGCGCGTAATCACCAGAGCTTCTTCATCGTACATGGTCTTGCTGGCGATCCAGTGCGTCTTGCCAGTCTGGCGCGGCGTCCAGAAGCCAACCGTGCGAAACTCCCGGTAATACCAATCGGCACCGACTCGGAAGTCTGATAACGCGGTCTTACCGTCTACACCAGTGATGACGTTGAACCAGCCGCATGCCTGCACGAGGGGATCGTTGTGATCCCGCAACCCTTTGGAAAGCTCATTAACGATGAGATCGAAATCGATTCTGTTCATTTGAGTTGTCCTGATCCTTTACGCCGTAATCGGCGGTTTGACGTTGGCTGTCACGTAGTCGATGATCGTCTGCGTGGTGGTGAACTTCTCCGCATCTTCGTCAGCGATGACGAGATGGAAGTCATCTTCGATAGCCATCGTGATTTCGATGACGTCCAGGCTGTCTGCACCCAGGTCATTCACGAAGCTCGTCTCCGGCTTCACGTCTTCTTTGGCCACGCCGAGTTGTTCGGCGATGATGTTAACGACCTTCTCTTGGATCGTCAGTTGATTGGAGCGCATGATGGTCTCTGTTTACATCTTGAACTTCGTAACGGTTGGTTCGTCCTGTTCGAACGTAACCACCAATGCCGTGCCAAAGTCATCCTCAGGCCACGGGTCCGGATACTCGTGATGCTTCGCACCCAAGCCCTTGAGGAGATCGGGGATCTTGCCGTGATGCCAGCAAATCAGTGTCACCGGATCGGCCAGGTCGAGGTTACTGACCAGACTGCGACCCAATTCCTTCGCCTTGTCGTCCTCGATTGAAGCGACGAGCTCTGCGAACTCAAGCAGCTCGAAGAGCGGCATGATCGTCTGCAAGGGACGAATGCTTTTCGCACTCGGCGCCGTGGCGTAGATGATGTCTGGCACGCCGAGGTTATGGGGGATGTAATGCGCCCAGTCCTGTGCCCGCTTCATGCCCAATGCGGAGAGCTTCTGATCGCTTTCACGGATCGGCTTCTCGGCATGACGAATGATAATGATCTTTTTCGAACTGCTCATTTCTGTTCCACCGCTTTTGTAGTTTGGTCTCTTCGCACTTCACCCGAGCCAGTTTGGAATGCTCACCCCGTTTTGCGGGCATTCCGAACCAGCCAAGTACTTTGATTCGGCCCACACACTTCCTCGCCAAGGCGATCCTGAGTATGTGAGTACAACCTGGTCTTCCTGACCTATGATCTCGTGTGGCAATGCTTAGCTCTATTATGGAACATGTTCGCCAGATCAGGGCGACCAATGAACTCAGGTTCGAGTGCGCTGTATGTCGCGCCGCTGCACCGTAATGCCACGATGATCAGCTCCCTATAGAGGGGCTTGTTTTTCGTTCTTAGGTGGAAGGTGACTGGCAAGTGACACTCGTCATGTCCCGTTGGCTGACTTTCATGCAGCCCAGCAATTCTCGCCAGTGCGGGGGTCCATACGGTCTCCGTTTGACCGCGGTATCCATGTGCCTTAGGCGTCTGGGTTTACGAGGGACAGGGCAATGACGGAACACCCGCCGTCTCGCCCTTGACGAGTTCCACTTGATCGTGATCTGCTGCCATCTTATCGCTCGGAGAACCTTGCGCCAGATGTCACTAAACAGATCACGAAGCCAGTTACAGCACCACGCCGGTCTTTGTGGCCGGTGCAGCATTAGCCGAGATACTTGCTTTCTTCACGCGCGCGTTGGCTTCAGCTTCGAATTCAGCGAGCACGGCGTTCAGCTTTTCGGTCACGCCATGGAAGACGCCGTCGGAGAGCACGTAGTGGTACGGACTCGAGAGCGTCTTGCCGCCCAAGGTGCCTTCCACGTAACCCACCGTTTGCACTTCCGGGCGCTTGGCGAGCGTCGGGTCCAGACCGTCGGCGACGAGCGTCGCAATCGAGATCAGGTTGCCGATCTTCGACAGATCCCCGTCGACCTTGTTCGTGAACAGGGTCAGCGCGGCGAGGTCCGGCGAGTAGGACGTGACGTTCTGGTAGTTCACCCAGTTGTACAGGTCCTTGCTGTCCAGTTCACGGTTGCGGCGCGAAAAGAGCACCAGCAGAGCCGAGACCAGATCCTGCACGCGCTCGTTGACCGTCGCACGCGACATGTCCGGACCGTTTTGCAGGTAGAACAACGGGATCACCTTGTTCAGGGTCTGCGTCGCGTTCTTGTACGACTGAAGCGTCTTGAGCGTGTTGCTCGTCCACTTCTTCGTCGCATCATCGCCCACGCAGACCACAAAGGTCACTGCATCGGCTGCGAGCAGCTCGTTCACGAGACAGGCCGCGAGGATTGCCCCCGTGCCGCCGCCACCCGACGAGATCACGATGTTCGCATCGGCCGGCTTGAACTTGTTGATGATTTCGCGCGTGCGCGGTTCGATGTCGTGGTAGTTCTCGGCGCGATCGCCACCCGAGCCATCCTTGCCCTCGACCAGGTACAGCTTGTTCGAGTCGATGCCCGGATGCAGGTTCGATTCGGACGTGTCGATGTAGACCGTGTCGAGCTCCGCGAACACGTTCTGATCGGCTTGGTCTTGCAGCATGCCGGCGACTTTGCTGCCGATGTTGATGCCAGCGCCGCCGCACGAATAGAGTCGCACGCGACCCAATTCACGTTGTTGCGTCATGTTTTCTGTTCCTTGAGATTTGGGGAGATGGACTTCCACATACCAGAGTGGAGAACGATAAAAAACTACTTAGTCCGGTGACGCACGACGCCTTGTTCTTCGTCGAGCTCGTGGAGCCACTTGAGATCATTGCTGATCGTGGTCTGTGAGCAATCGAGAAATGCTGCGGCTTCCATTTGCGTACAGCTGCCCTGGATGATGAGTTTCTTCACCCATTCACGGCGCGCCCCTGCGCTCATGTTGTCCGGGTTAAACGGCGTGCCGTCCCAGTTCAAACGTCGGATAGCTTCGACGTAGCCATGGTTGTCATTCGTGAAGCCACGCACAAACAGCAGACCCGCGGCACCCTTGATGCTGAACTGTTCGAACTCCTCGAGTCCGAGCGACTTGGCCAGTTCGTTGATAGCTTCCTTCAACTTCGCTTCATCCACATTCTCAATCATTGCATTGCTCCTTTATTAGGGCACTTTGCCCTCGTCGTAATAACCACCATCCCAATCCCACATGTCGGCATCATTCTTCGCCTCAGTGGGTTCTTCCGTACCTTCGACCGGTGCGTCCATCACATCCTTACGCCAGTCTATGTAAGCCTTCGAAGGCGCACCGAGATTGTAGCGATACTCCGGCGCGTGTCGCTCCCAACGCGCTTCGGTCACAATCATGGGCGTACCCAAGAGAATACGCGACACCTGGTCAATGACCCAGGCCTTGTGATGCGCTCCGTCGATCTGACCGTAGAGCGCGATGTAGGTCATGGCCCAATCAACCTGCGTGTAGGTCTTAAACACCACATGCGTCTTG